>TARA_R110002110_G_scaffold12692_19_pt1 | contig 20030 bp, 21 predicted proteins | sample TARA_R110002110 | Tara Oceans TARA_R110002110 (sample SAMEA4397330) | marine metagenome | biome: Polar Biome; feature: [SRF] surface water layer (ENVO:00010504); material: water (ENVO:00002006), including particulate matter (ENVO:01000060) such as... | depth 5 m
GGTGATGAAGGAGTGCGATCTCACCGGTCTCGATTTCCACGGCCTCAATTTTTCGCAAGGCCATTTTATCGGCTGCGACTTCACCGGCTCCGATTTCGAGGACGCGCATTTCGCCGGCACCAATCTGTTCAGCGCGAATTTCGATCGCTGCAATCTGACACGCACCAATTTCTCGCGCGCGGATTTGCGCGGCGCGCATTTCGAGGAGGCGGAACTGACCGGCGCGCAATTCGACGGTGCCGATCTGCGCCGCGGTGCCGTCATCCGGCGCGGCGCGACGGCGCCGGCGGGCAAGGAAAATTCCAGTTTTCGCGGCGCCCGCATGAACGGCACTAACCTGTCGGACTGCAAGCTGCTCGACGCCGATTTCGAGGGTGCGTCGATTTCCGGCGCGAGCCTCAAGGGCGCGGACCTGCGCGGCGCGAGTTTCGCGGGTGCCGAACTTGCCGGTGTGGAACTCAAGGGCGCCAATCTGACCGACACCGATTTCCGCCGCACGGTCATGGATGCGGCAACTTTGTCGGGTGGCGACATGATGCGCGCGACCCGCCCGCGCGCGGCGCCGGGCCCGGAACGCATGGCGAGGATGCTCGCCTCCCATCTCGAATGGATCCAGACCGGCCAGCAGCGGGGTGAGCGCGCCGACTTCACCCGCATGGACCTCTCGCGGATGAGCTTCGTCCGGGCGGTGCTGGCGGGCGCGCAGTTTCGCGAGGCGATCCTCGCGGATGTTGATTTCGAACGCGCGATCCTTGCCGCCGCCGATTTCTCCGATGCCATTCTCTTCCGGGCAAACCTGACCGGAGCCGATCTGCGCGGCGCCGATCTGCGCGGCGCCGATATGAGGGAGACGGTGCAGGAGGGCACAAAAAAGGGCGAATTGAGCGGCACCTCGCTGTTCACGCGGCTTTGACCGCCCACCTGTCCGCTGGCTGGCCTCCCGCGCCCAAATCTGCTACGCAGAGGCCGCCGCGCCGGACCCTTGCGGGGGTGCGGGCACGGTTTGTCCACCGTCCGGGAACGCCATGATGGCCACCGACGCCCGCCAGCTCGACCGCCTGTTTGAAGTGATCGCCGCCCGCAAGGGAGCGGACGCATCTTCTTCCTATACGGCAAAGCTGCTCTCGAACGGCGTTGCCTCATGCGCGCAGAAGCTCGGCGAGGAAGCCGTCGAGACGGTGATCGCGGCACTGTCGGGGAATGGCAAGGCGATGGTGGCGGAAAGCGCCGACCTTCTCTATCACTGGCTGGTGCTGCTCGCGGCGCTCGATGTCGATCCGGCGGAGGTCTATGCGGAGCTTGAACGCCGCGAGGGCCGCTCGGGCCTCGATGAAAAAGCCGTACGCGGCGAACACTGACATCATGAAAAAAACGGATCCCGCCGCGGCCGGCGACAGCGAACCGCAGGAATCGCTCTCACCCTTCCGCACCTTTACAGCAGCCGAATGGGGCCGCCTGCGCCAGGACACGCCGCTTTCCCTTTCCGGGAAGGAACTGGAAGAACTTAAAGGCTTCGGCGAACGCATTTCGCTCGACGAGGTGTCGGAGATTTTTCTGCCGCTGTCGCGCCTGCTCAATCTCTATATCGGCGAGACGCAGGAGCTTTACCGGGTGACATCGGACTTCCTCGGCCGCACGCACGACAAGGTGCCCTACATCATCGGGGTCGCGGGCTCCGTCGCCGTCGGCAAGAGCACCACGGCGCGTATCCTTCGCACATTGCTGGCGCGCTGGCCCAATCATCCCAAAGTCGATCTCATCACGACCGACGGCTTTCTCTTTCCCAACAGCGTGCTCGAAAAGCGCGCGCTGATGCAGCGCAAGGGTTTTCCCGAAAGTTTCGACATCAAGCGGCTGATCCGCTTTCTGTCGGATGTGAAGGCGGGCTCGCGTCATGTCGAGGCGCCGGTCTATTCGCATTTCACCTATGACATTCTTCCCGGCGAGACGATCTCGGTCGATACCCCCGACATCCTCATTGTCGAGGGTCTGAATGTGCTTCAGCCCTGGAAGCCCGCCGATGGCGACGAGCCGCAGCCTTTCGTCTCCGACTTTTTCGACTTCTCGATTTATCTCGATGCCAATGAACAGGTGATCCGGCGCTGGTATATCGAACGCTTCATGAGCCTGCGCCGCACTTCGTTCCGGGATCCGGCCGCCTATTTCCACCGCTATTCTAAGCTGACGGAGGATGAGGCGCTGGAAACGGCCGACGCGATCTGGACCTCGATCAATCTCGCCAATCTGCACAGGAACATCCTGCCAACGCGCCAGCGCGCCGACCTGATCCTCAAAAAAGGATCGGATCACCGCATCCGCGACGTCTATCTCAGGAAGATCTGACGCGCGGGCTCCGGACCGGGCGATTTTGCCGCCCTTCCGGAACGCGCGCCGTCTGTCTAGGCGAGACCCTTTTCCTTCGCGAGCCCGGCAAGCGAAACCCGCGGTCTCGGCCCGTAATGGCCGATAACCTCGCCCGCCGCCAGCGCACCGAGCCGCCCGCAGGTGACCGGGTCTTTGCCCGATGTCAGGCCATAGAGGAAACCGGCGGCGAAAAGATCGCCCGCTCCGGTCGTATCGACGACCTTCGCCACCTTGTCCGCGTCGACGACATGCACCTCGCCATCGGCGACGATGACGGCGCCCGCTTCCGAGCGGGTCAGTGCCGCGAACTTGCAGTCTTCGCGCACCTTTTGCAGCGCTTCATCGAAGATATCGGTTTCATAGAGCGACAGGATTTCGGCTTCGTTCGCGAACAGGAGATCGACTTCGCTTCTGGCGAGACGGCGAAACTCGTCGCGAAAACGGCCGACGCAGAAACTGTCGGAAAGCGTCAGCGAGACCAGGCGGCCGGCCTCATGGGCAATTTTGGCGGCCTTGAGAAAGGCCTCCTTCGCGCCGGGCTCGTCCCAGAGATAGCCTTCCATATAGGTGACGGCGGCGGCGCGGATCGTCTCCGCGTCGATATCGTCGGGTTGCAGCTTCTGCGCCGCGCCGAGAAAGGTGCTCATGCTGCGCTGCGCGTCCGGTGTCACGATGATGAGACAGCGCCCGGTCGGCGCGCCGTCTGTCGCCTGCGCCGCCGGAAAGGCGACGCCGAGCGATTTGATGTCATGGATGAACACCTCGCCAAGCTGGTCGCCGCGAACCTTGCCGAAAAACGCGCCCCTGCCGCCGAGCGAGGCAAGCCCCGCGATCGTATTGGCGCAGGAGCCGCCCGACGTCTCGATGGAGCTGGCCATTTTGGCGTAGAGTTCGTCGGCGCGCGCCGCGTCGATCAGCGTCATGCCGCCTTTCTCGATACCGTTCGCGACCAGGAATTTGTCGTCCGCATTCGCAATCACATCGACCAGCGCATTGCCGATGCCCGCAACGTCATACTTAAGCTCTGTCATGATCCTCTTTGACTTTTCAGGGGAGAATTTCGGGGTGCGGGGCCGGAGTATAGGGAACTGGCCTCATATGTCCAAAAGGAGCGAAACGGATGGATTTCAGCCACTGACATATCGCGATTATTGTGGTTCGGACGCCGTCGCACTAGTTTGACACGCCTCATCCGCTCAATCGCGGCTATCTGGAGAAGCCATGCTGTCCGACGCCCTGCGCGCCCTGAGAGAGACGTTTTCACGCCCCTTCCGCCGCGTCATGTGGCTGTCGCTCGGGCTCACCGTGCTCTTCCTCGTAGCATTCGGGGCGGGGCTGCAATGGGCGCTCGCCGCGATCCCGGAATTCGGACCCGGACTCGCGGGCGGCTGGGTCGACACGGTGCTCGAATTCGCGGCGCGCTTCCTCGCCGTCATCGTGCTGATCCCGCTTGTTCATCCGGCGGTGTCGCTGGTCGCGGGTGTCTTTCTGGAAACCATTGCCGCGCGCGTCGAGGAGAAAGCCTATCCCGCCGACCCGCCGGGCAACGACCAGCCCTTCTTGCGCTCGCTCCTCGTCGCGCTCCGCTTCACCCTCGTCCTCATTGTCGTGAACCTGCTGGCGCTGCCTTTCTATCTGCTGCCTTTCGTCAATATCGCGCTTTTCTGGGTGGTGAACGGCTATCTGATCGGGCGTGAATATTTCGAGCTGGTCGCGCTCCGCCATCTGCCCTTCGCCGAAGTCGCCGCCTTGCGAAAGCGCCACCGCATGCGGGTTTTTCTCGCCGGTGTCATCATCGCGCTGTTCACCACCGTGCCGCTGCTCAATCTCTTCGCGCCGCTTTTCGGCACGGCGCTCATGGTTCACACCTATAAGAGACTTGCCGCCGGGAGACGCATATGAGAACGAAGATTTTTATTGCGCTGCTGCCGGTATTCGCCCTTGCCGCCTGTGCCGCACCGGCGGCAACGGGCGGCGCCAGTCCCTCACTCGGGCCGGGGCCGGTAACGCCGGACAGTCTCATCGGCGTTGCGCCGTCGGCGCTTTCCGCCAGGCTCGGCCAACCGGATTTCCGCCGCACCGAGCCGGAAGCCGAGATCTGGCAATATGGCGGCGGTCATTGCAGCCTCTTCGTCTATTTCTACAAGGCGGATGGCGGTGCGCTCGGCGCGCGCTATGTCGATGCGCGCAAGGTGCAAGGCGGCGCCGCCGACAAGAGCGCCTGTCTTGCATCCGTCGTCGCGCGGCGCGGGCCTGTGTCGTAATCAGGCGAGGGTCGTCTTCGCCTTGAACTGGCAGAGATCGTTCACCGGACAGGCCGGACAATCGGGCTTGCGCGCCTTGCAGACATAGCGCCCATGCAGGATCAGCCAGTGATGCGCGTGCTGGCGGTAAGCGGGCGGCACGACCTTCTCCAGCTTCTTCTCGACGGCGAGGACATCCTTGCCCGGCGCGAGCCCGGTGCGGTTCGCGACGCGGAAGATATGCGTATCGACGGCAATGGTCGGCTCACCAAAGGCGACGTTCAGCACCACATTCGCCGTCTTGCGGCCGACCCCCGGCAGCGCCTGCAAAGCCTCGCGGTCATGCGGCACCGCGCCGCCATGATGCTCGATCAGCATCCGCGACAGCGCAATCACGTTCTTCGCCTTGTTGCGATAGAGACCGATGGTCTTGATGTGTCGGGTCAACCCCGCCTCGCCGAGCTTCAGCATTTTTTGCGGCGTATCGACGGTTTTGAAAAGCTCTTTGGTCGCCTTGTTGACGCCGGTATCGGTCGCCTGCGCCGACAGCACGACTGCGACCAGCAGCGTATAGGTGTTGCGATACTGAAGTTCCGTTTCGGGTTCGGGCAGGGCTGCCGCGAGCCGCTGGAAAAACGCTTCGATGTCCGCTTTCTTCATGACGCTCGGCCTGGGCATGGGGAGCGGAACTTTGTACATAACCGGCCTCGCGCCGCAAGGCCGTATTGCCGTCGCATGGCGCGCGCCCTAATCTCCTGCTCATGACCGACATGCACGATCCGGCGCCGGCTGCGACATCGCTGGAGCCGCCGCTTCATTTCAACGCGCTCATCACGCCGCACCGCTCGCTTTCCATGCGTGGCTTCACGATCCTGATCGCCGTGGTGGCGGCGGTGAATTTCGCGGCCGGCATCATGTTCATGCTTCGCGGCGCCTGGCCGGTTTTCGGCTTTTGCGGTCTCGAAGTGGTGCTTGTCTGGTGGGCGTTCCGCGTCAATTACCGCGCGGCGCGCGCCTATGAGACGGTGCAGCTTTCGGATGACGAGTTGCGTATCCGCCATGTCGATGCGAAAGGCCGGGCCCGCGCCTTCAGCTTCCAGCCGCTTTGGGTGCGCCTCTCCCTTCGCAGGGAACCGGATGATACGACCCATCTCCATCTGACGAGCCGGGGCCGCGAGGTGGAAGTGGCGGCCACGCTCTCGCCGCATGAGCGCGCCGATTTCGCCCGCGCGCTGGAAGCGGCATTGGCGAAGCTGAAAGCCGGCGCGCTGCTTCCCGTTCAGTGATACTCGCGTTCGATGAGGATGCTCTTGCCCACGACGTTTCCCCTGTCGTCCAGTTCGTAGACGATGGGCGCACCGGTCGCGATATTGAGGGCGATGACCTCTTCCCGGCTGAGCTTGTCGAGCTGCATCACGAGCGCGCGCAAGGAATTGCCATGCGCGGTGACGAGTACACGCTCGCCTTTCAGCACGCGCGGCAGGATTTCCTTATCGAAATAGGGCAGCACGCGCTCCGCCGTCATCTTCAGGCTTTCGCCGCCGGGCGGTGGCACGTCATAGGAGCGGCGCCATATATGCACCTGCTCTTCACCCCATTTTTCGCGCGCATCGTCCTTGTTGAGGCCGGACAGGTCGCCATAGTCGCGCTCATTGAGCGCCTGATCCTCGATCACGGGCAGATCGGGCTGCCCGATTTCGTCGAGGATGATGCGGTTCGTGTCCTGCGCGCGCGACAGAACGGAGGTAAAGGCAATGTCGAAGGAAAGCCGCTTCTCCTTGATCGCCTGCCCGGCCGCATGCGCTTCCTTTTTGCCGAGTTCGGTGAGGCCCGGATCGCGCCAGCCGGTGAACAGGTTTTTCTCGTTCCATTCGCTTTGTCCGTGGCGAACGAGCACTAGCAGATTGGCCAAGGCTTACTCCCGATATTATCCGTAACCTGATTATGAAATGCCGAGCACGTCGGCCATGCTGAAAAGGCCCGGTCCCTTGCCCTGCCCCCAGATCGCGGCCTTCAGGGCGCCGCGTGCGAAAATGGCCCGGTCTTCGGCAACATGGCCAAGCGTGATGTGCTCGTTCTCGCCCGCGAAGATGATCTTGTGTTCGCCGACAACGGAACCGCCGCGAAGGCTCGCGAACCCGATTTTGCCGCGCGCGCGCGCGCCGGTGATGCCGTCGCGTCCGCGTTCGGTGTTTTGTTCAAGGCCGATGCCGCGGCCTTGCGCCGCCGCCTCACCGAGCAGCAGTGCCGTGCCGGAGGGCGCGTCGACCTTGTGGCGATGATGCATCTCGACGATTTCGATATCCCAGCTATCGTCGAGCGCCTTCGCCGCCTGCCGGACAAGCGCCGCCAGCAGATTGACGCCGAGGCTCATATTGCCGGCCTTGATGATGGTGGCGTGGCGGGCCGCGCTTGCAATCTTCTCTTCGTCTTCGGGTGTGAAGCCGGTCGTGCCGATCACATGAACGATCCGCGCCTGCGCGGCAAGCGCGGCGAATTCGACGCTGGCGGCGGGAACCGAAAAGTCCACCAGCGCATCCGCATCCTTGATGATGGTGAGCGCATCCGCCGTGGCCGTGAGGCCGAGTTCCTCGCCAAGCCCGCCCAGACGCCCCAGATCGGCGCCGAGATTGGGCGAGCCTTCGGCCTCAAGCCCGCCCGCGAGCGCAAGGCCGCCGGTTTCGGCAATCAGACGGATCAGCGTGGCGCCCATGCGGCCACCCGCGCCCGTCACTGCGATCTTGATGTCCTGGCCCATCTGGTATCCCGCTGCATGGCCTCTGAAATAGGCGCACCGGGTATAGCAGCCACACTTTGACCCGTAAATGAGTCCCACTCCGCATATCCCTGGAACGATGCCGCGGGCTCTGCGTTGCTCTTGTAACGAATGGAATCGGCATCATGAAACGCTTCGAGCCCTGGAACGCCATGCGCTTTGCTCTGACGGGCGCGGCTTTCGGCACGGCCTATGGTTTTGGAATGGGTGCCATTGTCGGCGTCCTGACGCTCTCGACGATCGATCTGCTGTTTTGGGGCGTCATCTCGACGGCCGCTTTTGGAGCGATCCTGGCCGGCGGCGTGGCGGTCCTTCGCAACCACCTCGCCTGCTGGCTCATGCAGCCCGGCAAAGAGCCGTCCGGGAAAACCCGCACCTTTCCGGCGGGGCTGCGGACGCGCGGCGTCTAGCTCCGGCGGACAAAACGGGCCCCCGGCCCGTCTTGCAGAAGCCGCGAGAGATCGGCACGCACTTCTTTTTCAGCTCTGAAAGCCGTCCCAGAACTCCTTGACCCTGGCAAAAAAGCCGCTGCTTTCGGGATTATTGGCGGCTGTGGAGCTGTCCTCGAATGAACGAAGAAGTTCTTTTTGTTTTTTCGTCAGGTTGACCGGTGTCTCGATCGTGGCCTGGATATAGAGGTCGCCCGTCTCGCGCGAATTGACGACCGGCATGCCCTTGCCGCGCAGGCGGAACTGACGGCCCGTCTGTGCGCCTTCCGGCACCTTCACCTTGACCCTCTTGCCGCCGAGCGTCGGCACCTCGATCTCGCCGCCGAGAACCGCCGTCACCATTGAAATGGGTACGCGGCAGAAGAGGTCGGCGCCGTCGCGCTCGAAAAGGCGGTGTGGCCGCACGGACAGGAAAATATAAAGGTCGCCCGCCGGTCCGCCGCGCATCCCCGCCTCGCCTTCGCCCGAGAGGCGAATGCGTGTGCCGTCCTCGACGCCGGCCGGGATATTGACCGAAAGCGCGCGCTCTTTCTCGATGCGGCCCGCGCCATGACAATTGGTGCAGGGCTTGTCGATCGTCTGGCCGCGCCCGTGGCAGGTCGGACAGGTCCGCTCGATGGTGAAAAAGCCCTGCGAGGCGCGCACCTTGCCGTGACCCTGACAGGTCGGACAGGTGATGGGGCTCGAGCCGGGCGCCGCGCCGGAGCCGCTGCAAACATCGCAGGCGACGGACCCCGGCACACGGATCTGTGCCTTCTTGCCCTCAAAGGCTTCCTCGAGGCTGACTTCCATATTGTAGCGCAGGTCATGACCGCGCGTCTGGCCGCCGGCACCGCGCTGGCCGCCCCGGCCACCGCGCCCGCCCATGAACTCGCCGAACAGGTCATCGAAAATATCGGACATGGAGGCGCCGGCGCCAAAACCGCCGGCCCCGCCTCTGCCACCGCCCATGCCGCCCTCGAAGGCGGCATGGCCGAACTGGTCATAGGCGGCGCGACTCTGCTCGTCTTTCAGCGCGTCATAGGCCTCGTTCAATTCCTTGAAACGGGTCTCGGCTTCCGTGTCGCCATTATTCTGGTCGGGATGCAGTTTTTTTGCGCGCGTGCGATAGGCTTTCTTCAGCTCGTCGGCACTCGCATTCCGGCTCACCCCGAGCACGTCATAGAAATCGCGCTTCGACATTGGGGATCACCGCCTGGAATTGCACAATGGCACGGGCACGCTTGCGCGCACCCGGCCGGTTGTTTCAAGTGAAATGAAGGGCATCATGGCAAAGCCCCGGATCAGGCGGACTTGTCTTGATCTTTCTTGTCGTCGTCGACCTCCTCGAAATCGGCATCGACCACATCGTCGCCGGAGGCACTGCTGTCGCCAGCGGCGGCGGCTTCTGTCTCCGCGTCCGCCTGCGCGGCCTTGTAGAGCGCCTCGCCCATTTTCATGGAGGTTTGCGTCAAGGCTTCCATCTTCGTCTTGATGTCTTCGCTGGACCCGTCCTTCAGCGCCGTCTTGAGCGCTTCGAGTGCCGCTTCGACATCCGCTTTCACATCGGCTTCGATCTTGTCGGCGTTTTCCGCGAGTGTCTTCTCGGTCGAATTGGCAAGCGCCTCGGCGTGGTTCCTGGTTTCCACTTCCTCACGCCGCGCCTTGTCTTCTTCCGCGTGCGCTTCGGCGTCCTTCACCATCTGTTCGATATCGGCTTCCGACAGGCCGCCCGAGGCTTCGATCCGGATGGTCTGTTCCTTGTTCGTCGCCTTGTCCTTCGCCGACACATTGACGATACCGTTCGCATCGATGTCGAAGGCGACCTCGACTTGCGGCACACCGCGCGGCGCGGCAGGAATACCCACCAGGTCAAACTGTCCGAGCAGCTTGTTGTTGGCCGCCATCTCGCGCTCACCCTGGAAGACACGGATCGTCACCGCCGACTGATTGTCTTCGGCCGTCGAGAAGGTCTGTGACTTCTTGGTCGGGATTGTCGTGTTGCGGTCGATGAGCCGTGTGAACACGCCGCCCAGCGTTTCGATGCCAAGCGACAGCGGCGTCACGTCGAGCAGCAGCACGTCCTTGACATCGCCCTGCAACACACCGGCCTGAATGGCGGCGCCCATCGCGACGACCTCGTCGGGGTTCACGCTCATATTCGGCTCTTTGCCGAAGAACTGCTTCACCGCGTCGCGGATTTTCGGCATGCGCGACTGGCCGCCGACGAGAACGATCTCGTTGATCTGGCCGGCGCTCACGCCTGCGTCCTTGAGCGCCGCCTTGCACGGATCGATTGTCCGCTGGATCAGATCCTCGACCAGCGCTTCAAGCTTCGAGCGCGTGATCTTCATGGTGAGATGCTTCGGGCCGGACGCATCCGCGGTAATGAAAGGCAGGTTCACTTCCGTCTGGCTGGCGGTCGAAAGTTCGATCTTCGCTTTCTCCGCCGCCTCTTTCAGGCGCTGTAGCGCAAGCTTGTCGCCGCGCAGGTCGATGCCGTTCTCTTTTTTGAATTCGTCGGCGAGATAGTTGACGAGGCGCATGTCGAAATCCTCGCCGCCGAGGAACGTGTCGCCATTGGTCGACTTCACCTCGAAGACGCCGTCGCCGATCTCGAGGATCGACACATCGAAGGTGCCGCCGCCAAGGTCGTAAACCGCGATCAGCTCGCCGTCCTTTTTGTCGAGACCGTAGGAGAGCGCGGCCGCCGTTGGCTCATTGATGATGCGGAGCACTTCGAGGCCCGCGATCTTGCCGGCGTCCTTGGTCGCCTGGCGCTGCGCGTCGTTGAAATAGGCGGGAACGGTGATGACGGCCTTCTCGACCTTTTCGCCGAGATAGCTTTCGGCCGTCTCCTTCATTTTTTGCAGGATGAAGGCTGAAATCTGCGACGGCGAATATGTCTCGCCATGCGCTTCCACCCAGGCATCGCCACTCGGCGCCTTGACGATGCCGTAGGGCACCATCCCCTTGTCTTTCTGGGTGGTCGGATCGTCATAGGAGCGGCCAATCAAGCGCTTGATCGCGAACAGCGTATTGGTGGGATTGGTGACGGCCTGCCGTTTGGCGGACTGTCCGACAAGACGTTCGCCGTCCTGCGTGAAGGCGACCATCGAGGGCGTGGTCCGCATGCCTTCGGAATTTTCGATGACTTTGGGGGTATTGCCTTCCATGACCGCGACACACGAATTCGTCGTGCCGAGGTCGATACCGATCACTTTAGCCATAGTGCGTTGGTCCTCTTTAACTTTTGCGGCGGGCCGGGCGGGCCTCATGGCACCCGCTGAAGGCCGGGATGCGCGGGGATGCGCAGGCCTCGGCCCAACCGGCCCCCAAAGGGGATCCTGCCCCGGGAATTTCATCCCGGTTCGGGGGTTGAAACATTGCGCTGTATATAGGTTTGGGTTCTACGCCCCGCAAGCGTTGATGCGGTAATATGGCCACAGAACCGGGACTTTTCGGACTCATTGTCCAAGATTCGGCAAGACCGCCATACATCGCTCCAGACATAGCACCGGACAGGGAGGCGTGCCGGGGCTGAACGACGGGCCGGTTCCCCTTCGAGATCCGGCCTCGTGCGCCCGCGCAGCCGTCTGGCTCAGTTGTCCGCCTGAAGCTGATTGTCGGGATAGACCTCGTTCCACTCGCAAGCCTGTGTCTGCCAGCTCTTCTGCCGGAGTGCCGCTTCCATGATCCGCGCGGGCGTCATGTCCTCGCGCAGATCGGCGGCCTTATCCGCTGCGTTCTTAATGTTCGCTTCCGCTGCGAGGTTGAACCACATCAGCGCCAGCGGCTTGTTTTCGCGCTGCGTCGTCAGCATTTCGCCGATCCTGGCCGGCCCGTTCACACCGCGCACCAGATCACCCGAATAGATGCGGCCAAGCTCATAGAACGCCTGCGCCTCGCCCTGATGGGCTGCCTTGCAGTACCATTCCGTCGCTTTCTGATTGTTGAGAACGCCCGCGCTGCCCGCGATCGTGCAACAATGCGCGCTGGCGAGTTTCATCTGCGCCTTCACATCGCCCGCCGCCGCCTCATCCTCATTGGCTACGATCACCGCATTGTCCTTAGCCCGCGAAACACCCTGTATGGCTGCGGTGGCGCAACCGGAAAGAATTGCCAGCAGCATTGCCGCGGCGCTAAGCCTGACTATCTTGTGCATCAAACCCCCCTATCGGGCACGATCCGCCCCGATCCTGGATAATATCCACCATTAATATGACACTATCCAAGCCGGAAGAGGAGTCCCGAAATAGCGTCGCGAGGCCTGTCGATACCGGCTTCGCGGGCGTTGACCTCTATCCCGGCTATCTGGACGATGTGGCGCAGCGCGCACTCATGGGCGAGCTTTCGGCGGCATTCGAGACAGCACCCCCCTACCGCCCCCATATGCCGCGCACCGGCAAGCCCTGGTCGATCCACCAGACGAATATGGGCAAACTCGGCTGGGTTTCGCGCCCCGACGGCTATGGATATGCGGAAGCCAACGAGGTAAACGGCGCGCCCTGGCCGGCCATACCGGCGGCCCTACTTGCCCTTTGGGACGAATTGGCCGCCTATCGCGCTCCTCCCGAATGCTGCCTGGTGAATATCTACGACACGGCGAAATCGCGCATGGGCCTCCACCGCGACGAGGACGAGGCGGCGCTCGATGCGCCCGTCCTCTCCCTCTCGCTCGGCGACGCTTGCGTTTTCCGGGTCGGCGGATTCGCCCGTGGCGACAAATCGAAAAGTTTCCGGCTCGCGAGCGGCGACGCGCTGGTGATCGGCGCGCCGTCGCGGCTGCGCTATCACGGCGTCGATCGTGTGATTGCAGGCTCGTCGCGTCTGATTCCCGAAGGCGGCCGCATCAACCTGACGCTCCGCCGGGTGACGAAACCCGGTTAAGGACGGAAGCCCGGCACCGGCGAAACATCGAAAAGCCAGGAATGCCAGTAAAACAGCCCACCGAAAACGATGAGGGCGAAAAGGATTCGCCACCAGACGAATTCGCCGAGCTTCAGTTGATTGCGCCCCGCGAAGATTGCCGCGAAGGGCAGGTTTGAGGTCTTCGCCGCGAAAGCCGTCCAGCTTTCGCCCATGCGCTTCCTTTTCTTTTCGTCGATGGAAAAGGTGCCGAGTATGGCCAGAAGCGCGAAAGTGCCGAAGAAAATAATCGACGCCCGGTCGCCATTGACGAAAATATGCCAGAGCGCCCAGATCGCCACGCCCCAGAGGAAGGGATGCCGCGTCACGCGGAGCATGCCTTTCACGGTATCCGGGTTTTCGGCGAGGGCATCGGCGCCGACCGCCGTCGGATTGGGTGTCGTGATACCGATAACGGCAAAGAGCGCCGCGACAAGGATCACCAGTGGCGAGAGATGGAGCGTCCAGACAGGCGCGGCCCAATAGAGATGGTTCGGGCCGGCCGTTGCCTGATTGAAGCCCCATGCGAGCCAGATGATGGCCGCGAGGGACACAAGCGAAAAAAGCCCGAGCCAGGCTCGCTCGCCCACCATGCCGACGATCCGGCCACGGGCGCTCGTGCCCGCCACCAGAAGATGAATACCCAGAAAAACCGCCGCCGCCGCCGATAGCTGAAGCATGATCCGCCCCTCCTCCATGCCGCCGCAGCGGCGCTGTAACAGTGTCACGGAAAATCGGGCAGGGCCGGACAAGGAAGGGAAGACGGCCGCCTGCTTTCGATTTCGCGTCAGGCCGTCGTGTCGATCTTGCCGCCGTTTTGTACCCCGTCTTCCGCCTTTGCGACGCCCACACGCGCCGCTCTCAGCAATCTCTCACCGATCTTGTAGCCCGCTTCCAGCACATGGACGACCGTGCCCGCGGGCTGGCCCGAATCCGGCACCTCGAACATCGCCTCGTGCAGATTCGGATCGAAGCGTTCGCCGGGCTTGGGCGTGATCTCGCGAATGCCATGACGCTCGAAAATGGCGGCAAGCAGCCGGTCGGTCATTTCGACGCCTTCGATCAGGCTGGCCACGCTGTCTGTGACGCCGGCCCGTTCCTCCTCCTTGAGGGTTGCCAGCGCACGGCGCAGATTATCGGAAACTTCCAGCATGTCGCGCGAGAAATTGGCGACCGCGTACCGGCTCGCATCCTGCCGCTCGCGCTCGGCGCGCTTGCGCGTATTGTCGAGTTCGGCGCCCATCCGCAGCAGCCGTTCCTTGAGATCGGCGATCTCGGCGGCAAGCAGGACCGTTTCGGGTTCCGCCGTCACATCCTCGGCCTCACCCTGCGCGGCGGGCTCGCTGGCCAGTATTTCCGCAAGCTTTTCGGGGTTTTCCAGATCTTTGGCTTCGGATTTTTTCTGTTCGTCGCTCATATCTCGTTCCGGTTTCTACGGCACTTCGTCAAGTCAACGATGTGCGCGAGGGGGCCCGGCTTGTCAACCTGTAGGCGCCGCCGCCGCTGGATCGTGTCTCGCCCACTTCGCGCTCAGTTAATGAGACGGCCAACCAGTTTCGCCGTGTAGTCGACCATCGGAATGACACGGGCGTAATTGAGCCGTGTCGGTCCGATCACGCCGAGCACACCGACCACGCGCTGCTGTGTGTCCATATAGGGGCTCACGACCAGCGATGAACCCGAAAGCGAGAAAAGCTTGTTTTCCGAGCCGATGAAGATACGGACCCCGTCCGCCTCCTCCGCGAGTCCGAGAAGCTGCACGAGGTCGCGCTTGTTCTCGAGATCGTCGAAAAGAAGCCTGATCCGCTCGAGATCCTCCACCGCATGAACATCTTCCAGGAGATGCGAACGGCCACGCACGATCAGCGACTTGGCGAGCGGATCGGAGCCGCTGCTGGATCCCGCCCAGGTGGCGAGCCCGGCCTCGATCACCCTGGCGGTCAGACCGTTCAGCTCCGCCTTCTGCGTTTCCATTTCGCGCGCGAGATGGACCCTGGCTTCCTCGATCGTCCGGCCCCTGAGCTGTGCGTTCAGATAATTCGTCGCCTCGGCGAGCGCCGACGGTGTCAGGCCTTTGGGCACCTCGATGACCCGGTTTTCGACGGCGCCCCCTTCCGTCACGATCACGACCAGCGCGCGGCCATTGTCGATAGCGACGAATTCGACATGTTTCAGCGCCGCATCATAGGTCGGCGCGACGACAAACCCGGCCGCGTGACTGAGGCCGGAAAGAAGCTTCGAGGCCTCGTCCAGCACATCGTCCACGCTTTTATGGGAGCCTGAGACCTGCCGCTCGATGGTCATGCGTTCATCGTCGGTGATGTCGCCAATCTCGAGCAGCCCGTCGACAAATATCCGCAGGCCCGCCTCTGTCGGCATGCGGCCCGCGCTGGTATGGGGCGAGAAGATGAGACCGAGCGCTTCAAGATCCGACATCACATTGCGGATCGAGGCGGCCGACAGCGAAAGCGGTATCTGGCGCGACAGCAGCCGCGAACCGACCGGCTCGCCGGTTTCCAGGTAGTTTTCGACCACGCGGCGCAGGATCTCGCGCGAACGCTCATTGAGATCCATCACACCAACCATGCCTGCAACCCGCCTCCGGTTAAGTCTGTGACCGGCAAATCCCGGTAAGTCTATGAGAAGGAAGAATAATTTAGAACACTTTCCAGCTTCCGGAAACCTCTATTCCTGAAAGTCCGGCCCGCCTTTACGCGACCCTCGACCCAAGGTAGTAAAAGCCCTCGAAAATAAAAACCGGCAATCTCTCAGCCAGAACTGGAATCTCCATGCGCCCCTCCGGACGTCAGCCCCATGAAATGCGGGCGGTCAGCTTTGAACCCGGCATCGCCAAACATGCCGAAGGCTCCTGCCTTGTGCGCTTTGGCGACACCCATGTTCTGTGCACGGCAAGCCTTGAAGAGCGTGTGCCGCCCTGGCTGAAGGGCGGCGGGCAGGGCTGGGTCACGGCCGAATACGGCATGTTGCCGCGCTCCACCCATGACCGCATGCGCCGCGAGGCCTCTCAGGGCAAGCAGTCCGGCCGCACGCAGGAAATCCAGCGCCTTGTCGGCCGCTCGCTGCGCGCCGTGGTCGATCTGAGGGCGCTCGGCGAGCGCCAGATCAGCGTCGATTGCGACGTATTACAGGCCGATGGCGGCACCCGCACGGCCGCGATCACCGGTGCCTGGATCGCGCTTCATCAGTGCATCGAATGGATGCGGGCCCGCTCGATGATCTCCGCGCCGGTCCTGAAAGATCACGTCGCGGCCATTTCCTGCGGCATCTACAAGGGCGTCCCCGTCTCCGACCTCGACTATGCCGAGGATTCAAGCGCCGACACGGATGCGAATTTCGTCATCACGGGCAAGGGCGGCATCTGTGAAATTCAGGGCACGGCGGAAGGCGAACCATTCAGCGAGGCGGAGTTTCTCTCCCTCCTGAAACTGGCCAAGGCCTCCACCACCGAGCTTGTCGCTCTCCAGAAGAGCGCGATCGCGACATGACGCGGCCGTTCGAAGGTGGAAAGCTCGTCGTCGCGAGCCACAATCCGGGCAAGGTCCGCGAGATCGCCGCCCTGCTCGCGCCACTTGGCATCGACACCGTCTCCGCCGCCGATCTCGGCCTCGACGAGCCCGAGGAATCGGGTCAGACGTTCCGCGAGAACGCCGAACTGAAAGCGCGTGCCGCCGCGACGGCCGCCGGTCTTCCGGCCCTCGCCGACGATAGCGGCCTTTGCGTCGCGGCGCTTGGCGATGCGCCGGGCGTCTTTTCCGCGCGTTGGGCAGGCCCGGCAAAAGACTTCGCCTTCGCGATGGAAAAGCTGCGCCGTGGCATGCTCGAAACGGGGCCGCTGGATACCAGCGCACACTTCATCTGCGGCCTTGCGCTTGCCTGGCCCGACGATCATGTGGACTATTTCGAGGGCCGGGTGGACGGCGAGGTGGTCTGGCCACCGCGCGGGCAAAAGGGCTTCGGTTACGATCCGCTCTTCGTGCCGGCGGGGCATGATCTCACCTTCGGCGAAATGGAGCCGCAAGCGAAACATGACATGTCGCACCGTGCCCACGCCTTCCGGCAACTCGTCGATGCCTGCTTCAAAAATAAATAATCCGTATACGGACGCTCCAGGGCCCTCGTCCGAAGAAGCGTCCGGTTTCGGCGTCTATGTTCACTGGCCCTTCTGCCAGTCGAAATGCCCCTATTGCGATTTCAACAGCCATGTCGTCGCGCATATCGACCAGGCGCGATGGGCGCGCGCGCTTGCGCGCGAGCTGGCGCATATGCGGAGGCTTACCGGCCCGCGCCGCGTGCGGTCGGTCTTTTTCGGCGGCGGCACACCGTCATTGATGGCGCCGGAAACGGTCGGCGCGGTGCTCGATAAGGTTGCCTCGCTCTGGACGGTGGACGACGGCGTGGAAATCACCCTTGAGGCGAACCCCACCAGCGTCGAGGCGGAGCGCTTTCGCGGCTACCGCGCGGCGGGCGTCAATCGTCTCTCGCTCGGCGTCCAGTCGCTTAACGACGCGGAGCTGAAATTTCTCGGCCGTCTGCACAGCGCGGACGAAGCGCTCCGCGCCATTGCACTGGCGCGCGAAACCTTCCCGCGTCTTTCCTTCGATCTCATCTATGCGCGGCCCGGCCAGACGCGACAGATGTGGGAGGCGGAGCTGCGCGCCGCGCTCGCCCATGCGGCCGACCATCTTTCGCTCTACCAGCTCACCATTGAGCCGGACACGGCCTTTGCGCGTCTGTATGAGAAGGGCGCCTTCGTGCTGCCGGACGACGAAGAGGCCGCCGTGCTCTATGCCATGACGGGAGAAATTGCGGGCGAGGCCGGATTATCCGCCTACGAAGTTTCGAACTACGCCGCGCCCGGCGCCGCCTCGCGCCACAACCTCATCTATTGGCGCTATGGCGACTATGCCGGCGTCGGCCCCGGTGCGCATGGCCGTATCGGCCAGGGCACAGGCACCGGCGGCACACGTCTGGCAACGCGCGCGCTGCGCATGCCAGGCGCCTGGATCGAAAGCGTGGAGGGCCACGGCCACGGCCTCGAAGCGATGGACGAAATTTCAGGTGCCGAACAGGGCGATGAAATGATGCTGATGGGTCTGCGTCTCGAAGAGGGCGTATCGCTCGCGCGTCACGCGCGGGTGAGCGGCGCAAACATCGCGCCCGCCCGCATCCAGTCCCTCATTGCCGATGGTCTCCTCGCGAAGGAGAGCGACATCATCCGTGCCACCCCTCAGGGCCGCCTGGTGCTCGACGCGCTGCTCGCGCGCCTCCTTGCCTAGACGATTTTCGCGTCAGAAAACCCGGGGCTGAAAGCTTGTCGGCGCCGGATCGATCACGACGGCGCCGGTTGGCCGGATTTCGAGAACGGCGAGGCCGCGCTCGGTCTCGCCACCGGGCATGAAGCGGAAAATTCCGTCGACACCGGCAAAGCCTTGCGGGTTGGTCAGGGCTTGCGGCGTGAAGCGTTCGTCTTCGGGGAGCGCCGAGAGCGCGATGGCGAGGCTCACCGCGTCATAGCCGAGACTCGCGATGCGCGGCGGCGTGGTGCCATAGGCGCGGCGGTAGCGCGTCAGGAATTGCGCGTGCGCTTCAGGCGGCGGCGCGGGAAACCAGGCACCGGCAAGCGGCGGCTCGCGCGTAAGCGAGGCATCGTCCCACAGCCCGGTGCCGAGAAATTTCACGGCGCGCGGATCGACATCGTAATAGGGAAGCAGCGGCGCCAGCGATCTGAGTTGCGCGCCGCCTTCCGGCAGGAAGATGGCCTGATAGGCCCCGCCGCCATAGGCGCCGGCGACCTGCTGCGCGGGCTGATACATGCCTTCCGGGTTCGGCGGATAGCTTGCGCTCGTGACCACATCGCCCGCGCGCGCCGAAACCGCCTGCCTGAAAATATTGCGTACACGCTCGCCATAGGTTCCGTAAGGGTAGAGCGCGGCAAAGCGCGTGATGCCTTGCAGCGTTGCGTAATCGACGATGCGGTTCACATCCTCGCTGAGCGGAAACGAGAGAAGATGAACGCCGCCGCCGCCCACCGAACTGTCGGAGGAAAAGGCGATGACGGGGACGTTGACCTGCGCGGCGAGCGGCGCGACCGCGCCCACTTCCTCCGCGAAAAGAGGTCCGAGAATGAGGTCGGCACCCGCGATGAGCGCTTCCTCGGCCGCACGGCGCGCACCGGCGGCCGTGTTGCCGGTCGGCTTCGGCATGAGCAATATGTTCGCCGCGTCGAACTCGAAAAGCGCGAGCTGCGCCGCGTTGTAAAGCGCGTTGGACAGTGAGCGCACATTTTCGCGCGGCGAATTGAAGGGCAGCAGCAGGGCGACGCGGATCGGGCGCTGGCCTGCCATATAGGCCGGCGTATAGAACCGTGCCGGATCGCGCGTGAAGGTGGGTCCGGTCCGGGGCGGCGGCGTCTCGTGCACCTGAGGCTGGGCGGACGGGACACGCGGCGGCGGCGCTTCGCTTCTTGTTGCGCAGGCGGCAAGCGCGAGCACGAGGCCGAACATGAGAGCCGCCCTGATGCCGGTCGCGGGAAGCAGACGAATGAGACCGGAGCGGGCAGGGCGGGCGGACTTCATCACCGGGCTTTTCCTGGACAAAATGCGGGAACGGACAGGCGTGGAGGGTACTGTCGCTCTTGCCCCAAGTAAACCGCGTCCGCGCGCGGTGCATTGCCCGCCGCCTCATGCGCCCGGCGGCCATTGCCAAACCGGCTTGCCGGGGCCAAGGTCGCGCGCATGAGCAAGGAACCTCCGGCGGCGCGGCTTGCGCCAGGTCTTTATATCACCGCGACCCCCATCGGCAATGCGGGCGACATCACCCTGCGCGCCCTCGATGTGCTGGCCCGTGCCGATCTCGTGCTGTGCGAGGATACGCGCGTGACCGCGAAGCTTTTTTCCATTCACCGTATTTCGGCGAAGACCGCGCCCTATCACGATCACAATGCCGCTGAGATGCGGCCCCGCATTCTGAAAAGGCTGGAAGCGGGCGAGGCCGTGGCGCTTGTCTCGGACGCCGGCACGCCGCTCGTCTCCGATCCGGGGTTGAAGCTGGTGCGCGAAGCCATTGCCGCCGGGTATGATATCACGGCGCTGCCGGGCGCCTCCTCGGTGCTCGCCAGCCTGACGCTGGCGGGGCTGCCGACCGACCGCTTTTTCTTCGGCGGCTTTCTCCCGGTAAAACAGGAAGCGCGGCGCAAGGAACTGGCGGATCTCGCAGCCGTACCCTCGACGCTTGTTTTTCTGGAAAGCGCGAACCGGCTTGGCGCGGCGCTGGCCGATATGGCGGCCGTGC
>TARA_R110002110_G_scaffold54639_4_pt1 | contig 19954 bp, 15 predicted proteins | sample TARA_R110002110 | Tara Oceans TARA_R110002110 (sample SAMEA4397330) | marine metagenome | biome: Polar Biome; feature: [SRF] surface water layer (ENVO:00010504); material: water (ENVO:00002006), including particulate matter (ENVO:01000060) such as... | depth 5 m
GCCGCGATTGCGTCGATTGTTTTTTCATACATATCAGCCCGAATGGAAAAGCTCGATTCAAGATCATTGAGTTCAAATCTCTGCTTCAAGAGACTTCCGCTTACAACAAGCGTAAACAAAAAAAAGCTCACGATGCTTGCCGTCGCAAACCAGATTTGTGTTTGTCGGCGAATTCTATTCTGCAAAAAGAAAATGGCTACGACGACCAGAAGTCCCAAGAAAGATGAGGCTATTCCAGCACGCGATCCGCTTAGTATAAGCGAAACAGCAAGCACTATAAGTGTGTATGATTTCCAAGCTGATTTGGAGAATAGTTCTTCCGCTATGAAGAGGAGCTTCGACCGCCAGTTATGTTTAAGAGATAGAAAATCCTCAATGCGGGCGAGCGTTGCTGTAACGGCGCAGAGAAGAGATAGTCCGGCAAAGGTAGCGTATGAATTTCGATTGACGAATACGCTTGTCAACGAATCTTGATAGGCCCATTTGGGATAAATCAAAATCCAATTATTGCCACTAATGAAAACAATGATGCCATAGGTGGCGTAGATTGCGCCGACTGTTGACAGCACTCTGATGGCAAGCCATGCGCGCTGTGATGTGCGGGCCAGATGAAAGCTCAGCCAGAAGACGCCGGCATAGGCTAGTAAATGGGAAAGGCCAGTAAGCGTAGCGTAGGGGTTTACCGTGAGGCGCTGCGATAACTCAATCCCCAACTGCTTTGACGTTTCAATCCATATTGGATCCGCAAATCTGGTATTGAGTGGGGCCCACTGAATGATGATCCAGATGCAAACTGCTCCATAGAGTAGTGCGGGAATTTTTAGCGCATCAAATCGATCATGTAGCGAAGTTTTTGATCCCATGAACATGACTGCCCAGGTCGCAAGCAGGATGGCCAAGCAAAAGACAAGAATAGCGGCTGACAAAGGGCGGTTGCTTCCGAAGGGAAGGGGCGCAAGAGAAGTGACAAGTAACAGTGCATAGAATAGCCACTTGTCATTGTCCGTGGGGCGGCTGGTCGAAGCTATGTTTTGCAAGCTATCAAGTCCGGCGGCTAGGGGTAAACGTCTGACATTTATTATACATTTTTAGCATTGAATCGCGTCTTAATTGGCGGACCTTTCTGATAGTCTGTGCCGTGACATGTTGTGGGGCATAGCGATATTCAAGAGGTGCTCGGGTTGATCGGTGAGCTGCTTGTCCGCGGGGATTGAGAATGACGTTTGAGTCGCTTTGGAGACGTAAAGCTGAGATAGCCTTCTTCAGCCTCTATACCGTCGCTACGGCGTATATCGCCCTCAACTTGCTGCATGACTACTCGATTGGTGGCCACGACTGGAAGCAAGCTGATTGGCTTATCAATAATGAGGGTGGTTTGGTCCGTCGTGGACTTATCGGGTCTTTTCTTATCGGCCTGTCCCGCTTCTCTTCCTTGGATCTCCTCGCGCTAACAATTGGGCTGCAGCTTATTTTGTTATTGCTTGTTGTGGGCGTGACGGTTCTTGCTGCCGTTCGCGTGGGACTAAGTGAGCGCCTTGTGTTGCTATTGATGTCGCCGGGGTTTTTCGTGTTTTTCTGGGCGGGCGATCCGAGCGCAAGTATGCGAAAGGAAGTTTTTGTTTTTGGTGCTTTTGCGATTCTGGCTCTGGATGCCAGTAATCGGATGAGATCGGTAACCTTGTTGTTTCTGTCAATTCTTCTCTTCTGCATCGGCATAGCCGCGCATGAAGGTATGATCTTCTTTCTGCCAGCATTCATGATTGCGCTTCATTGTTGTCTGGATGAAAAGGTTGATAAGTTCTATTTCACTTTGATGGTGACGGCGGCGGTGTTTTCTATCGTATTCTTCTTAATCAATCTGACATTCGCAACGATAGATGACAGCCTTCTCGTATGTCAGCCGCTTTTGGAACGTGGATTTTCACCCAGAATTTGTGATGGAGCAATTTCGTCTCTCACTCGAGATCTTGGTGATGAACTGGACCGGACGTCGCAGCTTTTCTATAGCTTCGCGCCGCTCAAATTGGCCATTTCGGTTGGGCTGGTTGCATTGCCGATTGGCGTTTTCTTCCACGATGCCGCAGGATTGAAAATTCGCGTCATTGCGCTTGTGATGCTTGTTGCCATCATTTCGTTTTTGCCGCTTTATTTCATGGCCATTGATTGGGGCAGGTGGTTAAACTTTCAGTGTACGGTTGTTACATTTCTGGCTCTGATCTTGAGCGCGAAGGGCGTGCTCGTGGAAGCTAAGACCCCTCTTTCGAGTAGCGTATTTGTAGCCATGCTTTTGTTTGTCATATTGTTTGGTTTCAAGATAGCCGACGCCAATCCGCTTCATGGCGGCCTTTTGTTTGAGATTGTGATGAACGACTTTGAGCCAGTTAGTCTTGGTGAGTTTGTTGATAATGAGCGGTTTGTCGCAGGTCATCCAACGAAGTGGGGCATGTAATGTCGAACGCTCCAGATGTTCGATTTCCTGCGTCAGAGGCTGCCGGCAAGATAGCCAGGGAAGCGCCATTTGTTGGGTCGAGCGCGCCGGTTCTTAACAACATTCAGCTTCTGCGCGGCTTGGCGGCTTCTGTGGTTGTATTCAGGCATTTATCTCAGGAAGGGCAGTTGAGCATGCCAATCTCCTTTGGGGGATTTGGCGTGGATATTTTCTTTATCGTTAGCGGATTCATTATTGCTTATGTCGCGAGTTACAATTCGAGCCATTTCGTGCGTCGGCGGATTATCCGCATTGTCCCATTTTACTGGTCGGCGACATTAGGACTCTTTCTTATAGCTCTCATTCTTCCGTTTGTTCTCAAATCGACCCAAGCCGACATGATGTTGCTGCTAACATCTCTGTTTTTCATTCCGCATCATGGACCGAATGGTGTGGAGCCTTTGTTGATGCTTGGCTGGACGTTGAATTTTGAGATGTATTTCTACTTGTTCTTCGCTGCGGGGCTGCTGGTCTCTCGAACATATGCATCTGTGGTGGCAATTGGTTTAATTGCGTTGACAGCTCTCTTGGTCAAATCGTTTGCTCCGGATGATAGTGTTCTGCAGTTCTATTTTGCGAATTTGATTCTTCTCGAATTTGCCTTTGGCATTCTCATATATTGGATATTTCGTACCTATAAGATATGTGCGCCGCGGTTGCTTTTTCGGAACGCTTTTATCGTTGTTATTTGTCTTTCTTTTGTCGCTCTCGTGCTGCAGGAGATTTACATAGGCGTTTTCCGTTGGAGAGGCTTGACGGCTGGTGTGCCTGCGGCATTTCTGGTGATCTCAGCGATCTATCTTGAACGAGATTTTGGACTTCGCAGCGGCGGGCGTTTTCTGCTCAATCTTGGGGAAGCGTCTTATATTTTGTACCTCGTGCATCCCTATATTATTTATAGTGTATTGCGTCTCGGGTTTGTGGGGGCGGAGCAGTTCGCAGATGTTTGGAAGTGGCTTTTGATTGTTGGGTGTCTCGGACTATCAATGATCATTGCCATCGGGCTTCATCTGTTTTTTGAGCGCCCCGTCATGGCGAGGTTGCGGTATTGGTTTATTCCTCAAAAAATTGACATGGTTGATCGACGCCATGAGGCATGACGGCACTAATGAAGTGGTATCAAGATTGCGAATTTTGCAAATCGGGACGCATTATCCATTTCACATTTATGGCGATGAAGTGTTTGGGGGTGTGGAAAACAACCTCAAGCAATGCGTTGATGTTCTGTCATCTCAGTATCAGCTTCAGGCCATTGGGTACAATACGCGCAACGAGACGAGGCGATATGAGCGCGACGGCGTTCCTGTGATCGCTTGTGCGTCTCTTGGGAAGTTTTCTTCGCAATGGGTTTCGCTGCGTTTGATTTGGGAGATAGCGCGGGCGAAGCCCGACATTATCCATCTTCATGCGCCGGAGGTGCTGGGGATGCTTGCGGTGCTTTTCTTTCATAGACGAACGCCGCTCGTTATCACCCATCATCTGGACATTGTACGGCAGAGATTTCTTCGCCTATTTGTTCGGCCTTTTTATCGTGTCGTTTTGAAACGTGCAAAAGTCGTAATTGTCTACACAAAGAAGTATGCAGAAATGTCGGAGGAACTTATCGCCGTTTCTGATCGAGTGGCGGTGGTGCCGCATGGAACGCGAGAGGACGAACTTATACTGCTGCCCGGAGAACAAGAAGCAGCCTTGGAAGAAAAGAAAAAACTTTTTGGATCAAGTAATGTCGTGGCGTTTCTTGGTCGGCATGTCGGCTACAAGGGCATCGACTATTTGATTGAAGCTATGGTTGAGCTTCCTGAAATTCAATTGATGATTGGCGGCGGTGGCGAGAAGACTGCGGAATGGCAGGCGCTGAGCAAAGCGCGAGGGCTTGAGGCGCGGGTTCATTTCATTGGAAATATCAAAACAGCTGAGGCAAGGCGGAAATTTTATGCCATGTCCGATCTTTTTGTTTTGCCAAGTTTGACTAGATCGGAATCCTTTGGGCAAGTTTTGGTCGAAGCGCAGCTTTCTGGTTTGCCTGTGCTGACCACGGAAACGGGCAGCGGCAATACTGAAATTGTTCAGGATGGCAAAACCGGATATGTCGTGCCGCCAGCAGATGCCTTCGCTTTGGCGAAATCCATCAAGATGGCATTTTCTGACGACGCTAAGCGAAATGAGATGCGTGATAACGCATTGGCTAATGCAAAGGCGCGATACACGGACAGACAATGCGGCGTCGCTCTTCTTGAGGTGTTTGGCAAAGTTGCTGCCTCTACCGGCTAGTGTTTTACCAGTTTTTCGTAGAGGGATAGAAGCGCATCGACGTGAGCATCGACTGTTAGGGGCGCTTGCCAATATTGTCGGTATGCTTCTTTTCCAAGACGGTCCACAAGAGCGTCGTCGTCCCGTGCCCGGATGAGCATTCGAGATAAGTCTTCAGAATCTCCATTGCGAAAGATTAGGCCCGTCTTATCGTGCTGAACGAAGGAGGCGGGGGCGGTGCCTGATGACACGATGCAGGGAACACCGAGTGCCATTGCCTCGGAGACGACCATGCCGTGTGTTTCGCGCCAAGTCGCGGGCAGGATCAGCGCGCGCGCTTCGCGTTGACTGTTTATAACAGTTTGGCGATCAACCCATCCCATGAAGCTATGTTCCGGATGGCGTTTGACGAGATCAGCCATGAGCGGCCCATCTCCATAGACCTTGAGCGAAATGCCTATCTTCGCTGCGACTTCTGCAAGACGCTCGATGCCCTTTTCTCTGGACAGGCGCCCAACAAAAACAAACTGCGAACTCGAAGCGGGGGCGGCAGGTGGTAGATGCGGCACGTCAATCGGATTGTTGACGATGCTTGATGGAAGCGTTGAAGGAAGATGTGGGCGATAGACATCTTCAGCAAAGCTCGAAACGTTGATAGCGTGGTGCAAAGAAGTCGGCGCCGCCGCGATTGTGTTCAACACTGAATGGCGTGCTAGACGCCAAAGCTTGTGGGTATAACTCCGCGCGTCGCAGTTGCAGGCAGCGCATTGCATAGACATAGGTGTGAGGTCGCAATTATCTTCTGTCTGGTAGTTATAAAGCCCGCCATTTGGACATACGAAGCCGTAGTCGTGGAGCGTTGCGACGCAGATATGGCCGGTCAAGCGCAGCGCCGAGAATATGCTAGGTGATAAAGCTTTCGACCAGCTGTGCAGATGTAAGATCGTTTTCCCTTTAGGCAAATCAGCGACGAACTCTATTAGGCGAGTTTGAGCCGTTGTGTTCCATACACCGCCCACCGCCGCAGATATTCGGGAGGGAGAAGAGAGCAGATCGTGTTGATCGAGCAGATCAAACCGGATGTTTCCCTTTTCCAGTTCTGAAGCAATTGGTCCTTGAGCTGCGAAAAAATGCGTATCTATACCTCGTCGCGCCAATTCTATCGCTGATGTTACTGCAACCTTTGAGGCGCCCCCGCCGGAAAAACCGCGGTCATTGATGATGACGACATTCATGACCGCGCCTCTAGGACTTCCGCGTATATGTCTGTCATTCGTTGGGCGCATTTTTTCCAATTGAACTCACGAGCCCGCGCAAGACCGGCTGATCTGAGATGTTGCGCAAGTGTTTTGTCGCTAGCGAGTTTTACAATGGCGGCGGCAATGTCATCTTCATTGTAGGGGTCTACGAGAAGAGCGGCATTCCCTGCTATTTCAGGCATGGACGATAGATTAGATGTGATGACCGGGCATTGAGATGCCATAGCTTCCAAAATCGGTAGTCCAAAGCCTTCAAACAGAGAGACATATAGGTATCCGTCTGCACTGGTATAGAGCGCGTGTAATTGTTCATCGCTGACATAGCCAAGTTGATGGATTCGATGGGCGATCGGTGAGCTTGCAATCTCCGCAAGCAGTTCATCTTTTTCCCAACCGCCGGAACTGGCAATGAATATGTGGTGCGGAATTTGGTCTGCCGCCTTGGCAAAAGCGCGGATAGCTCGGACAAGATTTTTCCGAGGGTTGAGTGATCCTGAAAATAGGAAGAACGGTGTGCCGGGTGGAAGTGACAGAGGCGTAAGCGAACTCAGGTCAGCTGCTTCAAAGAAATAGTCTTCAACTCCTTCGGGAACAACCTTGAGGCGGTTGCCCAAGGAAGTTGGGACATTATCACGGACGGCCTGAGCCGTCGTTTCTGACACACAGATAACGGCGTCCGCTCGCTTGCTGATTTGCTTGAGTAGGCTGCGGTAGAGCCAAGGTCGAGCATTGGAAAAGAACTCTGGATGAGTGATCGGCCCGAGATCGTGAACGGTCACTACCCACGGCAAATTTGTCGCCACGGGATAGTCTATATCCACGGAATGAAGAAGATCGAAGTCGTGATAGAACCATTCCAGCCGGGGCAGCCTGATAAGCGACCAAAGCGTAGCGAGATAGCGACGGGGAATGCGCAAACGCCGGAAGCCGGAGGCTGAAAGCCATTCAGGATGTTCATTGTCAAAGTCACTGATGGCCGAAATGGGCACGGCGTCCACGTCCAGAATTTTCAATTCTGTAAACAGACAATGGGCAAAGCGCGCCAGTCCAAATCTCTCCTTTCGCGCGAAGGTGTCGCTGAAGTAAGCCACTTTCATGAGTTTGGATTCGCAATAGTCCGTGAGTGCGATGGCTCTATTGCAACGTGAGGTTTTTTCAAACTCACGCCAACGGACATGGCGGCAACGGCACCTACGAGAAAAGAATTGAGGAAAATTGCACCTTCCAGAATAAACGGTGTGTTATCGGCGGCAAACAAGACAATGCTACCTGCCACAGCCCCAATGGCTAAATGACGATGAGATGCGGGTACTCGACTTGCTCTAATCAGGGCCCACGCCCAAAAACTGATAAAAAGCACGAGGCCGATAAAGCCAAAACTGTAAAGCGCGAGGAGAAAACTGTTGGACACGAAGCCCGATGACAATGCGCCGACATCAACGCCCTTTGCGGCTAGCTTTTGAATATCAAGCCCGACGCCTGTCAGGAGTACGAATGGATACTCGTTAATGAGGGCGGCCAATCGTTCTGGTCCATTGATGACGCGTGCAACGATATTGCTGTCTGAAAGTATGCCGCCTTGCCAACGTCCTAGGCGTTCCGTCCATGAAGAAAAATAAGGTAGGACAGTCGCAAGACTTACGCCGATGGGGAGAGCCAACAGCGCGGCGATTGCTGCCAGAGCCCGGCTTTGACTTTGGCGCCTGAAGACAAGAGCGCATATAGCGATAACGGCCAATGCAATGAGGCATTGGCGCGACACAGTAGCAAAGATGATGAGGGCGACACATGCAAGTGCCAGTGCTCGTTGGCGACCATCGGTTAAAACAAGCATTGTCGCGCCCAGCAATACGGCGACCGCTCCGAAAGCATTAGAGTTCAGAAATGGTCCGGGAACACGGCTTGCAAAAATTGTTTTGGCAAAATCAGACTGAAGAAATCGGCTGTCCAAATCGGGATAAAAAATCTGGTGAAAGAAGTTCACCATTCCGAGATTATTTCGCTCAAGCATGGCAATGGCGGCCAGCAGAACAAGGGATATGCTTATACCCCGCAGGAACTCTTTGAGGTGTGGTTTGAGAGCCGGCACAAGTAGCAACGCAAAGCCGGTCAGAACCATTGAGTAGCTCAATCCAGCATGAACGATAATCCAAATGATTTCGGGGTGCGCGCCGTAGCGGAGGATGGGTAGGAAGGCCCCCAGAAGAATAAAGACGCTCAGAAAATAATAATGCCACGGCGGAAGTGTGCGCGGCCAAGCTTGTAGGGCGCCTCGGCGAACTACCTCAGACAGAGCAAGGACTGCCACGAGATCATAAAGATAGAGCGGGAAAACGATGTTCAGACGCCATGTCGGGACTACGAAAATGGCCAGTGGCAGAATGAGAAACAGCAAGCGTGGCCGATAGAGATAACACCCAATTGCCAGAAGCAGGAAAGGTATGAATTGGAGGAGTGATAGATTCATCTGACAAAACCTCACTCTGTTTCCAGAGGACTCGTGGGTGGCTGCTAACAGGTCAACAAATTGAATGTCCTACATTCTGGCACAAATAAGGTGAATTTTCTTGGATTTACTATCCGTATTGGGATACCCGTCTTCTTGCTGATCAGGCGTCTGGAAGGTGTTGTCTCACTTGATCATAGAGTTGGTCCCAATCCCGCAATCGGGCGGCCGCTCGTCTGGCGCTAGCGAGATCGGCATTTGGGTTTTTCAGCCGGTCGGTGACGCTCGCAAGGAAGCTATCGTGATTATCGGCCAAATCCATGAGATCTCGATAAGGCATGGCTGATCGCAGGGCAACCGTCACTATCGGTTTGCCACTGGCCAAGTACTCCACAAGCTTTAATGGGTCAGCCCGATGCCGTAACTCGGTCAATTGGTGGGGCAATATGCAGACATCAAAAGCCGCTAGGTAACGCGGCACGTCGAGATGAGGGATGTGATCAATATGAACGAGGCCGGGGATCGCATGAAAGCGTGCCTTCACTTCAGACTTGACCGGACCGATGATGATGATTTGGCCGGGCCAGCGCTGCCCGAGCTTTTCCAGTAGATCGAAATCCATCCAGCTTGCGACAATGCCGATATACCCGATACGTGGTGAGGCTATTTCTGCCAGCGGCATCTTCTCTTTCGAAGGTGTATCGAAGAAAGCCTTATCGACGCCATTGGGAATGTTGAGAACGTTCTGATTGATCGTTCGAAGTTTGTCGGCCAGAGCGGTCGTCGTCGTGAAAATCTGATCGGCGCGCCCGGCCAGCTTTGCCTCAAGTCGTTGCGTTATCGCGCGCTCTTTTTCATTTCTTGCGTAGAATTCATAGTCATCTGTAACGTCATACACAGTAAAACGTGGTGACAGGTGAGACAGAGCATGAACGGCGTTTGGCAATCGGCACCAGGCGAGATAATCAGACCAGCCGGCTTGATCGAGCCAAGATGAAACTGTCCTTGCAAAACGCCATCCATTGAACTGCCCGACGATCTCATGGCGGTCCCCACCGGGAAGCTGAAGCGGTAATTTCAGCAGGTGAATGCCGGGTTCGGCTTCATAATTTTCAGGCGATGTGCTGAGCAGTCGTGTAGATTCTTCGCGCAGCCGTGTACCAATGGCAGATGGGTTTTCGACGTAGAGAACTTCACCGCCGTCACGAACGATCCGACGGGCAAAGTGATTTTGACGAGTCCACACGCCTTTCCACGGTGGCGACTGCAGCCACACAACTCGTAAGGGGCTAGTCGACATGCGATGACCAGCTTTTGGATATCTCGGCCTCTAATTTCTGGCGGTCTATCTTGGTTTGTTTGTCCCATGCGATGGCATAGCGATTGAATTTGCTGACGAAAACAAAAACAGAAAACAAAAATCCCAATGTGCCTTGCCGCCACGCGCCATGCCAGAAATATGCTTTCAGCGCTGCGAACGCGGGCCTCAGAAAGATGTCCACCCAAGATACAGGTGTGTTGATTTCTTCGGCTGATAAAGCGGCATACTGAGCATTTTTTCGCAAACGTTCCGCGAAGCTGTCGTCATTTAGATGCCACATCTCTTCGTGGAGCTGGCCGATCTTGGTTTCTCCACCATCGATTTCAGTTATCTCATGGACGGCATTGACGAAACGATGCGCGTTACGGCGGCAAAGTTGCGCGGCGTTCCAAAATTGCCATCCACCGGCACGGAAGGGGCGATGTAGAAAGAAGTTTAGGCGCCGATAGCGGAAAGCATTGAATTGCGTGTTGGTGATAGCCTGGCTGATTTCGCGGGCGAGGGCGGCGGGCACACGCTCATCGATATCCATGTGAAGGAGCCATTCGGACGTCGCTATTTCTGCACCAGCGTTACGTTGAGCGGCAAAGCCTCCTATGCGTTCCAGAGCGCGAGAAATACATTTGACCGGTGGACCATAGTCTTCGAGAAATTTTGCAGTGCCATCGGTTGATTGGTCATCGACCACGATGATTTCGCTTGCCCAGCCTTTGACGTGTTCAATGAAACCCTTGATGTCGACAATCTCATTTTTTGCAATGGCGACAATGCTCAGAGTTGTTGTGAGCTTCGGAATGGCGGTTGAGATTGAATTGTCTGTCATTGCGCTATCTCGAAAAGTCGCTTGAGTTCCTTAATATGAATTCGCTCATCGTACTTTTCTACCATGCTTTTTCGTGCTTCTTCTCCCATGCGCTCACTGGTGCCCGGAACTGAAAGCTCTTTCAAAGCGGCCATAAATGAAATGTCTGGGTGATCTTCAGACAGGATGAAGCCGTTTACACCCGGCGTGATGGCTTCTTTGGCGGCGGGTAGAGGCGATACGATGGCCGTTCGACCACAGGACATTGCCTCCAGCAAAACATTGGGCAATCCGTCGTTATAATCGGTGCTGGCGACCAGGGCGAAGGCGTGGCTGGCTAAATAGTATTCTCGAATCTTGCCATGATTGACCCAACCAGTCAGGTGCACGCGGTCCGATAGGTTTAGCGATGAGGCTAGTGCCTTGAGTTCTGGCAGGGAAGGGCCGTTCCCAATAATTGTGAGTTCAACGTCAATGTCGGCATCGACGGCGGATCGAATATGCCTGATCAATCGGTCGAACCCTTTGGTGGGGGTCACGCGCCCGGCGGACACAAGTTTGAGGCGTTGATGCGGGGCTGAAGGGCGCGTGATGTTCGCATCGAAAGAAAGCGTGTCAACGCCGTGATAGATGAGCTTGGCTTTGTCGGCGGCCGCAGGGGGAAGGCGTTGTAGCAGATAGTCTCTCGCGGCGGCGTTGCAGAATGCGGCAAATGTCAGTGTCTGGAATACATGCGGAAAATGGGCATTGTCGTGCGCCACCTCGTGTGCATGAACGCTGATGGAATAGGGGATCCCGGTCAATTCTGCAGCGATGTTTGCGACTGCGGTGGCATATGGCCAATGCGCATGTAGATGGGTCACGCCGTCTTGCTTTAGGCGTTTTGCAAGCGCCAATGCGCGGCCTAGTCGAAGTGCATTTTTTGCCATCCCGCCTTGAGAAGGCAGCTTGGCATTGAGCAAACAGCCTTTGATCAACCGATTGCTTGCAAGCGCGATCGCCGCGTCTGTCTTTGTGAGGTATTGCGTTTGACTTTGTAGTTTTAAGGCAAGCTCGGAGAGTTTGAGGGTTGTCGTCGCGTCTGGTGCTTCGAAGGAATAGAGGCGCAGGTCGATCCCTTGGTTTAGCAACGCGGATATTTCCCGCGTGATGAAGGTTTCGGAGGGCCAGGGAAAGCGATGGATGAGATAAGCGATGCGCATTATCGGTCTCGCAGCAAATATAAGAGTGAACTGTCGGCGAGCACGGCCTGTCCATTAGCGGGCGTAAGAGCCAGTTTGAGCATAAGCGCCTGAAACTTGATGATAATTCTCGAATCGTAGGGGGAACCATCCTTCTTTACTGACAGGCAATATCCGAGATCGGTGCGATGATGCGCGATGATCGCTTTGGCGGTCTTCTGTGCCGCTTCCAGATAGGACCGTCGATCGTTGATACCTGAGAGTTTTGTCAGCGCGATCGCCATGTCGACATTGCAATCGAGATGATCGTGGTCAGCGTCGCCGGATTCAGGAAATAAGCCGGACGGCCATTGGTAGGTGAGCCAGCGATCAGCGATGCGGCACGCTAGTTTTTCAGTGCGGGTAGAGCCAGTGGCGATTGCGTAGTCGCACATAAAGTCAATCACCGAGAATGCGGCCCGCAGCGCTGGCGATTGGCCCTTCAGCGATTGATCGAGATAGAGATAGACATCGCCATTATTGAAGAAATGTGTCTCGAAACCATCAATCCAGCACTCAATGGCTTCTTGCCAGTATGGTTCGCCGGTTTTCTGGTAAAGCGCGAGAATGCTCCAGATACAATTGGTATTGTCTTTGAAAAGCAAGGCGCGATTTTTTGAAGCAAAGCGAAGCGCTTTATCGAGGTGATGAGAATGCGACGATAGAATGCGAGGAAAAAATCCGTGCCGAATAAAATCGTCGGTTTCTATCCATGTTCTTGCGAGGCGCGTGGAGGCTTCCAGTAGAAGTTCATCCCCTGTTATGTCGTGTAGTTCGAGCCATAGTTCCACATAGCCGACATTGAAGGATGTGGCGGGACATAAAAGGCTCTTGGGGCGTTTTATGGATGGAAGTGAATCGACAAGTACATCGTTTACGAAGTAGTTGTTGATGATTGTATGGGACGCACGTGTTGCTCTCTCAATATATTCGGCATTTCCTGTCAGTCGGTAAAGTTCCAGAAGGCCAAGTAGCCAATCATGGTTGAGGAATAGACTCACAAATCCATTGTGCTCGAACAAATCTTTCTTGAGATACGCGCTGGCTTTTGAAATTTGTTGTTCGATGAAGGCATTGCAGTTCCAGGCATGAAGAAACGGAAACACATCACCGAAATCGGCGATGAGAGGTGTGGCATCGGCAATGGCGCCGTTTCCCTGCAATGCCGAAATGATGAGCCCATCGCTTCCAATATACTGAGATTGGAAGCGCGCAACCGTTTGATCGACCCAGCTGATGTTCGCGCCACAGAGGGGCTCATAAGTTTTAGTGGCGTGGGTCAATAGTAATACTCAAAAACTGTGAATCCGAATTTCCGAAAGATAAACTTATCAAGTTGGCACGTGAACCATCTGACGGAATCTAGAATGACAAAATGATAAAACATACTCGCTCGTATACGCAGCGTGTCTATAGATTGTGGCGCGATCGGAAAAATCGGTTGATCAGATAGATTTCCCAGATGATCGGGGCGACCCTTGAATTGTGACCAAGCAACACCCAAAAAATCCGTGCGGTATAGTCTAAGCGTATCGCCAGCTGGGACGATCAAGTGGTTCTCATCATTTGACCCAAGTTTTGCGAGGATCATCGATCCCCTCACCATTTGGTCCACATTTTCCTCGTAGTCAATCTCTCCGGTTTCAGCGTCGAGAATGACCAACTTGCCATTGTTCGAGCCAACAATGACTTTCATCTGCCCGTCGTTGTGAAGATCGGCCAGAAGGGGCGTGGAATAACTGCGACAGCGGGCGTATTCGGTGAAGTAGTTTTGATCCGTTGATACTTGGCATTGATTGTTGTGGTTATGGTCACACTGGGGTGTGGGGCCGAATTTGTGTGTCCAGTATCGTGATCCGCTGTGCAGATCGATGGCGATGCACAGGGCGGATGCCAGTGTGCAGGCATAAGCAACTTCTCGTCCGCCGGGTAGTTTTACAATCGTTGCCGCGCCGTCGATGCCCCCATTTGTTTCGGCGCGCCAAACTGTTTGGCCATTGCGTCCATCGAGCGCAATCAATGCGTTGTCGCCCGCCCCACCGGTATGTTCTCCGCCTCCAATTAGAATGAGAGGCTTTCCTTCAGACATGGCAAATGAGGGAGGTGAATCGCAATCGTAGCGCAGCTTCGTGAACCATTTGACTTCGCCAGAAAGCGCATCCAGACAAAAAAAGCGTGATGAGCGGGTGCCGAACACGATTTCGAGGCGGCCATCGCAATCCACATCAAAGACAAGTGGTGACGATACAATGCCCCGCTTGGTGCCTGATATGAACATGTGCTTGGGAAGGTTGGTTTTCCATAGTTGGCGTCCTGTACCGTCAACGGCGAATATGGCGGGGCCATATGCAGCAATTATAATCTCCGGCTTGCCGTCATTGTTGATATCTGCGGTTGCCGGGACGGCGCGAACCATGTCCTCGGTCGGGAAGGTGGCGATGTCATTTCCGCTTGAGGGGTCTATGAGATGAAGCTGGTCGGCATGAGTTCCAATGATGATCGTTGGACGACCATCAAGAGTTTCCACCACCGGTGACGAGGTGATTTCAAGGGCAATTTGACGTTGCCACAAAAGGGAGCCGTCGCCAGAAAATGCTGACAAATATCCCGCGCGATCAGCTGCTACGATAATCGCCGTGTTGCCTGTTCGAACAATAGCGGGAGTTGACCAGGTCTCACCCTTGAGTGCGAGTGTGTGGACCAGTTCAATCATTGGAGGTTGTTTTCTGCAACAAGGCTAGCGACACAGAGTAGCGTTTGAATAGCCAAAGGTATCGATGAAATCGGTTCTTCCATTGGTCGTATTTGTAGAATGGAACCCAAAAAAGAATTGCAGATTTGAGTAGCATTTTTAAGAGAGGCTTGAATGGAAGCTTTTTCAATTCATCAATATATCGACCACTTTCGATGATCTGACCATTTATAAGCGTTGTCCCTTTGAACTTCTGTGCAATTTCGTGAGGGGTGGGGCGAAAACGATTGTCTATCGGATCAAGGTGTAACGGATAGCTATATGGCACTGTTAATAGAAGAAATGTTTCTACATCAGCGATTTCGTTCAACTTGGCAGTGAACACGTCAACGTCGGGCACATGTTCAAGCACGTTTGAACAGAGTATGCAGCGTGGTTTGCGAGCGCGTAGATTTTCGGCAAAGGTTGGATCAAAAATATCTCCAACCAGATCGACGCCATCTTGCGCCTTGATGTCACTGTGAATAACGGTGAGGCCACGCATTCGAAGCGGTTCGAATATTTCTCTATCGATATGTGGCTGCGACACAGTTCTGTAATAAAGAGTAGATGAACCGATGTTCAGCAGTGGTGCCACGGCCGCATCGGGTATCGCGCGCAATATATCGCCGATGGCTTTGGCTTCCTCTTTACGCAACGAAGTTTTCCTTTAGCTGTCCTTGGGTGTCGATCTGAGACGATGGACCAAATCCAGATCTTTCAAGCGCTGTGCAACATAAATCGTGTTGGCGTGCAATGTGCGATGACGAAGCAATGTTGCGTCCGCTGCCCATGTCACATATTTGCTGACTTCCGTGCCCGCTAGGAAAACAAGGATCAGTGCGTAAAGCGTGCCACCGAAAATCATCCCGCCCACAAGACCGAGCACCGACAGTGGTATGAAATGATACCACACTAGCCATGCCGTTCCAGCCACAAGTGCAGAAATGAGAGGCGGGACAATTGAAAGTAATGATGCGCCGTGAGCGACTGAATGCACATGACTTAGGCGGATGATTGTCGCTGTGCCTTCGCCGACAGCAACTGCAAGGGCAAAGGCGCTGAGGCCCAATTTTTCACTCAAGGTCAAGACGATAGTTGCTTGTAGGACAAAATTGACGGCAGAACCAATGAAGGCAATTCGAAGCAGGCCGACGGCTTTGACGGCCTGTGCGATAGGCGAGGAAATCAATTGGATGGCAACGGCGAGCGCAAGCCACTGTATGAGTTCGCCTGTGGCCGCCCATTTTTGCGATAGCAGGACAGGTAGAGCGGTTGGGCCAATGATGGCTACAAATATGAGCGCGGGGAGAAACAGGGCCGCGCCCATAAAGTAGCACTGCCCGAGAATTTGTCGGACGCGCGCCAAATTGTCCTGGGCCTGCGCTAACACACGAAATTGTACGCTGGCGAGCAGCGTGAGCGGTTGGAGGAGCAGTGAATCCAGAATCGTTACAGACATGGCGGCAATTCCGACGGCCGCGACACCGAGCTGCTGTCCGATGAAAATAGGAACGACTGAGCGAATGCTGAGGTCCATCAGGATCGATGCCTGGAGCGGAATGGCGACTTTCAAGATCGAGTTGACGCGATCACGGCTCAGGCCAATTGCGAGTGGTTGGTGTGAGACGAAGTAAAGGAAGATCACCGATACCGATTGTCGCGCTATAATGGCAATCACCAATGCCCAGATGTCCATGTCCAAGAAGTATGCCAACGAAACAGCGACGATCGCGTAAGTGAGATATTCGAGAATTTCGGAAACGGCGATGAGGTCGTGGCGCAAGGCGCGCTGGAGCATGATGTTGGGGATGGATTTGAGCGACAGAAGCAGTAATACGCAGATCATGACGCGCAACGGCCAGACACCGGCATCCCCCAAACCGAAGGCACGGGAAATTGTTGGTGACAAAATGACGACAGAGATGACGCTGGTCAGTACAAGGATTTGTTGCATAAGAAGTGCAGTGCGCAAATCTTGTCCGTCGACGACCTCTTTGCGGCGCACAAGTGCCGAGCCAATGCCGCCAATGCATAAAGCGGAGGCGAGTGTCAGCGTGAATTGGCAAATCGCGAAAAGGCCAAACGATTCCGGGCTGACTAGTCGCGCGAGTACCAGAGTGCCGAGAAATGCGAGGCCCCGGACGACCGCATGACGTGTAAAAATGCTCAATGCACCGCGGCTGGCACGATCCTTGATCTCTTGTTTTGTGAGATCATTTTCATGCATGAACATGAACCGTTCTGAATCTGCCTATGACATAGGCAGGGGGCGATGGATGTAAAAATAATTGCCTTAGCATTGATTGAAACCCGGAAAAAAGTATGGATACAGATTGATCGTGTTGATCATTCGAGGTCTATTCATTTTGCGGACTTCGTTGTTAGGTCCTGAATTCAAAAGCGAACAGAGATTATTTTCTCGGATCGAGAGGAACTTTGCGATGCTCACCAAACTTGTCACCCTTCGCGGCAAATTGATTTCATGGGTGCCGTCAGGCGTCTACAGGATTCTCAGGCAAATTTGGTATTTGGTCTTTTTGAACGCAGGCAAATTTGGATATCTGATACTTCGTAGTCTTGGCAGAGACTATAACACAGCCCCTCCCAGCTATTTGATTGTTCAGTACGGGGCGGTCGACCGATTCGGATATATGCGCTATGGCCAGAAAATGGTCGAGATGATCGACGATGCCTTGCGGCAGGCCGCAGTGACGGTCGAGGCGGGTGCGCGGGTGCTCGATTTTGGCTGCGGATGCGGTAGGGTCACGGAAGCGTTGTCGGGGCGGGGTTGGCAGCATTTTGTGTCCGATATTAAGCATGATCCTGTGGCATGGATCAGGCGCTATCGGTCGGAATGGGTAACGAATGTCAACGGATTGCGTCCGCCGTTGCCGGGAAATTTTGAAGGTTTCGGACTGATTTTTGCGATCTCGGTTTTGACGCATATGGATGAAATGAGTGCCAAGCAATGGCTGGATCATTTTCATCAGCGCCTCGCGCCAGGTGGCGTGCTGTTTCTTACTATTATCACGCCAGAAGAGAGCCCTGAGCAGATAGAGAAATTTGGCATTTTGCCAAATCAAGTGGTGCAAGATGGCTACGTATTCGACCAAGGCAAAGACATGTCGTTCATCGCGCAAGACTATGTAAGGTCACATTTCACTGAAAATTTCGACCTGTTACATATGGGTAAAGGCAAATGCTATTCGCAAACTGCTCTTGTGTTGCGGAAGAAGTGAGGGAATGCCATTGCGCCGAACGTGTTTGTTTGGCGGATCAGCGGCCAATGGCAGTGTATTTGAAACCGGCCTGCGCGACATGATCTGAATCGTAGATGTTGCGCAAATCAACAACAACACGTCCGCTCATCAGCGATCTCAATTTGTCAAAATCGAGGGCGCGATAGACATTCCATTCCGTCACGATGACGAGAGCGTCTGCGTCTGTCACGGCTGCGTAGGGGCCATCGCAATAGATTACCTGATTTGAAAGTAGAAGCTTGGCTTCCGGCATGCCTTGAGGGTCGTGCGCGCGAACCGTGGCACCCTTATCGAGCAAGCCTTGTACAATATCTAGCGACGGTGCGTCGCGCATGTCGTCTGTTTCGGGCTTGAAGGTGAGGCCAAGTACAGCCACCGTTTTGCCATCCAGCGATCCGTCGCAAGCGCTTTCGATTTTGCCGACCATGCTTTTCTTGCGATCTGCATTGACCTCAACAACGGTTTCCACAATGCGTACAGGGGCGCCAAACTGCTGTGCCGTGCGGACAAGTGCTATCGTGTCTTTTGGAAAGCAGGATCCGCCATATCCAGGCCCGGCATTGAGAAATTTTTTGCCAATGCGTCCATCAAGGCCAATCCCTCGGGCGACGTCTTGAACGTTCGCTCCCGTTTTTTCGCAAAGATCGGCTATTTCGTTGATGAAAGTGATTTTGGTAGCGAGGAAAGCGTTAGCCGCATACTTGATGAGTTCCGATGTGCGACGGCTTGTAAAGACAATGGGTGTTTCATTGAGGAATAGCGGGCGATAGAGTGCGCGCATGACTTCGCGGGCCCGATTGTCTTCTGCGCCGACCACGACACGGTCTGGTCGTTTGAAGTCGTCAATGGCAGCGCCTTCTCGTAAAAACTCCGGGTTGGACGCCACGGAAAAATCACCATCCGGGCGCACGCGGCGGACAATCGCTTCCACCTCGTCAGCCGTACCAACGGGTACGGTCGATTTGGTGACGATGACGGTGTATCCCGTTATGGCTTTGGCAATATCTTCAGCGGCGGTATAAACATAGGAGAGATCGGCATGACCATCGCCGCGCCGTGTGGGAGTGCCCACGGCAATAAATACGGCATCCACGCCTTTGACGGCCGCTGCGAGATTGGTTGTGAAAGAGAGGCGTCCGGCAAAGCGATTGCCATTGACGAGGACGTCGAGGCCGGGCTCGTAGATGGGTATTTCGCCGCGATTCAATGCGTCAATTTTGGCGTCGATGGTATCGACGCAAATCACTTCGTGGCCGAAGTCGGCAAAGCAGGCCCCGGACACGAGGCCCACATAACCGGCCCCGATCATTGCAACTTTCATATCTCGTCCTACTGCTCGTCGCGGTTAAATTCGCACCTTGAAGGATGATTGGGGACAGGGGGGGTGATTTCGGCATCTAGTTGGGTGTCGCTAAAATCCGTATCCTGTCACAGCAATGTCTTGGTCCGTATAGCGGGTAAATGTACAGGATCAGTTTGCTATGTGTTAGACCTATTCGGTCAGAACAGTTTACCTATTGCTGACTATTTGTAGCAGTGGCGCGGTCGTTTGGGGATGAAATGTCGGTACTGGTCACGGGTGTAGCAGGATTTATCGGCAGCTATGTTTGCCGCGAACTTCTGGCGCGTGGCGAGACGGTTATCGGCATCGATAGTCTGACTCACTATTATGACCCGCAATTGAAGCAGGCACGACTTGCCGCTTTGATAGGCATTGCTGATTTTACTTTTATAAAATGCGATATTGCTGATAGGGAGGCGCTGGAAACGGTGGCGGCAGGTCGATCGATTGATCGTGTGGTGCATTTGGCGGCGCAGGCGGGCGTGCGTTATTCGTTGGAGCAGCCGCGCACCTACATTCGAGCCAATGTAGTCGGCCATCTTGAGGTTCTTGAGCTTTGCCGAAATCTACCGGGCTTCAAGCATCTCGTTTATGCCTCATCCAGTTCCGTTTACGGAGGGAACAAAAAGGTTCCTTTTAGTGAAGATGATCGTGTCGATACACCTGTTTCGCTTTATGCGGCCACCAAAAAAGCCGATGAGTTGATCGGGCATGTTTACAGCCATCTCTATGGAATACCCCAGACAGGCCTAAGGTTTTTCACGGTTTATGGCCCGATGGGGCGGCCGGATATGGCCTATTGGAGCTTTACCAAGAATATTATCGAGGGAAA
>TARA_R110002110_G_scaffold184698_1_pt1 | contig 19930 bp, 13 predicted proteins | sample TARA_R110002110 | Tara Oceans TARA_R110002110 (sample SAMEA4397330) | marine metagenome | biome: Polar Biome; feature: [SRF] surface water layer (ENVO:00010504); material: water (ENVO:00002006), including particulate matter (ENVO:01000060) such as... | depth 5 m
CCCTCGTTGGGCTGCTTTTTACCCACAAATTTTCCTGAAGAGCCTAATAATGAACAAGCAAAAGAGAGACAGGATTCTTGGGCTTGCTGCTCTGGCTGCAGCCATTGCCATGCCGGTTTATGGTGCCGATATTCGCGAAAGCGCAGGAGATGGGAGCGGATCCGAAGACAGCAGCATCAGGATGGTTTCCGCTGACAGCGAGCCCGGTAACTGGCTCCTTCATGGCAGGACTTATTCGGAACAGCGGTTCAGTCCATTGGGAAACATCAACCAGGAGAATGTTTCCAAACTCGCCCTCGCCTGGTATTTCGATACAGGGACGAAGCGTGGCCTTGAAGCAACGCCTCTCATTGTCGATGGCGTGATGTACACAACCGGGTCCTGGAGCAAAGTCTATGCCCTTGATGCCAAAACTGGCGAGCAGCTTTGGGAATACGACCCCAAGGTGCCGCGAGAGTGGGGACGCAATGCCTGTTGCGACGTGGTCAACCGGGGCGTTGCCTTTTGGGACGGCAAAGTCTATGTGGGCACGATTGATGGGCGACTGGTCGCGCTCAGTGCCACGGATGGCTCCCTGCGCTGGGATATCAACACCATTGACCGCAGCAAACCCTATACCATTACCGGGGCACCGAGGGTAGTAAAGGGTAAGGTAGTTATCGGTAACGGTGGCGCAGACCTGGGTGTGCGCGGTTATTTTTCCGCTTACGATGCCGACACTGGCGCTATGATCTGGCGGTTTTATACCGTCCCTGGCGATCCATCGCTGCCATTCGAGAACCCGGAACTTGAAGCTGCTGCCAAGACCTGGAAGGGCGGTGAATGGTGGAAAATTGGTGGCGGGGGCACGGTCTGGGACTCCATGGCCTATGATCCGGAGCTCGATCTCCTCTATGTGGGGACCGGCAACGGATCTCCCTGGAGCCGCCATCTTCGCAGTCCAGGCGGCGGCGACAATCTGTTCCTGTCCTCGATCCTTGCTGTCCGGCCGGATTCAGGGGAACTGGTCTGGCACTATCAGACAACACCGGGCGACAGCTGGGACTACACCGCCACGCAGCACATCATACTCGCCGATATTGAAATCGATGGAGAAGTACGAAATGTGCTGATGCAGGCCCCCAAAAATGGGTTTTTCTATGTACTTGACCGGAAGACAGGGGAGTTGGTGTCGGCGGAAAAATACGTCAAGGTGACATGGGCCGATCACGTTGACCTTGCGACCGGTCGTCCAGTGGAAAACCCTGAAGCAACATGGAAAGATGAAACAGCGGTGGTTTTCCCATCATCGCTGGGTGGGCACAACTGGCACCCGATGGCCTACAGTCCCGAGACCGGGCTTGTCTACATTCCGGCGCGAGACCTCCCTGGTGCCTATGGCCCCGAACCCGGATTCGAACATCGCCCCGGTGCATGGAATACTGGAACCGACCTTGTTCATTTCGCCGATGTTCCCCCCGAGGCTGTCAACGGTTACCTGTTGGCTTGGGATCCGGTACACCAGCGTGAAGCCTGGCGGATCAAGCAGGACGGCGGCTGGCATGGCGGGCTGTTGGCAACCGCTGGAGGCCTGGTATTCCAGGGCACCAACGATGGCAATCTGAGTGCCTACCGTGCTGATAACGGCAGTAAGCTATGGGAGGTCAAGACCGGTACCGGCATCATGGCGCCGCCCGTCACCTATATGGTTGATGGTGAACAGTATGTCTCCATCATGGCTGGATGGGGTGGTGTATACGGAGTTGCTTTTGGGCGAGCAGCCAAGTCCATGCAGGGTGCAGGCCCGGGTCGCCTTTTGACCTTCAAATTGGGTGGCGAGGCACTTGCTCCGACAGTAGCACAGCAGCCCTATCAGGAATTGCCCGAGCCACTCCCGCCGTTGTCGGTGTCTGAGGAAGTACTCGAGCGTGGCAAAGTCCTCTACCAGCGCAATTGCGCTGTTTGTCATGGCTTTGGCATGGTGTCCGCCGGGGTGATTCCCGATCTGCGCTATTCGTCTCCAGCCGTTCATGACATTTGGAATGACATCGTGATTGACGGGCTGCTGACAGGTAATGGAATGGCCAGCTTCGCCGATGTGCTGAGTCCGGACGAGGCCCAGATAATCCGGGCCTATGTCGTTGAGCGCACCAATGAAGGCGAAATTCCGGGTAGCTCAAGGCCTGACAGCCAGTGATATATTGGGAGTAAGCTAACCCACGCCGGCGTTCTCCAGCATCCAGGTAATGATCACCTTGATCAGGAAGCCGAAGATGCCCATGGCCAGGCCAACGTAGAGGATGATGGTACCGAATTTACCGGCATTGCTGCGCTTGGCCAGGTCCCAGACGATGAAAATCATGAACGCGATCAAGGCGCCCACGCCCAGAGTCACTCCGTAGTCGCTCAGCCACTGATCCACTACCGCTCCCCGCCCTGTGTTCCGTCGCCAGCTGTCACGCTGCCTTTCATCCGGCCTGATCCACCGTGGCATGCAGGTGGATGGTGCTGTTCAGGGAATTGCTGACCAGGCAGTTGGCTTCGGCTTTCTCCAGCAGCTGTTTCGCCTTGTCTGCATCCGTATCCGCGGGCACGGTCAGGTGGGCGGTCACGGTCAGCTCGGTAAACCGGGTCACCCGGTCGATGCGTTCCAGTTTGCCTTCCGTGCTGCATTCAAGGGCAGTCCAGTCCAGCCTGGAGGCGCGGGCAATGGCGCGAAAAGTGAGAATAAAGCAGTCGGTCACCGCGCCAACCAGCAGCGCCTCCGGTGACCAGTGGCCGCCGGGGCCGCCAAACTCCTTCGGTGGTGCTGTCTCCAGTGCCGGCACATCATTACCTTCCAGGGTAACAGTGCCTTCAGGTGCCGCTTTCGCGGACACATGGTAGTGGTGGGGTAGTTCCTGCATGGGGGTTGCTCTCCATTGCGGTAAAGGTTCCGGTTCCGGCTATTGGACCGCCGTATCGGTGAGAGTCTCCATGCTAGTTCTCTTGCCCCGGCAATAACAATTGATTTGCCTCAATTCGCACCCAATGCAGTGCCGGCAGCCGTGGCTGGTGGCCAGGCCGGCAGTTCCCACAGCTGTGGCTGATGGGGCAGCTCGTCTTCCGGCGCCAGATCCACATCCAGCCCCTGGCGACCGCCGCGCTGCTTGAGGATGTGGACCTTGCGGTATTCGCGCATTTGCAGCCGCAGCCCCGCAGGTGCACTGTCGGCGGCGGCCTGCTGGGGTCGGAACAGGACGCACAGGGTATCGCTGGCGGCAGCGGCCAGTTGCAGCTTGCGCAGTTCGCTGTAGCGGTAATGCCCGGCCCCCAGCCAGCTGAATACGGCGCTGCAGGTAGTGCTGCGCAGGGACTGCTCAATACTCCAGAGCAGGTCTTCCCGGCTGCGGGGGTGCACCAGCAGGACCTGTTGCGTGTCGATGCCGCGGGCCGCGAGCAGGGGCGCATAGGGTGTCCAGGGTGGGGCGATGAAGGCCTGCCAGCGGCCCTGGGCACTGAGCCGCTCCATGGCCGGCAGGAACAGGCCCATGGCGCCCATGCCGCAGCTGTCGCTGAGCACCTCGATGGCGCTGGCCTCGGGCCAGCCGCCCTGGGCCAGGGCGGCATCCAGGGCCCGGTAGCCGGTACCGAGGCCGCCGCGGTGGGAATCGTGGTTGGCGGACAGCGGCAAGCCGCTGAAGCAGCGGCTGCGGCCGCGCCAGGTGTCGTGGCGGAGAATAACCTGTTCCAGTGCTTCGTTCATGTTCGCGTACCTCCAGAAAGAGCCTGTCGTGTGCTGTATGGATATACAGTAGTCGGCTCTTTCCCGGAATGCAAGCGGATACCCGTCAGCTCGCCACAAGGCCACCACCGACCTGCCTGCCCAGGCGACAGGTCGGCAACAGGGCGGGGCGCAGCGGCTACTGTCGGCGCCAGGCCGCCGGCGAGCAGCCGAACCAGCGCCGGAAGGCGCGGCCAAAATTCGCCTGTTCGCGATAGCCGAGGATCTCTCCCACTTCCCCGATGTTGAGCCGGGCGTCGCGCAGCAGCCGGGTTGCATGTTCCCGCCGCAGGTCCTCCACGATCTCCCGGTAGCCCGTGCCCTCGCGCTGCAGGTGGCGGATCAGGGTTCTCGGGGTCAGGTGCAGGCGGGCGGCGAGTTGCTCGAGGGGGGGCACCGGCAGGGGATGCCGCCGGCTGTCGGCAAAGTGACTGTCGAGCAGCATCCACACCCGCTCTGCGGCGCTGGTGCGGCTGTCCCGGCTGGCGAGGATATCGCGGCAGCGGGCGATATTGGCGCGGTACACGGCCTCGTCGTGCAGCGGTGACGGCAGTTGGCACCAGACCGCCGGGATCGAGAGGGAGGACACCGGGGCGTCGAACCGCACCGCCGCCGCATGGCCCGCGATCAGGGCCTCGCTGTGTGGCGGCACGGGGCGGGCAAAGTCGATGATCACATTCGGACCCACGGGATGCCCGAGGATGGCGGTCAGCAGGGATTCCAGGACCTTGAACACGATTTCCTCGAGCCAGGTTGCAAACTCGGCGTCACCGGTCAGGTCTTCCAGGGTCAGGAAGAAGCGTTCCGCTTGCCGCCGGGTGGCCAGCCGCAGGGTGTTGGTGCGCACCGGGTGGTAGCTGGCCATGATTTCCAGTGCCGCGCCGAGGGTGGGGGCGCTCAGGGCCGCGAATCCCAGCGGGCCGTGGGAGGCGATATTGAACTGGGCCCCCAGCTCCAGGGCCCAGGCCGGTGAGGGCTGGCGCCTGGCATAGTTGCGGAACAACCGTGCCAGCGCTGCCCAGGGCACATAGTCCATGGTTGCCAGCGACGCCGCCGTGAAACCGGTCCCCGCCAGCAGCTCGGCGGCTGGCACCCGTTCCGATTGCAGGACCAGGCGGGCATAGGTGGCGGACAGTTCCAGTGCGCGCGTCATGACAGCCCCTGATGGCGTAAAATGACTAATATTATGTCATTTCATGAAACGGTGCTATTGGCACCCGCAGGGCTACACTGTGCGCACAGCGTTACTGGAGACAATAACATGAGTGTGACCTACAGCCTTGACCACCCCGACAAGGGGCACATCGAATACACGGACAAGAAGCGCTACCTGTGGATGTCGTCACTGTTCATGCCCCTGTTCCCGATGCTGGGTATTGCGCTGTACTTCGCCTGGGGCTCACAGTGGTTGCTGGCCATTCCCCTGGTATTCACCTACCTGGTGATCCCGCTGCTGGATTACGCCCTTGGCTCCGACACCAACAACCCGCCGGAAGAGATCGTGCCGCAGCTGGAGGAGGACCGTTACTACCGGTTGCTCACCTGGTTCACGGTGCCGATGCACTTCATTGTCCTGATTGCGATCGCCTGGTTCGTGGGCACCCAGGAGCTGACCGTGTGGTCGATCATCGCCCTGGCGATTACCGCGGGCAGCTACAGCGGCCTCGGCATCAATACCGCCCACGAGCTGGGGCACAAGAAGCCGGCGCTGGAGCGCCTGCTGGCGAAGATCGTGCTGGCGGTACCGGCCTACGGCCATTTCTGTATCGAGCACAACCGCGGCCATCACAAGGATGTGGCCACGCCGGAGGATCCCGCCAGTGCGCGCATGGGGGAATCCATCTACAAGTTCATGCTGCGCGAGATCCCGGGCGCGTTCCGCCGCGGCTGGGCGGTGGAGACGGAGCGGCTGCAGCGCCTCGGCAAGGGCCCCTGGAGCGTGCACAACGATATCCTGCAGTCCTTTGCCATCAGCGTCGTGCTGCAGGGCGGCCTGGTGATCGCCTTCGGCTGGGTGATGATTCCCTTCCTGGCGCTGCACAATGTCTGGGCCTGGTACCAGCTGACCAGCGCCAACTACATCGAGCACTACGGCCTGCTGCGCCAGCGCGAGGCCGACGGCCGCTACGAGCGCTGCCAGCCCCACCACAGCTGGAATGCGAACTACATCTTCAGCAACATCGTGCTGTTTCACCTGGAGCGGCATTCCGACCACCACGCCAATCCCACCCGCCGCTACCAGAGCCTGCGCAACTTCGAGGACATCCCGGAGCTGCCCAACGGTTACTACGGCATGTACCTGCTCGCCTATATCCCCTGGCTCTGGTACCGGGTCATGGACCCGCGGCTGCTGGCGCTGCCGACGGTCCGCGGCGACCTCGACAAGGTCAATATCGACCCGGACAAGCGCGACGCCATTTATACCCGCTACGGCAATGGCCCGGCCGCTGCCTGAAATGCCAGGGTCCGGCATGTCTGCCACGGGGCCGGGGCCCACGGGCTAGACTCAGACATCGGCAGCCAGTGCACTCAGGGTCCGGTCCGCCAGCCCCATGCCGGCCTGGTACATGGTCAGGTAGGTGTGGGTGGCGCCGGCCTCGGTGATGCGTGCCACGTGGTCCTCGTGCAGGGCGTGGGAGACGATGGGTCCGGTGAAGCCCTTGGCGCGCAGGCTGCGGGCGGCTACCACCTTGGCTTCAATGTCATCCATGGCCAGCACTGCCGCCTTGATGGTCGTCACATCCACGCCGCGCCAGAAATTGCTGTCCTCGGCGTCGGCAAATACCACGTTGCGACCGGCTTCCTGGTGAGCCTTGGCTTTATACGTATCCCCATCCAGGCCCGCTGGCAACTTGCCCTGCTCTCGCAGGTGATCATAGGCAGCGGTACCGGTACGGCCCATGCCGAAGATCAACACGTCGGCAGTGCCCAGGTTGGTGGGCTGCTCATCGGGGTGAATGGTCCGGCGTTCAAACCGCTGCAGACGATCCTCGAGACGCGCGAACAGGGGATGGGCCAGGCGGTTCAGGGGCGCGGCGACAAGGAAGGAGATCGAGACTGCCAGGGCCAGCGGCACCAGCCAGTCCTGCAGCACCACGGCGGCAACTATCAGGCCGAACTCACTGTAGGCGGAAAGGCTGACGGCGGCGAGGAAGGAGGTGCGGGCGCGCAGCCGGAAGGCAATCAGCAGCAGGAAGAACAGGAGGCCCTTGAGCGGCAGGATGATGCCGACGCCGAGAGCGAACAGCAGCGCCTCCAGGTCCGGCAGGCCGGACATGCCGATCTCGAGGAAGAAGCCCACCAGGAAAATCTCCCGCAGGGGCCACAGGGATTCCGACAGCTCCTGGGCCCGGCGGTGATTCGACAGCAGTACGCCCATTAGCAGGGCGCCGATCTCGGAGCTCAGGCCCATGGCCTGGAAACCCATGCCGCCGATGACCAGCGCCAGCATCATGCCCATCAGCACCAGCAGTTCATCGTGGCCGGCAAAGTCCAGCAGCCAGTACATCAGCGGCCGCAACAGCGGCAGGCCGAACACCGCCAGGGCCCAGATATTGGGGGTCTGCCCGCTCCAGATCGCCAGCACCACCAGAGCAATGACATCCTGGACGATGAGGATGCCAATGGCGGTACGGCCGTGGAAGACCGCCAGTTCGCGTTTCGATTCCAGCAATTTCGCCGCCAGCACGGTGGAGGAAAACGAGAGCGCAATGGCCAGCAGCAGTGCCGTGTTCCAGTCCAGTCCCACCAGGTAGTAGAGGCCGGGTGTGAACACGGCAACGCTGATGGCGAAGTGCAGCAGCGCCCCGCCCAGTACCTGTGGCTGGGCAATCTGCTTCAGCTTGAGCTTGAGGCCTACCGTGAACAGAAGGATCAGTACGCCCAGATGGGCGACGTAGTGCAGGATCTTGCTGGTGTCGGAGGGCAGCCCGAGGCCCGGGCCCAACAGGTTGATGGCGAAGCCGGCGGCCAGGAAACCCACCAGCGGCGGCAGGCCGACCTGGCGCACCGCCAGGCCGAAGAAAAACGCAAAACTGATACAGATGACTTCGAACACGATCGGCGCCTTGTCGGCCGCTGCCCCCCGGGCGGCGTCAGGGTGATGTTACCGCACTTTCAGCAGTCCGTGCTCCTCCAGTTCCAGCATCAGCAATTGCTGGATAATGAATTCCTTGCTGCTGTCCGGGTGCATGAGGTGGATGCGCTCCAGCCAGGGGCGTGCCGCCTCCTTGTCGCCGCGGTGCAGCAGGGCGCGCACAATTTCCTTGATGAAGTGCGCGGGTTCCTCGCTGAGGGCCTTGATGCGCCGCAGGCTGGCGCTGAGAGTCAGCTCCTCCGGGGTCAGCTGGGTGCCGAAGGGATAAGACGGCAGCAGGCCATCGGCAATATGGCTGCTGAGCGCGGTGGCTATGCGGTAGGGGGTATTGTCCCGGGCCTCCACCGGTATCTCGTAGTCCTTGGGCAGCTTGCCGTGTTCCATGGCCCAGTCCGCCAGCTCCTGCTGGAAGCGGCTGTCCGCGATGGCGATCAGGCGGCGGATGATCTCGGCGTCACTCTGTCCGCGCAGGTCGGCGATGCCATACTCGGTGACGATGATGTCCCGCAGGTGGCGGGGAATGGTGGTGTGGCCATAGTGCGGCACGATATTCGATTGCAGGTGCCTGCCCTTGCCGCGGGTGGCACGGATACACAGGATCGAGCGTGCGCCCGGCAGGTCGTGGGCCATGGCGACAAAGTTGTACTGCCCGCCGACGCCGCTGATCACGGTGCCGTCCTCGAGTGCGTCGGAGGTGACCGCGCCACTGAGGCTGACCATCATGCCGGTGTTGATGAAGCGGGCGTGCTGGCGCTGGGCGCAGTACAGCGGGTAGTTGAGCAGCAGCTGGTTGGTGCGCTGGACGCTGGTCATGCAGATCCTGTCGTGGCCGGCAGCGTCCAGGTCGCGCAGTTTCTGGTAGAAATCCCGGGGCCCGAGAAAGAAGCCGCCGTGCAGCACCCGGCCGTGGCGCAGCTCGGTTCCCGCTGTCGCTCGCAGCAGTGCGGCGCGGGTATCGGGATCGTCCATGTCGTTGCACAGCAGTTCGCCGTGCAGCTTCAGGCTGTCCCCGGCAATCACCAAGGCTTCGGGCGCTAGGCCCCAATGCTGCAGCTCCGCCAGTGCCGGCGCATCCAGCAGGCGCGGCATCAGGCCGCAGCCGCGGGCGTAGTCCAGCATGGCCGCGTCGATGGCCGGGGTGATGACGCCGTCGTTGAGACCCCGCTGCAACGCCAGCTGGTCGAACACCCGGCGTTTGACGACGCCCGCCTCTATCAGGTGCAGCATGCCGTTGACGAACATCTCGGTGGAGACGTAGAGGCCCTCGTTGAACACGGTGGGCTCCGCGGCACAGCCGCTGTCTATCCTGGTCAGGTTCTGCAGCAGCTCGCGCCAGGCATCGTGGTGGCGGTGGCGCAGGATGCAGGCGTGAGCCACCGCATCCCCCAGCGCGCCGATACCGATCTGCAGGGTGCCGCCGTCAACCACCAGGCTGCTGACATTGAGCGCGGTGGCATAGTCCGCCGCCGGGATCGCGGCGTTGGGCACGGCAAACAGGGTGCGGTGGTAGTCGGCATTCTCCACTACGCCATCGAACAGGGAGGCGGGTACTTCTGCATCGTGGCGCATGAAGGGCAGGTCCCGGTGCACCTGGGCAAAACAGAGGAATCCGTCCTGGTCACCAGCGCGGCGCTGGCGGATAACATCCAGCGCCACGTCGGGGTTGCAGGACAGGCTGAGGGACAGACCGGCATCGGTTTCCCGCGCCGCCACCAGTTGCACCAGTACGTTCACCCCCGCTGCCGCCATGTCGCGGGCGATGTGGGTGTAGTTGCTGGAGATGTAGTTCTGCTGGGCGGAGGGCAGCCCCTTCATCGAGCCCGCCTTGAAATACAGTTCGCTGACCTTGATGTTGGCCGGCATGTTGCCAGCCCGCAGGGCCTCCATGTAGGCCAGGGGCTCGTAGTCCCCGAACAGGCGCTCGACGATGGGGCCGGCCAGCTCCGCCTCGATGTGACTGGCGGGCTTGGGTACCTCGAGGGACAGCGCGGTGTAGATGTGCAGATCGATGTCGGGATCCTCCACCGCACGCCGGAAAAAGGCGTTCATGAGCTGTACCGGTTTTCCCAGCCCCAGCGGTGCGCCCAGTCGAATCTGCTTGCCGAGAGTGGCAATGGCATGGTCCACACAGGCTTCCGCGGTTTCAAACATCCGGGTCATGATCTTGTTTCTCCTGCTATTCTTTTGCGCTTATGTAATCACAGCGGGGTCCCGTCTGTCTTGATCTGGCGCAATGTCGGCTCAGCCCTCAGCCCTCATCGCCATCCAGAATGCCATCGGCATTGCGGTCAAGAGCCATTTGCTGCCCCATGCCGCGCGGCACGCAGGTAAAGGTCAGTTCCTGCCCCGGCCCGCTGGCAATGGTCAGCAGCTGCTGCAGCCCGACACTGTCCTCGCCGCTGCGGTCGGTGCGGAAGCGGCCGTCGGCCTGCAGCAAGGCACCGCGCTGTTCCCCGTCCAGGACGCCATGCACCACGAGGTCACACTCGGGGTCGGCAATGCCGGCCCGCGCGAGCAGCAGATCCAGCCGCGCCCGGGTGGCCGCGTCCGGCTCGGCGCCCATGGTCAGTTGTTGGCCGACGATGGGCGCCAGGTTGCCGTCGAAGGCGAACATGAAGTCCACCACCTGCTCGCGCTGGGCGTCACTGGCAAAGCCGAATACGCTGCTGGCGAGGAAATTGCTTACCGTATCAATGCCACCGTCGTGCAGCAGGCCAAAGCCGCGCACCTGGTCACCGGTGAATTGCGCCTGTTGCCCCGGGCGCGGGACGCTGGCCCCGAACATGCCCACCTTCTGGTACAGGTTGCGCAGGTGCACGACCTTGAAATCCTCGGTGATGCCCGGGCCCTCGTTGGTCATCAGTCCGGCGGTGCCGAACTGGCGCGCTTCCACATCCAGTACGTGGCAGTGATCGCAGGTCAGGGCGCCGCCCGTGGTGGCTTCCTCCAGGAAGACCCGGCGTCCCTCGGCCTGGTCCGGGGTCAGGCTGTTGTCGAGATTGCGGATGGCGTTGGGTGGCGGGGTGATCGCCAGGGCGAAGTCGGTAAAGTCCTGCAGCAGGTCCGGGGGCAGTACCGCTTCCCGTCCCAGCAGCTCGACGAAGGCCGGATTGAATTCCTTGAAGGCCGCCGCCTCCAGGCTCTCCCGTTCGCCGCGCACGATGGCCCGGTTCTGGCCGCCGCGATCCCCGCGCCAGTGCATGGGCCCGCTGTCGGCCATGCCGCGGAAGGTCTGCGTGGTCATGGGGCCCTTGAGGGGGTGGAACACGCCCTGGGTCGGCCCGCGCAGGGGCACGAATTCATTGCGGTTCTCGAGCATGTCGCCATCCGGGTTGCCGAGGTCCCAGGCCAGGCCGTCGACGTCGCCAAAGATGTGGCAGCTGGCGCAGGAGGCAGTGCCGTTGGCGGAGGTCAGATCGGCGTCGTAGAGCAGGCGCCGGCCACGCTGGATACTCGCCGCTTCCGGACTGTACAGGGTCTCTGAGGCGAGGACCTCGCCACTGCCGGCATCGATGGCACTGACGGTATTGGTGTAGCGGGACAGGGTGTACAGGGTGTCGCCGGCGGCATTCAGCACCAGGCCGCCGGGGCCGCCGCCGGGTACGGAAATATGGCGGGTGGCCGCGGGATCGTAGCGCCCGGCTTCCAGGTCGGCGGTGGCGATGGCGGCAATGCGGTTGGAGCCGAAAGCCGCGAGATAGAGTGTGTCACCGTCCGGGCTGATCACCATTTCCTGGGGCTGGGCCAGGCTCAGGGCCTTGTCGCTCGCCGGCAGGGACGCACCCTCCGGCAGCGAGAAGTCGACATGCGGATTGAGGTGGTTGGCAGTCACCGTGCCGCCCCGGACCACGCTGATGCGCTGTTCGGCGATATTGCCGCGCACACTGCTGGCGGCAGTGCCGGGTCCCTCGAAGCGGACCCGGTTGCGGGCCTCGGTATTGCTGACGTAGATTGCGCCGGTAGCCGGGTTGCTGGTGACGTTGAACAGCACTGTGCCCAGCCCCTGCTGGCTGCCCAGCAGGCGTGGCGTGCCGGCCATGGCATCCAGGGTAAAAAGGTCCAGATCCGGCAGGTTGAAGAGTACCTTGTGCGACCAGTCGCGGCCGGATTCATCGACCCAGCGCTCGCCATCGAAGCCCACGATCAGGCCGGTATCCGGTTGCCGAACGCCCTCGTGGTTCTGCACGGGTCCCGGCTTGGCGTCGGCGACCTCCGCTTCGTTGAGCAGGGTAGTGGTCTGGTTGCCGGAGAGGAAAGCCGCGGCGTATACCCGACTGCCGTCGGCGCTGCGGGCGAGGCCGCGGGCACTGTCGGCAAACAGGTTGATGATCGCCAGGGGCTCGCCGCCCGGCCCGGCGCCGGGGTCGTCGGCATCGAACACCCAGACATCGGCGCGGCCCAGGCCCGGGGTCTTGAGATCGGCGGCGCTGAATTCGGGGTGGTTCTGGCCGCGGTAGGCGGCGGTGACGAACGCGCGCCGATTGCCGGGGCCGGCAAAGACAATGTCCCGGGGCTCGTCTCCGACCAGCAGGGTGCGGACCACGCGGGGTGCGGCACCATCCAGGCGCACAACGCTGATGCTGTCCGAGAGATGGTTGACTACCCAGGCTTCGTGGCTGCCGGCAGCAGCCACCGCCACCGGCTCCAGGCCCACCGGCACACTGCCCGCAGGCGACAATTGCCCATCGGCGATGTCGAACAGTTCCAGCCGGTGAGCCGGGGTGTTGACTACAAGCAATTGGTTGCCATCGGCTGACAGGGCGATGGGGCGCACCTGGCCACTTTCAAACAGGGTGCGCCCGGCTGCTTCCGGCGGCTGGGGATCCGGTGTCGGTTCCGGTTCGGGGTCGGGCTCCGGATCAGGCGCGGGTGCCGGTGTGACCGGGGTCAATGGTGCGTCGGGCTGCAACACCGGGTCACTGCCTCCGCCACCGCCTCCACAGGCTGCCAGCAGGATGGCCGTCAGTAGTGCGATACCTTTTTTGGTGGCTGCTGATCCCACGCCTGTCACCTCCGTAGCGGGTCGATTTCTGCCCCGCTCATCGCTGTTCAATGAGTAGCCAGCTCGCCGGTGGGCGCCATGAGGCGACCCAAGCGGGTAACTCGGCTGCGGGCATGGGCCTGGCGATACCGAAGCCCTGTGCCAGTTCGCAGCCCAGCTCCAGTAGTTTCGCACCGTGAGCCTCGGTTTCCACCCCCTCGGCCAGCACTTCCCGCCGGAACGCGGAGGCCAGGCCGAGGATTCCCCGGAGAATTGCCATGTCATCCTCATCCACCAGCATGTCGCGGACGAAACTGCGGTCGATTTTCAGGGTCCGGGCCGGCAGTCGCTTCAGGTACATCATCGACGAATAGCCGGTGCCGAAATCATCCAGGGCGAATTTCACCCCCATCGCGTCACAGGCTGCCATCACCGAGGATGCATGCTCAATATCCTCAAGCGCACGGGTTTCGGTAATCTCCAATTCCAGCAGCTCGGGCGCTACCTCCGGTTGCGTCCGCAGCCGGGCCTGGAGATCCTGGACAAAGCTGTCCTGCTGTAGCTGGGAGGCGGATACATTGACGCTGACAGGAAGAGTCAGGCCGGACCGGCGCCACGCAGCGATCTGGGTCAGGGCAGCGTCAATCACCCATCGGCCCAGCGCGAGCGACAGTGCGTGGTTCTCGATGAATGGCAGGAAGGCATCGGGAAACAGCAGTCCCTGCCGCGGATGCTGCCAGCGAACCAGCGCCTCGGCCCCCACCACCTGTCCCGTTCGCATGTTGACCTTGGGCTGATAAAAGAGCACAAACTCCCCTTTTGCCAGCGCCTGGCGGATGTCCTCGAGTTGCCGGTTGTGACCTTCCTGGGCGCGGTGAAAGGCGGTGTCGAAAACGTGAAAGCGATTCTTGCCCTCGACCTTGGACAGGTACATGGCCTGGTCGGCCTGCCGCAACAACTGGTCGGCGTCGATCTCCTCATGCTGGGGATAAAAGGTGACCCCGATGCTCGCTGAGACCTGCAGGGCGTGCCCGTCGATGGTGACCGTCTCTGCAGAAGCCTCCAGCAAGCGCGCGATGACCGGTTCGCATGACTGCGGGTTGGTATCCTGGTCCACCAGGACGGCGACAAATTCGTCTCCCCCGAGGCGGGCCAGGGTATCCCCGGCCCGAAGGGCACCATTCATGTGTTGAGCCAGTGCCCGCAGCATCCTGTCGCCGACATCATGGCCGTAGCGGTCATTGATTTCCTTGAAGCCATCCAGGTCGAGATAGGCGATAGCGATGGAGGTGTTGTGCCGGTGCGCCTGTGCCATCGCCTGCTGCATGCGGTCGGCGAGCAGATTCCGGTTGGGCAGGTCGGTGATGGTGTCAAAGTGGGCAATGCGCTCGAGCCTGGCGTTGGTCCGGTGCAGGGCGTCGGACTGTTCGCGCAACGCGATCTCCGCCCGCTTCTGCGCAGAGATATCCCTGACAGTACCCTGGATCGCGGCCTGGCCGAACCATTCGGTACGGTTGAGAAGCACGCTGCAGCTGAGTTGCCGGCCATCCAGGCGCTGATGCTGCCACTCGAACAGGGCAGAGCCTTCTGCCATTGCGGATGCCAGGTGGGCCAGTGCCCATGTGTCAGAGGGGCTGCCATCGGGCTGCAGCGGAGGTGAAAGCTCCACCAGCGTCAGCCGGGTGAAGGCCGCTTCGTCGGCAACGCCAAACAGATCCAGCGCCGCCCTGTTGCAGGCAACGAAAGCCCAGTCCGGCGGGGTTACGACCATTAAAGCATCGCGGGATTGGTCGAACAGTCGGCGGTAGCGTTGTTCGCTCTCCCGCAATGCCGCCTCGGCAGCCTTCTGTTCGCTGATATCAAAGGCGATTTCCATGCGTACGATGCGGCCGTCATCCCAGGGAATGGCCCGGTCGTGCAGTTGGAACGAGCGCTGCAGTGCCGGATTGAAGTGCTCCCAGGACACCGGGGGGCCGGGTTTGCCGTCCGCATCCAGCAGGCGTGAGTTGGTGCAGAACGCGCAGGGCCCCGTCTGTCCCGCCTGCATGGTCTGCCAGCAGACCTGGCCAACCACATCGCCCACGAGGTCCCTGGCGTGACTGTTGAGGAACAGGACCTCATAAGTGTCCATATCGGCGACATAGACGGCGGCATGGGTACCGTCAAGAATACTCTGGAAGCGGTCGTTGGCCAGCGTGAGTGCCGCGGTTTTCTGCTGCAGGATGTCGGCGGAGCGCTCGCGCTGAACGACATTGGCCAGCAGGTTCGCAAACAGGCTCAACAGGTAGTGCTCGTCCTCGCCGTAGTCGCGACATTCCCGCACTGCGTCAAAACCGACAAAGCCGGTGACGTCGCCATCACAGAGGATGGGTGCAGTCAGCAGGCTTTGAATGTTCTGCGCTGTCAGCAACTGCTTGAGGGGTCCCGCTGCCAGGTTGCCGACGTCGGCGACAACCAGGCACTCCCCACGGCGATGGACCTCGACCCAATCCGGCATCGCCGCCAGCGGCAGGCCCTGCAGACTGTCGATCTGCGGCGCAATACCCGCGGCACACCATTCATGGGTATTGGTGCCGGTCCCCGCGGTAAAGTCATAGTCGAAGACATAGGCCCGATCGGCCCGGAAGAACGTCGCCATCTGCCCCAGGGCGGCGTGGACAGCGGCGTCAATCCGGTCCAGGGGCAGGTTGATGAAAGTCATGGCGATATCCAGCACCAGCGACTGGAATGTATCCGTGCGCCCAGCGCCAGCGGCACCCTGCCTGTCGATCGGTGGCAACTGGCTCATGCTGCTACCTCGCCCTCAATGGGCCAGCTCCAGCAGCAGTCGGTCGAGCTGGTCCCAGGGGTCGCCATCGGCAAAGCCCTTGAGGCTGCCGTCGACTGTCAGCGCCTGTTGCAGCAGCGATCCCAGGGAGCTGCTGTCATGCCGTTGCAGGCAGGCCTGCACCGCGGCCGAGCGGCTTTGCCAGACGCGATGACTGTTCAGTACCCGGCTCAGATTCTGGCCCGCTTCACAATCGAGTTGCATGGCGTAGAGACTGCGTACCTCGCGCGCCACGGCCCACAGCAGCGGCACCAGGTCGTTGCCTTCGCCGCGCAGGCCGTGAACCATGCGCAGCGCGGCAGTGGCATCGCCATTGAGCGCTGTATCCACCATGGCAAACAGGTTGTAACGGGCGTTGTCGAGCACGGCGGCGGTGACGGTAGCGATGGTGACCCGCCCGTCGCTGGCCAGCAGCTTCAGTTTTTCCACTTCCTGCACCGCCGCATACAGGTTGCCCTCCAGGCGCTCGGACAGCAGCTCGAGGGCATCTGCGTCGATGTCGAGCCCGGCGCCCTGCAGACGCTGGCGCAGCCAGCGGGGCATGTCCCGGGCTCCGATGGGCCAGACCTGGAGAGTTGCTCCCGCCTTGTCCAGGGTCTTGAACCATTTGCTGTTCTGGGACTGCTTGTCGATCTTGCCGCTCACCACCAGCAGGATGTCGTCCCCGCTGGCGCGATCGATATACTCACACAGGGCCTTGCTGCCCTCGGCGCCGGGCTTGCCGTCGGGCAGGCGCAACTCGATCAGCTTGCGGTCGCCAAACAGGGACATCTCGGCGGCGCTGTGCAGCAGGGTCTGCCAGTCAAAATCGCGGGCAGTGGTATCGACGATCTCGCGATCAGTGCAGCCCGCCGTGCGGGCGGCGCCGCGGATCAGGTCCGCACACTCCTGCACCAGCAGCGGCTCCTCGCCGCTGACAAGATAGACCGGGAGGCACTGTTGTTGCAGATGCTGGCGCAGCTGCTCGGGCTTGAGTTGCATTACCGGGCGGCGGCGTGGAAACCGATCCGGCGCAGGATCTGCTGCGACAGCTCAGCGCGCATTTCCCGTTGCAGGATGCGGATTTCCTCCGCCTTGCCCACCACGTTGCGGGGGTCGTTTTCCATCTGTTTGACGATGACGGCATTGGCGGGCTCCATGGCCAGGCTACCGTTCGGGGCCCGTACCGCAAAGCTGGCCTGCATGGTGAGCTCGAATTCGGCTGCCCGTGCTTCGCTGTTGAGGGACAGATTGCGCTGGCTGAAGCGTTCCGGACCCAGCTCGAGAATGTAGGCCGCTTCGCTGCGCTCGACCCACTCAATGCCATTGGCAGAGAACCGGGCCTGCAGGTCGCGGCTGAACTCGCTGTTGGGATTCCCGGTTGCCAGGTAGAGTTGCCGCCAGTCCTCCGGTAGTCCGGTAGAGCTGGCAGCGCCGCGCAGCTGGAAACCGCAGGCGCCCAGGAGGACAGGCAGGGCCAGCGCCAGCAGCAGGGTGGTGAGGGTGCGCGACATGGAGCGTCTCCCGGGCATCAGTTGGCTACTATGTTAACCAGTTTCCCGGGCACTACAATGACCTTGCGCACGGTGACGTCGGCGAGGAAGCGCTGCACATTGTCCTGGCCCATGGCTGCCGCCTCGATGGCAGCCCGGTCGGCATCTGCCGCCACCGCGATCTGGGCCCGGACCTTGCCGTTGACCTGCACCGCCATGTCAATGCTGTCGCGGACCAGTGCGCCTTCGTCGACTGCTGGCCAGGGAGTATCCAGCAGCTCGCCCTCGCCCCCCAGCAATGGCCACAGGTGATGGCAGATGTGCGGCACGATGGGGCTCAGCATCAGGACCACGGCCCGCAGCGCCTCGCGCACCACGGCACGCCCCTGGGCATCGCCTTGCTCCAGGCGCGCGATATCGTTGCAGAGTTCCATGATGGCGGCGATCGCCGTGTTGAAGGTCTGGCGGCGGCCGTAGTCATCGCTGACCTTGGCGATGGTCTCGTGGGTCTTGCGTCGCAGTTGGCGCTGGGCGTCGTCGAGGCTGGCCGGGTCCATTGCAGACGCGTCACCGGCCTGCAGATGGCTGTGCACTGCCTTCCAGAGTTTGCGCAGGAAACGGCTGGCGCCCTCCACCCCGGCATCGTGCCACTCCAGGGTCTGCTCGGGCGGCGCCGCGAACATGGTGAACAGGCGCACGGTGTCGGCGCCGTAGGCCTCTACCGCCGCGTGCGGGTCGATGCCGTTGTTCTTGGACTTGGACATCTTGGTGACGCCGCCGGCGATGACTTCCTCGCCGCTGCTGCGTTCCACCGCGCGCAGTACCCGGCCGCGCTCGTCGCGCTCGACGTCGACCTCGGTGGGAGCCACCCAGATCTTGCCGCCGCCAGGGCCTTCCCTGTAGAAGGACTCTGCCAGCACCATGCCCTGGCAGAGCAGGCGCTCGAAGGGCTCGTCGCTGTTTACCAGGCCCTCATCGCGCATCAGTTTGTGGAAGAAGCGGGCGTACAGCAGGTGCAGAATGGCGTGCTCGATGCCGCCCACGTACTGGTCCACCGGCAGCCAGTAGTTGGCGCGCTCCGGATCCAGCATGCCCTGATCGAAGTCAGGACAGGTGTAGCGGGCGTAATACCAGCTCGATTCCATAAAGGTGTCGAAAGTGTCGGTCTCGCGCTCCACCGGTTGGCCGTCCAGCTCGTCCTTGCGCCACTCCGGGTCGGCCTTGAGCGGTGAGATCACGCCGTCCATCTGTACGTCCTCCGGCAGCAGGACCGGCAGTTTATTCGCAGGCACCGGAATTTCGCCGCCATCGGCGAGGTTGAACATGGGGATTGGAGCGCCCCAGTAGCGCTGCCGCGACACCCCCCAGTCCCGCAGCCGGTAGTTGGTGGTGAGCTGGCCGCGGCCGTCCGCCTGCAACCTCGCGGCGATGGCGCTGAAGGCGGCATCTGAGTCCATGCCGTCGAATTCGCCGGAATTGACCAGGGTGCCTTTTGCCGTGACCGCACCCTGTTCCAGGTCCGCAGCGCTGTCGTCAGCGGGAGCGATTACCTGCCTGATGGTCAATCCGTACTTGCGGGCAAACTCCCAGTCACGCTGGTCGTGGGCGGGCACTGCCATGATCGCGCCGGAGCCGTATTCCATCAGCACATAGTTGGCGATCCAGACCGGCACTTCCTCGCCGGTCAGCGGATTCAGGGCCTTGAGCCCGGTATCAATGCCTTTCTTTTCCATCGTGGCCATGTCCGCTTCCGCGGAGGACTGGGTCTTGCAGGCTTCAATGAAAGCCTGCAACTCGGGGTTGTCCACTGCCAGCGCCCGGGTGATCGGGTGCTCTGCCGCGAGGCACATATAGGTCACGCCCATGAGGGTGTCGGGGCGGGTGGTGTAGACCTCGAGGTGGTCGATGCCCGCAACCGGCGTCGCCAGCTCAAAGCGCAGGTCCACGCCCCGGCTCTTGCCGATCCAGTTGCGCTGCATGGTGCGCACCTGCTCCGGCCAGTGCGGAAGCTGATCCAGGTCCGCCAGCAGCTCCTCGGCGTAGGCGGTGATGCGGATGAACCACTGCGGAATCTCCCGCCGCTCCACCAGCGCACCGGAGCGCCAGCCGCGGCCGTCGATCACCTGCTCGTTGGCCAGCACGGTCTGGTCCACCGGGTCCCAGTTCACCGTGGCCATCTTCTTGTACACCAGCCCCTTCTCGTACAGGCGGGTGAAGAACCACTGCTCCCAGCGGTAATAGGAGGGCTGGCAGGTGGCCAGCTCCCGGGACCAGTCGAAGCCGAAGCCCAGGCTCTGCAGCTGGCCCTTCATGTAGTCGATATTCTGGTAGGTCCACTTGGCGGGCGCGCTGCGGTTCTGCACCGCGGCATTTTCTGCCGGCAGGCCGAAGGCATCCCAGCCCATGGGATGCAGCACGTTCTTGCCCAGCATGCGCTGGTAGCGCGAAATCACATCAGTGATGGTGTAGTTGCGCACATGCCCCATGTGCAGCTTGCCGCTGGGGTAGGGGAACATGGCCAGGCAGTAGAACTTCTCCCGGCTGGTATTTTTCTCGACGGAGAAGCTGTTGTTCGTCTGCCAGTGGGCCTGGGCGGCCTGCTCAAGGATCTGGGGCTGGTAGTGCTGGTCCATCGGCTGCGGAATCTCGTTCAGTGGGGAAGCAAAAAAGAACGGGAGATTCTACCAGCAATCAGGTGGGGGGTCAGGTGTCGCAGAGTGGCATCCGCCCGAATGCTGCAATGCGGGACCTGACCCGCCAGTGTTCTAGTGGGCTGCGCGGCTAATTCGGTAACGTTCAGAGCGCCTGTGCC
>TARA_R110002110_G_scaffold7243_10_pt1 | contig 19910 bp, 10 predicted proteins | sample TARA_R110002110 | Tara Oceans TARA_R110002110 (sample SAMEA4397330) | marine metagenome | biome: Polar Biome; feature: [SRF] surface water layer (ENVO:00010504); material: water (ENVO:00002006), including particulate matter (ENVO:01000060) such as... | depth 5 m
CGTACCACCAGACAATATCCACATGATCAATCCAACCAAGAAAGCGACAGGAATCCAATAATACTTGTCCCACCATTTTTTGGAAAGCAATGTACTTTTTAAAAATTTCCATAAACCAGTAAAAAATTCAGTTAAAATACTCAATACTCGCATGTTTGGACCAGTCTTTATCTAGTGGGTTTATAAAACAATAAAAATATAATTATTTTTTATTGCTTCCGCCTCTTTTTTGCCAGTCATAAGAAATTTTATCTGATTTAATGGGTCCACCTTTTGCCCAGGTTCTACAAGACCGGGCCGAGTGACATTTGAAGTGATGCATCCAGCAATACCCCAGACGACCATCCTTATCGGATGTAGTACCTGGCATGCATTCATCCATTCTGGAGCTTATGTCAAAGGCAACACAGTTTCCGCAAAGAGACTTCTGGGCTGCAGACTCGTCTGTATTCCAAAAGTCCGCGATGCTTTTCCAATAATCTCCAGGCTGACTCACATTTAATGGTCCATATTGTATATACGCCGCTTTGATAGCCTTGTCTCGATTTCTAGTGTTCATTTCCAGGTCCTGCGTTGCAACCGGGCAGGAGCCTGTTTTCACGGCTTTTAGTATGTCTAATGCGTCCGTCCATGATTTCATATCTACCACTTTACCTTGTGTGACCAGTATCTTGCGGACAGCTTGCTTGGATTTGAATCCTGGGCATTGTGCCTCGCGTAATATGATTTTTTACGTGCCTTGTCTTTTTTGCTTTTGGGATCTTTTCCCGCCCCACTGACTCCCTGTTGCCCAAACCGTATTGTTTTGACTTTATCCCCCACTTTTGCCACTACGACGTGGCTTTTGGTAGGGTGATTTGGCGTTCTTTTAGGTTTGTTGTAGCCATCTACACCAGCACTGGCTAGTCGTGAGTCTTTACCTTCAACGGATTTGCAGATGTCTTCTGCGTCTGACCAGGGGTTGTAAGATTTTTTCATGGATGTCCCTTCTGCCAATCCGTGGCTTGAGTATTGTCTGCCTTCTTTTGTAGCTTCAGACTTCTTTCTGCCAGCAGACGCCAGTTTTTCTTTTCCTTCTTCGCTGGATTTCAGACGTTTAATTTTTTCTTTCGGTAAATAAACGCCTTTGTCCTTTTTACCCCCGGACCAATTCCAGTCCTGCTTGCCCCACTTGGAGAGGGATTTTCCTTTTCCACCCTCGTACCCGCCACCCCTTTTCTTATAAAGCTTTACGGCAAGCTGCATGGCACGAGCGGAGTGTTTCCCTCCCATCTGAGCCTTTGCATCCGATTTGGCTTGTTGCCACTTTTCGGGGTGTGTTTTCTTAGCTACTGATTTGTTGATAGTGACCCCTTCATCGGCTGGGGACCTTTAGAGAGGTCTTCCGCAGATATGGATTTGCAGATGTCTTCTGCGTCTGACCAGTTTGACATTTCAGCCTCTAAAAAATCTCTCAATCAGAATTTTTCAATCTGATTTGGAACTGTTTTTCTTCTTTCGTTCCTCACACTGGAGGACTTTTCAGGATGTACGGATTGGTCTTCAGTATCCTTGGGTTCCGGATTTCTTTTTTTAATCGAAAACCCTTTTAAAACATCTTTTTCTTCTTCCCAGCTACCCATAATATCCTCGATATTAAATACGATATAGTTGGCTATCTACCAAGCAAAGTCTTCTTGTGAAACGAGTACAGTCCGTTGGATACGAAGCCCATGCAGGCACCGTAGATCCACAGCACGCCCCTCGGAACATCCTGAAAGAAGAAGTTCTCTCCATTGTACGGGGCGTACACAAGGATGACACCGAGTACCATGGTGGCAGGGACAACCCACCTGTTGAGGCCGATATCTTTCAGGCTTTTAACACCCACTGATTTCTTCACAGCAGACACCAAAGCGTTCAAGAAGAACGGAAGAACAACTTCAGGATGATTACTTAGTAAACTAATTATTTCACTCATATTAAACTCCTGTAAATGTTTGGATAGCGGTTGGGTGTGCTTCTGCCCCACGAACAATTCGTAGTCTCTGCGTTTTGTCCCCAGTTATAATTATGGTGTTTTCCATAATAATTAGTGGAGGATTCGGTCTTATTGCCCCTGCACCATCGTTATCTTCTCCCGCACTAGCGTGATCTCCGAACCAGTCGTGACCCGCACGTGGGCCATTGCCAAAGTTCCCGCTGAGGGTGTTGTTATCTAAACCTAAAAGATTTATTTTGTTGTGTGCTGTAGATTTACATATTTTGGTATTGCCCTGTATGACAATCCCTCCATTATTAGTGTCTACATCCTCATCATCGCTAAACATTCTAATACCTGCCCCAGGCTCCCCTGGATCCATATAAAAAATACTATCGAACAGGAAATTATCTCGAATAACTATTTCAAACTCTAGACCTCTTCCTGTCCAACCACTTTCTGATAAGTTTCGAGCGTTTGACGTACTAATTGACAAGGAATCAGTCGTTCTGTCAGCGCCATAGTACTCTGGCCAAAATCTAACTACACCTCTGTCAGCGCCGTAGGTGGTGGTTGTGGTCAATTCACCCCTAACTTTATTTCCTTGAAATAATACTGTTGGAAAAAATTCAGGAGTTTTAGAATCTGCTGTAATAAAAGCAGGAGTTCCTGATATGTCTACAGCAGCACCTTGAACGGCACAGTTAACATCGTTATTAGTTATTGTCATTCGGCACACTCTGGAGTCTTGATTGCTACCAGAGTATTTAAAAAGACCGTATCCTTTATTGTATAAAAGATTATTGTTAGAGCCTGTACCGCCAGTATTACTTTCGGTTGTAGCAGTATCAAAACCAGCACCCCAACTGTGTTTAACAACAAGTGATGCCCCATCAATGACATTATTAGATATGTTAAGAGTTCCTGGGAATCTTAATATTCTAATACCTATGACAGTATTAATGTCTTTCTTTTCTTGAGCAGGGGGGGTAAACGGATAAGTTTTTGATACAGTAGCATCAGTAATTTGAAGGATGTTACTTGATATAGTAGCAATTCCTCCTTTTTTACAGAATCGCATATCCATAAAACCCATAAAATTAGCTAGATAACCTTGTATGTCAGCTTTGTCATCGCTACCACTGTTCGGACTTTCGTTAGGGGGAGGTCCTGCCGTCATAAATCTAGTTTCTGTACCCCCGCCGGTTTTTTCCCAAGTAGCGAATATGTCATTACCTTGGGCAGAAAACGCACTAAGGCCCTCACTTTCATAACCAGAAGTAATTTTGTTATTTTGACAGTTTAAAGTAGACCACTCCCAATTCCTAAATCGAGTAGCATTTTCTAATGTTTGTCCGGTTGAAACATCTTGCAAAGAAGAACTAACCTCAATGTCTTGTCTAGCTAAAATACCGTATTGCATATTGTGTAGGGAAAAATCGTTGTTTAAAAACGTTCCATTAACGCTGGTAGGTGTATCACTAGATGTGTACCCAAAGGTATAGGGCGCTAAAAGAATTCCATTATTTTTACCTTTAGCTCCAAATTTATTTAGACAATGAATCTTGTTGTTATTCATGGTAACAGTTACGTGGTCTGAACTCTGGAGTGTAGAGTCGCCAGTGTCGTTTCTGTGTGGTACATCAAATTTAATTGCTGTAAAATCTACAGTACTTGTATCGCCTTCTAAACCAACAAAACTATTACCGTTGATTTCTACGGACCTAGCCCCCCCTACTATATACAAACAATTTTGGTCTACAGTTCTTGCGCCACCGTCAAAAACATTGTTATTTGCCACAACGTGACCACCAGATAAATCAACACAAGAAGATGCAATAGCGCTACAGAGAAAGTGTTTGTTTTCTGAGTAAATGAATCTACGAACACCCCACTTTAAAACATCAGTTGTTCCCGTAATTGAATTGTGCAATCGTGTATTCACACCATTTGTTGCCATCGATACAGCTTTATGTTTTATATCTTTAAACGTACAAGAATCTATATTTATATGGGAATACTGCAATTTATATTCTGATGCTGATGATATATCAGACCCTAAACTAGATAAACTAATTCCTGTTTTGTAACTTTCAAAAGTGCAGTTAACAACGTTTATATAGGAACCACTCCCATTACTAGTGTTTGAGTCTGTACTGTCTATTGTAATGGCTTGAAAAGATTCTGTTCCGTTTACAGTATCTGTTGGAAAGTCTACAAAATTACAATCGTCTATTTTAGCTATTATCTTAGAATCAATTTGTCCACCAACACTATCCAGTGTTACATAATCATCACTAATACTATCGTCTTTTATCAGACAAGCATTCTTAACTACTTCAAAAAGACAAGATTTTATTGAATTATCTCCTGCTGATAATTTAATTCCAGTGCCGTAACTGTGGAATTGACACCCGATTATTAATAAAGAAACATCTGCGTTATTGACTACACAGGCACCGTCTTGATCTTGAACGTCTTTAGGAAATCCGTTTCCACCATTGGCACCCAGAACATCACCGGTAAAACTACAATTAGAAATTTTTACGGACGGGCACTCTAAACTTGAAGATAAATAAATCCAACCACGCTCTTTAACCTGGTCAGTTTGCTTACCCATAAATTGACAATTTGTGACCGATATGGAACCTCCTGCTTTTGAAGATCCTTCACCGTAAGAGTAGCCATTACTTGAAGCCTTACCAAATCGAATACCCTCGACCATACCAGCAAACTCAAAGTTACCGCCGATATCATCCGCACCATCAGTTTCTTCAGAAACAAAAGTACAGTTATCAATCTTTACGTTCCTGGCGGTGTTGGCGAAATTAATGCCTCTACCTGTAATTTCAAACCTTGAATTGAGAATTTTTATGTCTCTCATCGCAGTTTCTTGAGAAGAATTTCCTAAAGTAACCGCAGAGCTTTTTGCTTGACCTATCCCAGTACCATCTCCACTGGTGGCTGTGTAATAAGACCCACCTTTAATTCGAACGTTATCTAACGTAAAGTTAAACACTGCTGTAGTTTCATTTGCTCTAATTATACTGGATCGACCGCCAGCGTTTACATCATTACCACCACCTGTATCACCATCCCCTTCGGGCCTACCTATTAGGTAGATGTCAGAGAACTTGACTCCAGGTATTGTGTGTCGGGTTGATCCAGCCTTTGCGGTTGTCCCTACAATATCGAAGTATGCATCCCCGACCTGTTCTTTTGCTGTGATTTTTGTATTTTCTGGACCATCACCCTTGATGTGGATATTCTCTCGGATCTTGGCTATTGAGGAGATCGTGTACTCACCTCGTTTGATATAGATCGTCCCCCCAAGATTTCTTAATTTTCTATTTTGATAGCTCGCATCGTTTGCCAGAAAATCGTTAATTACCGCACCAATATCATCACCACTTTTGACATTGTAGTCCCCAAAAGAAGTGACTCCATCCCCGATGGTCGCCAGGAACGGCTTGTTTGCCTGAAGCTTTGTCTGCAAGTCACTCTGATAAGTTCTGTTTAACTTATCAATCCTTGCGTCGTATATCTCACGACTAGTACCAGCTTTTTTACTATCAACGTATTGGGAATCAGTTGAGATGTTTTTAACTAGTTTATAGGTGAACCCATCGGTCACGTTGGTAGTAAGTGATGAAGTAAAGGTGAGTATGTGTTCTCCGATGACTTCGGATACAGTGGTTGTTTGCGTGTCTAGTGCCCCGGAAGTAAAGGTTACGACTGCACCTACAAAATCTTCGGTAAAAAACTCACTGGTATCTACCAGTCTATCTTTCCCTCGGTGCGTTAGTGCTGTGTCATCAGTGGATGTGACTCCAACAACCGTACCTGTCATGGTAAACGGTTTTCCGTATTTCATCTCGCGGATGAGAGTCCCAAGAACTCTGAAGAAATCTTGAGAATTCTTTATGTTGTTCTCTACACGATTTCTAGGGTGAGTAACTGTTCGGTTTGCAAACGTAGTGGTGGCTGGAGTTGTGTTATCGGGATTGGTAATCAGCGCTCGCCCTGAAAAATATCGAAGATTTCGTGATTCGTCTGAGAACGATCCTGTTGGGTCTACTTCCTGCGTTGCAGATGTTGGGTCTGTAAATGAGAAGAACATCGGCCTATTGTCGTACTTACTTCCCGCAGTAATATAGCTTGGACCCGTGCTGCATATGATCATATCTCCGGTTCTTATCTCGTTGGTTCCTGTTGCAGAAGAATCCTCCTGCAAGTTTGAAATTCCAGTGATCGTATTGTTATACCGGTCATTGAATGTGTACCCCATGGAACTTTTTGAGTTTTCAAACGTTATTTTGGACCCATCGGACTGCTTGTATACGGATATGGTGCCTGACGTTGGGAAGTGCCTAGTATTCGCACAACGAAGTTTGGTTATACTATCTCCCAGAGTATCCCCATGAAGGGCACTTGGGGCCTTGATAACCGTGGTTTTGGCACGTTCAGTATCAGTGCTGATAACCCCGTCAGCAACAACAATGCTAGCGACTGGAATTCTAAGAGTGTTCGAATCACTTACGTCTGGAAAAAAATTGGACTGAACGCCAACAGAGTAGGAGTGACACAGTCGCGGCGGCAGATCTATAACTACTTCCTTACCTTTTTTAGCAGCGTGTGTATCACCCCCAGGGACATCCACAATGTCTGCGTTTTCAAATGTTGGGTCCCACAAACTTCGAGGCTCGTTTGCGGAGTCTGCAAGCTTAAACTCAACGTAAACAAAGTAAGTTTTATCGGTCGATGACAACTGAACAGATACCGTAGACGCATCTGAGTTGTTTTTAAAGTTGGAACCCTCTTCAAAAGTAATCAGGCGGCCTTCTCTATCTATCGCAAGACCGTTGTGAACTATGATGTGCCTAGTGGCTGCATTCTCTATCTCAACACGAAAGCCCTCAAGGACAAACCCACCGCTGTAGTCCCCAGTAAACAACCTGTGGACATGATCTTTGAGAGAATCAACCGTGAAGGTGCGTGTTCCGTACTGGAAGTCCGCTAGATCGATTCGTTGATTAGGTACTACGTGTAATTCTTTAGGCATTTCAACATCCCAATTCTGTTTGCTCAGCTTTAAATTCTATACCTGCAGCTTTGAGCAACTCTGGTAAATTTGTTACATTGGAGTTTAGTATAACTTCGAGGAAATTTCCCCCTAAATAAGGCCTGTAATCGGCACCATCACCAGCAGTGCTGAATTGACCTGTCGCAAGCATTATCTTTGTACCACTAGGATGTGCGTGTTCGAACACATGCCCAATAGCCTCAGTATCCTTTAGGGTTAACACCCTACCATCTTTGGCGGAATACTCAACGTATTCTTCTACGGCCCCACCGTGACGAATACCCCCCACTTTGAAGTCGTTTCCGCCTACGAATTCAGGACTTCCTGCTGGGTAATCTACGCCACTTCCACCATTATCTACATCTATTGCGGTAAGTACGCCACCTGCCAATGACATTCTGCTTCCAGGCTCACTGTTGTCAACAAGAGACTGCAGCCCAGTGCTGACTATTGTGTAGTCTACATTTACGCCTGCACCCACCTCAGAAGACAACAGCAACTGGGTATCATTTATCACTTCTTTTATGGTCGATTCCAAGACACCAACAATGACTTTATATCCCAAAAGAGCGTTCTTGTTTTCATTCCCATATGCAGATTGAAAATTTGCTCTGCTATCCACCAGCTTTCGACTGGTGTCTGCAAGAATAGATATAGTAGCGCTGCGCCCTTCTATAAATAAATCTGTTTGGCAAAGCACGCTTCCAGTGCTTCCGTAATCTAAATAAATTGCACCCTGGCTGGGCCACTTTGTTGAATCTCCGTTAATGCAGAGGTATTTAACCTCAAGAGCCACTTTCTCGCCAAACAGGTGGTCATGCTGTACCGCTTCCAAAGTGTTTAATTCAATCCAACCTTCTTGATTGTTTATGTTTAAAACTTCAAATCTTTCTTTCGTAAACTGGTCATCCCCGACCTGGATAAAAAACGGATTTTGAAGCGCTCTCGGGAACAGGCTGGTGTCGTCTAGGTATAACTTGATTGGGGCGGAAGAGTTCTGTGCCAACACAACAACAGGCTTCCCATCCGCACCTACCGACTTTCCGTGAATTCTGTAGTGACCGTTCTCTAAGATGTCATAGTCCATCGCAGACACAACCAACGTATTGGCATCTATGACTTCAGATACAACTGTTTTCTTTTTGTAGTTCTTATCTGTATTTGGTCCTAAAAATTCAATTTCATCACCAACAACAACACCAAGCGTATTAAAGTTTTGATTGTTGTCGTTGAGGTAGGTTTTACTATTTCCGCCTATGTTAGCAGCCAACTGTGTTGCTTGAGACACAGAAAGCTTGGGAGTGGCAATTAGTTTTTGCGGTGCAGGAATTCTAAATACTGCACGATTCTTTAGAGTCCCGTCTGACAGACTTCCGTCTTCTATTTGCGTGCTGGGTAGGCTCGCGACGACGTGTGAAGGTTGGTCAACCTCGGCTTGCAGGTTGTCCTTGCCAGCAAACAGATACGACCCTGCATATATGGGATTATAAACCTGTTCTGTTCCTGCGCTGTTGGGAACCAGTGAGTTGATATCCCCAGATTGGACCAGAGTCTTTATTTTATAGCTGTCTCCTGCACCTATGGCGTTGCTGAATGCGGTGCCGACAACAAGTTGGTGATTCCCATCCCCACGAACTTCTGTAATTAAACGTTCTTCACCAATATTTAAGCCGTCAATCATCATGAGAACCTGACCGACCAGTGCTGAGTGGAAAGTTCTAGATACGTCTACCAGCACGGTGCTGGATAATAGAATGGTATTAGTTGTTTGGTTTACCGCACCCATCAGGTCTGTTGGGTATGAAAATTCATCTTCATTGTAGATAAGAGAAATCTTGGAACCAACAAGATAACTCGTTCCACTAGCTATATTACTTGCAGAAGCAATTCCCACTTTTGCAGGAACCCGGTGTATGGTGTCTCCGATGAAATGTGGACTTTCAAGAGATTTATTGAGTTTTAATGTTTTAAATGTTCCGTCTGTGTTGGTGATAGATTTTTTGCTTACAATCGTAGCAGTCTCAGAAGTTCCAGATCCTTTTCTTGATATTTCAATTACGTCTCCGTCAATAAAATTACTATGATCTGCTACAGTAATCGTGTCTTTTTCTGTAAAACCTGGAGTTGCTGGATAATTGCCAGGAGTAGAACTGTTTGCACCTCGAACTAGTGTTGTGAGCGTAAGCTCTTCTGTCAGAAAAAGATTGTCCGTAACAGATGCATCTAACGAACTCACAATCTTTACAGATCTGCCTATGACCTGTGGGCACTCTTTGGTTAAGTCTCTTACTTTATCGTCCAAATCATCCAAGGACACCTGTACATAAGCCGATTCATTTGTGATTGCTTCCGTCATTGTGCTGGCTAGCACAACACTAGGCTCTGTGTCCTTTGCGTTTGTAAACTTGGTCGAGTCTATTGCCTCATGTAGGTAGAACCCTCTCGGCTCTGATTCAGGCACACACCCAGCGCTGAAAGCAACAGTAAACTCGCCATTGGCCCTAGTCTCAATGATAGACCACTTGCAACTCTTTATTAAAACCTGAGCAGGCTCCACGGTCATCCCAAAGTCATGCTCTTTTGCAACGTTGGCTATGGGGGCTACCTCAGTACCATTTTCATTGTTGGCTATAGCAAACACGCCCACATTGGTACCACTGAACATCGTATTGGTACTTATCCAGACAACTTCTTCGTTTTCTTTTCCGCGATCTAAAATCACAGAGAAATTTGTTGCAGGAAAACCCCTGGCATCAGCAACATATATTTTGTTGTCTTTCGATGTCTCAGACGTGGGCTTGTATTTTTTACGTATCTTGTATTTCAGGCCGGTAATGGGGGTATCAAACCCAGGATCGAGAGTAAGCTGAGTTGCGCTGTTTCGTTGTTTGATTGCAACTTTTTTACCAAGAAGTCCGGAAGACGTATCCGTTATCTCAACCTCATCCCCGTCAACAACAGTTCCGGCATCACTACCAAGTGTAGATTCGTTTGCTGTGACGAACGAAGCCTGGGCGTCAGTGAGTGTGATCTGTCCAGAGTCTGCAGTCCCCTCAACATTACCACTTGCGTCCAGAACGTAATAACTGGCGGTGGTGCTGTATGCTATGTCGGCAATCTCAACACTCTCACCAGCGAAGTGTTTAAACTTGAGTCTTGATTCAGAATTTTCTGGGAACACATCAGTGTTCGGTGCCATGGTCAGCACAGCGCCACTTCTAGAGACAATTTCAACAGTCTCTTCAGTTGCCTCACCCCTGCCGATGGTCACGGAGTATCGACTTGCGTTTATGTTTGCTGAAAAATCTTTTGAGGTATCTACAAACGTGGTTGCGTTTTCAACCTTTCCTGTTTGAAATCCGAACATGGTCCCAGCGACGTTTGTCCCTTTCAACTCCAGATCACCATCAACATTGATTGAATATGTGACGTTGGATACCGGCGCTGTAAACCCACCTATCGCTGCGACGGTCATCGTGTCTCCAGACACGGAAGATATGGCGTAGGTTCCCGCGACAGCCGCTGGAGACTTAATCACCAATACGTCAGACCCATGCGTAACAGCAGGAGCAGGGACTGCGTTTGCAGGAAAATTAGTGGCATCCAGAATGCTTAGAGTCGTACTTTTCGCAACTACGTCTGACGCCAGAAAGCTGCTTTGGATTGGCATGTACTTGTTTCTTGTAAACCTGCGCGGGACGTTTGTCTTCTCACGGATTTTCAAGATGCCAGTGGCGTCCTTGTCATAAAATGACATCGTGAAAGACTCTTCATCTGTAGTCGATGCACGATTGAAATAAACTTTTCCGTATTGTGGAATCTTGCTGTTTACTTTTGAAAGGAAGTCTTCAGGGTGCGTATTTACGAACTGTACAGTCGTATCCTGTAAAATATCATTTCCCTGACTATCACTTAAAAGCTTTCCTACGGTGCTGACGGTCCCTTCTATGGAATATACGACTGCGGTATCGTCTTTGTTGAACGTGCCTGCTTCAAAAACAAGCTCGTGCATACGCACTTGTTTTACCGTATAGGTTCCCGGAGTACCCACAGTACCGTTACTTCCCAGCGTGCTGCCCGTAATCGTAAGTGTGTCTCCGATCAGAATAGTCGCATATACCGTTCTATCGAGTACCGTGACCTGAGAAGTTATAGGCCCAAGAATCAACTCAAAAACACGTCTGATCCCATCTCTCGTGTGTTTTGCACTGAATGCCGCTGCCCGAACAATCGCCCTCCACTGATCATCGTCTCCGAAGAACACAGGGGGCCTTTCAAATCCAAGGTCTTTAGAGAACTCTGTAAGTTGTTCTCCCTTGGAGTAGTCGAGCATTACCGCTTCATACAGTTCTAAAAGCGCACTTTTGGCTTTCGCTTCCTCACTTGCTTTTAAAAATGTTTGTGCGCCTGGGGGCAGTATATTTGCCATTAGAAGTTACCCCCTATTTTCTCGTCTTCAATTCCGAGTGCTGCAAGAAGGTGGTACGGAGACAGGGAATCCCCAGTAATCTCCCCAACGGTGTCGAAAGCCTTGTTGTACATTGGAGGGAGACTCTCCAGCAGTTTGTTCACTTTTGTCATTCGCACTGGAATGGCCGATGTTCCTTTTGAAATCAGTGGCTGCTTGTACATGTCCAAAATTGTTGACTTTCCTACAAACTCATACATTGCACCAGGCTTGACGGAAGTGGTTTCCAGTATGACTGTCCTTGGGAATGTAGAGTTTTCCACAAGGACTGATTTTACAAACACTTCATTCCCTAGCAACGAATCTCCGGAAACTCCAGACACTGTATAACTACTTGGCTTGTACAGGTCGGGGTTGATAATTGGGTTGCCGTGCATGGGATTTGCAAACCGGAGAACAAACCTTTTGTTGTCTATGATCTCCACTTTCTTGATGAAGTTGCACGCCAGAGTTTTAAACTTACAGTTTGATGCACTGGAATCCCCAGAGCCTATCTTGAACTCGTTACCGCCCAAATCGCAGAACGTAGCTGACAATTGAACAGTTGCGCCACAACCAAAGTTTGTACAACAAAGCTTAATTGTCCATATGCTATCACCGCAGGTTGCGTCTGTAGAAACTGTGAAGCTACTACACGCCTCGTCGCATATGGATTGGAACCCGTTCGCTTGATTTACTCCTATGGTCAGACCCGACCCAGAATACGCCAGTGTTTTGTTTACATAGATTCTAACGCAATCAAGACTCAACCCGGAGCAACCTCTGTCGGAAATCTTGATTGTTATCGGGGCAGCGGGGTTTATGTCTGTATCCCCACAATTTGGCTGCATGGCTATAAGAGTTGGTGGGTATTTATCCACACCACCCCATGGACCTGTTTGACAGACCCCACCTCCCCAATCTCCTTTTCCCCATCCGCCGCAGTTAGACATATTAGTAAATCAGATCCAATCCAGTAGTGTTAGGTAAAAATGCCACTTCGATGTTTAGATCAACGACCGGGTTATTAATTTGAGAACCACCGATGTTGTTGACTGACGCACACAACATATACTGCCTCTCATCCGCATAATCTTGAGGCAGGTAAATTCTTGGAAGCGTTGTTCCGTCGTGAGCATTGGCATTTGTAGACAGGTCACTCCCGACAAATCTAAAGATACCCCCACCCTTATTGGTTGCTGTTGCATTGGGGAAAATCTTGAACGGGAAGCCAATCACTCCGGGGTTGTCATCCGAAGTTATTTCTTTCTGCAGAAAGCTATTGGTGCTGTTTCCAGAATTGGGCACTTCGAATATTCGAAGCTCAATGAACGTGCCAGGACTGATGCCGTGGCCAAAAATAGAATCATTAGCACCATTGCCAGTTCTGTCTGCAGCTTGTCCTGCAGTCATACACCCATGAACTGCTGTTATTACAAAGCTAAACGGGATGTGTTTTCCAATCCGCTCCATCCCCGTAACTTCTACTACGCCTTGTGTGGATACTATACCCAACAATGATGGGGGTGTGATGCTCAACAGATTGGCGGGAAGCATGTGTGCTTCTGTACCAGCAGCAATCCCACCCTCACCAACAGCACCACCACTACCACTAATAGTGGCGAGGTTTGTTGGGAGTGTTGCTGCCTCCCCTCTATGCTCATTTATGATTCCAAACTGCCAATTGTGCCTGTATGCCGTTGTAAGTATATCCCTTTGCGGGTCGTGTATGTACGCACCGGGCACCAACATATCAAAGCTGGCATTCTCAGAGATGTTCACATAGGGGTCTGCATTCGGGACCTTGTTTATGCTTGCAACCGCACTGAGGTGGTTGGCAAGGTAGTTGGTAGGTCCGTCTGAATCTCTTCGGTTAATTTTCAAGTACAGACAACTGCGACGGTTTTCCATCGGGATTGAAAGGTTGTCGTCTGGAATTCCTGCGGCTTTGGCAATCGTTTTAAACGGGACAGTGAATCTGTGTCTCAGAACTCGCTGTGTATTAGATCCTGTAAGCGCTGTGCTGGTATCCACACTAACGTCTGATATGGCAGAAAACGTAGGAACAAGCTCGTCTAAATACCCAGACGCCGCTGTCATTCGAAGGGTAACGCTACCGCCTGGAGTAAACCCAGCCGCTCCCGTAATGTACCCTGTGATATCCACAGTAAGGTCGCTCTGTTCATCGTACCTCTCGTCTAAAAATATGGGGACAACCAGAGTTTCAGACGCACTCTTCGTAAACAGGAAGCCAGGACACTCCCCATTCAAGGTCATGTTTGAAGCGCCATCGTTGTAATCAATCTGGCGTTCCAGTGGGATACTGGTCTCAAATACATTCTCAACGGTTTTGGTTATAGAAGTGGATCTTTCTGATAAGATTACACTGGATATGCAAAATGCCTCTTCATCTGTAGCTGTCGTTGCGCTTCCAGTATCAGCCTTATTGTCTGTTGTTTTGAAAGTGTCACTTCCAGAAACAACTCTTTCAATTTTGAATCTGATTCCGTCAATATCGGGATCGAACGTGCTGCCGGAAATGCTGAAGTCATGAACAATTGTCTGGTAGTCATCTTCTGGAATAAGTGCAGATCCCGTAACTTCTACCTCGCTTGAATAGTCCACTCCAGATGCGACAGTTGTAGCTACAAACTCTTCACCGCTAGATTCTCCACGAGCAGTCAGTTTTAATTTGATTTTATGGTGGGCAACTGCCGGGTCTACTTGCTCAGACTTGTACTTGCTGATTGTTCGCAATCTAAGAACTTGTGTTTGTGTGGCAGCATTAGTAGCGCTTGGATTTAATCGCAGCCGATTGTCGAACGGAAAATAACCGATCAGGGTTGCAGCAGTCTGACCACGCATGTTTGCGGAAGCAGAATATTTGTTAAAATCGTTGAAGTCATTCCCACCGGCATCAGATTCAAATACGTTTACAAAAGGGCCACCTTTTTCGGCCCCACCAATTCCAGACCCGGTTGACGAGCCGTAGTTGATGACCCCATTTGCAGTTGAGTTGGTGGAATCCACCAGAGCAGCACCGGGGATCTGCTTCTCGTAGAAAGACAGACGCTTTGCTCTGGATTTTGCGGGGTACAGAGCCTTCAACACCACTTTTGTAATGATGATATCAAAGGTTCCTGAGTCTGATCTCTGAAGGCGCAGGTCTACACCACACGGAGGCGTGTCGTAAGCTGTCTCCGCAACTAAAGGGAGATTGTCAAAATCATTTCCAACATTTCCGATGTATGGGAAATCAAGACTGGTGGTTCCAGATGCGCTGGTCGTCAAGGGGGACATGAAAACCAGTTCTCTTCTACTGGACGTACTACCCCCGTATACAATGTCTTCGCCAGTAGGCGAGTAGAACTGTACAGATGTTGCGGTTAACTGTGCTTCAGTGGTGTTATTTGTAGACACTCCGCTGAAATTCCAACTTAGTCTCGCAGAAATTGTAGGTACTGCAGTACCCACCGTGTGGTCTGCGGAATACCCATATACTTGAAGGACAAGCGGGTACTCCATCCAGTTGGAGGCAGTCAGACCACTAGCGCCTTCACGAACACATCTCTCATCGAGAGCAATGCTTGTCAGGAAATATTCTGTAGCATTGGCCTTGTTTTGGAACCTGGCCCCAGGAATGTCGAGTGGGGCATTGGACGACCCACCATACGGCACTAAGCCACGGTTTGCAGAGCTACTGTCCGTAGACGTGTTGTACAAGTTGTGGCCCGAAATGGGAGCCTCGAAAATATCTATCTCAACAATCTGCGTATCACGCGCTGTACCGCTTGCTTTAGCTGTGAGTACGTTGTTGATACTAACCGGAGTGACAAGGATGGCTCCGGGGTTTTCAGCCCGTATGACAATACCTGCCAAGGTCGCTGTAGCGGTGTCCACGTCTGTGGACGACGCAGGAAGTCCTGCACTGCTTCCCACATAGACGCTGTCCCCAACGGCAAACCCAGACAAGTCCAGAATGTTTGACGTAGATCCCTCCACCATACCCGATCTGGAAATCCACACCAGAGATCCACTCGCAATGCTGGTGGTGGTCCCATCTTTCTTTGCCTTTATGACTCCAACATACCGACCCACCCCTGGATTGGAGTTTGCAGCAGGTTCTACAGTGGGGACGAACTCCGTCGCTCCAGATGTTGGGTTTATGTCGAAAGTATCGCCGTTGAATTGGACCAGTGTTCCTGCCGCTCCAGTTCCAGATGATACAAATCTACAAAGCTGAACACCTCCGCTGGTCAACAGGTCGTCAAACACGTCCAGATCATCGTTGCGGTTTTCTGCCCACCCTCTGGTGCTGTTGGCCTCAGTGGTTTCTCCAGCGGCGGGAACTCGGATGTTTGTGCGCTGGTGTCGAACACCAACGGCAACCTCGTCCACAGTCCCGTCAGAGTTGGTACAGCGAAACAACCACGTACCTTCTTTATCAGGAACGAAGTTTGTTACGGTTGGGAAAGTGTTGACGTTTGGCCACGATGCCGTGTTGGTATTGAACCAGGCTGCGTCAAACGTCGTTCCTTTTGGAACATCAAGAACAGTCCACGTACAATTCGCGGCATCAATCAGCGTGCCCAGTGCTGTCTGGTGCGCCGTGACCACGATGTTCGAGGTCCCATCAAATGCAAGGTTTACGTTGCTGCCGTCTGCAGCGCCTGCTCCACCTGCCGAAATTGCAATATGCGTAGCTACCATACCTACCTCTAAATAAACGTAATTGTGCCAGTAACGGCAACTTCGTCGTGAGCTATTGCGATGTCGTCTTCAATCACTTTTGTGTTGGTAACGCCGTTTACGCCCATAGCTCTGTCAATTATCTCTGCCATGATTACAGAAGCACCTACATCCAATGCATTGATGTACGATGTTGCGAACTGCAAAACAAGAAAAGAAGCTGTTTCAAAATTTGTGATCTCACTGTTCACAGTCAAATCTATCGTGATACTTATCGCTCTGGATTTTGCAGGTAGAACTTGAACCTTTACACCCGCAGATCGAATTCCTGGAAACGTAACAAACTGCTCAAGACTTCCATCTACAGTCGCTTGTGCAGACTTTATCAATCCGGTAAACGTCTCGTACACAGCCAACAATGCAGACCCTTCTTCTGGAATTTTGCCCGTCAGGAATTCTATTTGTCCTGTTGATTTGTTTAACAGATAGTCTGTGTTTTCAACCAGAGCCGTAGCCACCCCAAGAGTTGGGTGTGTTTCCCCAGTTGGCGTTCCGGCGGATATAAACAGGTTCAGATTGTCTTCACTGACTGGAAAATTATCCAGAAAATAATACTTTCTAGCTTTTTCAGTGGACTCACTAACCATTTCAGCTTGAAATACTGAAGTCCCCTCTGGGAACGTGTGATTTTCTGGAGTCACTGGCAAAACATCATTGATGCTATCCTTTGCCTCGGATGCTCCAATGTTTGAATAACTTGCAGCGTGTATTTTTCCTGATGTTCCGGTCAGATCGACAAGGATGAATTTTCGAGTTGATTTTGTAGCTGCTTCAAACCCCGTAGAACTTTTCAAATTCAATTGACCTGATTGAGTATTCGCGGCTTCTGCAAGGGTGTCGGATGCAAGACTGGAAGTGCTCCCAAAAAAACTAGAAGACCCGTCAGTGATATACGCTATCACCAAACTGTTCTCAAAATCTTCCACTACTTTTGCACGTTGTACAGATTGCGCAGTAGCAGCATTGGAAACTTCAAGAAGAGAAGATTTTATTGCTCGCTTGGTACCTGCAGCAAGACCGCTTATCCGATCAGTTATTCTCTTGCGAAGCTTCTCATCAGACTCGACGTTTTGACCGCCTGAGATGATTGCGATGTTTAATACAGTAGCTCCGTTAAACGGAAGACCTCCTGAAATCTCGTTCAGGGACTTTTCAGCCAGATTGCTTTGCGTACCTAGAGTGGTTGTAATGACCGGGATGGAGGCACTTGCAAAATTTCCGTTCAGAATGGTCCCTGTCGTCGTTGTGACGGCCTCGACAGCCCCAATAGACCCTGTAGGTTTAGAACGAAGGGTAACGCCAGAGGGGAGGATTCTGTTCGATTCTCCAGACACCAGACACACAAGGTTTGAAAGGTTGTCAATCTCGTCTACTGCCACGCTGGCGGATGAATGCGAGTTCAACACGGGCGTGAGACCTGAAACTGACAGGCTGCTGGAATCTGAATTTACTGAAGAAATAGTCACAGTCTCCACTAAAGACGTTGACTCTCCCAGGCGAACCACAAAGTTTGAAGCCGGAAATGCGGAAATATCCTGTACGAATATCTCCAAGTCACCGGGAGATGCATTTTGAACTAAAAAAGATCTTCTGAGTTCCGTATCTGTAAATACAACGTTTCCAGTAGCTGAAGATGCATTCTTCCTAGAAATATCAAATTGAGACGCCCGGTCATCTAGAATCGACCCTGAGGCCCCATCTAGAAAAAAAGAATCCAGGATGATTTCCATCTGGGAGTACTGGTCAGAGTCCTCAAGCGCCATGGCTTCAAGGAGAGTTCTGACCACACTTCCAACGTTGAAATCCGTCAGGTTGGTGTTGAAGTGAACGTAGTTGATTGCATCATTTAAGATCTCTTCAACAGTTCTAGATTTAAACAGCGGCATGCCTTAACCCTTCGTACTAAACGTCACTGGTACATATGGAATCGACCCTATGATATTTGCGCGGAAAGAAACGTTTGTTTGATCTTCCTTGACCTGTATCTTTACATTACTCAAGTCTTCTATTCTACCGTCACTTAGCATAGTATCATTTAAAGATAAATATAGATTAAAATTAAGATTCCTAGTTCCTTTGGTACCAATTATAGGAACAAAGCCATATCCCTGGTGAAGTGGTAACTCCCCCCTATTCGTATTAAGCTTTAATTCTATTGCTTGCTGTATGTTTTTGTTACCCTCTACGACATCCAAATCGCCCGTAGGACTGATTGCAAAATTAAACGTGGCATGCCCCATTCCCGAAGACACTCTATTTAATTTCATATCCCTACCAAGTGTCTCTTTGTACACGTTTGCATTCGAATTCATTGAGTACGGAAGTAGTGTGTAGATGTTTTGAGGTATCGGCTTTGCATCAACCGGGATGTAGATGAAGCTTCCTGGGCTACGAACACCAGCCAGAGATTGCCTTTGAGTTGGGTGTGTAGCTATGTACGGAGCCTTTAACCCATTATAACTAATAACTGCGGAAATAAGGTTTACGGACACACCTTTTGAAACCAAAAAGGCTTTAAAATCCAACCCAAAATCACTAGGAATCTCAACTGCCTCCCAAGAGACATCTTCTGGAAGGTCATTCGCTGATGACTTCTTTTTATAAGCAGAGTTGGAAGTTCCTTTTTGTTTGGCATCATTTTTCATGATTTTTAAAGCTTCAAGGCTATTTCTAAGGGTTTTTCTCTGAAAATCTTCAAAGTCATTTATTTTTTTACTCCAAAGATCTCCATAATTTTTTATCTTACTTGGGTCAGATCCATACTTTGATGACGCTAGTCCTTTGAATGAATCTTCTACTTTTTTAGAGCTACGCATAAAAGACTGAGCAACACTAGCTGCGCCGCTTACGACCAAGAACGGGATGGAAGCGACCCCCATGGCGTTTCCGATATACCCATGTACTTGGTTTATAACGTTGTCATATGTTTCGCTCGCCTGACCTACGAGATTCATCCAATCATTTAAATTGCCAACAGGTGTTTCGGACAACAATCCCCCAAGTAGCCCTCCTGTAAGAATAGATTGAGCTTTTCGCATGCTGTCCAGGTAGAAGTGCAAGCCTTCGAACCCGCCTTGAACTTTTGAGACTATGGAAGAGAAGAAGACCTTTTGAGTCAAAGTCCCGCTGATCTCATACCTGTATGTGAACGGGGATGATGCGTCTCGATTCAAAAGGAAAGACGTAGGCTCAAAGAACCATGCCTCTTGTTCTTTACCGTTGTACCAGACCATGTAGAACTTATGAGTCTGTCGAGGATTCTTTTTTAAATCGCTATAGTTTCTAAATACGTTTCTTAATGTTAAAAAGTTTAAAAACCCAGTTGGCTCCCCGACTACGTGAGGGATTACATTGTCTTTAGCGTTTGTTCGTATTTTAGAAATTGCAGGTCTGTATCCCGTAGTTCCTGATATTGAAAGCGTCCTGAGGACGACACCCTGCGATTCTGTGTATATCCCAGATCCTTGCGTTGGCACGATATGCGTTGCAAACGGCTCGCTAAGACTCATCGCACTTGGGTGTAGGTTGAAAAAGTAGCTACTGACATTTGCCATTTGGTCGCCGCCTGTCATGGAGTTTGTCAAATCAAACCCGAGCAAGCTTTCTGTGTTTGCTACATTCCATCCGGTACCCAAACCGCTTTTGTATTGGAATATACTGAACCCATACAG
>TARA_R110002110_G_scaffold10715_4_pt1 | contig 19909 bp, 29 predicted proteins | sample TARA_R110002110 | Tara Oceans TARA_R110002110 (sample SAMEA4397330) | marine metagenome | biome: Polar Biome; feature: [SRF] surface water layer (ENVO:00010504); material: water (ENVO:00002006), including particulate matter (ENVO:01000060) such as... | depth 5 m
GGTGATAAAATTATATGAAACTATCAGTGGTCAAAATTTTAGTGATTAAAATATATAAATTATGAAAAACATTATATCAGAAAGAGAATTAAAAAGAATGGTTAAAAAAGTTGTTAGAGAAGAAAAACTAAACAACATTAACGAAGATAGAACTGACTTTGAAATGAGTGGTGCTAGAAGCCGTAAAGATTATACACCAAACCCAAGGGAAAGAGATATCTCTTCTATGTTTGGTAAATACGCTGATGATGTTCCACCAATAGTAATTAGATACTTAAGAAAAAATCCTGAAGCTATTGTAAAAAGATTATTTAAAATCTATGGTGAAAAAATATTTGATTATTTACCACAACAAGAAATGGAAGAAGGGTATGATTCTTATATGGGGGATGTTTACGAAGAAGATGATTGGATTCAAAAAGCGGTAGAGAAACCAGGTTCGTTAAGAAAAAAGATGGGCCTTAAAAAAGGTGAAAAATTAACTGACTCCGATATTAAAAGAAAAGTGGCCCAAATTAAAAACAAAGACAACAACACAAATAAAAGTGGTGTTCAAGGTTTGGGTAAAAGGGATTTAAAAACCTATAGACAATTAAATTTAGCTAAGACGTTAAGAGGTTTAAAATAAGAATAAATAAATAAATATTAAAATGAAAAAAGTAATTAAGTTAACAGAACAAGACCTTGAAAAATTGGTTAAGAAAATAATTAAAGAAGAAGAAGAAATGGACCCAAACACTGAGGAAGATTCTGAAGATGGTAATAAATTGGTTGTTGACTTTTTTAATAAATTGTCAAATACTAAACCAGTTATGGTTTTCTTTGATAAAATAGCGAAAAGAAATAACCCTAAACCAAAAGCTGAAGCTATTGTTAAATTCGCTGAAATGGTAGGTGTACCTAAAGGTAAAATCGCTTCTATAGTTTCTGACATTAGAGACGCTTCTAAACAACAGTAAGTAATACATGAATATCCGTAAAATCATAAAAGAAGAACTTTTTAAGGAAGTGGGTGGTTATGACGACCCAAGTGTTATGGCTCAACATGCTGGAAAGGCAATGGGAGCACTCGCTAGTAGTCATAATGATTTATCTAACTTATTATCTGGTATAGCTAATCAAGTTATGGACGGAGCTGATAAAAATGATATCAGTGATTCTTTAAGGGAGACATCAAAAGAAATTGGTTTTTTTATCGATATTATTAAAACCGCTATAAGTGAAGTGATGGAAGATGATGTTATACTCCAAGCTAAAAAGGCAATTTCTTCACTTAAAAGTTTTAAAAGAAAAATAGATGTTCTTTCTAATTTTTCAGACTCTATGGGTAATGATGAACAGTTTATTGAAAGGGTTAAACTATTATTAATGGATTTAATACCAACATTAAAAGAATACGGTGACCAGTTAATGGTTACAAATAAAATGTTTGGTGATAGACTTAAAACTTTTGGGGCTGGATTTAGTTCCAATTAATACTTCACAAATTAAAATATTTCCCATATAATTATTATAAATAAATTAAAAATTAAATTAAAAAAAATGGGAGACCAACTAACAAATTATTTTCTTGTAAAAGTAGAATTCTTAACAGTTAACGAAACAACAGGAAAACCAAAAAAAATTAAAACACAGTACCTTGTTGATTCAATGACATGTACTGAAGCTGAAGCTAGAACACATGGGTACCTTAAAGGGACTATTTTAGAATACGAAATTGTTTCAGCCGTTAAATCACCTATAGAAGATGTTATTAGAGTTGAGGTTTTAGCTTAATAATTATTTTTTTAAATCTTTAAGAAGGTCTTACTTAATTGTAAGGCCTTTTTTTTAGTCCTGAAATTCTTTAGGTAAACCAACTTTGTCGGCTATTTTTTTAAATAAACCTCCGTGCTCTTTATTTGAGGGTAGGTCTTCACCTACTAAAGAATGGATTAATTCATGTGTTATTATCCATTTTAAATATTCCTTATCTTTTAAAGCTTTAGATTTAATACCCATAACAGCTTTTTCACCATTTTTAGCGTGATTAAACCCCGCTATTTTACCATCTACAATATCATCATCAATAACTATGTTAATGGGGGGTATCTCAATATCTTGATTTGTGACCTCTCTGTAAGCTTTTTTTATATTTTTCTCAACACTTTTCTTTAAAGATTCAAGATAATCAGTTAAATCTTTTTCTCCATTCACTCTATTTTCCCTTAATATTTTTTTTATAAAATCTTTCATATAAAAATAAATACTTCTTTTTAGTTAAAAAACTACTAAAAAAAGAAAGCTTTCCACACTTTAAACATATTTATTTGAAAACAACGCAGTATTTGCGCTGTTTCTATAATAATATTTTTTTAAAAAAAATAAAAATGGCAGAAAAAAGAAAGTCTATCATCGATGAAGCTCTCCTAGAAAGTGAACAAATTGAAAAAGCTTTTGAAGTCAACGCGAAAGAAATACTGGGCCGTACAATGGGTACAGAAATTGAAGCAATGGTAAAGGAATCTTTAGAAGGTTCAAGTGACTTAACAGAGGATGAAGAAGATGATGAAGTAGAAATGGATTTAGAATTATTAGGTTCTGATGACATGGATGCCGGCAGTGCTGGTGATGAAGAAATCGACCTAGAAATAGGCGATATGGAAATGGATGATATGGATATGGATGACCTAGAAATGGGTGACCTAGAAATGGATGACATGGATGATGTTGAAACTATTGATTTGACTGATGAAGATGACATGGGGAAAGTAATTAATGTTTTCAAAAAAATGAGCCCAGAAGATGAAATCGAAGTTGTACAGAATGATGGTAATGTAGACATTAAAGACAATGAAACCGGTGCTGAGTACAGAATTGAACTTGGTGGTGATTCTGAAATGGAAATGGATGATGAAGATATGGAAGACATGGGTGACATGGAAGATATGGATTCTGATGAAATCGAAATGGATGATGAAAACGAAGATTCTGATGAAATCGAATATCAAATCGAATTAGATGATGATGATGATGATGATGAAGTCGAAATGGATGACGAAATGTCGGAAGGTGATTACATGGAAGATGGTATGGAAGAAAATAGAGGAGCTCACACGTTGGGTAACGCCTCTAGAATTGCTAACAGAAAATCTTCAGATATTAATAGTAATCGTGTTAAGATGGGTGAGTCTAAAAAACCAAAGTTCTTAAAGTTAATCAAAGAAAACAAAGTTCTAAATAATAAAGTTTCTGACGCGAATAAAGAAAATAGCCAACTTAAAGAAGATTACAATAAGATGGTTGACGCTCTTAAACAATTCAGAGGCAAACTCAACGAAGTAGCTATATTCAATAGTAATCTAACATACTCTGTTAGACTATTTACTGAAAACACTACTACTAAAGAGGAAAAAGTAGAAATAATCAAAAGGTTTGATGGTGTTAAGTCTTTAAAGGAATCTAAAAATATTTACAAAAGTTTAGTAAGTGAGATTTCTAAAAAGGCCCCAATCAAAGAGTCTATTGATGAAAAATTAAATGTTACAAAATCAAGTGGTTCAGCAACTGAAATTAATGAATCACAAGTGTATGTAAATCCTGATTTACAAAAAATGAAAAAACTTTGGGATTACAAATATAAACAATAATAATAACAAATAACAAAAATTAAAAACCAAAAAAAAATGGGATATTTATTAAAATCTGGCGAAGTTGGTAATATCGGACTGAAACATCAAAAAGCAGTTCGTGAAGCAACCGTCAACAAATGGGAAACTTTAGGTTTCTTAGAAGGCCTTAATGGTCATGTAAGAGAAAACATCGCTTTATTGTACGAAAATCAAGCGTCTACTCTTATTAACGAAACTACTGACGCGGCTGGTTCATCTGGTTCTTTCGAAACTGTAGTTTTTCCAATCGTAAGACGTGTGTTCTCTAAATTATTAGCGAATGACATCGTTTCTGTACAAGCATTAAACTTACCAATCGGTAAACTTTTCTACTTCGTACCTAAATCTTCACAAAGAATTGAAGACGCAGCTTTTGAAGCAGGAACTAATGGTGGTACTGCTAAACATGGTGAGCCAGTTGTTACAACTTGTCTTGACCCTGGTTGTGATTTGACAATGTATACTGCATGTGCTAAGAATCTTTATGACGCTTTCTATGATAACGCAATGTATGACCAATCAAAAGGTAAAATTACATTAGTTGTTACTACAGCTACACCGGTTATCTGGTCAGCTTGTACAAGTGGTGGTACTAGTGACTTTGGTGATGGTGTGACTGCCTTTGGTGGTGACGGTTCAGTTAGAACTCAAATTCTTAAATTATGTGGCTTTAACACAGCTGGAGCTGGTAGACTTTTAGGTCCTGACGGAAACGAAATGGATACTGAGACTTTCTTGTCTTCATTACAAGTTGGATTAGTTGGTGGTCCTTTAGTAGATAAATCTGGTAATGTAATTATCGCTACTAATGGTGATGTACCGGTTAGAGTAGTTACACAAAGATACGGTAAAGGTATTGTTAATTATGGTGATATCTGTACGACTGAAGGTTGTATTTACTTAGAGGTTGATTTAACTCACCCAGTATGTGTTACTTGTGGAGATTCAACTTTCGATGGTTACATCGGGGCAACATCTGGTAGTACGGGTAGTATCGTTCCTGGAGCTGGTGTCGCAAACTTAGGTGGTAGTTCATTCGCTGTTACTTACAGACAATACGCTGACTTAGAACTTGAGTCTGAAATGGGAGAAGTTTCTTTCGAACTTGATTCTGTTACAGTATCAGTTACAGAGAGAAAACTAAGAGCTACTTGGACTCCTGAACTAGCACAAGATGTTCAAGCTTTCCATAATATCGATGCTGAAGCTGAATTAACGGCCTTACTTTCTGAGCAAGTTGCTTCTGAAATTGACCGTGAAATCTTAAGAGACTTGAGAACTGGAGCTGCATGGCAACTAAGATGGGATTACAACGGATACAAAAGATTACCACAATCTAACGCTTACACGCAAAAAGATTGGAATCAAACATTGATTACGGCAATCAACCAAATTTCCGCACAAATCCATAAGTCTACCTTGAGAGGTGGAGCTAACTTTATCGTGGTATCTTCTGAGGTGTCAGCTATTTTTGACGACTTAGAGTACTTCCACGTATCTAACGCTTCTCCGGAACAAGATAACTATAACATGGGTATTGAAAGAGTTGGTTCACTAGGTGGTCGTTATACGGTTTACCGTGACCCTTACGCACCAGCAAACACAATCATCATGGGACATAAAGGTCAATCACTATTGGATACTGGGTACATTTACGCACCTTACGTTCCTTTACAGTTGACTCCAACAATGTATAACCCATTCAACTTTGTACCAGTAAAAGGTATAATGACGAGATACGCTAAAAAAATGGTTAATAACCGTTTCTATGGTAAAATTCAAGTTGATGGAATCCGTACATTTGATGTTAGAGAATTAAGATAGTATAAATCTTAAATGTTATATTGAGAGGGGAACAAATTGTTCCCCTTTTTTTATGCTTTGTTAGATATTTATTAATATGAATCTAAAAAGAATCATAAAAGAGGGAATTAGTGATAGTCTAGATTGGATTCAAGACACACAACCTGGTAAAAAAGATATTATTGATTTCAATAAAAAAAGATATGAAACAACCCGTGATTATGATGATATTGAAATAGGTGATAGATTTATACCACCTGGTAGTCATATAATATGGACCGTTGATGACATGTATAAATGGGGTGTAAGTAGTCGTGATTATCGTTTCATGGTTTGGTTAAAAAATGATAAGGGAAGTATTAGAAGAAAAGTTTATAATCGTGGTAATAAATTTCCAGGTGATTATAGACCTTGGAGAAAAATTGTTGATAACGGTATAAAAGAATCTAAAGATGATTGGGATTGGGCTAAAGATATTAACCCTGAACTTACTAATGAAAATTTTCACTTGTTTTATAATAAACCTTTTTATTGGTACCATAAAGGAAAACCCATATTACTCGATGGGGGTGTACCTAGAGTTTTTTGGTTTGAGGAGTCTGGTATTCATGTAAGAGATGAAGATGAGGTAGCTTTGATGTGTCATAAAGATGTTAACAATGGGACCACATCAGAACCAAAAGATAAGTGTACGGATATTTTCCATAAAACAGCTATTAGATACATAAAAAAAGGTACTTTACAACACCAACCACAATTAAGTGATATTAAAGATGATTAAACACCGTTTTCAAGGTCTTCTCTTAATATATTAAACTCTTCCCTAAAAATTTCCCTAACCCTTTCTTCTGTTGTTAAAGGTTCGTGTCCGTGAAAAACACCCCCTCCATTAGCTTCAAAAATGATATTACCTTCGGGTGAATTAATAGTTATTCCTGCAAAAACATCGGTATTAGTTAACAACCCAACATTATCATACGGTATATTAATTTGTCCTGTTTCTTCATCAACATAACCATACTGCCTTGATGATACATACCAAAAAGGGGAACCGTCTAAAAAATGGTGTTTTGGGATTGTTTTAAAATTAAACATATAAAAATATATTCATAAAACAAAAAAAAGGAAGTCTTTCGACCCCCTTTTTATGACAAAGATAACAACTAGTCTCTCACACCTTTTTCTTTAGCGACTTGTTGGTTAGATTGGCCATTTTCTAGTCTTTTGTTAATGATATCTAGAATTTCACCACTCAACATAGAGTAAACTTTCATTGCCGAACCTACAGATAGTTTTTTGTCTTTAACATCCCACATAGTAATAGATTCAGAAGATTTATTTTTATCATTATGAAAAGCAATTTTAGCTAAATCGTTATTACGACACTCAGATTCTTTTACACTTTTATCTATAACAAAAACTAGAACCCCTTTTGTGGTGTATTGTTTGTAGTATTTACCATAGTTATTATCCTCACTCGATACACACCATTTAGTTGCTTTTCCATAAAGATTTGAACTACGTACACTTAAAGGGAAAACAACCAACCATCGTTCATCTTCATAAAGAACTTCAGTTTCTTTATTTTTAACATCTGAACGTGTTATTTTTTCTTTAGCCACTTTAACAGCTTCAATTATATCTTGGTTTGATTCGTAAGAGTATATATCTTTTTTATCTAAAAGATTTCTTTTTGATAAATCCTCAAAATCATGTATAACCTGTAACATTTCTTTAAATGTTTCACTTTTAAGTTCATTATGTATCCACTCTACCCAATCCTTAGTACATTTAACCATAAACGGTAAATATTTATTGGTTTTTGTTGGGTCCATAGTCGATAAAACCTGAATAACATCAATATTGTAGTTTGGGTTTTGTGCTTTTAAATCTTTTATTTTTGCCATATCTATAAAAAGTTTTTTTATTTATTTAATCATTAACAATACAAATATACCTATTTTTTTTAAACTAACAAATTATTTGTTATTTTTTTTTCTGTTTTTCTCTAATTCTTTTCCGTATTGGCTTAAAGAATATCGGATAACAAACCAAGATATAATCGGAAATACACCCCCAACCATTAAATGTATATAAAGGTTATACTCTTTATTAATTAATAAAATAATTTCAACATATAGTGAAAATATTAGTGTTAATATTATTTTATACTTGGTTAACTCACTCATTCCTCAAATATAGGCTAATTTTTTAACTTAAGAAGATATTTATATAAAAATAAGTATTTATTATGAAAAAAATTATAAAAATAACTGAAGAAGGTTTAGAAAAATTAGTTAAAAGAATCATTAAAGAAGATGATACTGAAGTTAAGGAGAAAAAAACTACAACATTAACTAGACACCCAGCTTATTCGGCTATAGATAGATTAGAAACAGAATTAGAAAAGTTAAAAATGAACTTTAAAGAAAGTATCGCTAATGCGGTTTCTGGTTCTGATGGGTACCACAGTGAGATTGATAAGTTTTCTGAAGATTTTGGTAAGTTTATCACAAAAATATCTAACCTTAAAAGTAAAATTAATGACTACCAAATAGCGAATAAAGATAAGGAGGTGGCTGAATCTAAAAAAAGGAAGGAAAAACAAAGAGAATACCAACACCACATGAGAGAAAGAAGAAGAAAAGATGGGCACAACTACTCTTATTAAAAAAAATAGTATCATGAGAAGACAAGATAAAAAAAAAGTTATTAACGAAGCTAATCAAAGATTAGAAAGAGAATACTTAAAGTCTAAAGGACTTTTAAAAGAAAATAAAGCACCGAAACTTTCTAAAAAAGAGGTTGACGTTATTTCTAACATACTTGAAGGAGATATCCTTGGTGAAGGTGAAGAAGTATTGGCAGAAGGTAATTTCTCTAAGGTTAGAGAAAAATTTAATTCAGCTCTCAAAAAAGGAGCTATGACTCTTGGTATTTTATCAGCTATACTAGGTTCACCTAATATGGCTCAAGCACAGAAAACACAACTTAAAAAAGATGTTACTAATAGCACTTGGTTTATGGACCAAGAAAGAAGTTTTCAAAATGACCAAGAATCGTATAGTAAACTGATGGGTAGGTATGTTAATAATCCTGATTATGACCAAGATTTAGAAGATGTTAGAGAACCAGGTACTCCAGATGACTACTCTATGGAAAAGTGGGTAAACAATTTAGGGCAAGATAGTACTGTATATAAACAATATCAAGATAATGACCAAAAATTCAACCAAGAAAAAGGTAAATATGAGTGGGTATCTAGTAACCCAAGTGACCCAATTAAAACAGTTGTTAACAAAGATGTTAAACCTTGGGCTGGTAAAGATTGGGCACAACTTACTAAAAAAGGTAATATCGGTGATTACTTATGGTCGAAAGATAAAAAAGTATCTATTACTCCTGAAATACACAAGCAATTAAATAAATTAGAAAAAGGTAAGAAGTTTGATTATAAAGACCGTAAGTCAGTACAAGCTAAAAAGTACAAAGACGGTGGGTTTAGTTCTTCCGATTTTTATACCGTAGATTTACAAAATATTCAATCACCTGGTCAATAAATAAATTAAAATGAAAAGACTTAATAAAATTAAAAATATAGAAGAGGCTAATAAAAAATTACTACGTGAGTTTGATTCCGATAAAGGTTCTTTTATTTCTAGTTATCAAGAAACCGCTGACGATGGGTATAATAGATTATCAGAATACCTACAACCATTAGTTGACCAAGGTGTTTTAGATAGAGATATCACAGATGAGATATTAAATTTAGCCTCATCTTACGCTGATGATATGTGGAGAGAAGGTAGGTTGGAAGGGCAGAGGTGGAGTAAAGATAGATAAAAAAAATGAAAAACTTAATACATATAATTCTAAAAGAAGAGTCAGACAAACAAACTGATTTAGCTAACTCTAACACTTCTGAACGTAATATATGTGATGATTTTAGTACTGAAAGTTATGAAGACCTAGTCAACTTAATTAATAAATCACATGTTTCGAAAGAAGATAAGCCTAAAATAGAAGAATTACTAACCCAATTAAAAAAAGATAATAAAAGGTTAGGTAACGATTTAGATAATTTAAATACATACCAACATAAAATAGCTACACAGCTTTGTAGATAAAATTAAAAATATAATGGAAGCTAATATGGCTCTATTAAAAGAAGACCATGAACATTCTGATGATGGTAAGAAAGAGTACATTATTAGTGCGTTAGATAACTTATCCTCAGAAGATTTACTTATCGGTTGTAGAGTACGACCCTGAATATGATGGTCATACAAAATATAAACAAGAGTATGTACCACATGAACTTGGGGGTTATCACAAAGACATCAAACACTATTCAAACGGTAGTGGTATGGGTGATGGTGGACCAAGGTAATAGGAACAAAAAAACCCACTACTAAGTGGGTTTTTTTATGCTCTAATGTTTAGTGACTAACACCAATCCTTTACCGAAACAATTGTAAAAGGTATTATATCTTCATAAGTTCTTATTTGATTACCTGAAGTTATTTTAAATTCTATATAATAGTCATTAGGTATAAACCAAGAAGTGTCAACAGTAAAGAAGTTACCGTCAGGTGTTCTACTAACTTCATTCCAATCTATATAAGGTATTTCTGTCTCACCTTCTTTAATATAAATCCTATAATACACACCATCTAAAGCTTGTGATTGGTCATAAGTAAAAGGTATTCTAGCAATAACGTTAATAAATCTAGTATCCCCTCTTTTAATTTTTTCTCTTCTTTGTATTCCAGTAAAGGCAAACTCATAATCATATATAGATAAATTGCTTGAACTACCTACACCTAGACCAAAAGCTCCAGCACTAGTGTTAGAACCGATACTATAATAATCACCTTGTTCCTTTACTATAAAATCCAACTCAATATTACCTAAATTATTTCCATTTACAGTAACTCCACTCCATAAATCACTAAATTGTATGTTACCACAATAGTTAGTGGTTTTAGGCACATCTACAGAGACACAGTAGACACCTGTACTTACTTGTGTAATACCTGAAGGTGGTATTTGTTCATAAACATTATCTTCGTGGTCATAAATAGTTACTCCAGATATTGAAGCGTTGGTTCTTTGACCCCCAGCGTTAACATATAAACAAAGATTGTTACTTTTATTTATAATAAAGTCATCTCTATCATCTTTTATTGTATCATCATAACTAGTTTCTAAAAATGGTTCATAAACCGTTTGGGTTTCTTTAGCGAAAAACCCTACATAACAAGTCGATAATTGTGGTGCCGTTTCTTGTGAGTATTCAAAGGCAACACCTAAGTTAACACTAGTACCTGTTGTACCACCAGTTAAAAAACTATTTATATAATCAGTAATGTCTATACATAAGTTTTCATCACCATGGTCAAAATGTTGTGTACCTTTTATTAGGTTTATAGTAGAACCAGTATAACCAGTTGTAGAACCAGAATACCACATTGTAGGGTCAGTATAAACACCTTTTTGTGACCAATTAGTTAAAGTTTGTCTTTCATTCCAATCAGCTGGACCCTCACAATAAGCTTTATCACCTAAATCACAAGTAACAGGTCTAGATTTAACATAATCATAACCCGCACCCTCATCCCATATTTCAGGTACTTCAAAAAGGGATAAATCAAAACTAGTGGCTCTTTTAACTTCACCACAAGAACTTGATACTGTCTTACAGAATAATTCCTTATCAAAACAAGAAGTGTTTGTTAAATTTATTTTGTGTTTTATTCTATCAACAAATAACTCTTTATTATTAACTTTAGTGATTAGACTACTTAAATCTACGTTAAATATATACCTAGAGTAGTTTAATTTATTTACATCGGTTGAACCCCCATGGTATAACTCGGTTATAGGATTTAGTCCTGTGTTGACACAAGAATTCCTTATTATTACAGTATCCTTATTAAAATATGTTCTAATAGCATTCATTTAATCTTTTTATTATAAATATCCTAATTAATTCTAATGTTAGGTGATAATAAAGTTTTTAAATCGAACTCTGATATTTCTGGTTTTGAATTAGCGTTTGTAGGTGGTAATTTATCGTATGGGTGATTATGGTTTTTAACGTAGTCCACCAATAAACTTAAGAATTTAATCAAAGAGTCACCCCTAATTAATGGGGTTAAACTATTATGTAAATCACTTATTTGTTTATCGTTTTCTTGTATTGGGTCAATATTAGGTGTTATAGAACTTTCAGATGTTCCGTCACTATTTTTATAAGCGACAAGGCTAATAAAATCAGAAAATAATAATGTGTGTGTGTCTACCTTATTAACAACTTTTATTCTTAAATAACCTGGATTTTTAGTGTTTAAAGATAAGTTATTACTATTTTGGTTTAGACTAAACTTACCTGCTCTAATTAAAACCTCACCCCCATTACTTAAATTATCACGACCATCTTTTCTAGTAGGCAATACTATATCCGCGTTGTTTCTTGACATAATAGATATGTCTAATGGTTCTGGAAACCCACCAGTAAAATCACCCCTTTTTTCTAACTCTATTGTACCTGAAATGTCTTTTGAGTTTGTTGGTATGACCCCCGTGTTTAATAAATCACCACCTGTTTCTGATGGGTTAAAACTTAACCTATCTTTTCTTGAAATCATAGGCCCTACCCATGTCCTATTTTGCTGCGGTTGGTCTCCATTAAATATTAACACCTTACACATTTCACCTACTTTTGGCATAACTTGTAAGTGCTTAGGTAATAATGGTGTTGCCCAAGGAACTTGAGTACACCCCCTTGTTTCAACAGATTGATTTTTAATTTCACTTCTTTTTGTAAGGTTGTTAACTTGGATTGGGTTAGTTATGTTTGTAGTTAATATCCCACTTAAATCACTTTGACTATTTTCATTAGAAGAACTTGTTACAGTACCATTTACCGCTCTTTTAAGACTCACATTATTATCCTTTAACGTACCTGAAGTTAAGTCTTTACAAAAAACTTTAGAACCCTTATCAAAAGACGGTATACTAATTTTAACCCTACCTTCACCTAAAGGGTCTTCAATTGATACTACTTTACCAAAATAAACAACAGTATTTTTGTTTGCACCACCAGAACCAGCTTTATCTGTGTTAGCTATTTTATTATTCGCCATTCTTAGTTTTGTTTAAATTTCTTTTATTAATCTCTTCAGACAAATCATTATACTCACGTTCAATTGACTCCCAATAGTCGTAAATTTTAACAATTTTAAATCGAATATCCTCAAAACGGTCTCTTGCTTCTTTCCTCAACAATAATAGTTCTGAATTTGATATGTTTTCTATTTTTTTATTTTTATCCATAATACTAAGTGATTACACCATAAGTTGTTGTGGTTGAAAGTGTTGTACCAACCACCTGTACTGGTCCACCACCTGGTGGTGTTACACCACTAGCTGTTATTCTCGCACCTGGTAAGTTAACCGTTGTTATTCTAGCGTCACTTATTATAGCTGAAATTATCTCCTCAACTCTAATTCTTTCCATCTTTTCACTAATATTTTCACTACCATCATCATTTGGACCTACAAGAGCTCCAGCATCTGATTGTCTTTTTATTATGTTAGCCGTGATTTTACTTGAGGACAACCCAGGTCTTAAAGTCGCACTTAAAGCCGTCCTTTTAGCGACTGGTGGTGCGGGTGTTGTTGGTGTTTTAAATAGGGAAAGTAATGATGATATAACTTCTTTAGCTTTTGAAAAATCAATACCACTATTTCCACTTGAGTTTTTATTTATTTTTGGTAAACTGGCCATAATTATTTTTTTTATCCTGATAAATTATTTATAAATGAAAGAATGTTAGTAACATTTTTTAACACTTCTCTAGCTGACTCTATTTGTTCTTTGTAATTTTTAAATTGGTCTTGTAGGATTAACTCTATTTTAACCCTCACTAATTTTAATGCTTCAGCTTTAACTATGTCAAATAAAAACTCTACAATAGCTGAATATATTTCTTTAATTATACAAGTATTTAAATTTTGGAACTTTTGGGTGTAATCCTCTACAGCACTTTTATTTAAACTATCACTTTCTATTTGAAGTCCAGGTGCTCCAATATTACCACTTGGGTCAAACCCATCTGGGTCAATCCCTGTGGTATTCATTATTGATTCACCCATTTGTTGTAAAATAACGTTAAAAGGTTTTATTGTTTGACTAAAAATAATTGCTGTCAAATTTTCAAAGATTTCCTTTAAAATATTATTCTCAATATTTTTTTTATCATTGTCATTAGCTCCCGCTACCGATTTTTTTAAAATATTATCTGTAACATTATTTAAACCTTCTTTAATTAACGAAGGTCTAGAGTTATTTAATAAATCAAAACCATCTTCAAAATCACGTAAATCAATGTTTGTGGCTAAATAACCACAACCTAAATTTTGTAGATTATCCCCATTAGCAATAGATGTTGTTTTAAAATTTATAAAATCCGTTTCTTCTTTATTAAAAAGAAAAAAATCGTTATTGTATTTTGTGGGTGTTTGTGAGTCAGCAAAGGCTTCCTCTTCAATTATTTTATCCACTAAAACCTTAAGTTTTATTTTATTCTCTAACCATTCCGCACCCGTGTCAACTAAAGAGGATATAGCACCAAAGAGAGTATCTAAAATAGTACTAAATAAGACACTTAAATCCAAAATTTTAACACTATCTAAGAAGTCTGTTAAGAAGTCCTCAAAACTCTTCCCAACTAAATAAGATGGTCCTATACTAACTTTTAATTCGTTTTGTCCGTTTGGCCAATCTACTTGTACAATATTTTTCCAATTACCTTCACCGTTTTGTTTTACGTCAAAAAGAAATTTAGTAAAATCACCACCTGGTTCAACAGCAACCTGTATTGAAGGGTCGTTTGGGACATTAGCTAAAGGTGCCGCTTTACCATAATAAAATTTACCTAAATCTGTGTTTGGGTCTACTTTTAAAGTGCCTTCTATATCTATGTTTTTAATGTTTATATTTAATATAGGGTTCTGTATTTGACTAAGTTTAAAATCAGTTTTTTTAGAAACTTGTTTTAAAGTTGTTTTTATTATTGTCTTTTTAATCTTAGACTCAATTTTATCAGTCTCTTTTAATAGTTCTTTAAAAGTTTCCTTTATTTGGTCACCTAATAAGGTTTTTAATAAGTCTAACATCAAAGGTATTAAATCACCAGATTTTGATTTAACAGAATCAAAGGAATTGAATAATTTATTCAATTCCGGCAAACCATCTTGTAAAGCCTTAATAGAACTTATTTCGCTAAAAATCTCACTTTTATCTGGTATAAAACTCATTTTATTTATTATTCTCGTTGAACATGTCTCTTAGTAACTCCATGTCTTCGGGTGCTAATTTACCATCAACTTCTTTACTAGAGTTACCATCACCTTTAAAAACTAATGTACTCATTAACTTCACTAATGATAACTTTTTATCTATAGTTACATCAACTAATTTTAACAAATCTGTATTAGCTTTGTTAATACTCACCAAATCGTGAACATCCTCAATCTCTACTTTTTTCTTGTTTTCATTAATTTGTCTAATAGCGGTACTCCTTTGTTCTACTAATTCATTATAAGCTTCTTGAGCTAAAGACAAAAAACTATCTGTACTTAATTTTACCTCTTTTTTCTTAGGTCTAGCCATGGTTTTTATTTATAAATATTTCACTTATAACTTTTATATCGAATCTTTAAGGAATTGGTATATAGTTTTATACCTTTTCATAGCGTTCCTAATATCTTTAGTAGTTAATTGTGTCATATTTCTCATATACAATAAAATTAAATTTTTGTTGTATTTTTTATTTTTACCAACTTCATCACTAAAAATGTTATCCCATTCTTCCAGTATTTTAACCAAAGACTCTCCAACACGTCTTTCATTTTCTGACAATATCTTCTCTTCCATTTCCTCCCTTATTTTAGAGGCAATACCTAGAATAAATTTATTTAAATCTACACTGTCAGAGTCTATTGTGTAACTATTTTTTTCGTCATCCTCAATAAAAGAAGAGTAATCTTCATAAGGTAAAATAGATTTTATTTTTTTATCTTCTTTTATTAATTTACCTAATAAATAGTGTTTACAAACAGTACCGTAATAAGAGTAAGATTTTTTATTTTTATCAGCTTTGAATTTATGGAATTTTATCATTAAAAATGATAAAGCGTCTGAATGGGCGTCTTCATATGATAACGATTTAGGGTATAATTTATATTTTCTAATTATACTCTCAACCATTTTATCTAAGGCGTACCTTAAATGGTCCCTATATATCTTATCCCTTTCAACAGCATCCTCAGTTGTACCTGTCCAACGAAAACCATCTATGGTTGTGTCATCCGCAACCATATCGCCTAAAGATAAAAAATCTCTTACAGCTTTTTCTTGCTCCTCACCAAAATAATTTTTATTTTTTGGCTTTCTCCCTCTGGTTTTTTTCTCAGACATAAAATATTACCCCACATTTTCAAACTCATACTTTATGTCTCTATCTTTTTTAAAGTAACATTCCTTCTTTGAGGTATTGTACCAAAACTTAGATTCTATAGGGTCTAAAAATAGTTCTTTACTATTTTTGTAATTCCAAAACAAAGAGTTTTCTCTCATGTTTATTTTTTTATAACCAATCTTGGGTATCGTCATAATTTTCATATCATAATATGACATTCTTAAAAAGAACTCATAATTAAAAAACATTTTAATACCACCCTTTAACCCACCAGCTGACTTAAAAGATTCAGTCTTTATTACCGCCCCAGATAGCTGGAAGTTTGGAAAATTTAATAATGAATCAAAATCTAAAACACCCATCTTTTCACTAAAATCTTTAGCCCAAACAGGTTCATTACTAAAATGTATAAATTGATTTTCGTTATTAACGTCTAAAACTATTGGTAGGAATGTATCAACATCCTTATAATGTTTTTCATATTTTATAAAGTTTTTGAACCAAATAGAACTATAAACATCATCTATTTCTAAAATGGAAAACCATTCTGTCTGAACTTTCTCAACACCTAAATTAATTTGTGAACAATAATCTGTTTTTCCAGGGTTTTCAACAATTTCAACCAAATCTTTAATATCTTCAGAAAAATCAAATTCTTTTAAAGATTTTTTAACTTCACTATCTTTAGGTACTACTAATACTATTTTTTCTACTTTTTGTTCTTGTTCCTCAATACTTTTAATCGCGTTTGCGAATAAATCTTTTTCTTTGTCACCCATTTCTAAAATAGGTATAACTACTGTTAAATTTGTCTTCATATTAATTATTTTTTTCTTCTAAATTGTTAACCTCATATTTATCTAAGGTTTTTGTTATTTCATCTACCCTATTCGCTATAATAGTTGAATAGACGGACTCTATTTTTTCTTTTTGTACTTTAGTTGTGTACTCGCTAACCGTGGTGTCCATTTCAGACAACATATCTGTTGGTACGGAATCTTCTAACCATGCTTGTATGTATTGTGCTAACAAATCAGGTATAATTGTGGAACTATCAACCCACATACCATTTTTTTCAGTAATCCAACCATTAGCTAGGTTAGGTAATTTACCGATAACAGGTGTATCACAAGCCATAGACTCTAGTGGGAATGTCCCAAACCCAGATATATCATCAACCCAAACTGACACACAAGATTCTTTTAACGCTTCTGAAAAAACGTTTTTAGTCATGCCTCTCATATCTCTAAATGTAATCCATTTTAAGTGTGGGTATTTTAGATAAAAAGTTTTAAATATTTTAACCGTATCTCTTTGGTCTCTAGTTAATATAGCGATTGTTGGTTTTTTTGGTTCTTCAGTTTTTTTAAATCTACCATCAACTGAAACGGGAATAACCATTGTGTTTAAGTTATTTGGAAAAAGTTTATCAATGTACTCTTTCTGTTTTTCTGTTGTTGTTATACAATCGTTAATACCATAATCAGACCATTTTTTACCTGGTTCTAATGTTTCTGTTATATAATCATACGATTGACAAAGAACAATTCTTTTACCAGGTAGATTACTAGTCTGTTCCATAACATTAGCGAAAAGTTCGGGAATTATAATAAAGTCAACCATATTAATCTTCACGTCTTTATCTTCGATTGATACGTGTGGTAATGACGAGTATTCATCACCTAACCAATCTTTAATAAAACCAATTTGTTTTTCCATGTACTCATTTTTTTCATGTAATACACATGCTTTATAACCAAGTTCATTAAGAGCTTTTACGTGGTCATAAATGTTAGAGACTGACGCCACGGGTGAACCGTTTGTGTCAATAACAAAAAAATAAATAGAGAAATCTTTATCTTCTATTCTTTTTAAATTTTTACTTAATGTTTCTACAATTTCTTCTGTTTTTAAATTATCCATTTTTTTTTATAATTTTATATTTTAATAATGTATTAAAGGCAAGTCTAAAAGATATTGATAATTGTTTTTCCAATTTTTTAATACCCATAGATTCGTCTATAATACCATTTTCATTTAATAATGACTCTAGTAACCCTCTTACTATCTCCCATTTAGCAACATCCATCATTTGGTGATTACCCAACATTTGTTTTTCTTCTACTAAATCTGGTTTTTTTTGGTTTTCTTCATCATACTCTAATGGTGATTGTAATAACTCATCTATACTTGGTTCCATTCTTATAAACTGAGATACGTTATCTAAGTCTATATAATACTCTTCATTTGCTATACTAAATAATCCTTCCATTTGTTTATATTTAAGGTTAATTTTTCATATGTAAACTCTTTTTAAATTAAATCCAATAATCACTAGGGTGTTGATTACCACCAACTATTGCTTCTTGAAAATTATCTAAAAGTCTATCATCAATTTCTTTTATTGTTTTTATTCTGTGTCCTGATTGGACTATCTTATTGTTGTACTCTTTATCGATAACAATACTTAGTTTGTTTAAAGGTTTTGTGTTTAATATTTTTGGGTGGTCAGTAATCATAACATCAACATGGTCCCACACTTTAGTGTATTCAGTAACAAATTTTATATTTGAACAAATAGATTTTGTCTTAGATAAAAAGAAAAAGGTAGATGGGATAGCTAGACCACCCTCTCTACTTATAATAATAAATTCATGCTGAGGGTTGGCTAAAATTAATTGGTTTAAAGCTTCCACAACAGAAACACAAGATTCTTCAGCATAACCGAATATTTCTAATGTACACTTTTCATATAAAAACTCATCTAAAGTAACTTTTGATTTTACCTTAACCAACTTAGTCTCTTCTTTTGAATCTAAAAAAGTTTCTTCATTAAACTCAGGGTTAAAATCTAATTGAGCTTGTTTAACTTCTTCTTCGGGAAAAGTAAGCCATTTTTCTAAATCATAGTCATTAACGACAACCTCATCTTCTTCTTCCTCGGTTGGAAAATACTTCTTATGTGTCTCCACCAGTTGGCCTAATAAGTCCCTTAACACCCCATCAATTGATACACCTATTTTCATCTTTTTAATTTTTCTCTATTTTTTAAAAATACTTTATAATCGGAAATTGTTAGATACTGTGTGTCCCCATTATCTATTTGTATAATAACACCATGTGGTTCTGTTTGACCACAATCTATATCCCACTCTAATACCGTATAACCCCACATACTTTTATAGGTTAACTTACCATACCTTTAGTACTCAAATTATCGAAAGTATGTTCTATTATTTTAATGATTGGGTTTCTAACTACGTCATTAGGGTCTCTTAGTTCTACACAACCAAAATTATCTATCTTATTAAACCTATCAATAATAACCTCTAAAGAACTGTCTTTTTTATTTCTAATATCCTTTTGTTTAACATCACCAAGAATTATCATTTTAGAATTATCACCAATACGTGTCATTAAAGTCCTCATGTTATCTATAGAAATATTTTGAGCTTCATCAACAATAATAATTGTATTATCAATACTTCTACCTCTTACAAAAGCTAAGGGTTGCATATTAATTAGACCTAATTCCCTTAATTTACGTGTTAATGATTCACCAATAATCTTTTCAAAATTATCAACAAAAGAACCCATGTATGGGTCAAATTTTTCTTGTATATCACCTGGTAAATGACCTAATTCCTCACCTTTTAATTGTACAACAGACTTAACTAAAAGTATTTTTTTGTACTTAGGCTTAGACTTTATCATTTTAAGTGCTTCAGCACAAGCAATATAAGTTTTTCCAGTCCCAGGTAACCCTGATACGATAGTAATTTCATTATTTCTTATAGAGTCTCTTAATTTTCCTTGATTTTCTGTCTTACATTTATAGTTGACAGACATGGATTTTAAAAACTTATCCTCCTCAATATTTTTTTTGTATACAAACTCCTCAATCTCCCTTAAATCTTCATCGGATAACTGTTTATTCCTTCTTTTTTGACCCATAAATAAAATATATTA
>TARA_R110002110_G_scaffold76302_2_pt1 | contig 19858 bp, 12 predicted proteins | sample TARA_R110002110 | Tara Oceans TARA_R110002110 (sample SAMEA4397330) | marine metagenome | biome: Polar Biome; feature: [SRF] surface water layer (ENVO:00010504); material: water (ENVO:00002006), including particulate matter (ENVO:01000060) such as... | depth 5 m
TAAAGCAGCAGGTGGTATGACAAGAGGTGAAGTTACAGTAGTAGGTGGTAGACCAGGACATGGTAAAACCACAATGGTTATTAATATTGTTAAACGATTACTAGAGCAAGGTAAGAAAGTTATGTTGTTTAATCGTGAAATGACTAATGTTGAAATGATGAAAAAGATATTAGTTATGGAGTTTCAAGAGTTTAGTTATGAGAAAATCAGAAAAGCCGACAATATTGATAAAGAACTAGCTATTATATCTATGAAAAAAGAAGACCTAGGTGAAAAGTATAAGAATCTAATTATGTTAGATGATTGTAAAACGCTTGCAGATGCTATGAAAGAGATAAGTAAAGAGAAACCTGATGTAGTACTGGATGACTATATCCAACTTATTCGTACAGACAATAAGAATAGTAAAGATAGAAGGTTTGAAATTGAAGATATTATGTTAGATTATAAATGGATTTGTAAGAAAATCAAATGTAGTGCTATATTAGTATCGCAGCTTAATAGAGAAATTGAAAGACGAATGGACCCTAGACCTAAACTATCAGACTTTGCAGAAAGTGGTGTAATTGAACAAACTGCTGAAGCTGCGTTCTTTGTGTACTATCCTTATGCGGTAGATGATAGAGAAAACGATAGATATGAAATAGAAATTATTTGTCAGAAAGCTAGATATGGAAAACTAGGAAGTTATAACATGGGCTTTAACGGAGATAAGTGTAGTATATACTTTGACCGAACAGAAGCTATTAGAGTAATGAGTCAATATAAATAACGTAAATGAATAACACTATGCTTATTACTATAGACCCTGGATGGAGTGGGGCAGTTGCTTTCTTTGAGAAAGGAAACCTCCAATTCACTACCAATTGTCCTGCTTCTAGGGAAGCTACAGATATGATGAAAGTCATAAGAAATGCAATAGGAAGAAAGAAACCTACAGTATACATAGAAAGAGTATGGGCTAGACCTTATGAAAGAGGTGCTTTTACATTTGGAGAAAACTATGGTATCTGGTTAGGGATTATTGCTACACTAAAACTAAAAAGAATAGATGTACTACCTAAAGTATGGCAAAAAGATATTAAAGAAAAAGGAGAGATACCAAAAGACTATTCAGAACGAAAAAGATATTTTAAAAAAGTTGCTCAAGATTGGGCAGGTAAAAATCATAAAGTTACATTAAAGAATGCAGACGCAATCTGTATTGGAATGTACGCATTAAAGGAGGAATAATGAACGAAACACATAAAAAACCTACAAGAAACAGTAAAAGAAAATATGGAAAAGCAACACTATCAGATATTAAAGCAGAACTAACAAGATTAGAAATGGAAACATTTGAAGATAACAATGAAGAGACCAGTAAAAAAATAACAGAACTAAAAAGTAATCTTAAAGTAGTTGAGCTTATGTTAGCACACTACTAATTACTTAGGAAATCTAAAGCTTTAAGTATGTCTTCATCGTAATTTACTTGAGCTTTAGGTTTCTTTTTTGCTTTCTTTTGGGACTGTAAACCTAACTTCATACCAATACTAGAATTTCCAATAGCTTCTCTTTTCTTTCTAATTTCTGAATCAGGAAACAATCCTAACTCTCCTTGTACAACTACACCAAGATTAACACCGTCTCTCATTTTAGGTAATGTAGTGTTAACAAATCTGTAAGCTTGAGTATTTAATATTCTTAAAAGATTTCCATATTTTTCATCTTGACTTTGGTCTGCCATATCTTGATATCCTGATAAATAAGCTGGCCATGTCCCTTCTTCCATTTCATATAATTGGAATACATTTCCTAGGGAAACCATATCAGAAACAAAAGGACCACCGATTGTTCCAATGATAGGACCTTTTCCAAAGAAAGCTCTTTTCTTTTGTTCGTCATCTCCCAATACAGCATTATGATAATTTTGTATACGTTCAAATGTGTCATTTTGTATAATATTTCCTAAGTTTGCATTTAACATAGGTGCAGCTAAACCATTAACCGCAGCATATAAGAAGCCTAATCTATACATTCTCCATCCTGCAGCAGAATCCCATTGTCCACTAAATACAGCATCCTTTCCATCTCTTACAATTTTACGTTGTAGATTGAAAAAGTTTAATCCGTAATGTTGGAACTGTCCAGCTACAGAACCCAAAGGTTTAGTTAAAACTTTAGACTTTCCTGTAATACCATAATCAAAATGTAAATTATTAACAGCTGCATTACCTTGATTTTCTGCTCTATTTCTACGCCACATTTCCATTTTATATTGATACTCTGTAGCATCGTTCTTTTTAAATATTTGAAACTTGTTCTCAGCATCAGCTGACTTTAAATCTTCTACAGTTTCATTTCTTTTATTTTTCCTTAAATCTTTTTTTAACGCTCTTTCAAATTCAATACTTAAATTTGTATTTGCATTATCTATTTTCCATTGCATACCGTATCCAAGTTGGAAAGTATATCTACGGTTAATTTTATTTTCAACAGCTGTCATTAAAAATCCAGATTTTTCTGCAACTTTAGCTAGTTTATCACTTAACTGTTTACCCCAAGTAGGGTCTATGTTCATCTTATAAGTTCCTGTTTGATTGTCATACTTTGTTTCAAAGCTTAAATTACCATATATCTCTTGTATTTCTGGAAATAAGATACCATTATTAGATAAACCCTGATTGACACGACTAGTCATATCCTGGTCTTTAAACATTTTTCTATTTTGATTCATTCCAGTAGCACCAAACCATATATAGTTAAACAAACTTTGTGTAGAGTTTCTTAAAGCACCTCTTACATTTAGTCCTAGCTTAGATGCAAATTGAAATGCTGTTATATTTCTTGCAATACTTGAAGCCATAGGATTAGCATTTTGTGCTTCACCAGTTATAAGTCCGTAATGGTCAGAAACATAAGATTCTAAAAAATGTAGTTTTTTATCAAGCTGTGTTCTTTGTCCTTTTGTGAATGTTTCTGAAAAATCTTTCATAACATCTATATATTTACCAGAATTATAAGCAACATAATTAAATCTTGTTGCACTCCTAATAAAAGAATCGATAATAGGTATTACATTATAGTCGATAGCTCCTTCTATTGCTAATTTATTTTTTCCTAAATTTTTATTGATATAAACATTTTCATTAATAACTTTTTCCAATTTATTAACTAAGTTAAATCCTTTATTAAATTCTTTTTGTGTTGCTTTATCATTTTTGTTAGGACTATGAAATAAAGATTCTGAAGCTTTAGCTAAAGTAGGTAATACATCAAAGCTCAAAACAGGAAAATATCCGTCTTTTTGTAATTCTTTTGATTCAAATTTTTCAATAATTTTATCTAGAACACCAGTATTTTGTTTATTAGTTAACTTATTATAATTATCGTAACCTTTTAAAGTTGTTTCATTTCTTTGTAAAGCCCATCTATAGTTTCTTAAACCATCAATCATGATTTCCTGAGCTTTAGGCTGAACTTTTGTACGATATATTTCAGCTGCTTTATATAAGTTAGCATCTGTAGTTCCTCTTGCAATATTAAAATCTTTAACAGTTCCAGATACTAATTTATGAAAATCACTCATTACTTTAGCTTCTCCCTTTTTTACAAACTTATCTATTTCTAAATAGTAAGTATTTGCTAAGTTATGGTCTCCATTTAATCTTGCTTTATTATATTTTTTATATAAATTAACTAGTTTTTTTTCTACTTTTGAAAACTTATATCCTGCTCTTGCTGACGCTGTATTAAGTTCATTCATTATATTATTCAGTTGAGAATTAAAATATTGAGTATGTCCCTTATATCTTTCATTAGATTTTTGAACATCATTATACCAATTACTTACAAAGCTAACATCTCCAAATATTTCTTGTGGTAAGTATAACCATTTTGCAAAACCACCTCTAGTTTTAGTTAGATTTTTGACTTCTCTATCCATAATTCTTCTCATTAGTTTGAGCTGTTCCACATTGGGAGATTTATTTCTGAAACTTTTTACAACATCATATCCAACACTAGCATCTCTAGTCATATCTACAATACGCTTCCACATTCCTGTAGCATTTTCTCCGTACTGTTTGATTACTGGTATGTTCTCAAACTCTACAGCTAGTTTCTCAAACTCTATATCGTTCTTTTTTTCTTGTTCAGTTTGTATGCATTTATTCATTAGTCACAGAACCTCTTGTTTCTTTTGTTTTCTTGTTTTGTCCATTTACTTGGACTATATTTTTCTTTACGTTTACCATAAGGAGTATAATCATATAATTGACCACTATTATCAAACACACTATTTTTACCAGGACTTATAATAAAAGCTGAATCTTCCAAATTATTATCCATATCACTTAATCCCTTTAAACTTCTATTTATAGTACGATGTCCAGCATTTCCGCTAACACCTATAGGAATAGATGCCATTACATTTTCAGCTACAGTATCTCTTAAAAATCCAGTACCAAATAATTTATGCATTTGTTGAAATTGGCTTAATCTAGAGTATTCTATCGTAGCAGGATTTAAAACATTTAATAGTTCTGACCTACTATGATTTGCAGTATAAGTAAATGGGTCTAAGTAGAAACTATTTTTATCAACTGTTTGTTCCCCTAATTTAATTCCTTGTTCTCCATTTAATAACCTTTCAGACAACTCATAAGACTTTCCAACTTGTTTCATAAATTCTGATTGCATTTCTTTTCCAACGTTTTGTGCGTTAAATCTAAAAGCTAATGCTATAAATTTATCAATTCTTTTTGATTCTGGAGTAGGAAACCATCTACCTCTATAACTTACAACACTTGTCATATCTACGCTAGGAGTCATTATTTTTGCTAAATAAATATTTCTTTCTTGCATCGTTTCAAACACATGGCTTTCTTCTTGCATTCTTTTTAAGAAATATTGATATATATGTCCTTCATTAATCCATCTTATTTGAACATCTCCATTTTCAAAGTTTGATTCTCTTTCATTTCTCCAATCTGACCAAGCTCTACTAAAATCATTTTTTAAATTTCTAGCATTGTTACTTAAATCTATAAAATTAGTTCTATCCATTCCTAATTGTTGAAAATTCATTTGAGAATATCTACCAAATCCTTCTACCATAGCTAATGCATGAACAAATTCTGATTCTAAGTGAGGTTTTACAGTTGTAACAATGTTACCATTCTTTACTTCTTCTCTCATTTTTTTTCTAAGAGCTATAACCGCTTCACCATCCATTGGTTCTCTATACTCTTTAAAATATTTTCCTATTTCTTGTGAAACTTTTCTTTCAGCTATATCATTTAAAATATTTTCTGGAATTATTATTTCTTCTCTAATTTTTTCTTGAACTTCTTTTAATTTTTCTATTCTTTCTGTATTCATTCTTAGACTAGTAGCATCTGAATTTACATTTCTTAGCTTTTGTAATCTTCTAATTCTTTGTTCTATACTATTAATTATGTCAAATTTTTCAGAAGAACTCTTTGCTGCACCAGCGTAATCTTTCATTGCATCTTGGTTTATCATTAAATTATCTATTTCTTGACCATTTCTAATAGTAGTATTAGGAATTTCAGATTTATTATTGCTCCAACCTATTTCACTTATATGCATAACTTCAGCTAAAATTGAATCATAAAGCATTACATTGTCTTTAAAAGCATTTCCTTTTTGATTACTTTCTATCTTAGCATTTATAGCAAAATCTCCTAATACATCTGTATCAGGTTTAAGTCCAAGTTCTTTAGCAATGTTAGCGTTAGCCATATGCATACTAGAATTATATTCAGCTATACCAGATAATAATTGCTTATAACTAACCTTTGATTGCTGCCCTTTATCAAAAGTAGCAGTAGATAGTTGTCTTAAATCTTTATACGGAGTAAATACGTGGTTATAAAGTGCTTTCATTTCAGCGTTAGAAATACCACCTGATTCAGGAACTAATCTATTTAAACCTATTGTAGCTTTTTGATTTTTAAGAGGTGATATTACTTTAGAGACTGTATACACTTGAAAAGCTCCGTCACTTCCAAAAAATAAACGTTTGTAAAGAGTTTCTGAATCTTTAAATATTGAAGTATTATAACCATTATCTGAATCTAATATGTGCTGATTATAGTCTGCTATTTTTTGATAAACATTACGTAAGTCACTTTCATTTCTTAGTCCTATATATCTATTTTCACCCATTTTCATTAATAAACCTGTTTTAGAAGTTGCTTTTCCATATGCTATAGGCTCTCCAGTATTTTTATCATAGACCATATTTTCTAATACTTTATATTGAGAAGACTGATTGCTATTGTTAGAAGTTAACCAATCTAATACTCCCCTAGATTTCATAGTAACTCCTCTCATAATACTAGCTTTTTGACCAAGAGCATTGTAATCATTTACACTTTTAGCATCAGATAGGTCTAAATTTTTGTAACTTTCATTTCCTTGCATAGGAACATTACGAGAATCTCTTACTATAGTTCTATTTTTTATATAATTTAACATTACTTCATGTGGCATATTCCAAAAGAAGTTAGCAGTATCTATATCGAAATCTCCTTCAGCTGCTCTTTTAACATCTGATTGATTTAGAACAATTACATTACCATCTCTTTCACTTTTAAATCCTCTTAATGCAGTAGGCATAATACTAGAGTGCTTAGTATTAGGTTGCCTTTCACTAATAATTAATACTTTATATTTGCCTTTATACTCTTTTTGTATATAATCATGTAGTTCTCCTAATTCTTCGTGTGCTCCATTTTTTCTTAATTTCCTTAGACTTACTAATTTTGACAACTTAATATAATTATCAAAATCTGGTTTTTTATTCATTTTGATATCACTTTTAGTATCTACTAAAGTCACATTATAAAAATCAAATGAGTCAAATCTTTTTGCGTGAGCAATTTCTACTTCACCAGTTTGAAAAATTTTATCTCCTACTATAATTGTATCTCTTAATCTTTTAACTCCTCTAAGACCTATTTCAGGAACCATAACAGATTGACCACCAATAATTTCCGTTTTAAATAAAGGGTCAATTTCAAACTTTTTCCACATAGATTCTAATTGTGGTCTTAGTATTCCTGGATGAATATTATTATCAGCCATTAAATCTAATATACCATCAGTAGCATTATCTTGTTCGCTAGTAGTATCTTTAACATTTTTACTTTTTCTCCAAAGTTTAAATTGTGCTATTTGTTGCCAAGAGCTTAAAACGTCTTTCCACATATCAGATTTGTTACGAACTTCTTTTAATTTATCATTTAAAACGTATTGTTTAAATCGTCTTTTATTATCAACTGTTAAATCTGTAGTATGATTTAAACCTACAGTTGCTTTCTTTTTCATATCTTTACTACTAATAATCTGTAAGTTTTCTGGTCTAATAGTATGCATACCAGGTGTTAAATCGGAACCTCCAAATAAATCTACAGAATCTGACAATGGCTTATCATAGCTTTTACCAATTTGTTTAGATGCTGAAGTAAAAGTAATAAAGTGTAGATTTTCATTACCTTTCTGTTTGAACATATTAGCAATATTAGAATCTCTAACCATAGCTGTTTTATTGATTAATAATTGACCTTCTCCAACAGATACAACTATAGGTTTAATTCCTCCAAGTTCTTTCCAATTTGGTTTACCAGATAAGAAAGCTGCAGCTTCAAATGCAGATTCACTAACAAAAGTTACACCATTGACATTGGAAGCATCATTCATAACTCCAGAATCTATATCTTCTTTTAGAGTATCTAATTCTTTTTTTGCTCCATCTCTAATAGCTTTACTGTATTGTTTATTCTTAACAATATCTTCATAGTTTTTAACTTCTTGTTTTAAAACAGAATGTATATCATCTATACCTAATTTAGTTCCATTATGTTCCCATTGATTGTTACCACCTTCATCAGCTATAACAACTTCTTTCCATTTACCGTCAGCAAAATCATTTAAACTTTTAACAAGCCTATCACTTGCATTAAAGTCTGCTTTATTATTTTTTAGTATATTTGCTAATTCTCTAATAGTTTGCTGGTCATATCTTTTTGCACTAAGATTGTCAAATAATTTTAATCTTTTTAATACTTTAGCAGCTTCATTTCCTTTTGCATTTCTAATATTTTCTGACCACCATTTTGTTTCTCCAATCATTTGACCTTGTATCATATCACTTAGTAAGCGATATATTTGTTTATTGGCTGTAATTGAATCTCCATATTCTAAAACATATACTTCTTTGCTTCCTGATTTATTTTTTCTAACAAGACCTACTTCTTCTAAAATATCTGCTCTATCATTCTTATCAATTATTTTCTTTGAAATTAAATCATCAATATATTTTATATAATTATCACCCAAAGTTCTTAAATTTTGAGGATTATTTTCTATTAAATATTTATATTTATTTGTCCCATATTGAAATGAAAAATATTTTGTGTTTGTTGGTGTTTCCATTGTTTCCATAAAATCAAATTTATTATCAACACTACTATATTTACCATTATATAATGCTTTTTCAGATGCTTGTCTATATTGCAAGTTATTTAGATTAGTATTATAACCATTAAATCCTTTACCTTCATAGTCTAATATTGCAATATCTACTCCATCTCCAACCGCTTTATGTATATAGTCCATAACTACAGTTCTTTTAACGGTATCCCTACTATGAACAACACTATCTGTATTCCCAGCATTAAATTTATATCTAGTAATTTTCATGTTACTAGCTTGTTCTGCCATAAAATTAGTAATAGCATAAGATATATTTGTAATATTATCAGCATCTACATCTTTATTATTTTCTTTATAATCTTTAATAAAAGCTTCTGTAAACTTGTCAATTCTACCGTTAAATCCACCTTGAAGCCCAGAAGCCTCAAATCTTAATTGTAAATATTGTAAATCTTTCATCTCTGTATTATTGGCAAAAACTTTAAAATTATACTTTGTAAAAATTTGCCCTAAATCTATTGGGTTAATATCTTTAGGGTCTACATTTTTTTCTTTTAATAATGTATTGTAAAGAGACTGAATTTCACTTTCTGATTCAATCCAATCTTTTTGCACTAGTTTTTGAAACTTCTTTCTTATATTTTCCCAAGTAGTACCCTCTTTACCAGGTTCATTTTGTTTAAACTCGTTTTTATAACTATTATATACACCTAATTGATTTGCCAATGCTACAATATCAATAGCATCTTTTCTATATGCGTTTCCTTTTACAAGAGCTGCTAAGATATATTTTTTAGCATTTATCTCACCTTCTCTATCTAATATATTTGGGTCTAATCCAATTCTTTTTAAATCTTCACGCAATTCAAGTATCATTCTTTTTGTACTTTTTACACTTACACCATTTTGTATACTTTCAATTCCATGTACAATTTTTGTAACATCTGCCATAGTTAAAGCAATTTTTTCACCAAAAGGAGAAACATCTAATACTCCACCTTCTGCTGTTTTTACAAATTTTCCAACTTCTTTGTTGAAAACATTTATAATTTGTTCAAAAGTTCTTGCTTCTCCATTAGAAAATTTCATTAATTCTTTTATAGATTCTATTGTTTTTGTATCTGCACCTGATTGTTCTGCAAACTCTACTAAATCTTCTATTCTTTTTAATTGTTTTCCTTCAACTGTATCTTTAAAATTATTTAATGTTCTTCCTACGTCAAATAATTCTCTATATAGAGGTCTCATTGTAAATGTACCAGGTATAACAACTTGATTATCTTCTAACAACTCTATTTCCGTAATATCTGTATCATTTAGTTTTCTCCATTTTCCATCTATTAAAACCGTTCCTTTACTATAAACATTTTCACGAATCATTTCTTTTGCTTCTTGATACATCTCTTGTTGATAACTATCCCATCTTTGAACTTCTCTAAACATAAAGATATTAGCTTCTTCTAATTTTTCAAATAGTTTTAACGCTTCTTTTTTAGTAATAGTTTTTTCACCTTGTAGGAATGGACCTACTGCTGTTGAAGTCATTTTTACCATTTCTAATGCAGCATTTAATCTTTGTTGTAATCCAGGATTTGCATCTCCTTCAATAGTAATTTTATCTACAATTCCTCCGTAACTACTTCCTTCTGCTTCTACTCTAAATATTCTTGCAACTTCTCCGTTTTCTCTAATGAAAGCTGGAAGCAAGTCTATACTTTTTTCAATTACTCCAAATTGATTTGCATGGTCCATTGTATTTTTAAACCAACTATCTGAATATTCAAAAAATGATTCTTCTGCGGTACCAAAAATTTCGTTAGCTTTTCTTTTTGATTTTTCTGCTGCAAGAACAAAGGCTTCTATTTTTTCTGAAGAAGGTCTATTTTTTTCTGCAATTTTTACTGTACCTTCTTTTTGATGTATTCCCGCTGTATTTAAAGTTTCAACCATACTATTATATTCATTTAATTTATTTGTTGCTACACTATCTAATCTTTCAATAATATCAAGATAGTCTATAGTTTTAAACTTATATCTTCCTGTTTCACTATCAAATGTATAAGGTATCTCTGTTTGTATTTCTAATGTGTCTATTAATGATTTAACATCTTCAACCATTCTATTAGTAATTTTATTTAACATATCTATGTTAGCATCATAAAATTTCTTTTTTAATTTTTTTAGTCCTCTTTTGCCAGGCTTGTAACCATTAGATTCCATTAAGCGTATGTATACTCTTTTTTGCCCTACAGACAATTCATTCCATTGTTTTAATCTTTTGTTTTCGCCTATGATAGAATCTTTTTGCATTCCTTTTCTACTTGCTTCATAAACATTTCTCCAAGAAGAATCATTAGCAACTTGTTTACCTTTTCTATTATCTAATACTTGTTTTTCATTTACTTTAGTATTTATGTCTTCAACAAATATACGACCAGATTTTTCATTGTATTGAAAATTACTGATGTCTAAAATATCTTGTATGTTTTCTGGATTAGAAAATGGCTTATCACTACCTGATGAATCAAATTTAGTTCTATTATCTATTATCATTTGTCTTTCTAACTGACCCCATAGATATCTTCCTTTAGCATCGCCTTCAAATTTTCCGCCTAAAGATTTAATTAATTGATTTGTTTGCTGAAATCTTTCACTAAATCCTCCTAAAGGTTTATTACCAAATGTAAAAGTTCCTTCATATCGTTCCCAAGCTTTAAGGTTATAATTTTTATAAGTTAATTCTTTACCATGTTTTAATAAGAAAGCTCCAATTAATAACGACCTAGCCTTATCACCCATAGTCAAATCTTCATCAAAAAGAATACCTGGTCCACCAGACATCGCTATACCACCAGCAAACATACGAGGCATACTACCTATACCACCTTCACCGCCACCAATTAAATCTTGTCTGACGGCTTTCATAAACTCACCTCTCCACTCTCTTTTAGCTTGTCCGTGAATAGTTTTAACAACATCTCTCATTACTTCTGCGGCTATTTTCTTTTGTTCTTTTGTTCCAGTTTGTGCTAATTCTATTAATGTGCTAGTATCGTAAGTGCTACCTAATTTTCTCAATCTTGCTTTTTCAGAAGAAGTTAATTTTTTTCCAATCTCTTTATTTCCACGAGCAACGTAATCTTGCATTATTTTAGATATTGAAACATTACCTCCACCTTTTGCTGTTAGGTGCATACTATTAATTTGTGACAATACTGCAAATTGCCTAGTTACTGCATTTTGACCTTTTTTAGTAGATAAATTATACCCTTGAGCACTAGTTTTAGACATAATATTACTAACATTATTTATCATTTTTTTAGGATTCATAGCTCCTATAACTCCTCCAGCAAGACCACCAGGTACAAATCTTATAGCTCCTAATACATGTCCTAAGATTAAAGCGTGTGTTGTAGTTGATAGAGGGTCATATTCATGTTCTCCAGCTACTGCGTCAATTCCAGCTATAACATTGTCTACTGCGGCAAACACAATTGCTTCTTCAAACATATGAGAGTATAAACTTGCTGGTGCTTTATCTCCTAATTTTTTAGCTACCATTCCAGATAAACTAGAAATAGGTCTACCACCTGCTTCTGCCATAGCATTTTTTACTACTCCATTTATTCCTTTAGCAGCATCTGGTGCAATATTAAATCCTTTACTTGCAGCGTGCTCCGTTAAATCTTTCATAAGTTCATCGTCCATTTGGTCAAAGAATTTATTTCTAGCACTAGCAGAACCAAAAGCATCGTCAAATTTGTTTAATGGTTTAATTAATGCATCGTCTAATACGTGATGTTTAAACGCATATGACATACCTTTTTTCTCAATATCTTTTTGTATTATACTTTGAAAACCTTTATGTAAAGTTTGATTTGGAGCAAATTCTATTCCAGCTATTTTACCAGCATCGTCTGCTAAACTATCAACACCTTTTATTATTCTTTTTCCAGTACGTACACTACTAGATGCACCAGCAATACCTCTTGCTGCCATACTAACACCAAATTTACCAGCCATAAATGGACCTAAAAATCCTAAAGCAGCACCAATATCTCCACCCCATTTACCAGCTTCAGTATCTCTACCATCTTCAGGTTCCCAATCACTAGCTGCACTAGGTATACCAAACGCAACACTATCTACGAATCCTTCTCCAAATTCTCTAGTAAAGTCCCATAATCCAGAACCTAATCCTTTATACATAGATTTTTCTTGTGTATTAGAACTAGGAGCTTGAGCAGGTCCTATATTAGCAAAATCGCTTAATGGTCCTTGAGAAGTATTAGTAGATGTAGAATCTGAGAATACATTACTATTTTTCTCCAACCTTGATTGTAGTATTTCTTCTAATGTTGCCATTTATTATTTTTTTCTATTAACAGGTTCGTATGATTTAATATCATCAATTAATTCTTTTAGTTCTGAATAGCCTTTTCCAATTGGAAAAAGTAAATCTCCAGCTAAAGTTCTTCTTCCTTCTGGTTCATCTTTTCGGTAAATGCTATCTACATCATATCTAAATCCACCAGCTTCTTCATTCCATTCAATAGTAGGAAAAGCACCTCCATCCTCATCAAATGAGAAACCATCAATTGTTCTTAAACGACGACCTTCTGCATAATCTTGAGCTCCTGGTGTAACATAATTAACTGTATCTTTTAAGAAGTCTTTAAAGTTTGAAAAACCTCTTCCTCTTCTTAAAGCTTCACTTTCAGCTTCTAATGCAACAATTGGGTCTTTTATATTATTTAGTCTAGCTATATCTGCTGCTAGAAATGCTAATGATTTGTCAATATTTACTTGTTCTGTTGAACCTTCATAAGTATAACTAGGATTACCATAATCACTATCTAAATATGCTTGTTGAGTATCCAAAATTTGATTTTGAATATCTTCTTGTTGATTAATTAAATCGCTTACAAATGATAGTTGACTTTCATATTTATTTTCTTTTGTCCTTACATCATCTGAATTATCTACACTAAATATGTCTGAAGGAATAGATACATTGTCTGTGTTAAAACTAAATGCAGCATCTGGATTATTTTCATCGCCTCCTACTTTAGTATAAAGAATATTACTAACATCAGGAACTAGTTTACTAGAAGTATCTGGTGCTGTAGAAATTCCTGCTCTTGTTACTGTTACTTCTCCAGTTTCAATTCCTGCTTCTGCTTTTAACTTAGCTTCCTGTTTTAATCTTTCTGCTTCTAGTTCTGCTATTTCTGTTTCATTTAAAAAATCTACATATTCATTAAATTCATAGTCACCAAGCTGTATATCTTTTCTTTCTTTATCTAACATCTTTATTTGTTGGTCTAATTCTATAAAGTTACTAGTAAGTTCTATTCCTTGTTCATCACCTGGAAATATTGTTGAATAAGCATTAACATATTGTACCATCAAATCTGAATTACTCATTCCTTGAGTATGATAACTTGAAGCAAGTCTGAATAAGATTTCATTTTGTTTCATATTAGTATTGTAATTTTTTTTCATGTAGGTATTATATTTTTTAAAATCATATTCAATTTTTTTATCATCTCCTGCTCCACTTTCGTCATATGCGTCAGAAGCTTTCATCATTGGAAGTACGAGAGAATTAAATAACGTATTTGCACTTTTAGCTTTTTGAGCAACAATAGGTGCTTGTACTTTGTCTATAGTAGCTATAAAGTTTGTTTTTTTTCTTTCATTAAATTCTATTTGAGCCATTCTTTGAGATTCTTTTTTTATTGCAAGTTCTTGTTGAAATTGTTTGTCTTGTTGCATTAATTTTAATGCATCAAATGCAGCATCTCTATCATCTCTTCTTTCTGCAGCTCTATTTTCAAAAATAGCATTTAAAGTTTGTAATACGTTTGACTGTGCCATTACATTCCCCCCATCATTGCTTTCCAAGGAGTATTTGTACGTTTAAGTAGTTTAATTTGGTTTTCTGTTTGTTTTTCCTCATAGTCTAATTTAGCCATCTGTTCTACCTTATTCTGCTCTACTTGACCTTCTATTTTATCAAGTTCTGTAAATAGATTAGTTCTTCTATTTAAAAATTCCATATTTGACTTTTTGTTAGCTCTATCAGCAAGGCCACTTAATTCTGTATTAACTGCAAAACCAGCTTCAGATTGTTGAGCACCAGATTGTATATTAATTTCATTTTGCATTTCACCATAAGTTCTTCCAATCATACCAAAATTAGACCTTGTTTCTGATTGTGCTGATTCTGATTGAGCAGAAGAATATATATTTAATCTGTCACGTGAAGTATTTATACTATCAAGTTTACCTTCAAGAGAGTTTATTTGTGACTGAGAAGCTGATGAAGTACCAAATGCATTCGTAATTAATCCACCTATTTCCATAGCAACACCAAGTCCAGGTATCATCTTTGAAAAAATACTTCCAAAACCTTCATTTCTATTATTGTTAGAAGTGCTATTATTATTGCTTGCAGTGCTATTTCCGTATCCTGTATTTCCGTATGATGACATTAGAAAGTCTCCCAATTTTCGTTTATTAATCCAGCGTCCATTAATGCTTGCTTTCTTTTCATATCTTTATCTGATTCTTGATATGGGTTTAAATCTTCTCTATTTCTATATTTTTTAAAAATACTATTGCTTTTTCCTTCTTCGTCGTGTCCAAACAAATCAGACCAATCAATTCCATCTTTAGTTATAAATCCTTTTCTATTACCATAATAAGAAGTATCGTGTTGTACTTTATAATTTTTTACTCTATCAGATAAATATGCATTAATATCACTATATAGTTTATAATCAATTCTATCTTCCCAAGCCATATCTTCTTGTCCTTTTGGAGCTGCTTGTTTTTCCCAAGTACCTTCTCCACTTAATACAAATTTACTATTAATTTGGTAAAGACCAATATCAAATCCACCTGAATTAACATTGCCTAATTCTTTTTGATTTTTATATATATCATAAGGTGTTTTAGATTCTCTAGCTGCAATAAATCCTTTTAAGTCGTCCCATTCTACTCTACCTGGTTGTACCATAGCATAATATTTTTGAATTTTATCTGAAGCTTTTTTCTTATTTCTATCAGACGTTCCTTCATTTTCGAATATAGCTCTTTGTGTATTGAAATCAGAAATTTCTTCTTTACTAAACCATTGCATATTAGTATTTTCTTCACTATTCATTAAATCGCTTAATACCTCTCGTTTAGTACTCCACGCTTCAAGTCCTTGTCCGCCTGTATCTTTATTATATATCATTTCACCAACAATGCTAGCACTTTCTGGGTTCATTAATTCTGCTAATTCAAACCCTTGTCTTTGTGAGCCAGGTATAGCTATAGTATTTTGTCCAAATTTCCACCCTGAAGCTTCTCCTAAATTAACTTTATCTTCAGGAGCGATAGCATCTCTTTTAAGTTTATAAGCTTCAATTTCTGCTCTAGTAATAGTGTTACCTCCAGCTTTCATATCAACATTACCTGATAAGTAGTCTTTAAAAGTTCCTTTTCCAGATAAAGCATCTAAAAATGATGTACTTTGATAATTCAATCTAGTTCCTGTGCCTACTTCATATTCAGCTACAGCGTCTTCAAATTCTCTTTTTTCTTCTTGTTCGTTTATAACATTATCAGCTAATTGTAACATTTGCATACCAGTATTTCTATTTTCTGTTTTTGCGTCTTTTTTTAGTTCCCACGCTTTAGCAGTTGTAAGAGCATCGTCTTCAAAAGACATTGCATCATATAAACTTGTTTGAAATTCACCTGCTGCTTGTGCAGCTCTTACATAAGGTGTTGTTATTCCAGTTGTTTTATTTCTAGTTTGTCTAGCCATATTACGCTTTCTCTTAGATGTTTATCTGTAACTTATTCATTTATACTGTAAAAATCAACCTATTTTAACTTAGACTTTACAAAACGTCTAACTTTTTGTTTATCTAATGAAGGTCTACCTGTTAAGAGGTTGTACCATCTTCCATCTTTTTTTACGTGTTGTTCTAAAACACTCATATTTTTTTTGTTTACAAGATGGACAATATCTCCTTCTTGACCCGAAGAATCAGAAGGCAAAGTATTTACATTTTTAGGCTCTCTTAATGAAAGATGATTTAGTTCTCTTATATTTTTTCTATCAATCATTTTATGCTCTTTCTTCTATAAATTACTGTCATATCATTAATTTCAAAGTCACTTACTACATTAGCCCCAGAAACGTCTGTAAGCTGAAGTGCGAAACTTCTTACGCTACCAGCATTTGAAGAGTCTGTATATAGCGATATTTCAGCCCAATCACTACTATAAGGTATATTTGTAATAGTAGTTCCAGAAGAATCTTTAAAAGAATTGCTAAAACCTCCATTATCTACTGCATACTTAGGTAAAACATTAGTATTGCCACTATTTCCACCTTTGTATGTTAAATTAAGTTTTATTATTTTTTTCTTTGTTTGAGTACCAAAATTCATTTCTTTTGTTTCAATTTTAAAATTATTAATTAATGCTGCTGCATTTGGTTCCCAAGGAAAAATAGTTACACTACCTGAATCAGCACGAGCCCAAGAAGGTCTTCCATCCCATATGTTAACTAAATTAGATTTGTCTGCTTCATCTAATCTTCCAGTACCTCTTGTCCAAGAACGTAAAGCAAGATTATATATCATAACATTTCCAATATTATTAGTAGCAGAATTGTTTCCTCTAATAAATAATAATTGTTTTGTTTTTGGAATATAAGAAACCATAGTTTCTCCTTCTATATAAAAGCTACTCCAATCTTCATCAGAAATTAATCTTACTCCTTCTCTTATAAGTAATTCTTGTACTTTTTCACCATCATACATACAAGCACCATGACTATTACACCATGCAACACCATATTCAGTAGTACATACTGCACTTGCATGAGAAACACCTTTAAATTTATAACTTTGTTCAAGAAATTCAGTACTTCTAGTTGCGTTAATAATATGCAAAATATTTTGTTTAAATTGTAATAATCTATCAGCAAAGGTTGCTAATTTTATTATTTCATCTCCGTCTCCTATTGCAACATCAATACGTCTATCTAATGTAAAAGAATCAAATTTATTAGTTTTTGATTTTAAAATACTATCAGAAAGAACTTTTACTGTATTGTTAACATCTCTTATTTGTACATTTCCAAGATACATTCTTCTATTTAATAAAACTGAAGTTTTCCATTTAATATCTTTTATAATAAATTTTTCATTATAAGTTCTATTTTGTAAAGGAGGAAACGTAAATGGTGTTCCTAAATGGTATTTACCTGGATTCATAACACTATATCTAGGCATCATTACCTCTTTGTGTAGTATAGTCAGAAGGTTCAGCCTTTCCACTATCTGTTATACTTATTAAAAATATTCCACTATCTGCTATAGTAGTAAAACTTTCATCTAATACTTGTACTTTAAATTCTCTATCATTTCCTACTCCAGGTAAAGTTAATTCTACAAAATGTTTTTCATTATTTGCATCTAAACTAACATCTGTAACATAAGCTGGAGAAACATTTCCTCCCCATACTCTTAAAAATCCTTTTCTTCCAGTAAATCCATCTGCTCTATTATCATTATCTATTACTACTTCTAAAGAAACATTCGCAAAAGATTTTCCTTTTCTACGAACACCTGAACTTTGAGCTGCACCTACCCATTCACTTCCGCTTCCATTAGTTCCATCGTTAGTATCATAAAATACTAAATTTCTTGTAACAACAGAATTTCCATTACCTTGACCATCATCAATACTTACCCCTATTTGAACTCCATTATCTCCAGATGTAGCAATATCTGCGTGTTCCCAATAACCATCTGTTTTTTCAGATGCTGCATCACCATCAGAAGCACCAGTATTATAAACTTTCCATAGATGTTCTCCACCTTTTGTTAAATCTGTATTCATTAAAAAAGTCCAATCTTCATCTCCAACTTCTTTGAAATAATAATTTATTCCAATAATTCTATCGTCAATTAATAAATGAGCAGCATTGTTAGATATAGTAGCTGATGTACCCATTGGTATAAATGTTTGAAATATAACTTCATCGTCATAAAAATTTAAAGTTATAGGAAATTCGCTTATAGGTCCTTCTTGCTCTCCTATATATACTGGAGTAGCTCCAAACTGGTATCTACCATTCCATTCTCCTTCTCCATCATTTTGCCAATAAGAAAGAATAACTTTTCCTGCATCACTATTACTTGTAGTGTGTATGTCTGTAAAATTAGGACCCTCAGTATTAGAATCATGTATTACAAGTCCAATATTTAATTTATCAAAAGATTTTAATTGTTGGTCGCCTTTTGCCCATTCAGTAATGTTGTGAAGATTAGTTGTTGTATCTCCATCTGCACTAATACCAGTCCAATATAATTCTGAATTAATATAACCAAACCACTTACTAGTTTGAGTAAATTTAGCATCTCCAGTTCTTAGCATTCCATCAGCAAAGTAAAAATCTGCTTTTATATCAGTCATTGATAATTCTAAACTAGAACCTATAAATCCAGGACTTGCATCTCCACCAGCTTTATCTCTATAATAAAATCTAACCCTATCACTTGTTTTGTTATAGAATGCTAACCAATCTTCTGATTCATTATTTCCACTAGCATCATAGTCTGTAGAAAAATAATATAATCCATATCCTGGTTCTACGCTACTTGTTCCTAAGTTTTGAATTACAGAATTAACATGACTTCCTTGATATCCTATAGGAACTATTCTACCGAGCCTATGAACTGAAACTCCATCAGCTTCTCTTAATTCAATATCAGATATATCTGTAGGGTCTGAATTATTATTAATTCCACCATGAAATCCTCTTATTTGAAATTCTTCTTTAGGCACTTTTCTTTACCTTTTCTAACGAACGCATTCCCCCTAAACCTAACATTCCAAAAAGGACTGTCGTAAGTGTACTCATATCGAATACTGGTAGCTCCATAGGCTTTCCAATAGAAACAAGTATAAACATTAAGAAAGGTTGTAATACAAAATGATACGCTAACGCAAACGAACAAACCCAGCCCGTGAAAGGTCTCCAACCACTTTTAAATATATTGTCGGAAGCAGACTCTATCTTATTAACTTCTATCTGAGCTTTGTTAATTTCCATAATTAACTGAGCTTTTTCTTCTTTGTCTAAAGTAAACTTATCAACATGACCAGCTACTTTATCAATAATGTTGCCAATCATATTTAGCTTAGGCACTATTTCTTACCTTTTCTTTTCTTATTAGCTTTTACTACTTTCTTTTTAATTTTCATAAAGCTACTGTTGCTACAATCACAATCATTACCATACTTACACCAAGCATAGTGTACTCCAAATCCTAAAACAAATCCTATCATAAATCCTATCATTTTACTCTCCTTAGTATATTAACCAGTTTAATCCAAC
>TARA_R110002110_G_scaffold355475_1_pt1 | contig 19856 bp, 17 predicted proteins | sample TARA_R110002110 | Tara Oceans TARA_R110002110 (sample SAMEA4397330) | marine metagenome | biome: Polar Biome; feature: [SRF] surface water layer (ENVO:00010504); material: water (ENVO:00002006), including particulate matter (ENVO:01000060) such as... | depth 5 m
TAGGGATCCCTTCGGGAGGTTCTTCTTTTGTCGGTACAAAAGAACAGAAAAGAGGTTAACACATAAAATACCCGTCATCTCGCGACCTGTCCGCCGTACAAGACTTTGGAAGGCGGGTGTATGCCAGAGATCTGAATTCCTTAAAAGATATTGAGCCTTGATAAAAATCCAGATTCCTCCACAGGAGTGCCTTTGGCTCTGCCTTCGCAGGAATGACTTCTAAAAAGCCATACCGCAAGATCCTGATCCGCCAGCTGGCGGACAGGATAACCCCCTGCCCTTAATAGGATAAGAATTGCCAACGAATTATCAACTTCTATCTCGATGACCAATGCAAAGCAACAACTTTCCATACGTTATTCTCTTTTTTAAGTACAGCAAGTTCAAGGCTGTTCATATTGATATCTCTACCTGAATAAGTGCCTGTCATCTTGGTTTTAGACGCTACCCAGGCAACATTGCCTTCAATTTTGATATTCTGAGATACTTCTTCACGGTTAATTGCCGCCAAAAACTTTCCGTCAGAGTGAAAGTGGTGTGATAAATACTGAGTTTTGGTTTCCACCCCACCGCCTTCAAGAATAGTCACATCATCATGCAGAATTTTTCCGGCTTGCTCAGAGTCGTTATTAATGATTGCCGTTTCCAGATCACTCAAAGTTTTTGCAACCATTTCTTTCTCAGTTGATTGCTGAGCAAACAAAGACATACTTGAAATTACCAGAACTAGGAGCTGAAGTAGCTAAGGGTTAATGTTAGGTGTCTTGATCATTTAAGTTCATGGGGGGTGAAGAAATTCAATTAATTTGTACGTTTTATTAATAGTCTCCGGTAGATTTAGGCGTATCTCCCAAGAAATTGGGTGCTAAATTCTGAATTAGTTTACGAACGCTGTCTGCTTTAATTCTTTCTCCAGCTGTTTCCAACAAAAGATAACGATAATACTGTAAGCCGACTTCAACGTACTGCCGCTCATTCGCAGGAAGACCAGACAAGTATGGATCTTGATTTGCAGGAATTTTGTCCGCTAATGTCGTTAAAAGTTGTTCTAATTCCTTGCCTGCAATAAAGGTTGCGCTGCCTGCATTAGCTTTTTGTGATAAAACAGGTGCGGTAAACTCTATAGAGCGCTTGTCATCCGTATTAAGTTCTATTCCTGTTAATTGTTCTTTGAGAGCATTCAAATTTCCCAGATAAAAAAGACCAGCCATATGCTCCGCTTTGGCAGAGTCTTTTGATCCTACTACATTCACAATATTTTTCTGTAAAACTTCCTGATCAAGTTGTGCCCCCTTTTGCTGGCCTATCAGGGCAATACTTGCCCTTGAGCCTGAAAAATCGGCACGCCACAAGGTAACTTCTGAAAAAACAGAATCAAATGTAGTAGCGATAATTTTGAAACTTTCGGGGGTTAACTGATACAAAGGTAGCCATTGCGCAAAGAGCCCGCCGGGTTTAAGCTGTTTTTTGGCACGTTGAAAATGTTCCAGAGTATAAAGACTACCTGTTCCGGAATGCCAGGGCGTAAACAGATCTCCCACAATTACATCGAATTTTTCATTAGTACCAAGTAGGTAATTTCGTGCATCATCGGCAACAATATCGACTCTTGGGTCATGGAATAACCCGTTTGCCCATGGCGCATAATAACGCTCTGCAGCTTCAATAACATTTGAAACCAGCTCAACCGCCACTACACGTTTCACATTGTGGCTGAGTGAAGCGCCTGCTGTAATTCCTGTGCCCATGCCTAAAAACAAGGTGTGCTCAGGCATGGGATGGAGCAAGAGCGGGATATGTCCTTGCATTTGTTCGACCAGAGCAGAACGAGTATCTCCGAGAACGTAAAAATTATCCAACCTCATTTGTATATTATTATCCGATTTAACAACGGAGACAACACCATCGGTTGATTGCCAAATATCTAGCAACCGTTCCCCTTTCTCTAAACGAACTAAAGGCGGCGCTGATAGTGCTGCAACAAATATAAGCCCGGCCGCAGGCAATGCCATCCATCGCATATTTTTTGTATCTCTCACTGAGGCAGCAACCAACAGTGCCAGACCTCCATAGGTAGCGGCTACAATTTTCATGCTTCCCCAAATTCCCAATATGTCAAGCAGAAAAAAGCCGATCAAAATAGGCCCTGCGGTACTGCCAAGGGCATTAAATAACACCAATAATCCCACAAACTGGCCTGGTTCCCTGTTTAATTGGGGAGCTGCTTTTAGCAGATACGGAAATACGGCGCCAATAAGCAGGGTTGGAGGCATAACCACAATAAAGACAAGCTTAAAAACAGCCCATACATATTGGGGCCAAGAGTTACTTGAGCCGACATAGGAAAGCCCGTTTGTAGCAGTATTAAAAATGACGGTTGATAACCCGAGCAGAATTGTACCCAGCGAAAGCAGTACCAGTAGTACAGGAATAGGTCGCAATGATAATCGTACAAGTATATGCGCTAAAAGACCTCCAAGACCAAGTGCAATAAGAAATACTACTAATATTGCCGAAAAAGAGTACACCGAATTTTGTAATACTTGCGAAAACATACGTATCCAAATAGTTTCTGCTGAAAGTGCCAGCAATCCAGACATAAATGCTAAAATTAGCATCCATGAATAGGTTACAGTAGATTCCGGACGAACCGATACCGTTGATTTTTCATTTTTCGTAAAAATTTTGGGTGTTTTTTTATTTCTAAACGCTGGTTTGCTGTCTCCGGAGGATAAGCGGTCAAGTACCAAGGCCGCCACACCGATGCATGCCGCCAACCCCACTGCGAAGGCATAAGTTAAATTAACCCCATAGTTTGAAAGAAGAAAAAAGCCCGCGAAAAATGCACCAAGTGATGCACCGATTGTATTTAGTGCATAGAGAAAAGTGCCTTGAACGGCGAGTTTACGTCGGCTTTTACCCACGTATTGTACCAGTATAGGAAAGGTTCCGCCCATAAGAACGGTTGGTATTAGTAGGAGTGTAGTGCTGAAAACAAATTTCGAAAGGGTTAGCATACCGCTATGCCCATCAAGGATCGCGACAACGGATGCGTAGTGGGTTTCATAAAAATCCAGCCCTGGAATCCAGAGGAGGGCGGTTAAGGCTACACCTATTTCCATCAGACCATATATAGTGAGCGGGCGGCGAAACCGGACCGCAGCGTTTCCCCAAAACCAGCCACCAATGGCCAGCCCGAGAAAAAAAGCAGACAGTGTTGCTGCTGTTGCATAGGCTGCATTTCCGAAAACTAAACCCAGGCGATACATCCAGACAACTTGTAAGATTAAGCCGGCAGTGCCTGAGAGAAAAAATAAACCCGCCAAAATAAGTACATGTTTTGAACCGGGAGATTTAATAATGGGAAACTGTTTGGTGTGGGTTGGCACTATGGTCAGGTTTATATTCGATAAAGTACATAGCTTAGAAATAAAAAGGGGCTATTTAAGCCCCTTTTTTATATTGTTTAAAACAGGTTTTCTGTTTAAGTATCTTGTTCATCCAGACATCCCTTAAAGTTTGGATTGTTCTCCTCGGACTGAGGTACCGGAAATGAAAGTACAGGCTCATATTGCCCTCCTTTAAAATATGTACCCCAAGGGAACACATCTGATGCATTTTTACCATACACACGTACCAATCTGCGCAGGTCTCCCTGGCGGTGGCCCGTACTAAACAGCCAGAAGGCTCTTTCTTTGAAATGGTACGCACGAAGTTCATCCTGATCCATTCCGGATAAGTCATCTGCAGGTAACCCTTCCAGGGCTCTCAGGGCATTATGGATGTCTTCAACAGCCTGGGTATCCGCTGCCTGCACGGCTGCTTCAGCTTCAATTAGCCGTGCCTCAATACCGGAAGCCAACACAACAGATGCGCTCGTTGAAGTGTATTTAAGTTGATTGTAGTATTTGGTTATGTCGTCTTGTCCTTTTTCGCCATTGTCTTCCCAGGGGACACGCGGATCCGGGGGTAAGGAATCGGCTTGGAAAAACAGTCCGTTTCCGCCTTTACCCCCAGCAACAGAAAATTGCTGACGCACGGTAGTCATAATATAGATTCCATTTTGTTGACGTAGGCTGTTATCGGAATGTTCGATGTTATAAACGAAGTCGGTTGGCACTGATTGAACCATGCTGGCTGCTTCACTGATTTGGCCTAACCCCAGAAGGGCGCGAGCTTTACCAATGCGTGCAAGGTTCGCCATCTGTGGGTTAGCCGATCCTGCACTGTTCAGTGCATCGTCGAACCAATCTGCTGCACGGCTGAACATTAGCTCGGTTGTCAGTGGCTCCCCCAACTGCAAATCTCCACCATCCGCAGGAGCCTTACTGAAAGGTACTCCCGGACAAAAGGTTTCGGCAAACATTATATAGGAGTAACCCGAAATATTCTGCATTTCGCTTTCTATGGCAGTTAAACCGCCAATTTCTGCTGCCAGTTCGGCCGCTCTCTCAGCTGCAGCACGGGCCCTGTGCATGTTTCCATAGATTCCGTTCATCGTTCCATTTGTATTTTGTACGTTGCGGGTATCTGCTTCACGCCGTGTAGGAAAAGTACCCGTATAAATGTATTCGTCGGTCATAAGAGCGCTCATTGTGATAAGACCAGCCGTTGCACCATGTCCTGCCGCCGACCCGCTCATGGCAACAGCCAGATCTCCGAGCGAACCCGCCCGAAGTGTTTCAAGACCTTGCTGGCCGACCAGCGATTCAGGGGTAACAATATCAGGGTCTGTAACATTAACCATTTTATCACAGGAGTAAGTGCCAAATGCAACTATGGCTGTTATACCTGTAATAACAAAGAGCCTCCAAATTCGATTGCTATTCTTTAGTAGTGTACTCATAATAATTTCTCCAATTAAAAATTTTAAACGATTAAAATGATATGTTAAGTCGTGCTTTCCATGAGCGAACCGGAGGCTGAGTCATAAAATCATCGATAATGAAATTGCCTTGGCCTCTTGAGCTAATTTCGGGGTCTAGCCCGCTATAATCGGTCCATAAACCAAGATTTGCTCCTGAAAGCGTAAGACTTAGATCGGAAACTCCAAGTGCATCAAGCCATATCGGGGGGGCATTATAGGTCAGCGATACTTCGCGCAATCGCCAGAATGAGGCATCTTCAATATATCCGGCTTCAGTACCAAAGAATTTAGAAGCTACTGCCCTGGCCTGATTCTCCAGTGAGGCATTTGGGTTATTTAGAGCCTCTGTATTATTGTTTCCATTCCGCCATGCGTTTGTATTGTTATACAGTTTTCGTCCTCCTCTATAGTTCATGAGTGCACTAACTACAATTCGGTCTCCAAATAAACCGGTTGTACCTGTAAAGGTAACATCGGTATCTCCAAAAGGGGAGCCAAGATAAACAGCCTCGTTACCTACAGTAATCTCATTTCTGCCTATCAAACCATCACCGTTGGCATCACTGAAGGTATATTTTTCATCCCAGTATCCGCCCAGGGGATAGCCTTCAACGTGGCGCTGAACACTACTAATGAGAATAGGTTCAATTCCATTTCCTAGCTCCTTGAGTTCGTTATTTATCACTGATCCTACAATATCGAAGTCGAAATATGCAGTTTTATTTTGAAATACGGTGGTACTTAAAGAGAGCTCAAAGCCGGTATTGGCTACAGAACCGAGATTTTCGAATCGGCCACCTCCAGCACCAAGCGAAGGAGGAAGCTGCCTGAATATAAGGGCATCCTGGGTTTGCTTGTTAAAATATGTGACTTCAAGAGCAACACGGTCTGACAGCATGGTTGCATCCATACCGATTTCAAATTCCCTTGAACGTTCTGGTTTAAGATTAGAATTACCGACCCCGCCAAAAGTTACCCCTGTTACACTTTCCCCATTAACCGTGGCTGCAATAGGGATAAAAAACCTCAAGGCATCGTTTGTGCCCGGCTGTACTCCTGAGTCGCCCCAAGCGCTTCGAAGGCGAAGCGAAGATAGCCAGCGGCCTGTACTAAAAAACGACTCTTCCGAAATGAGCCAGGAAGCACTGACTTTGGGATAGAATACCGCATTAAATTGGGCACCAAAGGCGCTTCCACGGTCAGCCCGGACCGCACCGGTTACAAACAGTTTATCTTGAAAGCTAAGCCTTTCTTCTAAAAACATACCAACGGTACGTTGTTCGGTAGTTTGCTCGGTGCTTGTAGTATTTGCTGCACCTGCAATTGATTCACTTCCTGCTACTATTTGGCGGCCGGTAGCGAGCGTTCCTCGAATCAAATCCTGTAGATATTGAAATCCTACAGAAGTACGGGAAGATAAATTCTCAGATACTGCCTTACTATATGTTCCACTTGCATCCAGAGTGTAGTTGAACACATCGAACCGATTGGATATACGCACTCCATCTTGAAAATCAAGAAAATCCGGTGCTGTTCCAGTTGGGAAAAATTGATTGTCCCAGCGGGAGGTATAATCCAGCCCACCCGACAACCGAAAATTTAGGTTTTGGGAAGGGACCCACTCTGTTTCAAGCCCAGTGGTAAAACGGTTGATCTGCTGGCGTGAATCAACAGTGAACAATTGAGCGGGGGTAAATTCACCCCATCCGTTATTGATATCTGGTGTGGCCTGCCCGTTAAGACCTTGCCCCAAAAGACCAATAGAAAAAGTACCATTCATGGGGAGCTCCAAATTACTGTTTGTATATCCGGTATTCAGGGTAACCTTCAGGTCTTCGTTAATATAAGATTGAAAATTACCTCTTAAACTTGACTTTCTAAGGTTGTTAACAGGAAGAGTTCCTTCATTATCGTCATAGTTCCCAGATATATAGTAGGTCAGAGTTTCGTTTCCACCAGATACGCTTAAACCTAATCCATAGGTATTTCCTGTACGGTAAGGAGAACTAACAGATTCATTAAGTGGCTGATAGGAGCTAATGCTACTCTGAGTACAGGTACCTTCTGCTGCCTCGAAAGTAAAACAAGGATTACCTGATGCATCAACTGCACGAAAGTTAGCAGGATAGGTAGTTACATTATTTACGAACCCAGTTTCTGTAAAGGCTGCCCATCTTGGTTCACCAGATTGGCCTTTTTTTGTTGTAATACGAATAACCCCATTGGCGGCTACCGAACCATATAAGGTTGCCGCAGAGGGGCCCTTAATAACTTCGATAGATTTAATATCTTCCGGATTGAGGTCACCTAACCGAGACGGTGCCTGTCCACCGGTTTCAAAAGAGATAGAGTTAGGGTCGTTGTTAATTCTGACACCATCAACATAAATCACTGGTTCGTTAGAGAGTGAGGCACTATTCGAGCCACGAATTCTGATCCGGGTTCCCATTCCGGTTGCTCCGCCACTATTTACAATTTGTACTCCTGCTGCCTGACCTTGCAGTAACCCGGCGACATCACTAATAGGCCGCGTTTTAACATCATTAACGGCATCCACACGTGATATGGCATTACCAAGTTCCACTTTTCGCTGTACACCAGTGGCGGTAATAACTAATTCCTCCAAATTTTGGATGGTAGGCTGCAGTTTGAAATTTAATGTTACTGGCCCTCCGGATACTTCTACCGACTTACTTACTGATTTAAAGCCTAAAAAAAACGTCTTTATCGTGTGGGTGCCATCCGAGACATTACTGATCGTGTATTTTCCATCCCCATCGGTAGATGTCCCGCGGGTGGTACCATCAATAATAACAGTGACACCAGCCAAAGGTTCGCCCGTTTTAGCGTCAGTAATAGCACCTGTTATACTGCCTTCAAATACGGGAGGAAGATCTTTTTTCTTGATTATGACCTGGCCGCTGGGGGAAGCTAATATCTCAAGGTTGGTATCCTGCAGTACCTGATCAAGTGCAGATTTAACAGTCACTTTTTCAAAAACCATGCTTATTCGTTGATCAGGGATAAGCTGTTTACTATAGGAAAGCCTGATTTTACCTTCTTTAGCTATCCTACGGAGTGCTTCTTCCAAACGAATGTTAGTTAGAGAAAGCGATACCTGCCGTTCATAAGGTGAGGTATAGAGGTAGTCATTGTCATACATGTCCATAGCAACAAATTGCTTACTCTGGTTTTGTGCCTGAATACCAGATACCATGAATAGTACTAGGAAAGCCTGAAACAAAAATATGTGTAGCTTTATGTTTTTCATAAGTATATTATTGATTGGTTATTGTTTTATTTTTGAAATGGACCGCCGCATTATTCTTGGTATAGGTCACGTCCAAGGATAATGCCATCGCATCAAGTACTTCGATTAATGGCTGACGGGGGGCAAAGGTGGCTGTAAGTTTTCGTTTCCCTATTTCGGGGCCTTCAATTATAAAAGCAAGGTCATACCATCTTTCCAGCCTGGTTACTACTTTGCTAAGTGGTTGGTTTTCAAAAATCAATTTTCCGCTCATCCATCCTATATAGGCGTTTACATCTACCTTTTTAGAAGTTAATCTTTGATCGGAGAAGGTATAGCTGCCAAGCTCGCCGGGTTTTAGTAAAATTTGTTTATTCGTTCTTTCGGCTCTTAATTCGACGCTTCCTTCAGCTACAACTACCTGCACTATTTCGTCATCCGGATAGGAAACAATATTAAATTGTGTTCCCAGTACTTCCGTAGTGGTTTCATTTACATGAACTCTAAAGGGATGATCTGGGTCTGTTGTTACGTTAAAAAATGCTTCCCCTTCTAAAAAAACTTCTCTTGAGCCGGAAATATACTCACTTGAAAGACGGATTTTACTTTCCGGTGCCAATGTAATTTCAGTACCGTCGCTCAAATGGAATTTTTTGTATTCTCCTTTCTTGGCAACAAATTCTTTTAGCTGTTGTTGGCTCTGAACTTCTTCGCCGGCGGTATGCTCTGAAAATTGATAAAATAGAATACCCGTAATAGCACTAATCAAAAGAATAGCAGCAACCTTGACTATATAGTTTATAGAAAAACCTGCATTTCGATTTTTCTTTTTATTTAATGCGTAAGAACTATTAAGGGAACGTATATTTTCGGTGGGATTGAGTTTTTTAAGAACATTATCCCATGCCTTATTCGTATCCCATTTGCCCGTTTGGCTAACCGATAGCTCCCATGCCTTCCGAACTTCATTTACAGTATTTTTGAAATCTTCGTCAGATAGCATCTTGTTTTCTACGATCCTTTTTTTTTCAATACTGCAATTTCCGGTAACGTATTTAGCTACTTCAATCCACTCATTTTTGTTTAGCATGCAACAATTCCAGTTATTTTAATCCTCGTTTCACTAACTAATACAACTGAATACCGCGACACCCCTACAAATAAAAATTGTTTTTATGATGATTTATTATGGGTAGTGAATATCTAACCGATAAATATAAATTATTGAAGACCCGGCTAAGTATTCCCTCCGCAATGGTAGGCGAGTAGATTTATCCTTATGGCAAAGTCAAATAAGGCTATTTAGAGAATGCAACGTTGGAAAATTGTACAAGGAAACAATTTCCCTGCGGATATAAATTGGCTTAGAGCCAAATTTTTTGATCAACAGAAGTTGAGTATATTTTGCCAGAAATATGAGCTGGATGGCAGTGGTTGCAGTATGAGGATCAATAACACCTTGCCTTATACTGCCCGTATTCAAGAAGAGAGATCGTACAAAGGATTAAAAATGACTTGGTTTTGATTGGTTGGTTATGGTTATAAGTGAAATTAGTCAAGTTTTTGTTTTAGATAACTTCTAAGGTGCTTTAAAGATCGACCCATTTGTGTTTCAACAGTTTTAATTGAGATATTAAGTGTCCTAGATATTTCCATATACGTTAGCCCGTGATTGCGACTCAGTTCATAAATGGCACGTCGCTTCTTGGGAAGCTGATGAATAGCTTCTTGCACCCATTTTTTTACTTGTTCTGGGTTAGCTCTTTCTTCTGTAGGCGAGTGAAAGCTGGTGGGTGAACGGGAGGCTATCTTTTGCTTCCATTCTTCCACAAACTGCTTGTGTTTTAAATAGTTTAGCGACTGATTTCTAACGGCTTTATATAAGTAAGATTTGATCGATCCTTTAGGATGCCAGTCCTTTTTTTTCTCCCATATATTTACAAAAACTTCTTGTACTTGGTCTTCAGCAATATCGGAACTTTTAACAAACTTGAATGCGTAATCACAGAGAGGGGCATAAAAATTTCTGAACAAGATCTCAAATGAGGTTCTGTCACCTTCCTGAATTTTATTTATTAATATATCGTCAGATATTTGCATAGGAAATAAATTTCTGAACAAAGAGTTACGGGTATTTCACTAACTGATGCCCTTATTTCTATTCTATTATTCGATTCTACCACGAATTTAATAAAAAGAAAGATACTCTTGAGAAAAATAAAGTGTCTTATGAAGCAAAGGACTCAAATTGGATCCTCTCTGAATCGTTTTAACATGCCTAAGTATAAGTTGTCATCCTATCTACACACTCACGTAGCCAAAAACTGCCATCAAATAATCTAGTGTCAAGTCAAAGTTCATTTGTCGGGTTAAGACGTGTCAGGTTTAAGGACAACACCATAAAATAAGTATGATTTAAGGGACAAAACCTGACAGGTCAATGACAATTCATAGCTGACTAAACACTAGCTTCTATCTCGATGACCAATGCAGAGCTACAATCTTCCATACGTTGTTCTCTTTTTTAAGCACTGCAAGTTCAAGGCTGTTCATATCGATATCTCTTCCTGAGTACGTTCCACTCATTTTTGTCTTGGAAGTTACCCAGGCAACATTACCTTCAATTTTGATATCCTGAGATACTTCTTCACGGTTTATCGCAGCCAGAAACTTACCATCAGAATGAAAGTGATGAGATAAGTACTGACTTTTGGTTTCCATCCCGCCACCTTCAAGAATAGTAACGTCATCATGGAGAATTTTTCCGGCTTTTTCTGCATCATTGTTTAAAATTGCAGTTTCCAGATCAGCCAAAGTTTTTGCAATCATTTCTTTCTCCGTTGATTGCTGAGCAAACAAAGTCATACTTGAAATTATCAGTGCTACTAATGTATATGTAAATTTTTTCATTTTTCTGTTCCTTTAGTTAGAGTTATTGATTTTTAGCCACTTATTGTAAGTTTCGTCATTCCACAAATTTTGAATAAACGCGATTACTGCTAGTTTCTCTTCTTCAGTAAGTACTTCTTTAAACGCAGGCATGCTTCCGCCTAAAGGAATGCCTCCTTTATTAATCGTTTCAAACAGTACTTCGGTAGAGTGATGCCAAGTATGAGCGGTACCATTTAAAGGAGGAGGCGGAAATTTTCCGTTGGGATTTGGAATTTTCCAGTCTTCTACTATTCCTTGTCCCTTGCTTCCATGGCATTGAGCACAATTTGCTGTAAATACCTGCTTCCCCAGTTCAAATTGATGTTGGGTGTACCAACGGCTTTCCTTGTAAGAAATGGGTTCAGAACTAACGTCCTTCTTTTTTGCTTCTTTACTACAGCTGGCTAAAGAAACTGCTATTGAAGTAAAAATAAATAGTTTTAGTAATTTTTTTCTATGTGTCATTCTTATGCTTGATATAGGACATTTGATAATTTTCTGCAAGATAAACACTAAGTGCAGGTAAAAAAGTAATCTGAAGGATCGGGGTCAAACCAACTTTGTAATTAAATACATAGAGAGTAGGCATACTTGTATCATATTCCCAAAGCTCCAAATATAATGCCATCCATTCAAGAAATATACCGGCTCCAAAACTTAGAGCAAGTAACAACAGATACTTTATTATTGTTTTTTGAAGCAGGCCTGTTGATTTAAAAAACGTTTTCACTCCTTGCCAAATTCCCAGAACAATCAGTATATCTCCAAGTACTGCTCCCCACATCCAAAAAGTTGATTTCCAGAATTCCCAATTCCACATCTCATAAAAAAACAGACATTGAGTAAATTCCCAAATCGTGTTTAAAAGAAATGCCCAAAAAATTACTTTGGGCATTTTACTTTTTTTCAAAGCTTCTGTCAAAAATAGATCAACTATTATTTTTTAGCTCTTGAAGAACCATGATTCTGCATGATCTTCCAACCCGCTTCCGTTTTTTTGAGCACGGAAGTAGCTACCGCTTGTCTTTCGATGGTTCTGCTTTCCTCCCCACCGGTCACAATTTTATAATTGTACATTTCGAAAGCCACCGCTACATCCCCTTCTATTTGCACATCCACCATGTAATCACTAAAAGAGAATTCCTTAAACTGCCCTAACTCAGGGCCAATATGGTGATCCAGATATTGCTTATAGTTTCCTTCATGGCTTCCATTCTCAAAGATTGCTGAGTTTTCAGTAAAAAGCTTTTCTGTATCGGATACATCCAAAGCTGAGAGTGCATTTTTATACGCTTTCAGAACTTTTTTTACTGCATCCGCTTCCTCAGAAGAAGCCATTTCTTTATGATCTCCGTGATCATTATGCTGAGCATACATTAATCCGGAAGTAGATAAAAGAAGAAGTGTTAATATAATTTTTTTCATAATTGTGTTTGATTTTTTTATTGATATAAACTTGAGTTAAATTTTAAAGTTTGGTCATGCTCATTTTCTCTAATACTACAATGCCTTTGCCTTCCACTTTAAATCCTACACTGCCGGCTTTAGGTGCATCACTATGGCCATGAACAACCATTTTTCTGTTGATATATCCGCGAAAGTGATCTCCGTTTCCTACTACCCGAACAAACATTGACTTTGAAGCATCTGTGGTTCCTTCTTCAAATACTTCTTCTTCTCCGTTAACCAATCGACCTTGTTTAACAGATCCATCTGAAGCAACAGATACAAAATCAAAATTGGACTCGTCCTGCACATTATTTGTTAACATTACCGTTCCATCAAGAGCTGAAATGTCCAGATAATAATCGACTTGTACAGTTTTGTAAGATTCGTGCCCTACAAAGAAACCATTTAAATTATCTCCGCTAAAGGTAAGAACATAATTGCCATTATTAGTTTGTACTGCTTCGGCATTTACTTCTTTTAAACTTCCTGTTAGCCAATGGAAATTACTCTTCAAATCAGAAATGGCATTTTTATCTATATCCCATTCCCAATTTCCATTATCGGTAGCTTTAAAAGCTGTAGAACTGCCCATCGAACTCTCATCAGGACTTTCTCCTGCAGCTTCTGATTGTTCTTCCATTCCTTCCATTCCTTCCATTCCTTCCATTCCTTCCATTCCTTCCATTCCCTCCATTCCTTCCATTCCTTCATCATGATCGTCCGTAGCTTCATCGGATTCATCATGATCTTCTTCATGATCGTGCTTTACCGGATTTTCTAGGTCAACAGCCTGAACTCCTACGCCATATTGATAAACCATCTGAGCTCCTCTATCGCCTGTTTGAAATAGTAGAAATGCCCCAACAAATGAAAGTAAGGTTAATCCAACTCTAATTATTTTTGTTTCGGATTTATTCCAAAAATATACACCAATTCTCAAGAGTGCGTATAATCCCATAAACCAAACTGTGTACTCAGCCCAATCTGCATGGGCAGTTAGTAAATTTTGAGTTTCAGCTTCAATGAATACACTATCGGCAGCTTCTTTCCCTGAGAAATAAGTAGCAACGGCAGCAATTCCCGATAAACCGTATAATATTAAGTTCTTTTTTTCGTCCCACCAGCTCTCCGGAAGAAAATATCCGGCAACATCCATAGCTACCGCCAGTAAAAATAATGCGATTGGGAAGTGTACAATCATTGGATGTATATTCGGTGCCCATTCTGGTATAAATTCCATAGTAATATCAGATTTAAGTTATTTTAAATTAATCTATTTTCATTTTTAAGATTATTATACAACACGCAATCTTTAAAGAAATAACAAATAGTTTTTTAATGCAAAACCAGTGTATGAATAACAACCTTAATAAAACCTTAAATTCAAGCTTTAATTGCAATTTATTACAATATTCCAAAAGGCTTGAATGTAACATTATAGCTCTTATTTAGGTTTTAATCCTTATTTATACTGCGTTATTCTCGAGGGCTTTTTAAACAGATTTTCAGTTTAAAAAATAGCATTCGGTTTTCTAAAACATGGTTTAAATTTACCGCCTAAACTTAAGCCTATAAATGTAGCCACCGGCCGTTCTTCAAATTCTGCTATCAAATCTTGGATAAGATCAATGAAGGTAACATCTTTTAATTAATAAAAACTATAATGAATCTAAACCTACTTAAAGAGAAAAATTTGGATCTTAAATGCTCTTTGTGGGAACTCAGGTTATAAAGAAAAACAAATACGGTACGGAGTTAGGGAGGTCATATCTAATTACAAACCCATCTTCTACCCTGCTAAACTAACATCCAACAAATTACGCACGCATCAGTGAATATCTGTTTCATCAGCCTTATCAGCGTTCCAAATCAGCGCAATCAGTGATCCAAAAAACAGAACGTAGCTAACACGGATCCCTCAGATTGAATAAGAGCTTTCTACTCCGAATAATTTGGGGTGAAAATTCTATTTCTCCATCCGCTTTTGACCAAGATTGCAAAGAATTTGGGAGTTGAGATCTTAGAGGAGGAAAAATTTTTAAGAATGATAAATTCCGAATAAAGGAATTAGGAATAGGTTGCCTCTTATAAAACCTATTCCTAATTCTCTATTCTCATATTCCTAATTCATTCCAATCAAGTTACTCTCGTTCCGTAGCTCCGCTACGGAATGACAAACAGGAGCTCTGCCTGTCTGCCGACAAAGACAGGTTCCGAATAATTCGGGGTAGAATTCTATTTTAACTTGTGCTACGGGGTAAAATTCTATTTCTCCGTCCGCTTTTGATCAGGATTACAAGAGATTTTCAGGATGTGCAGGATTGGTGTTGTTTTGGAATTAATGCTAGGATTTCTGTACATCAATTACAATCCCGGTAACCGGAGTTAGGTAGTTTAGTTCCAAGCAGAGCGTGTGGAACTAGGGTAAGTTCCATCAGTCGAGCTGAAGTCGGCAGATGGAGGAGCAGAATTAGTCTGGTGGCACTTCGGTTTAACGACTTCGGCTCGTCCAACCGATTTTAGTTTCAACCTTTAGATTAAAAATAGCTACAAAGATAATTTTAGGTTAATTGGAGCAAAAAGTATCGCCATAGATATTTTTGTAGAATTTTCAGGGAGAAATAACCAATAGAATATTGTACCATTTTCTGCAGGGCTTGTAGCGCTACCATGAGCTCGTTCATTCCCATAATATTCAGCACTCGCTTCATATTATAAGCCAGTACAATGTATTCCTCAGCTCAGAATTACGAGGGGTTGGAACATCTTATTTCTGTGAGTCTATTTGAAGGTTTATTGTTAGGAGCAGAGCGCCAAAGAGGCATTCCGAACGAGACGAAATAGTTTTTAGAATTGAAGGTAGGTTTTAAGCATCAATCCGAAAAATCCCCAGCCAAATCCCTGAACTGCAACTCATACAAGTGGCTGTACAAACCGCCTTTGGCTAGCAATTCATTGTGGTTGCCTTCTTCTACGATTTCGCCTTTATTTAGCACTAAAATCCGGTCTGCATTTTGGATGGTTGATAAACGATGGGCAATCACAAAGGTCGTTCTGTTTTTCATCAATCGGGTTAAGGCTTCTTGAACTTGGGCTTCTGATTCGGAATCAAGCGAAGAAGTCGCTTCATCCAATAACAAAATTTCCGGATTTTTAAGGATTGCTCGTGCAATAGCTACACGCTGTCTTTGTCCACCGCTTAATTTTACTCCTTTTTCGCCAATCAAAGAATCATATCCTTCGGGGTGTTCCATAATAAAATCATGGGCATTGGCATCTTTTGCTGCTTGAATAATCTCTTCATCGGTAGCATCTAGTTTCCCATATTTCAAATTGTCTTTGATCGTAGTACTGAACAAATGAACTTCCTGTGGCACAATGGAGATATGCTCACGAAATGATTTTACCTTCAGGTCGGTGATCGATCTTCCATCCAGAGAGATCACTCCTTTTTGGACATCATAAAATCTTGGAATTAAATTCAGTAAGGTTGTTTTACCGGCACCACTTGGGCCAACCAAAGCTATGGTCTCTCCGGCTTTGGCTTTGAATGAGATGCTTTTCAACACAGGCCGTTCATCTTCATATTGAAATCCAACCTTATCAAATTCTAACTCTCCTTCCACATTCGTGACTTCAATCGCATCCGGTTTGTCATCTATTTCCGGGATTTCATCCATCAATTCAAAAATACGTTCTGAAGCGCCTGCAGCTGTGTTTACTGCGGTGTATAATCTTGATGTTTGGCTGATCGATCTTGAGATATTTAATGCGTAAATGATAAATGCGACCAAATCACCGGCACTTAATCGATCTGCAAGTACTTCTTTTCCGCCATACCAAAAAATGATTACGAGTGTGCCCATAAACATAATTCCTACGCCTGACCAAAATAACTGAGTGAGTACTACTTTTCTGCGAACAGTAGCAAATAGCTTTTCAATGGAATCGGAATAACGGTCAACTTCATAATTCTCTCGAACAAATGCTTTTACCAAACGAACGGCTCCAAGTGCATCTTCTGCCACAGCAGTAGAATCGGCCAGTTCATCCTGAATTCCCCGTGACAACTTTCTGATCTTTTGCCCAAAATAACGTGTGGCTATGGTTACAAAAGGCACCGTCACAAAGATCACTGTACTCAATCTCCAGTTCAAAACAACCATCAAAGAAACTGAACCAATCATAGAGAAAGTAATAGTAAGCAGTTGTGGTAAAGAATCCGTAAGCGCCGTTCGTATAGAACCTACATCATTGGTAAGTCGTGAAGTGATCTCGCCTAATCTGCGTTCTGCAAAGAATTTAAATCCTAATCGATGAAGATGCTCATACACTTTCTTTCGTAGATCTGTGACCACACGTTCTCCTACCCACTCTAAAAAGTAATTACCCGTAAAACTGAAAATAGATTGCAGGATAAATAATCCGATCAGTCCTAGAGCCAATAGATTTAAGAGACTTCCGTCTCCTTTATCAAATACTGCGTCTAGTAATTCTCGTAATCCCAAAGGAACGGTGAGCCAAATTCCGGATGCTAACAATACAACCACGGTTGCAAAGTAGAATCTTCCACGATAGGGTTTGCTCAGTGCAAAAATCTTTACGAGCGTATCTTTTAAGGAAGATATTGAGTGGTTTTGTTTTTCTTCTTTTTTATCGGGCATATTAGTTTTATTAGTAAGTCGACTACCCCGTCCCGAAAATATTCGGGACACCCCTTCAATCCTGAAGGGGAATTTATCGTAGCATAAATTCTCCTCTGAACAGATGGCACGATCAAATCTCGTTCAGAAATTTGATCTGGAGTGTCCGTAGAAATAAAGGCAAAATTAGTGCCAAGTAAACGAGATTTTTATCTAACATTTTGGTATCTACTAATGACAGTAAAACTCATCACAAAGCTATGGACAGTGAACTACTTACCTGGATCTTTTTAATCGGCGGAATAATTCTGATGCTCCTCGAATTTGTTATTCCAAGTGGTATGGCATTGATCTTGGGAGCCAGTGGATTGCTTGTTGGGTTATTAAGATTCTTAGGACTTCTTGATGATCCTATTACTGCAACAATGGCATGGCTATTTACGTCTGTAGCATTAACGATTGCAATCCGTCCATTCATCAAACGGTTTTTTGCGGGTGAAACCTCCTATAAATTTGCTGACGAAGATTACGAAGCTATGGATCAGATCGTGGATGTTGAGGAACCTTTGAACGAACACAATGATGAAGGCAGAATTCGTTTTCAGGGAATTTCCTGGCAGGCAAGAACTTTAGAAGGCGATGTTCCGGCAGGAACAAAAGTTAAAATAAAATATCGTGATAACACAACCTGGATCGTGGAACCAGTAGATCAAATTCAGGAACCAACATCACAAAAACTTAAAGACAAAAATTAAGGGCAATTATGTTTTGGACTAGTATTCTTATCACATTAGTAGTTCTGTACTTCATTCTTACGCGATTATTTATCATCGTGGAAATGAGAGAAGAAGTTATTCAAGAACGACTCGGAAAATTCAAAAAGAACTTAAAACCGGGATTCCACTTTCTGGTTCCTTTTGTGGATCGTCCGGCTTATAGGCGTGAAATGCGAGAACAGGTGCTGGATGTACCCAGCCAAACGTGTATCACCAAAGATAATATTGAAGTAGCTGTGGATGGATTGGTATACATTAAAGTTATGGATGCGCACAAAGCCAGTTATGGAATCAATAACTACCAAGCCGCATCTATAAACCTTGCCCAAACTACTATGCGTAGTGAAGTTGGTAAGATTACATTAGACGATACGTTTTCTGAAAGGGAAACTATGAATGAGAATATTGTTCGTGAGATCGATAAAGCAGCCGGTCCGTGGGGAATTAAAGTACTTCGTTACGAAATAAAGAATATCCGCCCTTCCAATCTAATTATAGATACCATGGAAAAACAGATGGAAGCAGAACGGGAAAAACGAGCCGAAATCACACATTCTGAAGGATTTCGTGAAGCCAGAATTAATGAATCTGAAGGGGAACAAGCAAGTCAGGTATTGGTTTCAGAGGGTGCTCGCCAACGACGTATTAACGAGGCAAAAGGAAAAGCTAAAGAAATTGAACTGATCGCCACAGCAACGGCAAATGGAATTCAGCGTATAGCCGAAGCCATGAAAAAACCCGGAGGAGAATTAGCTGTACGAACCAAATTAGTAGAACAATACATTAAGCAATTCGGTTCTATCTTAAAAAACTCAAATGTTTCCGTTTTACCTACCGAAACTGCGAACTTGAAAACATTTTTTGAAGGTGTAAGCAAAGTAAGTGATCATACAAAGAGCAAAGAAATTAAAGGAGAAAACTAGTTATGGAAATCATTGAAATTATCAGCCAAGTTTTAGTTGGTCTCTTCACTTTATTCATCATTTTTAAAGTGATAAAATCGCTTCGATTAGTGCCTAATCAGTATTCCTTCATCGTAGAGCGTTTAGGGAATTATCACAAAACCTTAGGTCCAGGATTCCATGCTTTGATTCCTTTTGTGGATAAAGTTGTGTACAAACAAGATCTCCGTGAAGAAACCATCGAAGTTGAACCGCAAGAATGCTTCACTAAAGACAATGTTAAAGTTGAAGTGGACGGTGTTATTTATATCAGCGTTACCGATCCGGTAAATGCAAGTTATGGAGTCACGAATTATCGTTATGCTGCTATTCAACTGGCTCAAACCACTACACGTTCTGTTATTGGTTTGATGGATTTAGATGAGACTTTCGAAGAACGTGCTTTCATGAGTAAAGAAGTGGTAAAAGTGCTCAGCGAAATCGAAATGCCGTGGGGAATTAAAGTTCATCGCTACGAGATCAAGAATATTCTTACTCCAAGAACGGTTCAAAATGCGATGGAACGGCAAATGACCGCTGAACGTGATCGCCGTGCCGTAATTGCGAAATCTGAAGGGGTAAAAGGCTCGAAAGTGAATGATGCAGAAGGAATTAAAGCAGAAATGGTGAATATCTCGGAAGCCGAAATGCAGCGACAGATCAATGAAGCTGAAGGATTGGCAAACGAAATTGAAGCTATTGCGACCGCAACGGCGATTTCTATTGAAAAGATTGCTGAAGCACTTTCTCAACCAATGGGAACGGAGGCTATGAAACTCCGTCTTTCAGAAAAATATCTGAATACCTTAGAAGGCTTGGGACAAGATAAGAACGACATCATTCTTCCTAAGGACATTTCGAATTACAATGCGGTGATGAAGGGGCTTTCGCTTGAAGATTTCAAAGAGAAGGAAAAGTAGTGGGGATATTTGCCGAAGGCACAATGCCGATTCCGTCATCTCGGGCATACTTGACCCGAGATCTCCTGAACAACGCTCA
>TARA_R110002110_G_scaffold263937_1_pt1 | contig 19853 bp, 9 predicted proteins | sample TARA_R110002110 | Tara Oceans TARA_R110002110 (sample SAMEA4397330) | marine metagenome | biome: Polar Biome; feature: [SRF] surface water layer (ENVO:00010504); material: water (ENVO:00002006), including particulate matter (ENVO:01000060) such as... | depth 5 m
CAGGCGAGCAACTCAGGTGTCATCACCCGGTTTAACACCAGAATTGAAAATTGCTCGTGTCGCTTGCATCGTCCGTCGCGCCAGCGAATGAAATAGCGTTCAATGCTGTTATTAGTGGTCCACTGAGATAATGTTTCTAAAAAAGGATTCCACTGATAGCGTCCATCTTCGTCTGTGATGGACAAATCTGAAACAGGCTTACCAATATCATGGAACAAACCGCCTAATGCCGCCGCAACACGCCACCTTGGTTCCAGCTCTTTTTTCTCAACCGGGGTGCCACTGGCAACAAAGATGATCCCCTCAGCAGCTTGTGCCGCCCAGAAAGCAACTTCCAACGAGTGACGTAATAAACCACCAGCACCACTGTGATGATGATGCTCAGAAGCTGGCAACAAATGAACATAAGCAGCAAGATGGTCAATGCAGGGCTGAATCAGACGTTGAAAATCACGCTGGTTAAAGCCAAGTACCTGGCGCAGCTTGGCAATTAGCTCGTCTTGTGTGGACTGCAAATCCTCGGGTGATGCAGCTGGCAACCCCTTTAGGAATGGCGGGTAGCGTGGAATTTCTGCATCCAGTTGCGATGAAAGCTCTGGTAGTGCTTTGGTTTGAAAAAATAGGTTTTTGAACATAGTGAACCTCCGACACGATAGTGTGAAGGTTCAACTCTGAGCTTGATGGCTAGATAGATTGATAATTCATGTAGAAGAATAACATACGAGCTAATTTCACGGTTTCAAAAAGGTGCGGAACCTGATTCTTAGTGATTAATACCAAGATAGTGCTTTACACGAATCCATATTTCTCACGACGCTGATTGAATGCACTTTTCCCGCCCTCTAATATATCTGCGGCTAAAGCCTGAACATTGGGAACATCGATCGCACCTTGTTGTTCTGGAAGAATTAGCCCTTTATTATCTTCTACGCTCAAAACGCCAATCCATTCAGCATCACCGAAAACCGGAATATTGGCATTATGTGTTGCAAATAGAAACTGACGACTCAGTTTAGCCCTACGAAGTTCTGCGACTATCCTCTCAGCTATAAATGCGTTATCCAAATTATCTTCAGGTTGATCAAGGATTAATGGGTCTTGATTATCCAACAGCAATAAGTGCAAAACAGCAGTGCACTGCTGTCCCGTCGATAATTCATCAATTGACCTAAATACAGCTTCTCGTTCTCCATGAGTCACATTTAACTCAATCGCCATGGTATCCGGTAACTGCAACTCTTCCAGTTCCATTAGTTTTACTTCTGGAAGACGAGTTAAAGCTGAAACAACAGTGCCAGATATGCCAAACTTTTGTCCTAGCTCAGACTCACCTTGACGAATAGTCGCGGCTAGACTGTTGGGAGAGAAGTTCCCTTCTAATACCCAGGCAAGACGTTTAGGCCCAACCCCCTCTAAATTGCACCCAGTTAGAAAATTCACAAGTTCTTGGCGGCCACCTTCTGGCTGTAGGGTAAGCCGTACTTTCTGCTCCAGTTTTCTTGTTAACCTTTTAACAGATTTAGTAATACTACTCGCACGCGCACTTGTGTTTTGTTCTAACTCCAGAAGCAGCTTTTTTCGCGAGTTGTACAAATCGTCAATTTGTGTCTGGCGATCTTGCAAGGTGGTTTGTTTAGGGCGTATCTGCTCAATTTGTTTTAACAGAGTCTGATATTCAGCACCAATTTGGCGGCCAGTTTTACCCTGGCTTGCAGGTATATCCTTAAAAGCCAACTCAAGTTTTTGCTCTTCAAGCTGCTGTTTTTCTGATAAAGATTGCTTGACCGGTAACAACTGTTGATTTGCATTTAAAGTTAGCTGTTCTAACTGTATTAATGTCTGTTGAACGCCTGTTTTCAGGGCATTCAAAACTTCACGCTGCTGCTTCAAGAGCTCCGCATGAGGTAAGACATCCAAATTGGTATCACTTAAATACAAGGTATCTGGCAATCTGTCTTTGAGCGCATCGATAGCCCGTTGGACGCTTGCAACATCTTCACCAATCTGATCATTCAACTGCTTTTCTTTTTCAAGTTTAGGAATAAGCTCCAGCTTTTCATCTATACCTAATGCTTGATACTGTTTTGCCTGATCCAATAACTTAGGTAAGCGCTCGACCTCTGCTTCAATGTCATCTTTCTGACCTAGTACTCGCTTGATGGATTCTCGATTGTCTTTTAACTTTACTAAAACCCCAGCGATATCTGCATCAAACTTTTCATGTGCGCCCTCAAGAAAGCGTTCGATGAGCTGATTACGACTTTGTTCATCTCGTGTCATTTCATAGATTTCGTTTTGCCCGTAAAGCTCTATACCAGGCAAAAGATCCGTAGGTAGATAGGGAGATATATTTCCTTGGGAGTCAACCACTACCGGATCACTACCGTGTTTTCGGCTTACTTTGAATCTACGACCATGCATAACTGATGAACGCAACGTAATTTCAACTAAACCTCGTTCTTTCCCAAGGTTAGTATCAATGACACTTTTGTGCTGCTTGATTGCGTTAGGAGTCTTAGGTTCTAAACCGAAAGCATAGCGAATACATTCCAACAAGGTTGACTTACCAGTGCCACGACCACCAATCACAGCATTGAGATGATCCGATAGTTCAATATCGACGGTATCCAGATAGCCACCAACAAATCGAATGCGCTCAATTGCAGAAGCATAGCTTTCTGGCTTTTCTGAATTCAAACGAACCCTCGAACCTGCATCTAAAAAGGCTTGCTTAAAGGAAGCAAAGCAAGGGTTGGTCATTTTAATCAAGCAAGAAGCACCCGATGCTTTGATATCCTCTGGTTTTGCAACGTCTGAGGAGTTAATAGCAGCCATTTCGCGCTCACGCTTATAGTTAGGATCTTTGTTGAGGAAGACCTTACGGTAGAAATCATTTTCTATTCCTTTAAGATCTTCAATCGACTTGTCGCCTGGTATCTGAGCTGCCATCAACCCTTCATGTTTCCATACATGGTTCATCTTTCGACTGAGCACACCATCATCATTTATGCAGTGTGCTGCAAAGATAAATCCACCTATATCATTCACTTTATCAATCAGCTGAATTGCTGTGAGGTTGGTCGGCAATATACCATCCTCTGGATCAAGTAAATCTAGACGCCCCAAAATCCGTTCAAGTTCTTGCGAAGTTTTGTTTTCATCAAACAGACAAACAAAGTGAATTTTCTCACTTGACGCAATCTCAAAGCCGGGGAAAACAACAATCCCATTTTCAACAAAAAGATTGCGGATTTTATCAACACCATCTACTGAACCATGATCAGCTAATCCAATGACCTCTATGCCCGCTTCCAGTGATGCCGCAAGCAGATTTTGGTTATATTCATCTTCCGTGATGGTCTGCTGTTGCCCACGATATTTTATGTATCCTGCCGGATTTACCTGCAATGCACATTTAAAGAAACGAGCTTTGGTAAACATACCTGTAATTACTCCATAAAATGGCGCGTCAAACGACACCTAATCAATTAACCCCAAGCGCTTTAAACACAGCATCGACGGGGTCTGCATAAAAGCTGATCTGGAATTTTGAGAACAACTCAGCAGGAACCGTTGGAATATCTGAGGCTGAGGCCATTGGGAGCAAAATACGCTTTGCGCCACTGTCCATAGCTAACTGAAGACTGCCTGCAAGATCTTGAACAGGATTGACGACACCACCTAAAGTCATCTCTCCCAAAACAACCATCTGCTCTTGAATCGGTCGGTTCATCAGAATTGAACAGAACGCAATTAATGCAGCGAGCGATGACTTTGTACTTGGCCCAGTATTGTGGAGCTCAACAACATGGAGGTGATACTCATGATCAGAAAACTTCGCCGATGCACTGATTCTATTCAGGTTACCTTTGAAATAATCAAAGCCAACACGCACAGCTTCTTTCGCTGCGGTATTCGAACCAAGGCCAGACACTGAGTGTTTACCAGAACCAGCCATCATCTGGGTTTCATAGCGATATAACCCAAGCTGCCCAGTGCTTCCCTGAGTAACCAAGTGCACAACACCAGCGCGAGGTAAGCCCTCTGGAATTAGCTTGCTGCCACCTTGTTCCGGTACATTGACGAAGAATTCTTCTAATGAATCGTTATCGATGTAGCTAAAGTGCACATCAAAAAATTCCATTCCGCCAAGCTTTTTCAATTGCTCTTTGACTCTACGTCTAGTTTCCAGCGCATAGGTCAGGCAGGCTCTTACATCATCTTTTGTGTACTGTGCGTCGGGGTGTAGTAGCTTTAACAAGCCCGAAACAGTTCTGCGTACAGCAATTACATCACGCTGATTAAGGTTATTACCGAGTTTGAAGAACTTATCGATCGCATCCGCAAAACTTCTTTTGCGCATTTCACGCATGTATTCAGCAAGATAGTCTGTGATTAATCCGTAACTATTGGTGAAAAACTCAGGACGCATCTTCGGTATTTCCCATCCAGGAATATAGGAATGGAAACGGTCAAAAAAAGCAGTGTCAATCATGGCATCAGGAAAAGGTGCCAACAGATGACTGGTCTTCACCAGTGTCTCAACGCTTTGATTGATGTTACCGACGAATACCATGGAAGCCTTCGCTTCGATTGAATCACGACCACGGGCAAAAGACCCTGACGCCATATAATCTTTCATTATTTGGACGCCGTCTTTGTCTTTAAAGTTAATACCCGCTACTTCATCAAAGGCGACAACATCCCACATTCCGACCAACCCAACTTGGCGCGAGCTCATGTTATAGAACAAGTTCGCCACAGTTGTTTGTCCGCCCGAGACAAGCAATGAATTTGGTGAGCACTCTTTGTAGACATGGCTCTTACCTGTCCCTCTTGGTCCGAGCTCACACACGTTGTAGTTATTTTCAACGAATGGGATCATGCGAGTAATAAGATGCCATTTCACCCGATGCTCTAAATTGGTTGGCTCCATACCCACGGAACGAAGCAACACATCCATCCACTGATCGGTACTAAAATGTCTTCTGGTTGAAAACACCTCATCCATGTTCATGGACGGCATTTGTATCGGTTTTAAACTCATAATGGAGAAAGGTGATGTCTTCTGACCTTCCTCAAAGAAATACTGCACGGTAATAATGCACCAGATACCGCCAGTTAATAATTTTTCGTTGTCTTGTACTATTTTGGTCGGTACAAGGGCATCCTTGATACCCAGGTTCGACAACGCAGCTTCATAGACGTCTTTTTTCTGATTGAGCTTAACGCTTACTTTGTCGATGATTTTAAACGTGCCGCGTTCACGGATAAGTGACTTCACTTTCTCCGCTTCATCTGGTCGGACATAATTCTCAGCCAATATTTTTTTCACATTCTCAAGGCCTTGCATTACGACTTCGTCGTCATCGGACGCACAATACATGCCTAGTAAATACTCCAGCACGTAAACAGGGACGTTAGCGCCTTCTTTCAATTGCTTCGTCAGATCTTTTCGAACGACACGGCCTTTAAAATATTGGTTGAGCAATGCGTCTAAGTCGGCGCTTTGCATCTGATTTTTTTCGTCTTTATGATCTTGTGAAAAATCAGTTGTCATGTTTCACCTCAGCGCCTTAGAAAAAATCATCTTGGAATGCCAAATCAATGGTTACCGCGTATTGGCTATAGCGCGTTCTCATTTCCGCATTCTCAAGAACTAACGTGTATTGAGCGTTCCTGTCGAACTGAGAGCCAATAAGCTTTAACCTAGCTTCGCGAGTACGTTCATCCATCACTTTACTCACGCTATCAAAGTTAATCGTTTCACGACTGGATACTTCATTACCTTGTGCATCGACGATATAGACATCCAACAACCGTGCGACAAAACGCTCGCCTACAGGGTCTGTCTGAATAAATCTGACCTTGTCGATATTGTTTACTAATTTGATGGGCTGAGTGGCTGCTACAACACCTACCGGTTGTTTCTCATGTTTTGCTGCTTGTTCTTTTTGCAGCTCTCGCACATGCAGTACCGGTACGCAGACTTCCTGTAGCATCGCTCCGCCATGCACAAACTTAGCACCACCAACGAAGTGGAAGCGTTGAGCCGCTTTTGGAAGCAGGAACTCTGCTTGATATGGAGAGCCACTAGAGCCATGAGCCGTATCGTTAATTGATCCCTTCCAACAGGCTTCATCTGAAGGTAAGTTATTACCAACGATATAACGTTTCTTGGCTTCTATCGCACCAGCAGGTTTGGTTTTCAACGAGGTTTTGTCAGCCGCTACAAGTGCTTTTTGTTGGAAGAGGAAGCCATGGTCAGCAGTGATCACAACTCGGCTGCCGTTTAGACGGTTGATGACCCGCCCAACGAGGTCTTTTAGCTCTTCAATGGCACTACGACAGGCTTCAAACGTTTTCTCTTCAGTTGCAGCCTTATCACCAATCGCATCAATGGTATCGTGATAGATATAAACTACTTCTACGTCTCGAACCTTGTCACGCCCCTCCTGGTTACTCCAGCTCATCAGTTCCTTAGAACTCACTGCCATACCACCAACCTTCTGTAGGATGGAGTTACGATTCTCTAAACCCTGTGAAGAAATACCATCCACATAAACAGCCGTGCCTTGCTCTGGCTGGTAACTGAGCGCCTTATGAGGCAATAATGCCGCCATCCCAAGTTGGGTATAACTCGGCAAAACGCCCAACTGCGTAGACACCTCAGCCTTAAATCGCTTCTCGTTGTTAATGATAGCGCCAAGCTCATTCGCAATTTCAAAACGCAGGGCATCAGAGATGATCACAAACACTCGTTTTGTCTGTTTCAGACTCAGTCGTGTGCGAACTTCTTTTTCATAAAAGTCATACTGGTGCGGTACGCCAGAAATCTGCCACTTTTCAAGTAATTTCTCATTAGCCAAGTGACGATCCCAGGCAAGGCCAAGCTCATATAAGTACCAGTTGGTATAAATGCTTTCGACTTCGTCGTCGAGCTGACGCAGTATGTCTGCACCTTTACTCAATACAGAGTGCACATGTTCATTGAACAAACGGTAAGCCTGGTCAAAACGATAAATGTCTGCGGTATAGGCGTCGTACATTGCTTTCGCGTTATCAAAGTGGAACCCGTCCACATAGCGATCTCGCAAGTTCATTAACTCTTCAGCGTTGCGGATAGCTTCATAAATTGCGAAGTATTCTTTGCGTGACAATGTCCAGTGGCTAGCAAGACGTCTTGATAAGACCGTATCAAACTGAACCCGGTCTAGCGCTTTACTGCTATCGAGCAAATCACGAACTAAACCACGGATTATGGCCTGTTCCACAGCCTCGAACGTTTCGCATTCGATAAGCTCAACCGGATGGTACTGGCCAGCACGAGTCGAAATTTCCAACTGTTGGCTAAGCACCTTAGAGATGCTTTCGTAGTAAGCGGCGAAAGAGCGGCTGTCGCGCCAGCTCACCATAAACGCCAAGGCTGTCGCCCGGCCTGATGCGCTTTTTAGAACATTGTTAAGCAACCAATCGCGTTCAACACCTTCAATTTGGCTCCAGAATTCAGTACAGAATAATTTCAACACGAAGTCTGAGAAGGTTGGCTCTTCGACTGTATAGCCAAAACCCTCACTCAGATATGCCCAGAGTGAGGTCTCAAGATCAAACTTTCCTAGCTGGCTCCACACTTGTTTAAAGGCATCGGGTTGGCCAAGGCTTTCATCTTCATATAAGCCGTCAGCGCCTGCGGCGGGCGCATCTAGCGCCGTAGAATAAGCGCGTAGTAACCCAAGCAGAATGTCCGACAAAGACGCAGAATCAGCTTTTACAACCACTGCCATCATCTTCCTGTCTAACGACAGTTCGTCTTCGTTCTCAGTCACCCACTTTTTTAAACCGGCTATGCGCTGTTTATTGGCAAAAAAGCTCTGGCGCTTACGAATGTGCGTGCGAAGCGCCATTTTCGGGATACCTAATTCATTAAGCAGCATTGAGCTGTGATCAGCAAAAAACTGCTCGCTATACAAACGCACGTCTAGCAACCAATCACGATCAGGCTCTGGCTCAGCGCTTGGAAAATAGATGAGAAATTTAGCTTCACGCTCATCCACTTCAATGCGCTTTTTCACTGCTAATACAGACTCATTGCCCATATTGAGGATGGTCAAATCATTTGGCAGTACTCTGGCAGTTATATCTGCCGCGCTATCGTCTGCTTCTTTTGCAATAGATAGGGAGTTAGCTAAATGCTCAAGCTCTTCAGTAAAGCTTTGCTCTGGGTCGTACCAAAACACAATGCGGCTTTGTTCGAGCTTGGCAGCGACACCTTGTGCCAGTTCGCTAATCTGCATTAGTTAACCTCCGGGGCTGAACCGGTAATGGCCTTAACATCAGCCAACAGATCACCAAACTTGCCGTAATTCACTTTCACACCATCATCAAGATCCAGTGAAATACGCATATCTGCGTAGTGTTTTAGCTTGTCATCAAATTCTCGTAGCTCAACCTGTTTCTTGATTAAAGCATCCAACTCTTTCTTGAAGCGGTTCGCTTCACTGGTCGAGTCTGCCGTTTCAATCTGCTTCTCAAGTTGCTCTGCATACGCATCGTATTTGCCTAGTAACGGAGTGACATACTCGGTACGCATACGCGAAAGCGTGCCCTCGTTGTAACGGTGCAGGTAAACCAGGCACTCAAAAGCCTTTTGTTTGCCTGAGCTAAACAGCCAATAAATAGGGCGTTTTTTGTAAGTCTTCAGGTGGTCTTTATAGAACTGAGTTGATAAATAACGGCGAATCGTCTCCAGCGCTGATTCAGATTTTTTCGGTTTAATGGCGTTTAGGCATAGTGATTCGGCGACGAAATCGAGATTTTCTTGCAGATGCTCTTCGCCCCATACAACCTGAACAAATTCACGGAAGCGGTTAGTGGCATCGTCTTTGAACCATTCTTGATCTGTTAAAGGGATGATTCCATCTTCGTCAGCTGAAAAGGTTTTGTAAGCTCCTTCGGCAACAAGCTGATCAAAGCCTTCGTTAGCTCTGTGGGCATAGACTAGACCTTCACGATCGAGGGAATAACGACCTAGCATACAGCCTATTGAATAGCTGATTAAATCGGAAAACGCGTCATATTGGAAACGTCTTTCTAAATCCTGCTCTTTAACATTACTACCATAACGATATATAGGATTAACGGTAAGAGTTATCTCACTCAACAAAACCTCGGGGGTTAACTCATTCTGCAAACCATATGCATCAATTAAATGACGATTAATTGCTTCCTCACACTCTTTTATGTCGATGATTGCTTGCTGGCTTTTTGCGCGCCAACATTGATAACTACTTTCAATTAATTCATTCTCGCCATTCTCAACAAGTGGATTAACAGAAAAGTCCCAAGATGTCTCAAATGAGTCCCAGTCCTTTTTTGAAATATTTATACATTCAGACACTTGCTGAATAACGCCATCTTCAAATCTAGCTGTATCGACAAGCGGAAGACGTCCAACATCACCAATCTGATAGTTTAGTGTTGGATTGATGTTTTCTAGAAATCTATTTCCAACTTTAGAAGACAATATTGGAAGTATACTCTTCAAAAGCTTTTCATTTTTAGAGTGACCAATTGCACCTGCATCATCAAACAAAAATCCACCTGAGCAATAACGTGCTGTAAAGTTACCGCTAGTTATTTTTGACCATGTCAAAGCCTGCTTAAAAGAATACTCTAGATTTTGTGGTCTAGAACGTAACTTACCGTGCTCGTCATAAAAATTTCTAATTTCATACCCATCGTTTTCCCAGTTAATTACATTTTCATGGTTACCATACCACTTCCTAAAAGAACCACCTTTATGAATGGGAAACCACTTACATCCAGATTGTTCACTTTCGTCTCGTGATCTAATGTTAAATCCAATTCGATTAAATTCGCATTCATGCCACTCTCGAAGAAATCGACCATTATCCGAAGTGGCCAAACCTTTACGCATTTCAATTACATTTTTTAGCGTCTCGAAATTATCAAAAACCCGGATAATGTCCTTGCTAACCCAGTAGGAAATAGGGCTACTAGGAATTTTTTTGAAGTCATCCTGAGCTGTCTCTGCCAACTCATTCTCTCTATGAAGCAATGCTTTTTTCTTTTCTTCTTCATTGCCATCAATCAGCCTATAAAAAGTAGGCTGGTATCTATTAATATGCTGATTTCGAATAATCCATGCTGTTGTCTGTACAACCTCACCACTAATCTGACTAAAGGCACGAGCACCTAAGTGCGCCATAGTTATAAATGTATGGTCTTCCAACAAATTGCTTCTTAGTTGCTCATAACTCGACAAAAACATCCAAGATTGCATATTTATTTGAGCATTAAATCCATATTCCGACAGCAATTTAAATGCTCGCTCCATAAAAATGGCAAACAGATCAGACTTGCTATTTGAAAAGTTTTTCTTCGCAAAATCTTTCAGTTCTGCATTCATGCCATTGCTCCCCATATATGGGGGATTAGCAATCACCGCATCGTAACGAATGGACAGAACCAATGCCTGATGCACAATTTCAATCAATTGCTTAGCTGCTGGCTTTTGCATTGAGTCGCCTGACTCTTGCAGCTCGACAAGCGTGCTCAGTAGCTCTTTTAGCTGCTCATGCTCATCACTTGGCACATCAATCAATGAACCAAAGGTTTTCGCTTGAGTGAACCTTGCTAAAGTTCGCTTCAGCAGTTGGTAGCGGTTGTCTGCATTGAACGAGCTTAAATCTTGCTCATCATCCGAGAACAAGCCTTGTGATGTGCCGCTTTGCCAACTTCCCGATAGGTTGAGTGCTTTCCACAAGGTCGGCAGGTCAATATGGTTACTTTCCTGCAATGACAGTACATTGAATCGCACGTTACGGGTAAAAATACGCTTATCGTCATCTCTCGCCATCATCATCAACGCAAAGCCAGACAATTGCGCTGCACGATCATCTATGTCCAAGCCGTAGAGGTTGTGCTCCAGAATCATCTTTGGAATGTCACGAGAGCGGAAACCACGTTCTTCGTAGATGGCTTTTAGCACGTTATAGGCTTCAATCAATATGTGGCCCGAACCACAAGCAGGGTCAAGTACTTTGATGGTTTCAGGTTCAATAGATTCTGGCGTAATAGCCTTTATCTGTTGGTTAACTTCGTCAGATTGTTCAGCAGGCTCAATGTAGTATTCCATCTGCGATTTAATGGCAGAATCTGGATAGGTTTGAAGCCATTGACGACCGACTGAGTTTTGTACCAGGTACTTCACAATCCAGTTGGGGGTAAATAGCTGGGTGGCGGCAGGGATGTCTTCACTCTTGACCACCTTACCTATTACCTGATCTTTCTTTTCAGAAATGTAAAACTGGTAAAGCCAACCAATAACTTCGACTTGTTGCCAGTCCTCTTCAGGGATGCCGTCTACCAATCCACGCAGAATTGAGTCGGTACGCGTTAGGTTGTCTGGTAGCAGAAGTTCTGTTTCATCGTCCAATGCGTCGAATAAAAAAGGCATCGCTTCATGAAGCTTATGGCACTGGCCTAACAACAATTCACGATAAAGCTCTTCGTCTTTGTTGCCCGCAAGCTTGAGTTCAATAATGCGAGCTCTATCTAATCCGAGCTCATCCGCAGCGTCTTGCGCATGGTCGATAATTTCAAATCCTTTAGGGTTGTCTGGGTGCGACAAAACACGAAAACCATGACCGAGATAGTCATGGATTTCCATATAGCGAATAGCACACAGACGGTTGAACCAGGTATAAGCTACTTGTTCAATAAGTTGTGCATACCCCAGCTTCTGGCTTCTGGCCACTATGCGTTTTCTGGGCTCAGCCAGTTTACCGTCAAAACTGTTACCGGCGATTTGAAGTACAGAACCTTGTAGATTTGCTTCTGCAATTTGTAGCTCGCCTTTTTTATTTGCGGTGATACCAAAGGTATTTAATCGTTTAGCAACCGCATCCATAAATTCGCGGCGCGCTTTTGGTGCGTATTTTTTAATGTTGTTCGTATTCATATGATCTTGCGCCTCTTATTCTTTCTCTACGCTGCTTGCGGGTTGTAGTGCAGTTCTTATGCGGGCAAGCAGTGTTTCCTGACGCTCGCGATAAAAGTCCATAAACTGGTTTAGTTGTTCAGGTAATGATGTTATTGCTTGCGATTGCAGATGTGCTTGTCTTGCATTCACATCAGGCCACTGCTGCACATACCATTCATAGGGCATTTTTTGCCGCTTCTGATTGTTGATAGTCCCTTCCAACAGTTGAAGGTTTGGCAGCTTGTTAGATGCCTCGATGAGTTCATCTAGCTGATCAGCTGGGACACCAAATTTTGCAAGCTTGTTACGTGTAAACAAACCTTTGGGGTAAATGTGGTCCACATGAAAATGTTGTGAAAAATCGAATCCAGGGAACAACAATGTCAACAAGGCAAAGGTACGCGGATTACCATAATCCAACTGGGCTAGTTCACTAATTTCCTCTGGGTCAAAGCGCAACGATTTTCCACGTTGCTGCATTGTCGCTTCAATTTTAGCTAGCGGGAAACTCGTATCACCCGATTGTTTGATGTCTGAGCGAAGCATAGTAAGCAGGGTATCCAAACCACTTCCCCAGATGCCTGACGCTTTCAACAACGACCTAATGAGCCAGTTTCTGATGCATTCTCTATCGACCGCATATTCAACCCTAGAAAGGTAGCTTGCTGTTAATTTACGGTGGTGCAGGTAATAAGCCAACGGGAGGATGGCACTTGTTGCTCTGAGGTTTTGTGCATTAAAACCAAAACTTGCAAGCAACTGCATTGAGAGCAATAACGCATCACGAATTGGCGTCCAGTTCTTTTCCAGAATCGCCATGTTTTCCTTGTTAAAGTTCTCAACCTTAAAGCCCACGCTACCGATGTCAGAGAGCATTAAGCCTGCTTTTAACACGAGATCCTTTGATACGTTGAATCCATCACCAACACGGTTCATCTCATCCACTAATGCATGAATTTCTTCACGGGCATCTAACGAGCTCCACTGGGCTACTGCTATTGAAAGTAGTAAGTCTGAATAGGACAAGGTAGTACCGCCGCTATTCATGCGGATAAAGATATTCAGAACACGTTCTAGGCTCTGATCACTTTCTTCGTAAAACGAAATCTTGTCTTTGTCATGGATGGTTCGATACAAGTGACGAAGAGTTGAGCGAGCCTCTTTGCGTTGCTCAGAACTCAACCTGGCATCATCAGCAACTTCATCGATAAGTGCATCTTCTTCCTCTTCCATGATCCGGCCTACACGAAACCAATATTGTTCAGATGCATCCAGAGAGGCTTTATCGTCGGTTAGGAACTCAAAGTCATACATCGACCCAGTTTCTAAGTCGGGCTGGCTTAACAGATTTAAGTGAAGCCTGCGCACTGGGAAGGCGTCATCATTGCTCCACCATTTACCTGTCAGCTTCCACGCAAATGAGCCGCGTAGGCCGATGTTCAAAGCAGTAATCCGCTGCTGTCCATCTAGGACGGCAATGAACTCACGCTCTGGTAACTGAGTGACATTTTCACAATGGTAGTTATCTCGCTCATGGTAATGCTGCATGAACTGATAAAACTGATAGCTATCCCGGTTCTCTGGTTTTATCTTCCAGAATAGAAAGGTCCCAAACGGGTAACCTTGCAACAGGCTATCAAATAGACGACAGATTTGTTCTGGTCGCCATACAAACTCTCGCTGGATGGCCGGTAACAGGTATTCCTGCTCAGCAACCTTGTCGAGTAATGATCTTATTGTTCCACCCGCTTGATACATAGCTATCCGTTGCCTCTTACTTAATTCTTACGCGGTCACCAGCTTTGACCGCAGCAATCAGCTGCTCTCTTAAAGCGGCAAGATAGGCGTCAACTTCGGCTTCGCTTTCAATGAATCCGGTTGTTACTGACTTAGCCATGGCATCGGTTGGTTTAATCGTTACGGTACGTTTTGCAACCGGCCGTGGCTGCACTGGTTCAGGGGTAGGCTCAGGTGCTGGAGCTGCCTTACCGGCTTTCGCTGCTTCCTCTTCGCGTTTCTTCTGTTCGAGTTCACGACGTCTTTGCTCAGCTTCAGCTTTTGTGCGTTGCTCTTCGATAAAGCCATTCAGCAACTCATAGGCTTCGTCCTCGTAACCTTCCGCTTCAGTTTGCTCACTGATAACTTGTGGTATTGAAGAGGTTGCTTCAATGCGCTGTCTGCACATTTGTAACGGGCGCAGTGCTTGGTTCTGTAGTTCAGACGGTGCATGAGCGTCAGCTAGCGCTTCTTTTACACGTCCGATGCGCAGATCAACACGCTCTAAGGCATGTGTGCGTTTTTCTTCAACCAGTGTTGAGTTTACTTTTGCTACCTGCTCAATAAGCGGGTTAATGTGACACAGCTGCTCATACGGTGAGGGCATGTTGTAGATGCGTTCTAATTCAGTGAGCGCTTTTAATGCTTCACTGTCTTTTTCTAACGCAGGTCTATTGGCCTTAAACTTCTCGTTTAATGCGCCAGCAAGGGCTTGCCACGTTTGGAATTGGTTATTGTAGAAGTCATCAAGATCCTCAAAGTCCTCAGCAAACTCTTCAAGGGCATCTGCGTCTTCCTGGAATCGAGCGATAAGGGCAAAGCTTGAAGTTTGCTCAAGAATACCCGCGACCAATGCAAGACCATCGTCAATTTGAGATTTACCAGGGAAATGCCCCTTCTGTCCCCCTGAATTAATCACGGTTCGGAATGACTTAAGTGATTCATTCCAAGCTAAAAATTCATGGCGTACTAGTTCGTGGAGCTCTTTTTCACCAGAGCCGGTAAAGGTTTTTGAAAAGATCTCTTTAACAAGACCAGCAGCCTTTTTAATTTGGCGCTCGTCATGTTGCCTGATCTTATGTACACGGATCTCGCCGCGTTTACGCACACTGGTAAACGGCTCGTAAGCTTTTTTCAACGCCAGATCTGTGCCTTGGGTACTAAAAGATACCTTTCCAGCCAAGCCCAGCCTTGCAGTGAGCAATAAGATTTCATTGTCTGGCCAGCCATACGGGCGCTTGCCGAAACGTGCAACGATGTCACGTAAGTAAACAGGCTCATTACGCTCGACTTTTAGCGTTACGTACTGCTCAACCTCACGCGTAGCTTCTGGGTTACATTCATCCGCTTGAAGATCCAGTCCAATCTGAGCAATATCATCAGCAACAAGTACGGCCTGTAGCTCACGCAAAACTTCACCAGGTGTCGCCTTGAGCATGTTCAATTTAGCGAATGTGTTTTCGATAACGTATTTGTATGCTTCTTCGACGATGGCACTTGGCGTTGCTGATTTCTTCGGTAGTTTTGTGCCGATAGCGTAAACGTCAGCCTCTGCAAACAAAGCTTCAAAATCCGTTCTTAAGCGTTTTTCACGCTCAATATTTTCCATCTGCTTTTCGCGGAGAAGGTGTTCTTGCTCTGGTCGCTGTCCTGAATTTTGTTTTAAGAATCGGTCAGTTTTAATAAAGGTTGTCAGGTCATCCCAAAGACGCTTATGTTCGCCTAGCTTGACGAGCACGCACCCATCAGCCTCAAGCGTATGATTGATGCACGCTTGATCGTGGGAGTAATTTTCAAAGTGCGAATCCAAAGGTGAAATGACTTTAATGACTAGGTCTTCCAGCGTGGTGCCATCTTTTGGATGACCATTGCAAAAACGGCTCACCGCAAAGTCTTGCTTATTAATCGGGTATCGATAGGCACGATTACCTTTCAAAATACCGTCAAATACGATTGCTGAAAGCTTGTTAGAGACCTCTGACATTTCAACGTCAGTGTGGCGGATCTCGTTTTCGATCTCTTTTTCTTCGTTGGTCAGGAAGATAAACTCATCACCATTACGCGCAATCAGCAATTGGCGTTCAAGACGATTTAAGCTCTCTTCAATTTGTTTACGCAGCGCAATTTTATCTGCATCGATTCGATCAATTGACAGCGTTACAAGGTTGTCTAGTGTGCTTTTGACAACGTCCACATAACGGATCAAGAAAAGAGTTTTTAGAATCTTGCCATCGAATTCTGTTAAGGAATCCAACTCACAGGCTTGGTCAATCGTTCGCTTAACCGCTGGCTCCAAAAAGCTTTCAATCGGTGCATAGAAACTGTAAAACGGGATTAAGACATCAAGGCCAGAGTCCTTCATCTGTTTTGCAGCTGATTGGAAAGCATCAAGTAATGAACGCTCACCCATGGCTAAGTGCTTACCCGTCGCGCCTTTTGTTCGAATTGACTCAAACACTTTTTGAACCAGCGTGTAGTGGTAAGGCACAAACGGATAGTTGTCCACGAACGACGGAGCGTCGGTGTAACCCTTTAGAGACGCGGTTGTCGTTTTATCAAATGTCAGCTGGTTACGAAGAATATCGCCCTTTTCAGCAAAGACATCGATGAGATGTGTACGAGCTTCTTCCGTTTTGGACAACAAACGCTTTTGAATAACTTCCGAGGTATTCGAGCTCGACAGCTGTAAGCGGGTACTAAAACGCCCTTGAATTTTAGAGAAGTCCTCGCCATCGCGCTTATCCATACCACCAATGGCAGCATCAATGTCTGCCTGAGAGGTAACAACGACCCAAGCTCTGCCACCACAATATGTGCCAAGATCTTCAGTAATGGTCTGAAGCTTCAACATCATTTGTGTGTTCTTACCGATAAACTGACCGACTTCATCGACTAAGAAAAGAAGGTTACGATCCCCAGTTCGATCTAAGTATTCATTAACCCACTTACAGAAGTTTCGGATATCTAGCGGGAAATTGTTTTCAACCTGCTCAACCCAAGCTTTTGCAGACTCTAATGATTGCTCACTGGCATGAGCGAGAGCTTCTGAAAGTTCGTCTCGATAGAAGTCATAGGCGTCACGCTCCTTTTCCCAAGTTGATTGGGTCAACTCAGCAAATTTATCCTTGAAAGATGCGTATTGATTACGTTTATCAAGTTCGCGTTCTAAGTGGGCAATGTGAGGAAAGTCAGCGCAGTATCCTACACGTTCATTAAATACTTTGAGGAAAACCTTAAGAATGGCATTTTCTCGGTCGTCCGTATTGGCTCGCGAATCGATGTTAAAAAGAATAACATCAGTGTCTTTGGTAACAGCGTTTTGGATGTCCGCCAACAGCATGGCGTCGTTGATTTTGTCTTTGAAAAACTCAAACGCTTGTCGGCCTTGGCCATCTTTTTCAACAGATTTATTCTCAAGCAAATAAGATAAAATTTTCAGGAAGTGCGATTTACCCGAGCCAAAGAAGCCAGAAATCCATACGCCAATTTTACCTGACATATCACCGTGGCTTTTCGCAACAGATGGTACATAAGCTTCAAAGAATGCTCGAAAGTGACGATCTAGCTCTCGGGTTACAACATACTCATCAAGCTCGACATACACACTGTCATTGTCTTTTTGTTCCGCTTTAACAACGCCATTAATGTCACGCGTCAACTTCTTGGAAAAAATCTGTTCAATTTTCATTCGGGAGGCTCCCTGCTCTACTTCTTATTTTCAGAAAAAGGTTTTTTACCGTCTTCAGGCACAAGCTTGAAGGCGCGATAGTAGTTTTTAGATTCGATCATGCCGAAAGGATGCAAATCCCTTCCGCTATATTCACCCGGATAGAAAAGCACTAATGGCGTGCTACCCATAACGTCTTGCAGAGCACTAAGTAACTCATGCCCTCGAACAAGAGGCCACGCACTGCCTAAGCCTGACAGCAACACAAACTCAAGTTCTGATGGCTTATATTTGTCCGCAATATACCTTGCCACTTTCTCTTGGCTCAGAGGCCCAGCTAGTGTTTTTCGAAGGCCATCAACACCGACTTGCAATTCACGCTGGCAAGCTCGGTCGAAAAGGCCTCGCTCCTCAAGCATATCTATCAAGACTTCAAAAATATTGAGATGGACAAAACGGTAACCACGCTTGTTGAGTTTTTCGTCAACGTGCTTAAGGTGCTCTCGTACAAGCAGTTCATACTTGGCTGGGTAGTCAAATACCCAAAATCCAATTTCATTGCCCAAGCCATCGTTTTTCAAAAACTTAGGGCTTTCAATTCGTTCCAATATCAGATCAAGCCGGGTCTGAAGAGCCTTCATATTGTGCACTCCATTACATCAATCAAATCTTCCCGGCTCAGACGAACTAACCAGTCTTTAACTTCTGGCATTAGGTAAACAGGTTGTATTTTCTTTCTCCTGCTATCGCTCAGGTAGCCACTATCAACCAATGCCTTAATTGCGTTGTTACCCATTTTTTTGACAGTTGAGTCAGAAAAACCGCCAAGTTCGGCATATGCCCGCACTCTCGTGTCATAAAACTCAGACCATGCATCAGCGGTTAAAGAGGGTTTATAGGTGCGACGAGCCTCGGCTAAGGTAAGTCTCATAAAATCAGCGACAACCGGAGAATGAATGAGTAATGACATCATCAGCATTTGGACATAGGCGCGTTCACTCGCGGCTAAAAGATCAGTCATAAACTCATCACCCAGGCCTTCAATACGCCAACGGATTGTTCTGGCATAACGAATAGCCGTCTGACCGGATTTTTTCTGAAGAACATTTTGCTCAACGATCAGCGACTTCCACTCATCTTCTGGAAATTTTTTCAGTAGCGATTCTGCGATTATTCTAGATTCAGTTATCAATAAACTGCCTCCGATAAGATCGCCTAAATATTCTTTTATATTCATAAATTCATCTCACGATTCGCTATATCCAGGAGCAAGTGCAGCATTGTCAACGCCGTATAGTGCTTCTGGATTTTTAAGTGCTAAATGGAACTCTCGCCCATTGCTCTTACTATTCTTTGAACAATCGATATTCCATAAACGCAGTAAATATCCAGCGAACGCAGCTCTTATCTCTACACGCAACCTATTGTTTTCCATTGCGTAGTCCATCGATACAGCTTCTGGATGTGCTAGTTTTGGATGAGGTATCAGCTCTAGTTCAACGATTCGGTTCCATTGCTTATCCCACTGAAGAGTCTCAACTTCGTCGTTAACCTCATCCTCTAACAACTCAACTTCACTTATTCTGGTTAAAACAAAATCCCTAAATTCTCTATGCTTTCTATCGAATGCTCGGACATGCCATCTCAAGCCATTGTCAATCAAGGTATGAGGAACTATTTGCCTGCTCCCATGACCACTCGACAATGAGGTGTACTCAATATTAATCACAGCGCGCTTATGTATGGCTTCACTAATAGCCGCTACAACTTCCAATTTCGGCTTATTGAGATGGAATGGTGCTTCACAAGCCATAGTTGGCCTGACCTTGCCAAGAAAGCCATCACCGAACCCTTGGCTTATCGTCGCAAGAGTTCGAACAACGTCATAATCAAACAACGGCTGGAATGCGCTCGTCTTCAAGTGCACTCTGCGCTTTTCGTCATACATAACGTTGTTAGGAGCCAACTCTTTGTACCGCGCAAAATCTTGTGTTGCCACAGACGGCGCTACGCTAAATCGCTCGGTTAAATAACTACGCCCAGCTTCACCTTTAAATAACAAAGTGAAATCAATATGAGCGAGTCGTTCTCTCTGTGCTTGGCTAAGCTCTTCAAGTCCAGTGTTGTCTTGCACTGTCAGCCTCTCAATCCATCTGGGACAAGCCCTAATCATTTAAAACTAGGAAGCCATCGATTGAATGCCATCAAGCAACCTACTTTTTTTCATTAGGTCTCATAGTATCAACAAGTCGTCTTGTTGGCTATAAAAATTGGCTTGACATTGTTCGAATGTTTCTTTTCTGGCCTTGATAGAAGCTCACGCTGGAATGCCAACTGACGCAATTCATTCTCTCGAACACGCCTAGCAACTTCTGCCTGGGCTGGTAGCAATGGCAGCATCCCTTC
>TARA_R110002110_G_scaffold166809_1_pt1 | contig 19834 bp, 20 predicted proteins | sample TARA_R110002110 | Tara Oceans TARA_R110002110 (sample SAMEA4397330) | marine metagenome | biome: Polar Biome; feature: [SRF] surface water layer (ENVO:00010504); material: water (ENVO:00002006), including particulate matter (ENVO:01000060) such as... | depth 5 m
ATAAAAAGAGGAAAAAGTCGGAGGATTAAAATGAGAGATAGTTGCACCGATACCGACTGTTTTTGTGGTCATTGTGATGATTCTAAAGTGACCTATAACATCTGGAAAGACTTAACGAAGGAAAGCGACCAATACGGACAAAAACCTAATTGTGAGATTTGTGATAAAGTGTGGGATGAATGTAATCCTTTTGAGGGGCCACATGATGCTCATTTTATTCAAGAACACTTTGAGGCGTATTGGATAACCACCGCTATTGCTCTTAATTATTTTGGCCCTGCTCCCAAGCACCACCGTTTTGCGACTCCTGCTAATATTCACGATTTTACTTTACCATACACTATTGAGTGTCTTCAGAGCATGAAAGAAAGTATCGGTAAATGGTTAACAGAAATGGAGAGTGAGAATGATGAAAAAAATGATGGATAAAATAACGGTGTGGTTAGCAGTAATGATTATTATTGTGATGCTGGCTTCATCTTTAGCAGGGTGCGTAACACCCTTTAGTGACGAAAAAGTGGCGAATGAGCCAGCCATGAATTACGATTATGAGACTGAGTTTTTCAATGATAGTCACGCATTTACAAGCCTGTTACGAACAGGTCACATGAATCAGTTCGTAACTGATTACGAAAGTAACAATTCCACTTTGACAGTTCATCTTAATTTCACTTATCGCTTTGAAGACCGTCCTTTTGGACAAACAGGCTATCTTAACTTGACTTTAGAGCCAGCCGACTCCACAGGAGAGATGTATTACAGCCAACAATGGTCTGGTGCAGAAGCCGTAGTCAATCAAACAGTTAATTTGACTGAGGTTTATGATACGGTTCAATTAAGGATTCGCGCCGAAGGAAGTGATGGTGGCGTAAGCGGTGAGCAACAAGACTACTATGAATTATATTCCACTTATCACTTTACCACTCTGAACACGACTATTGAGGGATAAGATGGAATGTAGGACTTGTGGCGCACCACCTAATGAGGATGGAGATTCGGATTGTTATTGTGGTTATGCAAGGACTCCGTGTGAAGTATGCGATGAAGAAGTTTTCGATATTGAGTTAGAATACATAATTGACTACACAGGACAGGAGTTTTTTGGTTGCTCTCAATGTGTTGAGGATAAACAAGAGGAGAAGAAAGAATGGCTCTTTGATTTTCAGATGTCGTTTGAAGGAATACTTGCTGACTTCACTTTAGAGGATAATTGGAACAAGGCATTACACTATTTTCAGGCTAAATCTCAACATTAGACCATAACCCTTTTATACTATCCGTCCTTCCCATAGATTAGAGGAATTAAGATGACCGCGCAGAACAAAATGAACATGGCTGGAATGACACAAGTGCAAATGCTCCAAGAGCATTTCCAAAACTACGATTCTATTAGTGATGGAGAAGCACAAATGTATCGCATTCGTAGTTTGCCCCGCCGAATAATGGATTTGAAGAAGAAAGGATATGAGTTTGAACACCAATGGTCAAGAGATTTAACAGGCCAGCGATATGTGCGCTATGTCGTCATACACAATCCAATGAGAGGGTGAGAATATGATATTGGATGAGATTAGAACAGAGTCGAAGAATCCGCTTCGCGTGAACTTCAATCGTTTTACTCAGCCTTACAAGACTGATGCAGGAGTTTCGTGTATTCGGAGAGATTCTATTGCCGCTTTCACCACTACTTCTGATGAAATCACGGTTCACTTATATTCTGGAACAATTTTCACTATTCCTTTGGCTCAGAATGAAACAGATATGGAGAACATTACTGCTGATTTAGTGGGGATAATCCCAGAGAGTGAGAAGGTGGACGCATGAGTAAAGAAATGATTGGGAAAATGTTTCGGAATAATCACAATTTGAGAGAGATAATTCTTGAGAAAATTTGGATTTCTGATACAGGCACAGTTTTCTTCGTTTCAGGAATGGACTCTTTTACGGCTAACGACCTTAACAAGCATTGGACACCGATTTCAAAATCACAGGAGGACGAGTAAATGCAAAGCATTAAGGTCGGACTTTGTGGCCCTGGTCGCCACGATATTCCCCAAGTGGGTGAAGACTATGTGTTTCCAGCGATAGTGGATAATCCTATGGACTTTGCTTCCCATTATCAAATCGCGATGCAGTATATTGATAGTCTTCCTGATGACGCGCATCTGTATCTGTATGTGACAGGGTTCACTCCTGTTCTAACTTCGTTCTTATCGGCATGGGTGCAAAGAAACGACGAGAGACGCAGAGCAGGGTCTTCGACAATTCCTCTTACTATGTATCACTTTAATCGTGATACTAATGACTATGAAGATTGTTTGTTTTAGGTGAAAATGTGTTACTGTTATGTGGTTACTGTTTATCGCCCGATGTTAGACCTATCCATGTCATAATGAAGCCCGCTTTGCTATGTCAAAATTGCGGTCGTATTTCGACTAATACAGGGATGGATGAGTCACAACCCCGTAGGTGATTACTTTGTCTTCTTTGAAAGAGTTGCTGGAACTTAGCCATTCCGAAAATTACGAAAGCGACTTCAAGGCTCTCCAAGAGCAAGTGTTACCTTTAATGAATCAATTGGCTCAAGAAAATGCTGAACTCAAGAAGGCTTCAGAAGAAAAACCGTTATCCGATTCGGAGTGGCCTAAAGACTTAAGCCCTCATCCTGCGAATGCTCAAGTTCCCATAAGAAACATAGGACGGAATGGAAAGAGATGGAAAGACTACTGTGAACAGATAGAATCGGCCCACATGATAGATGAATTGCGAGAAGTAATTCTGGAGATGTTTAATCAAGGTTTTCTCGATACCGATGTTTTGGATGCCTTGTTCTGCACAGTAACAAAGGGGCGGCGGTTATCAGTCCACAACTACAACGGAGTAGTTATGCTCGATAGCAAAGCATAAAGAGCAGATACGCTTATTCAGTATTGTGTCTGAAGATAATATTTGCTGTCGCCATCCCCATTTGCGCCAAGAATTAGTGGATGCTATTTCCCTTGACTTAATCAGAGGGGTGCAATTTTTACTTGTTGAAGGAGATTCTAATGAGCCTTGTCAAGAAGTGGAAGTCATAGTGGACGCTATCTGTAATGAAAAACCTTACTTCCGCATTCAATCCTTCCCCTATGTGACTGACCCCTGCGAGGAAGAATAGAGGATTGGAAAAGGGTGTAGTCAGAGTTCAAGAGTAGCCATAGTTTATAGGGGATAGGTGAAAAATAGTAGTGTCTTAACTGAGGGTGAATGAAATGACAGAAACAAGATATTGGAAGCGCGTTGGAATGCGTGTAACGCAAAATATGGCTATGGAAATAGAAAGCAAAATGAAGGCTAAAGGTTCTTACCTTGATGACGACTTGGAGGAATTTACTGCTATTGATTCAAGTTCTTCAAATTACGCGGGAGAAATCTCTGCTCTTTTCGATGCTCCCGATGAGTTCGTTGAAACAGGCGACCCTCTTAATGGGAGTTCAGCAGTTATTGATATTTCATATCATTACTATCGGCAAAATCGTAAGCCTCGTCTGATGGCTATCCGAGAGGAACTCAAGGCCAAGTTTGAGAGTGAAAAGGATGTGGATATTGCTCACATGATGAGTGAGAATGAGTCTTTAGACTTAGAACAGGCCACTACTAAATGGGAAGCGGAGTTCCCTGTTAATGTGCGAACAGAAGCGCAACAGAAGTGGCAATCAGAGTTTGATGAGTATGTTTTAAGTCTTCAGGCTGAATATGGTGTGAAACAGCAGTAAGGTGATTTAATGTCATCACCAGATGCTAAACCTAAAAAACCTAAATTTCATTCCCTTCCTGCTACCGAAGGATTGATATTTGATATTGTGAAATATCTCTTAGAAGGTAATGGAGCATCAAGTAGTCGAGAAATAGTGGAGTATATTTCTTTTGGATTAGGTAAGAGTCGTCGCCATACTGCTCCAGAGATAGTAGGAGTTCTGCGAAATCGAAAGATGTTCTGTCCCACCACAGGCTATCAAAAGCATAGCGGAAATAGGTGGAGATTAGACTTAGTGGAGTTACAGAGATATATTAAATCCAAAGGTTATCAAGATAGGGCAGATTCGATGGATTTGCCTGTTTTAATTCAAAGATTGAAGCGAAGGAATATTTCTTCAACTATTGTTGCTATGAATGATTTACTTGAGAGTCAAGATTCTTTAGAAGATGATGAGTTAATCAATAGTGTGTATAATTCTTTGCTTTATCTATGGGGATAGGGCGTAGCCAATGTTCATATAGTCCAACCGCTACATTCGGACACAAATCGGATGTTTATCCTAAGAGGAGTGAGTTTTAATGTATTTTATTCGACAATATCTAAAGGGTGTGAAGAATTCTGGAACGAAGGATATTTGGACAGGAGAGTTTGTCCCTGATGAAGATGAAATACTTGAAACTTTTGGCGATAATGGCAAGTTTATTGTCTTTGAAAGAGGAAAGGGAATCAGAGGTATGCGGAAGATTGTCGAATACGGCCCATACACTCCCGCCATCTTCGCTGAAGAATCCACTCCTAAAAACCGACTTCTTTCTGGATTAAAGAAGGATAGTAATTGGATGCCTAAAGTTTTCGCGGCAGAGGGTCGAAGCATCAATGTTAAACAACAGATTGACTTGGAAGATTTGACTGATGATGATTTGGATGAGTTGTGGGGTTCTATGTTGAATACTCCTGTGGAGTCGGAGGAGGACTTTGATAAATTTTCTGAAGACACTCACAAAATCCGTAAGGAGATAAATCGCCGATTAGGAGAGCGCAGTTCTTTAGTAACTGAAATGAAATCTGAAATGGGGGATATAGATGGGATGGTGGCTGAGAATGATACCATTAGTAAAGCCTTAGAAGATGCTCAAAAGTTGGTGGGAGATGGTCATAGCACTTTAGCCGTTGTAATGGCAGGGGTAACAGGCTTAGTGGTTGGTGGTGTCGCTCAAGAAGTCCGATGGAGTAAAAAGATGTCTGAGGCTGAAGAAAGATTGGCGCGTTTAGAAGCGCAACTTAGTGATTTGGCGGAAGCACAGGAACAAAGAGCGGAAAGTCGTCACTATGACCCTCTCTCGACCAGCAATATTTTGCACAGGTTCAACAGTAGTCAAGGACTTTGAGGTGACTACATGAGCGATACTCAAGACTTTGATGCGTTAAGGGACAATCTAAAAAATCTTAAAGTTTCATTGGAGAATGAAAGGATTAAAGCCCAACAAAGATTGTTTATTGATTTTACTCAGAACATTATGGGGATGTCGCCTGAAGACGAGCGAAGCGTTTTACTGTCCGAATCCTATATGGCGACCGTTAAACAGTTAGCCAATGAAAATGTCTTACTCCATGACCGATTACACAATTTTATCAATTCGGATTTTCTCTATACCTTATTGACTTACAAGAATCTGCGATATGAGCGTGAGATTAAAAAGTTTCTCAAACACTTGAACCATTTGTTAGTGACTACAAGCAAAGAGGGCGAAACTCGCGACTTCAAAAGTTTGGAACATTTTTTCAACCATTCCATAATGGGGGCTTTAGACATCATCGAGCCTGACGAAGCCGAGAACCGAGAAGAAATTGTAACGATGATTGTGGATGCGATTGCTCAACCTTTTAGACCCACTAATGGATGACCGTATAGCATAGGTTAAATACCATGTCTGCCTACTGAGAATGGTGTAAGTATGGTTTTTGATGATATTTTAGAACCGAAGACTTCTCACTCCACAGAAAGACCTGTAATTCCACCTAAATCAAAACCTGTGCCACCATCTTCAAAACCACCCATAGAGAGTTTATTGGGAGATGTGGATGTTAGTCAGTTCGCAAAAAGATTAGGATTAAATGATGATTTAACACAACAAGTTCTGGTTCCGTTGTTAGCAATTTTGGATAAGCATGGAGGTAAAGTTATTGACCCTGAAAGCCCTACCACTCAAACCTTAGTTTCTCTTTCGACAATGGCAAATGAGTTTGGGCCTTTAATTCAAGGAGCCTATCAATATTTTTCAGGAGTCAAAACACAACTCGATGCGGCTGATGCGGCTCTGTTGGAAGCCAATGCCGCCGCCTTATCTGCTTCTGAGTTAAATACTCTATTTGGTTCGGAGGATGATGTAGGGACACCTGTGCAAGAGGAAGAAGTGGTGCAACCATCTGAAGCGCGGCCTGAATCGTTTGGCCCCGATGCTGGCCCAAATCATGCCGCGCCTAAATCACTACTTGAATTGGGGAAAATAGACTATTATTCCCTTTTAGCCAATGATAATATCACCTCGCGAGGGGTCAATGATGAGGGTAGTGACATTTATTCTGCACAACAAGATAGATTAGAAATGACTAAACAGGCTACGACAGGATGGAATAAACTTCCTGCGAAAGCCTCCACGATTGTTCCTGTAAATGTTTTAGCGGCTGAGAGTGGAATGTCCTCCCAAGAAGTTAAAGTCTCGGATAATCAGCATAGTGTAAGTGGGGGGAAGCCCAATGAAACTTCCATCAATTTAATGTCAGCAGAGTCCCCAAAAGTCGTGGACGAGGGGAAAAGGGACATTTTAAGTGCTATGCGTCAAGAAACCCAAACTCGTAAAATGTGGTCAACAGACCCTTCTGAAGCCACGCCTACCTTGAATGCGACAGAATTAGTGGCTCATATCAAGGCGGAAGCCAACCCTGGGCAGGGTGGTCAAACTTCGACTGATGCCCATAGGATGAAAAGAACTACAAGAGGGTTCGATGTGGTTGTAGGGGCTAAAGATGCTTTTAATATTGCAGGTGCAGAAAGTTTAGTCGCTAATGCTTTTAATGTAGCAGGATTGGCTGAAGCGATGGAGGCTGAGAAAGCATCTAACAAAGCATCCCAGAACATTACAACCACCACTTCAGATGGATTAGGAGCAGATGCCGCTTTTATGGAGGAGTTAGCCACTTCTCAAACTCAGCAATTAACTTCGATGGAAGAAGAAAGTAGCATTGTGACAGGTGTGGGTAATTCAGATTGGTCAATTGGCTCCGTTAGTGAGTTAAATAGCGAAGATGTGGGTATTGCAGGAATTGAGTTAGAGATTCCTGAATTGGATGTGAGTTTGAGTGAGAACTCGGCCTCAGTTGATGCGGATGCTTTAGATAGAACACCTAAAAGAAATCAATTTAGAAGTTCCAATTCTTCGTGAGTGTGAGTGGTGTGGCTATTACAGGTGGGAATGCTGTTTGGCGGAGATTTATTGTTAATCAAATGCCTGAATGGTTGAAGTGGTTAAAGTCAGTTCATTTGCCTTCTCATTTTCGGTTGTGGTCGAAGTATTTAGAAGCCACAACACCTAAGAACGCTTTTGCGAGAATGAAAAAGGTGCAGGGCGAAGATGAAGAATTACTTTCATTGTTGTTCATCCCTCCAGAGTCTTTTTGGGAGCAGTTAGAAAGTGAAGTGGGTGAAACTAAAACGGCAAAGATGTATAGAGTCGCATTATCTATTACGATGGATGATTTTTTACATGATATTACTTTGTATGCCCAACAATTTCCTGAAATGAGGCAGATTTATGTTTTGTTGAATACTCATCAAGAATGGTTTGACGAATTTCTGAATTATTTACGAGCCGAATTATATGGACAATGGCAAGAAAGAAATCTATTGTAACTAATGAGCGAGCATTCTTATAGTATCTCGGTTAGTTTTAATTAGGTATCACTATGGTTGAAGTAGGAGATATAGTGGAAATTACTGACCCGAAGTGGAAAGCAAAGAAAGTTTCTATGTTGGGACGGCGTTACGAAGTGAAAGATATTCCTAATCGCAGAGGCAACTTTCCTGCTTTGAAAGCGACCCCTCTGAAGTTCAAAGATGAAAAAGGGCCAACCCACCCACTTTACAATCCACAACCTGATGGAAGCAGTTGGGAAAGTCATCCCGCAGGTTTTACTCATAAGGGGAGGACACGAACTATCCCAAAGAACACCTATCAAGTCATTCAGTCAAGTGGGCAATCACCTGCTTCTCCCACTTCACCGTCTGAACCTTCAGATTCTTCTGATGATGCTCCTACCTTTGGAATGGCGGGAAAAGGTTCTGCTTCGCCCTCTGACGATAAGCCTGATGAGGTTCCTATTCCTGAGATAAAAGTTAAGAAAACTTTAACTGTTGAGCAACAAGTTGCTGAAGCGGCTAAGATATGTCTTCAGATGAGTTCACGAAGTAATAATCACTTTGAAACTTATCCGAATGACCGTGAATTAGAATACTCTAAATTTACGCGCTATCGCATCCCGTTAGATGAAGATAACGCAAAGGGGTTGAGTGTCCGAATTGTCTTTTCATCACCCATAGATGAGATAGACCCTGCCGCTACTTACGGTGACGAGAAAGGGTTTTGGAAAGCCGCCGAGTTACCTCGTCAGGGGTTAGTGCGTCAATATACTATTGGTGAGGCGGTGGAAGATGTGATAAATCGTTCCACCACCATTTCCCCCCTTCAGATGTTCAAAAACCAAAAGAAATGGAATGAGGGGGGCAAGGTAAAAGGAATCGTGATAGAGTTTGCTCCTTCGTCTTATGACCTCGATGGGATGGCTGACTCTGGCCCTGATGAGATGGCTGACTCTGGCCCTGATGGGACGGAGTATTTGAAGCAGGTTATTGAGGAGATAGTAGGTGAGAGTCAAGCAGAAGACCCTGAGAGTTTCAAAGGATTAGGTTCTCTCTTTGGCGCAGAAGATATGGATGGTTTAAGCACTTATCCTCGCATAATTGTTAATCTGGTTGCTGATGATGGAGAGGAGTTTAGTTTAACTCACACTTTCCAAAAAGATATATCTTTCAATTTTCCTGAATTAAAGGAGGAGGAAACAGTTGAGGAGCAGGTAAGTGCTGTTCCTCTGTTCGGAGGAATAAAAGCGACAAGTTCTATGATGGGTCAAACACCGACTCCCGACGAGGACGCTACATCCAAGACTTTGAGTTGGGAAGAAATTATACAGATACCCAATTACGATTCAGTATCTAATCGTTTTCCTTCGACTCAGAAAGGTGCAGGAGATAGTGCTTATGAGATTCGTGCCGTTTTAGGGATTGACTTTGACCATGACCACTCTGTTTTCCGACCTTACGAGAAGCCCTATGAGGTTCCCTGGGATAAAGCCCCTTCTATTATGGCGACAGGAGCGACAGGTTACATTGAGGCAGTTTTTAGAGTATCTGCACCGAATTTGCCTGATGGTAGTGTGACTGATAGATTACCAGGTTATTATGGCGAAGCCAGCCCACCTTACAATCCTGAGTGGATGCTTTGGCCCCGTAAGGTGAGCATTATTTTGCCTTCTGCTGATTCCGCGTTCATGCGTATTCCTGTTGATACGGGAGATGAGTGGTTAACTTTTTGTGATGAGATAAAATTCTATGAACATAAGAAGAAGATTCGGGATATTCAACTTATGCAAACAAGAATTACTGAAGAACCGAATGAGACAACTTACGAGTTAGAAGAAGTAACAACGCTTCTAACTGCGACTTGGAAGGTGGGTGAGGATTACGAGTTTAAGACCACGACTTACGGTGCAAGTAAAGAAAAGTATCAGACTTTCAAAGGCGAACTCACAGGTTTAATCGTTAAACCCAATGACTCGCGTGACCCCGCGTTTAATTCCGCAGAGGAGAGTCGGCGTGAGAGGCGACTTCTTGCGACTAAGAATACCGATGAAGCAGACATTTTCTTCAATAAAGATGAAAGTAATACAAACACCTTTGTAATAGTCTTGAAGAATGAAACTGATACTGCTTATTCAGGTCAAATCATTCGCGTTAACTTAGGAGGAAAGACAGATGAGTGAAGACAATCAATTACAATTCTTAGATTCCCGCGTGGATTATTTGGATGATACTTTGCGAGCCATTATTGATAAATACGGTTCGGATGCGGTGGAGATAATTCCTAATGTGGATATTAAAACTATTAACGCTCTCACCGATAGTGCAGGTAAGAGCCGAAGGTTTATCGAATTCGTTAGTTCAGATGACAAAATGGAAATAAAGAGTAAGGATGCTAACGATGTAATCGAGACTCAGACTATTTACGAAACTACCGAAGGACACGACTCTCTCTTAGCCACTTCACAAGGTTCCTTGAAAAATCTCTTAGAGGGTTCTCAATTAGAATCTCTTTTGAGTGCGAAGGTTAACACATTTGGTCTGGGTGGTGGAAGTCTTGAATCCAGCGCAATTAGTAAAGAAAACATCGCGCAAATCCGTAAGTATATGGAAGCATTGAGTTCTGTTTTCGGATTTAACTCTCCTCAAGACAAGGAAATGTTCACCGCCGCATGGCTTTCGCAAGACACCACCACTCGTTTAAGTGGAATACCAGGAACAGGAAAGACTACTCTGATTGAGTGTGCGGCTTTACTATTCGGCAATTCTTACGGATTCATTGGCGACCGACACGACCCTAACAATCAGATTTGGAATCCTAATCGTAATTCAGAGCAAACGAGAGAGTGGGAAAAACGCCGATTCAAGGAGAACTCCTATCGCTATCCATTCGATTTCCTCTTGGAACAATATCTTGGCCGTGATTTGGGCATAATCAACCGCAACTCTAAAATGATGTTTGGTTTAGATGCAGGTATTGGAGGTAGTTTATCTAACGATAACTTTCCCATAGCAATTGAGGCATTCAAGAAGAATATGGTTCTGTTGGTTGGAAGTAATGGTAGTCTCATAAGGGAATCTGGGAATGTAAATGATGAGAAATATTCAGAAAAGTTGGGGTGGGTAAGATGGCCGCCGAAGGATGTGTCGTCAGGAGATTACGATTTTTATCGCTGTGTTTCCATAGACGACTTATTGAGTAAATGGGAGGCAGGTAGCACAGGTAAAGAAGGGGATGAAATTGTCGCTTTGTATGAAAAATTTGGTAAAGATAAATTGGAAGGTGTAATGGATTTACTAACAACAGTTAAATCCAGAGAGATTTCCGAAAGGGAAGCAAGTGGACACTTGTATTCTGATTATCGTATTTCTCGTCCTGCCAATGAGGACGATGAGGGTAACACCACGAATACAGGAAAAAAGGAAGTCCTAAGTGAAATGAGAAACGAAATAGGAATGGCTAAGGTGGATAAAGATAAGAGAGCCGAGCAGTTGCTTTACGGTGTTGATATTACTTCGGAAGATGCGGTGTTTGATGGAACCGCAGGATTACAGTATCGTTTCCAACCATTTCCGCGTCCTATTGTTACTCAACCTATCAAGTTCTTCAACGAAGTTAACAGGTCGCAAGCATCTGTGGAAGATGCAATACTTGGTTTGATTGCTGAAGGTGAGGTTGAGTATCGGGGAGAGGTATTCCAATCTCCTGATTACACGGCTTTTATGGACACTAACCCCCATGTCGGAGGGAACGACTTGGCTTTCACAGACCGTATTGATATGGAACTCCTTTTCCCTTCCGCATTACTTGACCAAAGATATAAGATTCTCAAAGGCAGGTTACTTGGAGGCAATCAAACGACTGACCCTCGCATGAGATTGCTAAATATGATGCTAACAAATGATTTTAAGCCTATAAGATATGAGGAATTAAAAAAGATATGGACTAACACTAAACAAGTTTCTTATGTTAAAGAGGGTTACAATGCTTTGATGGACATCTCTATTATCTCCACTTTGTTTGCTCAGAGATTCGGAGTGCATGAGCCAAATGCAACAATCGAGGTTTCGGCGGAATCTTTTGCCATTAGTTTGAATCACGATAGAAACTCTGGCGACTATCAGAACAGTTTAATTCCTGTCAACAGTTCTGGATATTTCATTGACGCTTCTATTTCCGAAAGCAAGGTTTATCGTAATAGTATGGAGAAAAGTCAGCAAGCCCTTGCCAGAGGGCATGGGGCTATGGCTTTAATGGATAGAGTATTGGCTATGAGATTCACAAACAGTCTGGCTAAGTTAGCGCGGTCATTGGCCTATCTGCGTGGTAATCAATATGTTACTCGGAACGAAGTCATGGATTGTCTTCCTTATGTGGTAGGACATCGTATGGGTCGCTCTAAAGGTGATGGTGGCAAGATAGAATCAGGCTTAAATGCTATGGCGGCGGCGAAATTTGCATCAGGCCAAGAGTTCGTCCGAGAGGCTATTGTTAAGGGTTACATTGAAAGAGCGATTGATTCTTTTGGTTCGCTCAGTATGGGAAGTTCAGAGGGTGCTAATGATAATGAACAACGCTCTCAAAGCAGATGGGTGGAATGGGATTCCATGTTAGAGCAAGCCCGAAAGGATTTAGCCACTTCTCGCACCTATGCAGAGTATGAAATGAAAATGTGGGCTATGGGTAGGATGGCTTCAGGAGATGGAAATCCTCAGAATGCGGCAGGAACAGGCGACCCAATGGCGTATTTGATTTACAAGTTGGTTCTAATGGAAGAATTAACAACTCTTAGTGGTAGCCCTGAGTTAAAGGAAGTCACTTACGGTAAGTTTGGAGACAAAAATTATACTACCACACATACTTACAATGAGAGAATAAACTTTTATCAAGAACAAATTAGCGCATTCTTGACTTCTGTAAAAAATTACTCGGCTAACGACATAGGAATCTTGCGCCGCAGAGTCACTTTGGAACGATGGCTAACGATGGGCGATAAAATCTCTCTCTTAAACCAGATAGATTCACTCTTAGACGAATTGACAGGTTTCCAAATCCCTGACTTGTTCGGGCCACAAGATGAAATTACTGAAACTAACTCTAAGATATGGGGACTTTACTCGGCTTGCACTCAGCAGATACCTGATGAATATCGTGAACTCGGTCTGTTAGAAACCACTCGCGTTATTGGATTCCCTGCTAATGACTTTATTCGCAACCCTACATGGTATGGAGGCTCAGGAACGGGTCGTGCTTCACGCATTCTTTATGCGGGTCAAGAAGGAGCATTAGACAAAGACGCATTTATAGGACTGAAAGGGGCTTCTGGAGGCGAAGCCACTACTACCTCTGATGGAGTCCTCACGGATGCCTACGCGCAAGTTTCTTATCCTACTGCTTCTAAGAGGAACTTAGAGCAGACTACTTCTTTCCAAGCCTCTATCCGCACAGATGATGCCATAGAATCAGTCAAGGAAATAGTGGGTGATTTCTTAACGGAGATACCTCAACAGTTTGAACCTCAAGGATGGGTCGAGATGTTGGAGTTGGGAGAGAGTCGAGATGAAGAAAGTCAAATGGATGGCTTCGTGGAAGAAATCATCAGTCAAATACAGCAAGTCAAAGATTTAGATGATGGAGTAATAACGAAAGATTATGTTATTGAGTTGGCTACATTTGGTGATGATGTGAACTTTACTGCTCCTGTGGATTTCCGCACTTTATGGGATAGTGCGGCAGATACCCTTCTGCAAGACGATACTCAGAACACTTTGAGATTCTATGTTAGTTTAAGGGGACACGCTAAGGATGATTACATCAGAGTTAATTTCTGTTTAGCCTCGATGAATGTAATTCTGGATTCTAATGGAGATTTAACTCCTGTGGCAATCATGGATGAATATCCTCTGGGAGAAGGAATGGCTGATTTAGCGGCTACTGCGGTTAACAAAGAAACTTTCTTCGACTTAGGGAACATTACTCGATTATCTGCGAGGCGTTTTAGAGAAATCGTGCGAACTAAGTTAAAGCGACTCAATGAGTGAGAACAGTTTAACACCCTTAATTTAGACCCTTAAACGAGGATTATCAGATAGACAAACTGAAATAGCAAGACCCCTACATAGGAGTAGGTTATTCCATGTCTAATCAGTCTGAATTGAATACTGTTATGGGGAATAGGAACTATTCGATAGAAAGTGTTACTCAAGGATTAGGTTCGACTGTTTCATTAGATAAACTATCGAAAAGGATTATGGTTTTACCTCCTGATATTAAATCGGCTACGGACAGGGCTAATATTCACTATCAAGGCTTAAGGGGTGTGGAAGAATTCGCTTTCGCTCAGGGGATGATTAGTGAGGCGGAATCTTTCATTGAGAATTGGCCTCGTTTTAAGATGAGATTCCAGAGTGATAAACGAGCGTGGAGTTTAGCAGGAGTTAATGTCAAGTTAATGACTTTGGCTACTCCTGAATGGGTGGCTTTAACCAATATTATCGCTCTCAATAAGGAGTATCAACAGACTCTTGACCCTAAAGTGGAAGTCGAGCGTAATGCTATCTATCAACGCTGGTGGGGCTTGATTGCCCTTCCGAATCCTGAGAAGTATCAAGCGAGAGGAGTGGCTGTTACAGACGAGATGCAAGATGAGGTCTTAGATGCGTTTAGTGGTTTTGGGCGACCTCAAGCCCGACAGTATTATCCAACCCTCACGCAAGCCTTTCTGAACCGTGACGCTTCTCTTTTGCGTGTGAGCCTACTTGGAGATACTAACAAAAAGGGGAAAATTGTAGGTGTGAGTAGTATTGACGGTTCACCGATTAGGTATATGACTCAAAACCCATATCTGGTTGATGTTTCGTGGGACGACGGTTCGCGAGAAAGTTTGAGTTACTTAGGAGTTCGACAATTAGACCCTGTGTTGGGAGAGCCAATGTTTTGCCGCGCACAACAGATACTAAGCCCCTATGATAATTTTGGAATTAACACCAATAATAATTTCATCAATAAATTGGCTACTGTTTTGGTTCTTTCGGCTCTGGAGATTGGTTTTTCTTACAGCAATTACACGGCTGACCAAATAGTTCGGAGGTGGACTAACATGGCTTCGGGCTTTATTCAACCTGCGGCTAAGAGTGTTACTTACAGCAATATGACGGAGCATGATAATAAAGGAAAAAATCAAGTTGGGTGGGCTACTACTCTGGGTAAAAGGATTATGGAACAGATTTGGGGAATTCTCATGGAAACAGGAAGTCTGAGTAATGTAGGAGTTAAAGTTAGAGAGTTCATGGATAAGGAAATAGTTCTGCCGTTAGGGACGGTGACTGATTCAGGCTTAGTTCTTTGTCCTTTCTGTAAAAAGTGTGAAAATCTCACCACAGCAAATTTTGTGGATTTTGGAATCCAAACTAATGACCAAGATGGATTTTCCTCGATTGCGTGGCAAACTCGTAATGTCAAGGGTGTGCCGAAGTTTAGAGCAATAGGTATGGTGAAGTGTAATGGGTGTAGTGGACATTACTATCGGAAATTTCACCCTTCCACCCGCCCTTTCAATAATCAAATATCTATTGGAGGAGTCCTAACTGCTCCCTCTCCAAATCTCTATCTTAACATGAGTCAATTGGGAGGAACGGCTGGAGAGGCTGAAATAGTGGGTTACTCCTTTATTCCTCGTTTTGAATATGGAGATGCCCAATCAGTTCATGGACTACCCGTTTTACGCCTGTTTGGTGAACTTGAGAGTAATGAAGTGACGAAAGTAAGGGCTGATGATATACCATTGGAAGTAGGCATACAGTCGCGAAACTTAAAGAAGGAACGCTGGTGTTCAGGTAACAATCCTATCCACAGATGGGGTTCTCAGACTACGAGCCATGAATGGTTTGACACGCATATCGGTAATGGAGATGGGGAATACTCAGGGACTAATATTGATGCAGAGGCATACAGTCCTGCACGAAATATGAGAACAGGTCTGAAGCGTTGTAATTGGTGTGAAACCGTTTCAACTCAGTTAAACACCTATATCTCTGAAACATGGGTTACAGGTCGAGGAAGTGCGGCCACTTACAGTCGCGAATCCACTAAAGAGTTCTTACAGTTAAAGAGTGCATCTAATAATGACATCTTTAATCAGACGGGAGTGGATTACGAAGCCACAGGGGGAGATACTATTGACTTAGGGAGTGGATATTACCTTGAAGAACCTGAACATATCCTTTACTATAAGATTAGAATGCTTGGAGAGGGGGGATTGGTTAAGATATTGCACATAGACCCTGATGATTTAGGAATTGAGATTCCTACCATAAAGGGGACACCTTCTATTCTGCTTAAACCCTTTGACACATTTTGCCCTAATGAAAACGCGGCTCTATTGACACCTTATCGCGCCTTCTATGAAGATTATCTCAAGAAGGAACAGGAACATTTTCAGCAGGAAAGTAGGTTTTTAGTAACGGAGCAACTCGCTTATTCGGCTTACTTGAATAGAAGCACAAAAAAATGGGAGGCTAAGACCCCTCCTGAGTCGTATCGAGGAGAAAGTGGTGGGTATCGGAATAATTTATTCAACTCTCAAGGTGTGAATAAAGAAGAATGGGCCGATGGTAATAGAGAGTCGGTTACTCCGCAAGGGTCACAACCTCGTTTCCCCGAACCAAAATTAGGCAAAGGAAGTGCCGCCGCGATTATCACCCCTTATGCAGATAACCGACTTTCCATACGCTTAAAGCAATACCATGATTTACAAAGGGTGGGGACTGATATTGAAGAAACAGTAAATGAAGACTCAGGACAGAAGTTGCTTACTTTTACGCCCTACTATTATTGTCCCGACTGTAATGATTCTTTTCACGGTGCGCCCACTACTGATGAAGCGATGATTTGGAAGTTCCCTAAACCTATGGGTCAAGAAGTTTTGAAAAATGGATGGGACATAAACCCGAAAACTAACAATTTGGAGTTCACCCCTTCTAAATTGGAAACTGAAAGGAGAGATGATAGTAGTGGAGGTTACAATCCTAAGTCTAAGTGGCATTGGACTTTGCCGTTATACACTCAAAACACTCCTTTCGGCACTTGGTTGGATTCAATGATGGTCAATAATCCTGAAAAGGTTCGTAAGTTAAACTTCACACCACAAATGCTCAAGTGGATAAAGGCAGGACAGGAGTTCCCTGCGGATGGAGGTGAAAATAATGACGGAAGATGAAAATAAAGAAAAAGAAATTTCACAAACAACTGAAGATGAGGTTGTGCAACAAGCGTGGTGGCGGGAATCTGCTTTTGTGGAGCAGGGTGAGTCATGGACAGCCGAAAAAGAAAGCGATGTCCCTTCCCTCCCCAATCTCTTTGAAACACTTAAAGATATTACCCCTGCTTTGCGGGAAGAAGGAGAGTCCATCCTATTAGGGCGCACCTTTACAGGATTTACTGAATGGATTCCTGGTGTTGACCCTGTGGGCGAACTGATGGAGGAGACTTGGTTGCCTCCATTACCTCCTGCTGTAACTACACGAATGCGAACCTTTGAAGATGATGAGGGAGAACTCCCGTTAGGTGGTGGGCATTTGAACATCATAGTGGATTTATCAGGTTCCATGTCGTCTTCGATAGGGGTCAATAGTAGTCAACAAAGTGTAAGTGTGAAAGGGGCGGCTATGGCGATGACTCATATTTTAATAAATGGCTGTAAAGATGGGGGCCACACCTTCGCTATTGCTGGATATGGAAGTCAAAGAGGAGCCACAAGTATTGCACAGATAGACAGTTCACAGCGTTATTGGAGTCGTGTGAACGACGCTACTCGTTTGATTTGGGGGGTGGATGCGCCACAACGCAAGGATTATGGTGGGGCTATGACTTCTATATTGAAGGCATTTCAGGAAACTGATAGGCAGGACACTCCGTTGTGGTCAAGCATGGGTGGAACAAGGAGTGGGGCAGGAATGGCGAGAATGTATTGGTATATGAAAGAACGAATGAAAGGCACAGAAGTCACAACTGCTCCTTGTATATTTCTAAGTGATTGCTATCCAAGCGATTTAAGTGTGAATCCAGATGATTACACTCTCGCGAATGACAATCCAAATAATCCTATCCTTAAGACATCTCAAATGGAAGAAAGTGGAGCGGATGATACAGGGAATGCTGGTTTTTGGTATTGGGCTAAAAAATACAATAGAGAATTCGGCCCTGTTATCCTTATCCAAATGGTGAATAAGGACACCGCAGAGCATCTGCAAAATCAAGAAGCACCAGGCGGGGCTAACTACCTGCGCTTGATGGATGCCGCATTCGTGCAGTATCTTGGTGAAGGTCAACCACCTCAACACTATGAAAAATGTTTCTTCAGCACCATCAATCCTCCTAATGACCCAAAAGGTGCAGGTGGCGCGGTGATGACTCCGCAAGGCGGCAACCTAATTGATATTGCTCGTCGCCTAAATGATTTCATCAAAAATATGAATGGAGAGGGTGAAATTTGCTGTGGTGGCAAGGGAATTTCTTTCTGAGAACAAATAAGAACAAATAGTGGTAGCGTTTAGATAGGGTGTGGTGTGAGTATGATTGAGGATTCTGACTATAATTTGAGCGATTCGCCGACTGAATCTGTGGAAACGGATAATTCCAGCAGTTTTGAAATTCCTCCTTCTCTCCCTGCGGATTATTCTTCAAATGGAAGTTCAGCCTTTCAACATATAGTTGATGCTAACCAGCAGAGTTTAAGCACTACTTCATGGGGCAATTCTGTCCATGACTCATTAGCGAACAAGCCGATGATTATGCTATCGAGAGAGGCCGCATTCCCCCCAGAGATTGTTTATGCAAAGATGTTCATAACAGGGCTGTCAGGGAGTGGTAAGTCGTGGACGACAGGTGTTATTATGGAGGAGTTTTCTCGGTTAGGTCTGCAATTCGTGTGCTTTGATGCGTTAGGAGCGCACAAAGGCTTAAAGCAACTTCCTAATGTCGTGGAAATCGTTCCTACAATGGAACTGCATCCTAACATGGAGAGATTCGTGGATGAGATAGAGGTGAACCCTGAGATGAATGCGGTTATTGACTGTTCGCATATAGATGACCAAACAACTCAAAAGATTGTAGCAGAATATGTGGAAGCCATGTTCAAAAAGAAAATGGGACGGGGGATAATGACTTTCTTTGAAGAATGTCAAGACTTAGTGCCTCAACAGAAACCATCATTGGAATCCTACGGCCCAATCGTCAAGATGTGTAAGAAAGGACGGCAATACGGCTATGGCGTTTGTTTGATTTCTCAACGGCCAAGTGAGGTAGCCAAACCTGCTTTAACCCAATGCACCATTCATATTATTCACGGTGTTATTCAAACCAGAGATTTAATGTCGGTCAAGGAGCAGATTGCTCAAGGGACAGACAGAACGGCGACTAACAACCTTCTCGATAAGATTCGTAATTTCGATACAGGGGAACTTTTGATTTACTCTCCATCTTTAATCCCTGATATGACTAACACTCGGCAACACTATCTTATCACCGCCGCTCGTTCCGATAGGGCGACGGAACACACAGGAGAAAATGTCGTGGTGCAAGTGAAGAATCACAGCCCTGAATGGTCGCCCAATAAAAGGGAGATGCCGCACACCGTTGGAAACATGAGAGTTCATTTCGATAAGGATGAAGATTACGACCCTTACGCTATCATAGCAGATACAAAGAGCGAAGATAAGAGAGCAGATAGTCCTTTCCACCAGAACTCTCACTCTCACATCGCCAACACTAATAACGCCACCTCTTTTGATGACCTGATAGATGAGGATTGGAGTGCAGATAACTTCATTGATTGGGACACCGACATGGATGAGGCTATGGACATTACTCCTACTTGGGAGTCGGGCGGTTCGTATGTGAGTCCGTTTTCCTATGATGGAATAGAAGATGAAGCATGGTCAACGGATTTGGCGAGCGAAGCGCGTAATCTGATGCCTTCAGAGGACGACTCGCCCTTTCTTCAATCAATCAAAGTTTTAAGTGCCGTCCTCCTCACGGCGGGGGGTCTATTTTTGGTTCTAAAAGTGCCTACTCCACAAGATTCCATGCAAATGCAAGCCGAGAAATCTCGTTGGTTGGAAGCATTAGAGGTTTCGGCCTAATGGAAAATACGAACCTTAATATAACAGAGTTCCTTAGTATA
>TARA_R110002110_G_scaffold239180_10_pt1 | contig 19821 bp, 15 predicted proteins | sample TARA_R110002110 | Tara Oceans TARA_R110002110 (sample SAMEA4397330) | marine metagenome | biome: Polar Biome; feature: [SRF] surface water layer (ENVO:00010504); material: water (ENVO:00002006), including particulate matter (ENVO:01000060) such as... | depth 5 m
GGCGGCGGTCGCCGGGGCGCGCAGGCTTTTCGATGCGGCAGTCGGCAAATTCCTTGCGGCCGAAGTGGTCGAACGCGCGACGCTTCGGACCGGTCAGCGTGTGACGGGCCCGGCCGCAGTGACCGAAGCCGAGACGACAATCATCATTCCCGCCAGCCGCGACGCGATATGTCAGCCCGATGGCTGCATTGATATGGTCCTGAAGGTCTAAGGAGAAGCGCTATGGCAAAAGAACATTCCGAAGTCGCGTATCAGGTCATGTGGAACCGCCTGATCTCGGTGGTCGAAGAGCAGGCCCAGGCACTGGTGCGTACCGCCTTTTCGACCAGTGTGCGCGAGGCGGGTGATCTGTCGGCGGGGGTTTATGACACCCACGGGCGGATGCTGGCGCAGGCCGTGACCGGCACGCCGGGGCATGTGAACGCCATGGCCGATGCGGTCGCGCATTTTATCCGCCGGATCGGGCGGCAGAACATGTATGAGGGCGATGTCTACGTCACCAACGACCCGTGGGAGGGCACCGGCCATCTGCACGACATCACGATGGTCACACCGTCGTTTCACAACGGCGTCCTGGTCGGCTTTTTCGCCTGCACGGCCCATGTCGTCGATATCGGCGGGCGCGGCTTTGGCGCGGATGCGGCCTCGGTGTATGAAGAAGGCCTTTATCTTCCGATCATGAAATTTGCCGAGCGCGGTACGGTGGACCAAACGCTGGTGCGCATCGTGCGCGGCAACGTGCGCGAACCCGACCAATTGATCGGCGACATGTATGCGCTGGCAACCTGCAACGAGATCGGCCATCGCCGCCTGATCGACATGATGCGCGAATTCGGGTTGGACAGTCTTGACGGTATCGCCGGTTTCATCCTTGGGAACTCGCGCCGGGCCATGCTGGAACGGATCGCGGCGCTGCCGCGCACTTCGGCCACCGGCGAAATGACGGTCGACGGCTTTGATGTGCCGATCACGCTGAAGGTCACGGTGACGGTTCATGAAGATCGCATCGTGTCGGATTTCGCGGGGTCTTCGGCGCTGGACAAGAAGGGCATCAACTGCCCGCTGGTCTATACCAAGGCCTATGCCTGCTATGCGCTTAAGGTGGCCATCGCGCCCGAGATCCCGAACAACCACGCGTCCCTGGCACCGTTCGAAATTCGGGCACCGGAAAATACCATCGTTCACGCGCTGCACCCGGCCCCGGTGGCGCTGCGCCATATTGTGGGTCATTTCGTGCCCGATACTGTCTACAATGCCTTCGACAAGATCGTGCCCGGCCTGGTGCCGGCAGAGGGCGCGGGTTGTCTGTGCAACTTCCAGGTGTCGTTGCGGCCGCGCACGGATGCGCCCGCGCCCTCGACGGCGCGCCGCTCCGAGGTGCTGACCTTCAATTCCGGTGGTTCGGGCGCGCGACCGGATTTTGACGGGCTGAACGCAACGGCTTTTCCGTCAGGCGTGATGACAATGCCGATAGAGGCGACGGAACACGCGGGCCCGGTAATCATCTGGCGCAAGGAACTGCGCCCCGATAGCGGCGGTGCGGGCCGGACGCGCGGTGGCCTCGGGCAATACATGGAGGTCGGCGCGATGGCGGGCCATGAATTCGACTTCCAGGCAATGTTCGACCGCGCCGATCACCCCGCGCGCGGCAGCCGTGGCGGCGGCAATGGCGCACCCACCACCATCGTTCGCGACGATGGCGCGAAGATGCGCGTCAAGGGCAAACAGTTCGTGCCGCATGGCGGCAAGGTCGTGATGGCCTTCCCTGGTGGGGCCGGCTATGGCAACCCGGCCGCGCGCGACAGGGCGCTGGTACGGCGCGACCTTGCGCGCGGCTATATATCTGCCGAAGCCGCCGCGTGCGACTATGGGCTGACCCCGCAAGACATTGCCGCCGTGCAGTTGGCGGTCCGCAAGGGGGAGGCAGTTTGATGGCGGTGATCACCGGGATACCGCAAGAAACGTCTTACGATGTTGTCATCGTCGGCGGCGCGATCATGGGTGCGTCTGCCGCTTGGTTTTTAAGCGACAACAAGGACTTCAATGGCAATGTGCTGGTGGTGGAGCGGGACGCGACATACGAGGCCTGCTCGACCTCGCACACCAACAGTTGCATGCGCCAACAGTTCTCGACCGAGTTGAACGTTCGCATCAGCCAGTATGCCGCCGACTTCGTCAAGAACATCCGCCGCCATATGGGGGGGGATGCCCGCGTCCCGGAGCTGTCGATCCGCTCTTTTGGCTATATGTATCTGGCCGATACCGATGCTTTCGCCGATGTGCTGCGCGACAGCCAGAAGGTGCAACTTGCCGCCGGTGCGGCGACGCAGTTGATGACGCGGGATCAGATAAAGGCGGCCTATCCGTTTTACAATGTCGACGATATCGTGCTTGGCTCGATCAACCTAGTGGACGAAGGCTATTGGGATGCGGGCGCGGTGTTCGACTGGTGGCGGCGTCAATCGCGCGAACGCGGGGTTGAGTATGTCGAAAACGAGGTCGTGGCGATCACCCGTAGCGCCACAGGTGCCCGCGTTGAAAGCGTCACGCTGAAATCGGGCGAAGTGATCGCCTGCGGCCAACTGGTCAACGCCTCGGGCCCGCGCGCCGCCGCAACCGCGCGGATGGCGGGTATCGACGTGCCCGTCGAGCCGCGCAAGCGCTATTCCTGGATATTCAAGGCCGACAAGCCGCTCGAGCGGGATCTGCCGCTGACCATCGACCCCTCGGGCGTGCATGTCCGCGAAAACGGTGGCGGCACCTATCAGTGCGGTGGCCACTCGGCGGTTGATCCGGCGGTGGCTTACGATGATTTCCTGATGGATTTTCAGATCTGGGAGGATCACATCTGGCCAATCCTCGCGATGCGCATTCCACAGTTCGAGGCGATCAAGGTGCAAAGGGAATGGGCCGGGCATTATGCCATGAACACCTTTGACCACAACGCGATCTTGGGGCCGCATCCGGAGCTTGCGAATTTCATCTTCCTGAACGGCTTTTCAGGTCATGGGCTGCAACAATCGCCGGCCATGGGGCGCGGTACGGCGGAATGGCTGACTTACGGCGAATACCGCGCACTGGACCTGACGCCTTTCCACTATGACCGCATCCTGGCGGGACGCCCGATCGTCGAAAAGGCCATCATCTGATGCCGATGCGATAAAACCCCATGCGCCGTTACCGGCAGAGCCGGTCCCCCGAGTGAAATGCCCAGAATATCAGGAGAGTTGACATGAAAAAACTTGTTCTTACAGGGGCCGCCGGGCGGCTCGGGTCTTATCTGCGTGAACCGCTGAGCAAACTCTGCGATGAACTGGTCTCGACCGATCTTGCCGAAGGCATCGGCAAGACCTGGCCGGGTGAGCGCTATGTCAAGGCCGATCTCCAGGATCTCGATGCGATGGTGGCCCTGCTGGAAGGGGCTGAAATGGTGGTTCACTTCGGCGCCATCGGCGACGAGGCCCCGTTCGAAACCTTACTTGGTCCCAACTTCATCGGGGCCTACAACATCTGGGAGGCGGCGTATCGCTGCGGGCTGCGCCGGGTGGTCTATGCCTCGTCGATCCATGCCGTGGGCATGCACAGAAAAACCGATTTCATCGGCACCGATGCGCCGCACCGCCCCGATACCTTCTACGGGCTTGCCAAGTGCTTTGCCGAAGATCTTGCCAGCCTTTACTGGGACAAACGCGGGCTGGAGGCGGTCTGCATGCGCATTCTGTCCTGTGCGCAGGTCACCAACCCGCGCGCGGTCGGCACCTGGCTGAGCTACGGCGATCTGACCCGGCTGGTCGAGCGCGCCATCGATACGCCGGTTACAGGGTTTTCGGTGGTCTATGGCGTGTCCGACAATGATCGCGCGCCGGTGGACAACGCGAAGGCCAGCCACCTCGGCTACCGCCCGAAGGACAACGCAGAACAATTCGCCAAAGCGATTTTCGCAGAGGCGGGCGCGCCTGATCTGACAGACCCCGGCAATCTGCATCACGGCGGCCCCTTTGCCGCGGTGGCCCTGGGCGAAAGTGGTGTGGCGCTTCTGAACCTGAAAGCCGAAGACAGCAGCAAAAGCTGAACCTTCGCAAAAGCAGACCCCGTAGCGGCAGGCGGCATTTGCTTGCTGGCATGTCGGCGCGGCCCGAGCGGAGGTCACCAAACCGGTGACGCAATCCCTTCATGGCGCGAGGCAAGGCGATGAGGCTACGTTCTGGCGGTGGATCTATGCCGCCAGAACCGCACTTATGCGTTGCAGGGCCGACACCGCCGGGCCGCGCAGGCTGACCTGGGCAAAGCCGTTGTCGCCATCGGCATCGCGGAAGAACTCGCCGTCCAACTCGGTGCTGTACTGGGCGACAATGTCGCGCGCCTCGGATTTCAGGGTCTGGCGTTCCGGGCCGTCAGGCGTGTTGGTCAGCTTGTCGAGCACCTTTTCCAGGCGGTTGTCGAGCTTTTCGATATAGGTGAACAGCTTGGCGGTTTCGCCAATGGCGCTTTCCATGCCCTCGACCTGCCCAAGAGCAGTATCCATCGCGTTTTTCAACCGGGTAACCTCGGATCGCAGTTTCGAACGGGTGTTCGACCAGACCAGAAGGGATTTTGCGAAAGGCACGATATCGGCGGGAATTTCGTCAAAGCCAACTGGCGCATCGGCCTGAACTTCCCGGAGTTTCGCCGTCAGGTCGCCGACCTGTGCAAGGGCAGCCTTGAAGTTGCCGGTCTCGGCCTGGTCCTGCATGCCATAGAATTTCAGGCGAATGGCGTTGGCGTCGACCTTGCGCGCGGCGATTGCTGCCAGCACGGCGGGTTCCAGCATTGCGGCTGCCTCGGCCCATTTCTCGGCCAGGGCTGCGGCGGTGGTTTTTGCGTCGGGAACCTGGGCCGCAGGCGTTTCGGTTGTCGCGTCCGCGCCGTCAGGTTCCGCATCGGCGTGCAAGGATTCCGGTGCGGAACCTGGCACGGCGTCAAGGCTCTGCTCCGGTGACGCTGCGCGTGCGTCCGCTTGCGACACGGCGTCTTGCGGCGATCCGGCTTGCGGCGATCCGGCTTGCGGCGACGGCTCTGGCCGGGTGGCGGCAGGTTGCGCCGCCATCCGGGCCATGGTCTTTTCGATCGGGTCCATCGCGCTGGCCGCTTTGACAACGCTTCCGGCACTGAGTTGCTGGCCGATCATTTGCAGAGCGCCGATGATCTTGCCGCGCACGGGTTCTGCCAGGGTTTGCGCCGTTGCCATCAAACCTGCAAGCCTTCGGGTTTGGGCTGCAACCTCGGCCTCATCGGGGGCGGTCGGGGCGTTTGCCGGGGTGTATTCTTCGGCGTCAGGCTCGGGTTCGGCTGCGGCAGAGGGGCCGGCCGACAGCCGCTCATAGGCGCGTTCGACCGCGTTCAGGGTGGTCGCCGCCTGATCTGATTTCTGCGCTTTTATCAACGCCAAGACCTGCGCGAGTGCGGCGCGCAATTTGTCGCCGGGGTCGCCCGGCAAGGCCATGATGCCGGGTTGCAGCGCCTTGACGCGTGCGATCAGCGGCGTCAGATCGGCCGGCTGCGACGCCACGCTGTCTTCCGGGGGTGTTTCCTCGGCCTCCCGCCTTGTCGGGGCGTCTGGTTCCGTGGCGGCGGAGTCATTTTCGTCGGCGTCGTCCGCTTCTTCCCCTTCGTCCGGCAGGTCCTCGATATCGGCCTCGAGTTCCTGTCCGCTGGCGTCGAGAACCTTGATGTTCAGGTTCAGCCCCTCGCCCCGCAGATGCTTTTTCAGCTTTTTCGCGACGGCTGGCAGTTCTTTGACCATCGTCAGGATCAGCAGTTTGCCTTCCAGCGTGTAGGTGCCGAACGCGACCTTGTTCTGCCCGGAATCCTTGCGCGCGGCCTTCGAGATGATCTCGGGGCTTTTCTTGAGATGGGTGGCAAAGATCGCCTCGTCGCCGGAGCCCGGGCAAAAGGCAAAAGGCATCGGATTTTTGCGGCCCATCTTGACCAGTTTTTTCAGCGCGTTTCCGGTGGACTCATAATCGGCCATCGAATTCTCCCGTCTTCATATTGCGTTTCAGGGCAAGCGCCCGGCGCTTTGGACCCGGCACAAGGCCCGGCGCGTTTCCCGGTCTGTTGCTGGTCAAACGTTGTGTAAAATTCATTCCACAATGATTTGCCAAACGCGACGGTTTTTCAACGCTTATTGTTGCGGAGCCGGAATGTCGGGGCAAAGCCGGGCCAGTATGGCCGGGCAAAGAGCCAACGCCGGGAAACGCGTCGCCGTGCGGGTTTCGAAAACAGAAACAATTGTTTATGGTCAGGCAGCCAGAAACTGTTTGATACAGGGCCTGCAACGCGCTAGAAAATTCAGATGTGATTGATTTGATGCCTGAAGTTTGAATTGCTCCGCAGAAATTGCTGGATTGAAAGCCGAACTCTGCTAACGTTTTGTCTGGACGCGGGCGTCAAGCCCGCGAATTTGTTGTAATCGAGAGTTTTGATGGATCTGACTTCCCTGCTGCAAAGCCACGGCGATGACGCCCCCAGCGGTGAAAATCTGGAATATGACCCGGCCTTCATCGGGTTGGAAATCGCGGCACAACCGGGCGAGGAGCGCCAGGTCGGCGACAGCATCATTGCGGCCGAAGATCCCGATTTCGCAGAGGTCATAACGCTTTCGCAAGATGTCATGCAGCGCAGTCATGATCTGCGCGCGGGTGTCTTTATCGCCTATGCGTTGTTGCAAACCAAGGGATTTCCCGGTCTGGCAGAGGCGACCGCCTATCTGCGCGGCTGTCTCGAACAGTGGTGGCCGACCTGTCACCCCGAACTTGACGCCGATGACGACGATGACCCGACAATGCGCGTCAATGCGGTGCGCGGTCTGGTGGATGCCGATACCATCCTGCGCGGAGTGCGCCTTGCGCCGATGACCGAAAGCCGGACATTCGGCCGGATTTCCCTGCGCGATTTCCAGATCGCGGAAGGCGAAGTGCCGGCACCGGCGGGCATGGAGAATATCCCTGAAATGGGGCGGATTTCAGCGGCATTTCAGGATACCGATGCCGAAAAACTGGGCGAACTCCGCGCTGCGGCAGAGGCCGTTTTTGCCGACATCAAAGCCATCAACGCGATTTTCGACGACAAGACGCCCGGCATGGGCCCCGACCTGACGCCACTCGAAAAGCTGCTGAAGCAGGTCCTCAGCCGGTTTTCTGCGTCAGGTGTCGGCGGGGCCAGTGCCGCCGAGGCGCAAGAAACACCGGAAAATGCCGGGCAATCCGGCGGGCATGTGGTGGCCTCGTCTGGTGGGTCAGGCCCGGTCATGGCCTCGGCCCCGGGGGCGATCAACGGTCAGCAGGACGTGCGCAACACGCTTGACCGTCTGCTTTCATGGTACGAAAAATCAGAACCCTCCAGCCCGGTCCCGATTCTGCTCGCACGCGCCAAACGTCTTGTCGGGGCGGATTTTTACACGATCATCAAGGATATCGCACCGGACGGGCGCGAGAACGTCAAGACTGTCGGTGGGCTGCAAGATGAAGACGATGACTGACGAAGACGAGGAATATTGACCCGATCCGTAAAAACACGGCATGTTTAGAAAAACAAACACGTAAATCTTCAGGGAGCATAAGATGGCCAGTTCACAAAAGTTCATCGCACGAAACCGCGCCCCGCGCGTTCAGATCGAATATGATGTTGAGCTTTACGGCGCCGAAAAGAAAGTTCAGTTGCCGTTCGTGATGGGCGTCATGTCCGATCTGGCGGGCAAGTCAGAATCCCCGCAGCCTGCCGTGGCGGATCGCAAGTTTCTGGAAATCGACGTCGACAACTTCGACAGCCGCATGAAAAGCATGAAGCCCCGCGCCGCGTTCACTGTGCCGAACACCCTGACGGGTGAAGGCAACATGGCGGTCGACATCACCTTTGAAAGCATGGATGATTTCAGCCCTGCCGCGATTGCCGCGAAAGTCGAGCCGCTGAAGAAACTGCTGGATGCGCGCACGCAGCTTTCGAACCTGATGACCTATATGGACGGAAAAACCGGTGCGGAAGACCTGATTGCAACCGTGATCCAGGATCCGGCATTGCTGTCGGCACTGGCCGCGCAGCCAGCGCCCAAGGGCGACGCAAGCGAAGAAGACAAGGGGTAGACCATGGCCGACGCAGAACTCCAATCCTCTGGTGGCGCAACAGAAGAAGCCTTCGGCTCTTCGGAATTTGCCAATCTCCTCCAGAAAGAATTCCGCCCGAAATCAGATCAGGCAAAATCCGCGGTCGAGCAGGCCGTCAAGACCCTGGCGCAACAGGCGCTCGCCAATACCGCGCTGGTCTCGGACGACGCCTTGCGCACGATCGAGGGCATCATTGCCGAGATCGACAAGAAGCTGACGGAACAGGTCAACCTCGTGTTGCACCACGCTGAATTCCAGCAGTTGGAAAGCGCCTGGCGCGGGCTGCACTATCTGGTGAACAACACTGAAACCGACGAGATGCTGAAAATCCGTGTGTTGCCGATTTCCAAGAAGGAAATGGCCAAGACGCTGAAGAAATTCAAAGGCACCGCCTGGGATCAGTCACCGATCTTCAAGAAAATCTATGAAGAGGAGTTCGGTCAGTTCGGCGGAGAGCCCTACGGCACCCTGGTTGCGGATTACCACTTTGACCACTCTCCGCCGGATGTCGAGCTGCTGACGGAAATGTCGAAGATCGCGGCATCCGCGCATGCGCCGCTGATCACCGGCGCGAACCCGACGCTGTTCCAGATGGACAGTTGGGCGGAACTGGCGAACCCGCGCGATCTGACCAAGATTTTCCAGACGCCGGAATATGCCTCGTGGCGCAGCCTGCGCGAAAGCGAAGACAGCAAATACGTGGGCCTGGCGATGCCGCGTTTCCTCGGGCGACTGCCCTACGGCTCCAAAACCGACCCGGTGGAAGCGTTCGCATTCGAAGAAGAAACCGAAGGTGCAGACAGCAGCAAGTACGGCTGGGTGAATGCGGCCTACGGTATGGCTGTCAACATCAACCGCTCGTTCAAGGAATACGGCTGGTGTTCAAGGATCCGCGGGATTGAAAGCGGCGGCGCGGTGCAGAACCTGCCCTCGCACACATTCCCGTCGGATGATGGAGGTGTCGATCAGAAATGTCCGACAGAAATCGCGATTTCGGACCGTCGCGAGTCGGAACTTGCCCGCAATGGCATGATGCCGCTGATCCATCGCAAGAACTCGGACCTGGCAGCCTTTATCGGGGCGCAATCACTGCACAGCCCGGCCGAGTATGACGACGCAGACGCGACGGCAAACGCCAACCTTGCCGCCCGCCTGCCGTATCTGTTCGCAACCTGCCGTTTCGCGCATTATCTGAAATGCATCGTGCGCGACAAGGTGGGTTCGTACAAAAGCCGGGCCGACATGCAGAACTGGCTTCAGGAATGGGTCAACCAGTATGTCGATTTCTCTGCCGAGACATCTGCCGAGGAAGAGAAAGCCCGCCGGCCACTGGCATCGGCCGAAGTGGTGGTGGAAGAGGTCGAGGGGAACCCGGGATATTACACATCGAAGTTCTTCCTTCGTCCGCATTACCAGCTAGAGGGGCTCTCGGTTTCCCTTCGTCTGGTATCAAAGCTGCCCTCCGAAAAGGGCTGATGACTGACGGCCTCCCCGGTATTTCGGGGCGGTCTTACCTGCAACGGGCGGCGACCCCGCCTTTGACGCATCACAAAAGGAGACACCAAAATGGCATTTGACGCATACTGTTATTCCGTTTCGCACAAGGCAAAACTTCTCGGGGAAACCCAGGACGAGGACATGTCGAAGAAGAACGCCTTCGAAATCCTGTCGTTTGAATTCGGTGCGGAAAACAACATTAACATCGGCTCGATCACCGGCGGCGGCGCTGCGGGCAAGGCGACTTTCAAAGAGCTGTCCATCACCAAAAAGACCGACACCGGTTCGACGTTCCTGTTCAAGGCGCTGTGCACGGGCGAGCATCTTGATGACCTCGTCATAGAGTTGCGCCGCGCCGCCGGGGGCCAGGCAAGCGGGGCCTCGGGCAAGACATTCATGAGGTTCGACATGCGCCTTGTCATGGTCCAGGACATCACCTGGTCCGGCTCGGACGGCGATGATGTCTGCGAGGAAAGTGTCACGCTGCAATACGGCGCGATCCAGATCCACTACTTCTCGCAGGACAAGCAGGGCAAGATGGCTTCGAAGCCGGAAGAAGCCATGTGGAGCCGCGTCAAGAACAACTCGTCGCTCACGGTCTGAGTTAGCTTTTTTGTGGCGCCGCGGGTTATCGCGGCGCCACTGTTTTCACGTCATATTCTGATTTCCGGGACATAATTCCATGCGTGCAGAAGAGCTGCTGAAATCCGGTGACCTCGACGCCACGCTGATTGCTTTGCAAAACGAGGTGCGCGCCAGGGCATCTGACGCGAGGTTGCGGATCTTCCTGTTCCAGCTTCTGTCCGTGCTGGGCGACTGGAAGCGGGCGATCACCCAACTCAAGGTTTCGGCAGAACTGGACCCTTCCGCGACGCCGATGGCGCAAACCTACCGCGAGGCGATCATTTGTGAGGTCTACCGCGAGAAAGTGTTCTCTGGCGAGAAGGACCCGCTTGTATTCGGCGAGCCCCAGGAATGGGTCGCGTTATTGATCGAAGCGCTGAAAGTGCAGGCGGCTGGTCGTGCCGAGGATGCCGCGTCATTGCGTGCCAAGGCGTTTGACGCGGCACCCGCCCTGACCGGCACCCTCAACGGCGAAGCTTTTGAGTGGATCGCCGATGCCGACATGCGGCTTGGTCCGGTGCTGGAGGCGGTCGTGAACGGGCGCTATTTCTGGTTGCCGTTCAACATGATCCGCTCGATCACCGCCGAACCTCCCGCGGACCTGCGCGACAGCGTCTGGACGCCGGTCAACATGACCTTGCGCAATGGCGGCGATATCGTGGCGCTGTTGCCGACGCGATACGCAGGAACCGCGACAAACGGCAGCCACGCCGAGCGGTTGTCGCGTGAAACCAACTGGGCCGATGCCGGGGCGGAAAACTATATCGGCACGGGGCAGCGCCTGCTGGCTACCGATGCCGGTGATACCGCGTTGATGGACCTGCGCCTGCTGGAAATTGCGCACCCCGATGAGGCCGAAGTGCAGCCTGACGAGGCCAGCTAATGGCGGAACATCTGCTGACCGAACGACTTCAGCCATCGCTGCTTGATCGGTTGACCGATGATGACCCGACCAATCTGAAAGAAACCCGCGACAGCCGGGTGATTGACCTGCGCCGCCTGCGCGAAATCATCCAGCGCGATCTGGCCTGGCTGCTGAACACCTTTGACAACAGCACCCTGGTCGATACTGATCTTTATCCCAACGTGATAAATTCGGTGCTGACATTCGGCGTTCAGGAGGTCGCGGGCGAATTTTCGACGATCGAGCGCACGATGAAGATCCGCAGCTCGATTCACAAGGCAATCGAGAAGTTCGAACCCCGGATCATCTCCGGCTCGCTCGATGTGATATTGCGCGATGAGGAGAGTGGCGGCAACACGGTCGTCACCTTTGATATCGCGGCCGATATGTGGGCCCAACCCCTGCCGATGGAACTGTATCTGCGGTCCGAGGTCGATATCACGACAGGCGAGTTGAAGCTGGAGCGACCCGGGCCAGGATCGACCGGGGGGCGGCAGCACTGATGGACACCCGGATTCTGCGTCACTACGAAAAGGAATTGTCCTACCTTCGCGAGATGGGGGCTGAATTTGCCACAGCCTATCCCAAAATCGCAGCGCGGTTGGGGATGGACAATTCGGAAGTCGCCGACCCCTATGTCGAGCGGTTGCTGGAGGGCGTGGCCTTTCTGTCGGCCCGCGTGCAACTGGAGATGGAACTCCAGTTTCCCGCCTTCACGCGCCATCTGCTGGAAATCGTCTACCCGCATTACCTGGCGCCGACGCCCTCGATGATGATCGCGGCGTTCGAGCCGGACAGCGCGATAGCCGCGATGACAGATGGGTTTGTGCTGAAGCGCGGCACCCGGCTGCGCTCGGCGCTGGGAGAGGGCGATCAGACACCGTGTCAGTTCGAGACATCGCAGGACATCACGCTGTGGCCGGTTGATATTGTCGAGGCGGAATATCTTGACGGGCGCGGCCAGTTGGTCGCTGCCGGTATCGTGCGCGATGTCGACGCGCGCGCCGGTATCCGCCTGCGGCTGAAGCGGCGCGGCGGCGCGCCGATTTCCGAACTGTCGCTGGACAGGCTGACGCTGTTTTTCAACAACACCAGTGGCCGGAACTGGGAGTTGCACGAGCTTCTCTGTTCGCAGACCACCGGGTTTGCCGGGCGGTCCGTTGACCGGCGCGACGATTGGGTGTTGGACATGCCCGACGCCAGGGTGGCGCCGCGTGGCTTTGACACCGACGAAGCCCTGATGCCGGTGCCAAAGCGATCTTTTGAAGGCTACCGGTTGTTGCAGGAATATTTTGCGATGCCCGAGCGCTATCATTTCGTCGATCTGGCCGGTATCGGACCAGCGATCAGAAAGGCCAAAGGGTCAGAGGTCGATATCTACATCATGCTGCGCGATGGCATGGCAGAGTTGGCGCCGGCAATCACGCCCGAGGCCTTTACACTTTACGCGGCCCCGGCGATCAACCTGTTCGAAAAACGCTGTGACCGCGTGCTGGTTGCCAATACGGCGGCCGAGCATCTGGTCGTTCCGGATCGCACGGCCCCGCTGGATTTCGAGATCTATGCCTTGAAATCCGTACAGGGCATTTCGGCCAGGGGCGACAAGGATGTCGAGTTCCGCGCTTTTTATTCGTCTGATGATTTCACCGCGGCCGGCGATACACACCCGGCCTATTACACTCAGTTCCGCCGGATGCGCCAGCGCAGCGAGAAAGAGCGGCTGCGCGGTGTGCGGACATCGTATCTCGGCTCCGAGTTGTATCTGACGCTGGTGGATCCGACGCAGGTGCCCTACGCTACCTCGCTCAGCCAACTGTCGGTGCTGGCGATGTGCACCAACCGCGATCTGCCGCTGCTGTTGGCAACCGGCTCTGCCGATGTGTTCCACCTGCCGGATGGTGGCCCGGTGGGCCGCATTACAACGCCGGTAGCGCCGACCCGGCCCCGGCCTTCGCTGGGGCAGGGCGATACCGCCTGGCGCCTGATCAGCCATCTCAGCCTGAATTATCTGTCGATTGTCGATACGGCGAACGGCGGCGGGATCGAGGCGCTGCGCGAATTGGTTGGCGTCTATGCCCCGGAAGGGGACAAGACCATTGAAAAGCAGATCGAGGGCATGATTTCCATCGAAAGCCGCCCGATCGTGCGGCGGATGTCGGATGGGATTTTGTCGACTGCCGTGCGCGGTCTGGAGCTGAAGCTTGGTTTTGACGACAGTTTTTTTGAAGGCACAAGCGTCTATTTGCTTGGCTCTGTGCTGGAGCGGTTTTTCCGCAAGTATGTAACAATCAACAGTTTTACCGAAACCGTCCTGTTCACGCAGCAACGCGGAGAAATCGCCCGATGGAAACCGGAAACGGGGCTGGCCAGGATCATCTGACGCATTTCGCGCAGCTTCTGGACCAACCCGAGAAATTTCATATTTTCCAGGCGCTTCGCATTCTCGAAGCGCAGTTTCCCGATGCACCGAGGCTGGGCCGGGCCGCGCGACCCCGGCAAGAGCAATACCGTCTTGAACAAGAAGCGGAACTGGCCTTTCCGACCTCATCCATCGCGCGGATCGTGCCGCCGCAAAATGGCCTGCCCGGACGCCTGATCAACCGGTTTTTCGGCCTGTTCGGCCCGAACGGCCCGCTGCCGCTGCATCTGACCGAATTCGCGCGCGATCGGTATCGCAACTTCCGCGACCCGACCTTCCTTGCCTTCGGCAATATGCTGACGCACCGGCTGTTCAGCCTGTTTTACCGCGCTTGGGCCGATGCGCAGCCCGCCATCTCGTTCGACCGCACCCTGACGGGCAAAAAGGGCAAACGACCCGAGGATGGCTTTGCCCGCAAGATCGCGGCGCTGTCGGGGCACTACGAGCCGGGATTTGCCAACCGGGACGAAATGCCTGACATGGCCAAGCGACATTTCGTCGGCCACCTGGCGCCGGGGCCTCGGCATGCGTCCGGCCTTGTTTCCATCATTTCGGGTTTCGTGCGCGCGCCGGTGCAGTTGCAGCAGTTCGTCGGCCAGTGGCTGGAGTTGGAGCCCGATGACTGTTGGCAACTGGGCAGCAATGTCGGCCTCGGCCAGGGAACCAGCATCGGCCAGCGCGTCTGGTCGCATGCGGCGAAGTTCCGGTTGCGGATCGGCCCGATCTCGCTTGCGGATTTTGAACGTCTGATGCCGGGTTCGCCCTCGTTGCAGCGGCTCGAGGCGATCGTGCGCAACTACGTCGGCGATACGCTGGATTGGGATATCAACCTGGTTCTGGCAAAGGATGAGGTGCCGAAGTCTGTTCTGGGCCAGACAACGATGCTGGGCCATACTTCGTGGATCGGTGCACGAACAGGCGACAGCGATGCCGATGACCTGTATCTTATACCACGCAGCCTTGCGCACCGGGGACGGAGTGCGGCCTGAGATTCGAATTCAGACATAACGACCCGGCAAAACGCCGGGCATCCGATAGGGAAGGGAAGACAAAATGAGCGAGATCAGCCGCGTGGCGCTTTTTGGCAAGCTGAACAAACTGGGGTACCAGGCGATTGAGAGTGCTGCGGTGTTCTGCAAACTGCGCGGCAACCCCTATGTCGAGATCGTTCATTGGTTCCACCAGATTTTGCAGGGCGCAGACAGCGACATTCACCGCATCGCGAAGCATTACAAGCTGGACCCGTCGAACATGGCGCGGGATATGACGCGCGCGCTCGACAGTCTGCCGCGCGGTGCTTCGGCCATCTCTGACCTGTCCAGTCACCTGGAAAACGCGGTTGAGCGGGCCTGGGTTTACGGCTCATTGAAATACAACTCGAACCAGGTCCGCACCGGGCATATCGTGCTGGGGATGCTGAAGACCAAGGAGTTGCAGAACATTTTGTTCGGCGTGTCCGAAGAATTCCGCAAGATCAAGCCGGATGACCTTGCCGACAATTTCGACGCGGCGGTCGATGGCTCGCCCGAGGAGCGCATGGGCGCGCAGGACGGCTCTACGGTTGGCGGCGGCGTCAGTCCCGGCGAACATTCGGGGGCGATTGCCCCGGCCCAGATGGGCAAGGAAGAGGCGCTGGCGCAGTTCTGCACCGATATGACGCAGCAGGCGCGCGACGGCAAGATCGACCCGATTGTCGGCCGTGATGAAGAAATCCGCCAGGTGGTCGACGTGCTGATGCGCCGCCGCCAGAACAACCCGATCTTGACGGGTGAGGCCGGGGTCGGCAAAACCGCTGTGGTCGAGGGGTTTGCCCTGCGCATTGCCCGTGGCGACGTGCCGCCCGCGCTGAAGGACGCCAAGCTGATGTCGCTGGATGTCGGTCTGTTGCAGGCCGGGGCCAGCATGAAAGGCGAGTTTGAAAACCGCCTGCGCTCGGTCATTGACGAGGTACAGGCCAGCACGGTTCCGATCATCATGTTCATTGACGAAACCCACACATTGGTGGGGGCGGGTGGCGCTGCGGGTACCGGCGATGCCGCCAACCTGCTGAAACCTGCGCTGGCGCGCGGAACGCTGCGGACCATCGGTGCCACCACCTGGGCCGAATACAAGAAGCACATCGAGAAAGACCCGGCCCTGACCCGCCGTTTCCAGACTGTCGTGGTGGATGAACCCAGCCCGGCCAAGGCCACGATGATGATGCGCGGCATCGCTTCGATGCTGGAAAAGCACCACAAGGTGCAGGTGCTGGACGAGGGGATCGAGGCCGCGGTCAACCTTTCCGCGCGCTACATTCCGGCGCGGCAATTGCCTGACAAATCGGTGTCGGTGCTGGATACCGCCTGCGCGCGGGTCGCGATCAGTCAGTTTGCCGTTCCCGCCGAGGTCGATGACAGCCGCCGCCGGATCTCGGCGCTCGAGACCGAGTTGGAAATCATCGGACGTGATGAAACCGCCGGGTATGAGGTGGAGGCCCGGCGCGAGGCGATCACCCATGCCAAGTCCGACGAGGAAGATCGCCTGGTCGGTCTGACCGCGCGCTGGGATGCTGAAAAGGCCGTGGTTGACGAAATTCTGGCGCTGCGCGCCAAACTGCGCGAAGGCGGCGCACCGGTGGAAGAGACGGACGCGCCCAGCAGCCCGCTGGAGCCGGAAGTGCGGGCCGGACTGATCAGCCAACTGCGCGCCAAAAATGCTGAACTGACCACGATGCAGGGCGACAGCCCGCTGATCCTGCCAATCGTCGATGCGCAGGCGGTCGCCACCGTTGTCGGCGACTGGACGGGCGTTCCGGTGGGCCGGATGGTCAAGGACGAGATCGAAACCGTTCTGAACCTCGACAAGCTGCTGGCCAAACGCGTGATCGGCCAGGACCACGCGATGAAGATGATCGCCAAGCGGATCCAGACCAGCCGTGCCGGCCTCGACAATCCGCAAAAACCGATCGGTGTGTTCATGCTGGCGGGGACCTCGGGCGTCGGCAAGACTGAAACGGCGCTTGCCCTGGCCGAGGTGCTGTATGGCGGCGAGCAAAACCTGATCACCATCAACATGTCGGAATACCAGGAGGCGCATACCGTCAGCAGCCTGAAAGGCGCCCCTCCCGGCTATGTCGGCTATGGTGAGGGTGGTGTGCTGACCGAAGCGGTGCGGCGCAAGCCCTATTCGGTCGTGCTGCTGGATGAGGTCGAGAAGGCCCACCCGGATGTGCATGAAATCTTCTTCCAGGTCTTCGACAAAGGCGTGATGGAAGACGGCGAGGGCCGCTCTATCGACTTCAAGAACACGCTGATCCTGCTGACCACCAACGCCGGCACCGAGATGATTATGGATCTTTGCGCCGACCCCGATCTGATGCCCGATCCCGAAGGCATGGCCAAAGCGCTGCGCGAGCCTTTGCTGAAGATATTCCCGCCCGCGCTGTTGGGGCGTCTGGTGACGATCCCTTACTATCCGCTGTCGCCCTCGATGATTGCGGAAATAACCAAACTGCAACTGAACCGCATCAAAAAGCGGGTTACAGCGGCCCACAATGTTCCGTTCGAGTATTCGGATGCGGTGGTTGATTTGATTGTGGAACGTTGTCAGGAACTTGAAAGCGGTGGCCGCATGATCGACGCCATCGTGACGAATACGATGCTGCCCGATATTTCAGGGGAATTCTTGCGTCGTATGATGACCGGCGGTGAAGTGACCAAGGTCGCGATCGATACCAAGGACGGAGAATTCAACTATTCATTTGAGTGATCCCGGTTGTCGGGAGCACTCGCTTCAGAATTGAGAGAGGACATAAAAATGGCTGCGGGAGACAAGAAGAAGATCAAAGCCGAGTTGAAAGCCTATCCCCTGAAGGAGATGGGAAAGGAAGCCCGTGAATTCATCACCAACAGCAAGGACCTGACAAAGAAGTTTGCGCCGATCATTTGGTCAAAGGATGTGATGCTCGATCCGCGCAAGTGGACCAAAAAGTCACTGGCCGACGGCATGCTCGCGGTCGCACGGTATGAAATGAAGCTTCTTGCCGTGCGGGCTGCCAAGATCGCCAAGGATGCGGCCGCTGGCGGAGACCCGAAAAAACACGAAAAGGCTCTGAGCAAGGAATACGACGAGGTCAAAAAGCAAATTATCGATAAAGTTTCGCTCGCTGTCGAAGAGGTCGAGGAAGACAAGGGCGACAATAAAAAGAGCCTGAAAGATTGTAAGGGGGCTTTCGACAAACTCGACAAGGTCGATTTCGATGGCATGTACAGCGGTCCCCGAAGCCTCATGGTCGATGTTTTCAGTTGGCTCGAGGACAACCTGGAGGGCGCCGAAAAGAAAGAAGAAGAAAAGTTGTTTGCGGAAGCCGGAAAACTGGTGGCCGGCGCTGTGAAGCAGTTCGAAGAAGATGGCAAAGCTGCCACCACCGCTATCGACACTTTGCTGAAAGCCGCGAAAACAACCAAGGAAAACAAGGGGGTTGACCCAGAACTCGGGGCGTTCGCTGCGTTGGTCCTGAAACAGGAAGGCAAGATCAGCAGCGTTCTGGCGAAGTCCAAGAAGTTCTCGGAGGCGCTGGCAGAGGCAGAGAAGTTGATCAAGGACAGATCGTTGGATGCCAAGGGCGCGAAAATTCAGGCCGCCGTGTTCAAAAAGATGTCGGCGCTCGACGGCTCGGCCAAAGAGACCCTGATGGCTGCCAAAAAGCTGAAGCCCGAGTTCAAGAAAATCGAGAAAAAACTGAAATGATTTTGCCCCCCGTGAACCGGGGGGTAAGCGAACCACAGGATCTTCGACGTGACACACTTCACCGACGCAGAAATCTTGTCACACCGCGCCCGGATGCGTGTTTTCATCCAGCGTCCGGCAGTGCGCAACACCATTCTTGCGCTTGTCATCATCAACGCCGCGCTTCTGGGACTGTCGACGTCTGACTGGGTGATGGGGCGGTTTGCGACGCTGGTCTATGTGCTTGACCGCAGCATCCTGGCGATATTCGTTCTCGAGCTTCTGGCAAAGTTCTATGCTTACGGGCGGTCTTTCTTCAAGGACGCCTGGAACGTCTTTGACCTGTTTGTGGTGTCACTGGGCCTGTTGCCGCAAACCACCAGCATGTCGGCGCTGCGCGCCTTGCGGGTTATCCGGGCGCTGCGGATCCTGTCGGCGGTGCCACAGATGCGCGCTGTGGTGCAGGCTTTGTTTGACGCGTTGCCCGGCATGGGCGCGGTCAGCATCATGCTGTTGATCGTGTTCTATGTCTTCTCCGTGATGGCGACGATCATGTTCGGCGACACGTTCCCGCAGTGGTTCGGCACGGTTGGCGAATCTTTCTACACCCTCTTCCAGGTCATGACGCTGGAAAGCTGGTCGATGGGCATCGTGCGCCCCGTGATGGAGGTCTATCCTTACGCTTGGGCCTTTTTCGTGCCCTTCATCGCGATGACGGCCTTCTCGGTGCTCAACCTTTTTATCGGTCTTCTGGTCAACACAATGCAGGCCGCCGTTGATGCCGACGCCGAACAGGAATTCGAGCGTCTGCGCGATCTGGTCAAGATGGAGACAGATCAGGTGGATAGTCATGTCCTTGAGTTGAAAACAGAAATCCAAGAGTTACGGGCCGAGTTGCGCGCCCTGACGGGGCTGAAAAATGGCTAACGGTTCACAGAAGTTCATATCGCGCAATCGTGCGCCCAGGGTTCAGATCGAATACGATGTGGAGCTATATGGCGCGGAAAAGAAAGTGCAACTGCCCTTTGTCATGGGGGTGATGTCCGATCTCGCGGGTAAATCGGAAGCGCCACAACCGGCGGTCGCTGACCGGAAATTTCTCGAGATCGATGTGGATAGCTTTGATCAGCGAATGAAGGCGATGCGGCCTCGGGCGGCTTTTTCGGTGCCGAACACTCTTACGGGTGAGGGAAACCTTCCCGTTGATCTAACCTTCGAAAGTATGGCCGATTTTTCTCCTGGCGCGATTGCCCGCAAGATCGGGCCCCTGCGGGCCCTGCTCGAGGCGCGCACCCAGCTTGCCAATCTGACGACCTATATGGACGGTAAAACCGGCGCGGAAACGCTGATTGAAACCGTGCTTCAGGATCCGGCGCTGCTCGCGGCTCTGGCCGCTGCGCCGTCGGACGTCGCTGCAAAAGATAGTGCCCTGAGCGCCTTGCGTAGCCAGGCGCCTGACCCCGATGCGCCGGATCCGGACGCTATGGCCAAAGCCGCCGCGCTGGATGCTTTGCGCGCCGCGGCCCCGG
>TARA_R110002110_G_scaffold49434_1_pt1 | contig 19804 bp, 2 predicted proteins | sample TARA_R110002110 | Tara Oceans TARA_R110002110 (sample SAMEA4397330) | marine metagenome | biome: Polar Biome; feature: [SRF] surface water layer (ENVO:00010504); material: water (ENVO:00002006), including particulate matter (ENVO:01000060) such as... | depth 5 m
GCCCTCAAAAACAAAACAATTCAGGCGACGGCATTATTAAACCTCAATCAACCGCTTGCGTCAACTCAATCCTTCCCGTAATCCTTCCACCCATATGTTTTGCCCACGCCAGATCCGCCCCCCTTCGACTTCCTCTCGTAGTAGTCACTCAATGGGTTCGTGGGTGGGTTCTTCTCCTTTGGCAGCTTGTATCTGTTGTGCCATCCCTGGACATCAGCCTTGTCTCCAAAGCCCCCCACCCCTTTGATCCCTTCCTCATACAGGGGTCGTCGGAAGTCTCGGGGAACGAACGGCAACGCCGGAGGAATAAGCGATAACTTGGTTGCGAGAGACGTCTCCTTCTGGGCATTGGACATGTGGTAGAATGGTTGCGCCATGTGGTTTAGTCCCATGAAGAAGTAGTTCCGGTTGCCGAGGTGATTGTTCATCGCGTATGTCAGCCAATATACATACCGATCGAATGCATCTTCTGAAGCTTGGCCAGAAAGATCCCCCTCTCCAATAGTGAAACCAGCCCTTTTCCCTCCAAAGACAGGGAGGTCATGCATCTTATCAGCAATATATTTGAGGCCAATCTGACTAACTGAGCCGCCTACAGTTGTTGAGGCAAGCAGTCCGAGGTAAGGCAGCTGGTTGATGAGTTCTGTTGTGACACCAATTCCCATATTGACCTTGTCCTTGAGTCTTTGTGCATCGCTGAACTCCCCCTCTCTATAGTTATATCCCCACGGCCTGCGGCTACCCATAAGAAATGCCGATATCCATCCCATAGGTTTGCTCCAGCGATTCTCTGTGCCGTCCTCCAATCCATACGTCCGCAGCAACCACTCCTTCTTCTTTTTCTCTGCCTTCTCTTCATCCCAACCTCCAAGGCCCTGGCCAATGGCGGCCATCACATTCGTAATAACCTTAGTGACGAACGCCTGGTCCATCAATCTATAGGCCACGTTCTGCCCGACGTTTGTGGCCAGCAATGCTGCCCCCTCCCTAGCTGACCGTTTCTGTTCGACCGTTTCCATCACAGGTTTGCCCGAGCTATCATAAATAATGTCCCCCTTTTTGTAAGGGACGCCATCCTTTTCGCCCCTCTCCTTGTGCCTCTTCACCTTAGTTAGATCTTCCTTAGTATCCCTCCCGTGATACATCATAGCAGCAGAAGCATGACTATTTGCGGCAGTTGAAAGCAGGTGGTTGGCGAAGGTTACCACAGAACCCCTCCACAATTCTCCACCAACTGTGTCTCTGCGCTGGAACGCTGACCCCTTCCTTGATGAGTCGGACTGACCAAGGATGTCGATTGCTATAATCCTCGCAGGCTCCAAGATGCTTGGTGTGAGGAACCCATCATAGTCTCCATCAAGCACTCCCTTGAGAGTCACATTTTTATAGCCATGACCCTCATCGAGAAGGTCTACTGCCTCCTGAACACCCTTCACCACCTCGTTCATGAAGATGGAGCGGATCGCCACCTCCTCCGCTTTTGCAATCGTGTTCCGCATCATCAACTTCGCCATCCCCAGCGTCCCATCGGACACCCCCTTGCTCATAGCCCACATATAATTGGTCACCTTCTTCTCAAACCCATGGAGAGGTTTGCCCCGCCGACTGAAGGCCGCTGTTCGGCTACTCACTCGAGGGTTGGCCCCAAGAAGGTGACTTTCAGCCTCAACCTGCCCATCTGCCGTTCGCATAAAGAGGCCGCGAGTGTGTTTCTCCATAAACCTCCCAATTCTAGATGCCTGCCGCTTCGCACTAAAAAATTGATGCTCAGTTAACGTATCAGCGAGCGGGAGCCCCTCAACCGCTCCCATGGCTTGCTTCCAAAATATCGGGATCACTCCCCAGTTACCAGCGAGGCCACCCCTGAACGTGGCGTAACCCATAATGGCGGGGACAGTCTGAAATGCCAGTTGGCGGAAAGAGATTAGGGCCGAGGCCATCCCAACAATGTTACTGGCATCCATGAACTCTTGCGTCGCTGTCTTCGGCGTCATCCGGCGCGTATCATTAAAGACAATCTCTTGAGCCAAGCTCGCCAAAGACAACCCAATTTCCCGCATCTTCTTATGTTCGGGGGTTTTATCAGTATAATGCGTGGCGAAAAAGCCTTGGTGATCCGGATGGAAGACGACCATGCCCCGTTTGCTTGGGTCCTTGGCGACCCCAGTGAATTCTTGCGACAACGCAAGAGCGACAGAAACGTGCATACGGTAAGCCATGTCATCCATAATCGCCAATGGCGCACCAACACCGTCAATATCTAATACATTGGGCCTGCCATCATCACCCTCCATGCCATCTTTCGGTTTCTTCAAGAATGCAGCTCCTCGCATCGATACTGTTTCATGCAGAAGCGCGTCGTCTCCTTCCATCTCTTTCTCACCGAGGATGACCCGCTGCCAGCGAGATGGCATGCCCCCCTGCATCCCTCTCTCGTTAAGAGCTACGCCATTAACGATGTTCTTAGGCAACAACCGAGCGTTGCCATCCGTGAAGCTATGCCTATCCACAATCTTCTGACCCCCAACAACCTCCTCGGCCTCCCCCCCTTTGTGTTCGCTCCTCGGAATTAATTGGGACTGAGCTTGATATACGACCATCATGTGTCCCATGAGATCCGATAGCTCCCTCCCATAGTCCACAGCAGCCTTGTCCATATTGCCACGGATCATAGCCTGAGCGTCCGCAGCGACTTGCCCCTCTCCTTTCTGGACGATAGCTTCCAGCACCTTCGTGAAGCGCTTGCGCTGCTGTCTGTAGATGTCCTGGTTATTGAGGGCTTTCCTATTGGTTCCTCTAATCTGACCTAGCTTTTTATCCGACTCAAAATACGCTTTATCGGTGGCGGCAAACATATCGAGAACTATCTGAGCCTGAGTTGACACATTATCCCCCTCGCTCAATATCGAGTTGATCATTTCCCCAACATAACCTTGGCTTGACATCTCGAAGTCAACGGTCTCAGACCAGTGCCTGTCCTTACCGACGCTTTCAACAACGCCCATTCCTAAGATCTTCAACCGCTTGGGCGCAATCTTCCCCAACGCCGTCTGGATGTCGTCAACCTGGCTCTTGTGTCCCTCGCGCCCCCCCGTGACCCCACCCTTCAGTGATAACCCGTATTCAAGCCAACCGCCAACACGTTGGGCTGCCCGCTGAGCGCCCACCGTCTTAGCGAAAATCTTACGAATTTTGCCGTCCGTGTGCATAAGTCTGTTGAATAACTTTCTCTCCTCACCCGTATCGATGAGCATCTTCCCACTAACATAACCAGACGTAAGAGCCTCAGCTTGCTTACGGCCCGTAATTAGCGCCTTGGACTCAGTGTAAATCGAGAATAAATGGCTGATGTCTTCAGGTGATACCTCCACTTCTTCGAACTTCCCTATCTCCTCTGGCTCTGTATTGTTGTCGGGGTCCTCATCATACTTCTTCTTAGCCTTGTTATATTTAGCTACTGCAAGGTCGTGATTCTGATGGTTAGTCGCACCTATCGACTTCATGAAGGAGTCCACCCTTCTTCTGAAATTTTTCATTCGGTCTATAGAATCCGAATCATACCCCATTGCGGTATTATTTACCGTCTTGAGCCAAGCCTGCATCTTCCACATATAGGATATCATTTCTGTTGGGAGGGCCTTGGCGTTCTCCATGTAGTCGTTCTGGAGGTTCTTCCCTGCTTTCTTCTGCCCCGACGTCATTACGCCATAGACTAACGCCCCCTTATTTACAAGATTCAGAACGACCTTCGTCGCCCGGGCCCGAAGGCCATCATCATATTCTTTGGCCGAGACACTCTCGCCATCCAGCACGCTCTCTCCATCAGAAAAGTCAGAGTAATCAGAGATGTCCGATGACGAGGCATAGAGTTCGATTTCTTTCTTCTTCTTAGAAAACCTGATGGAATCAGGAGTAAACACCTTAGGCTTCCACCCCTTCTTTTTCTCGTCGTCTTCCCTATCCAATATCTTCCTGATCCGATCATCAATATTCGCAGGGATAAGCAGGTCTCCAACTACGGAGTATTCTACTCCCGCCTCCTCCCCTAGCGCGACGCGAAACTGTTCCATCATAATAAGCTGCTCATCCGCAAAGGTATTTGCATCCTCGACTAGCTCTATCTCGTCTGGGACAAGTTTACCTTCATGCTCCTTGAAGGCCTTGCCCATCTTACCCGCTCTCCTGTTTTCTGAATAAAGATCGCTATGTATTTTGGCCACATCAGCCAACACTCGTTGCGTTAACTCAACTTCCTCACCCTGCCCCTCGAGCCTGACTCCGAAATACGCACCGCCACGGAATGATGAGAACTTGCCCTTGAATTCCCGCGACCTCTCGACGTTCTTCTGCTCCGCGTGGACCATGCTGGTGAGCTCTTCATCTGTCACCGCCCTGTCGAGGGCAATGGCGGCCTCAAGAGCCCTTATCTGGGCATCCATTACCTGCGTCCGAGTAAGACCATTCTCCAAAAGAGACCCATTGTTCAACCTGTCCAGCAGATCAGGGACGACTCCTTTATCACGGATGAATTCCTCCTTCAGTTTCGCTGTCTCACGTTGGAGCTCCTGGCTAATGTCACGATAAAGATATCCAATATCCTGGGACATTTGAGCCCGCAGAGACTGAATGATCATTTCGCGCCGATCCGGATTCGATCGGCCTCGGGAATCCCGAAGAAGTGCCTGCAAGGACGCACGGTTAATGGGAATCCCAGCCCCGGCAGCGCTCTTAGAGAGAAAGCCCTCCGGCGTATCACCTACTATCGACCCAGCAAGGTCCCCGTGAATCGGGTCTCTGGAACCATGCTTTGAAGAATCGACAAATGCCTGGAGGGACTGGCTAATTTGGCTATCTTGAAGACGCTTAGCTAAATACTTGGGGTCAGTGACTGCCTTCGCATCCAAATAGAATCGGCCAATCTTTTTGATGAGGGTCATGTCCCGCGCCTGTTCGATTAGGAGGCCTATATCAACTGGGAGCGGAGAGATCTTGTTGTGTCGCCGCAATTGAGTGACCTGGCTAAGGACCCCAACTCCAAACTCCGCATCAACAACCCTGGTTGTCTTATCTACCCACTTATTGAGACCCGTTGCAATCTTTATTATCTGCGTCTCTATCATCCCAAGCAGAACGGCGTTAGTCTTCCGTCCAGAAAGGCCGTGTCTCACCCTATTGTGTTCCTTCACCAACTCAGCTAAAATACCGACTGCCTTCTGTGGGGTGACCCCGTAAGTCCTCTCGAACTCGTCGATCTGATCAAGGACTCTGCTTTGCTTTTCCTGGAAGTGAGGAGCCCCTTGCTCGGAGACGAGATCAACAAGATATACGACCTCATCCGCCCCACGGAAACTGGCCTCTCCGCCAGGATGGGTTACTCTATGTGGGACTCCCCTCCAGAGATCGATGGAGCTTCGAGTAACTCTATCTTCTCCGGGCTCCAGCGGGAGTCTTTCCGCACTATCAAAAGGCAACCCAGGCTGCTCCTCTCCGCGAGCAACCCCCATCCTCACATTTCTCACTCCAATCGCCCCGGATTCATCTAGGCTAATTAAATGGTCAGCCAAGGCATTCAGTAGCTCTTCTGGGCCGCCGAAGAAGGTATTGACTATATTCTCCAACGAGTTCCTTGCTCCCGGTATGCTTGAGAGCGCGTTCCATGCTTCTCCCTCATTCACCATCTTCAAGAAAGCTTCTGCGGACGGAGCATCAATCTCGTCTTGACGGATCTCTTTGAGTTGACTCAAGGCATCCTTCAGAAGCTTACTCCTGCTCGTGTTTTCTAAAACAAGCTTTCGAAACTCCTCTAAGTGACCCTCATTGGTCTCACTTTCCGACTCCATCTTGAGAACGGCTCGAGTGACAAGGTCAATCTCCTCTACATTCTCTAGTGTATCAAAGTCACGCAGCACTCTCTTGATAACATTAGGCCTATTCCCATCAATCCCTATATCAACAGACCCAGAAGGGCTCTTTCCCGTCTGCGCTAATATAGAAATAGCCTCATAGAGCGCATCACCAGCAAGGGAAGGGTCCTCTCCCAGCGCTTTAGTCCGAAGCTTATCCAGATACGTCATACGCTCCGCCTCGGGGTTAGGGATGGTCGTAGGCACTCCTGCTTCCCTCAACTTCTCACGAAGGGCTTCCCCCCTATTGTCGTAGTTGCCTGTCACATCTAAGCGCCATTCCCCAGGATTTTCCCCAGGATTTTCGACACGCCTTACTCCTAGCGACCTCACCACCGCCAACATCCCGGAGTTAAGTCGGTTTGTCTGCATTCTCTTATCATTGCTATTACCCCCAGTAACATAGCCCGATCCCTTGACTCGATCCCATTGCTGGAAAATATCATAATAACCACCATGAGTGCGAGCTATCGAGCGGAAGCGCGACCGCAAAATCCCCGCTGCCTGAGCATTCCACTGCTGTAACTCAGGGACAGTGAAGTCGTCCGGCAGCATTCCAAGAGTCATCGGTTTCTCCAGCTTTCCCCCTATGGCACGTAGTTCGTCTGCTGAGAATAGCGCGATGAGTTGGGTGGCCTCAAACTCGGTAAGCTGAGATTCTTCCCCGTCCTTCGGTCGGAACTCTACCTTAAGACCAGAAGGGCGACGCTTCTTATCGAACTTACGATCAAGCTCGATTGTCGTATTCACTAGCAGATTGTCCGCTTGGTCAGCCCCATCAGCAAGCACCCTCCAGACGACAAAGTTGTTGTGACCTTCACGATTCGTAACTTTCCCCATCCTGTGACTCTCATCACCCGTTGGGAGAGTATCGCCCGTGTGCGAATCCACCATGCTGCCATCGGGGCCTGCAAAGAATGCTCGTGCAGAGTTGTCCTGTATCATCCCCTCGATGTCTTCCGCTGCGCCCACCTCAAGGAGCGCTTGAATAATACCTCCTGTCTCACTTGCCTGATCTAATTCGAATTGACGCAAGTCACTACCATCCGTCCTCATCATCAAATCAGCCGACATTATCGACCCCATAGATGCGTGATTTGGATGGTTTGGATACCTCTTGATATCAAGGCCAACCGACGACATCCCGAGAATGCGCTTCAGTGGATCAGATGTGAGGAATGTGGTGATAATATCCGCAGCTGTATCTATGGCGGCATCTGAATGCTCGCCATCTGACTCACCCCTCATGTCTGCGATAGCACCCTCAGCGCGAGCAGGGTCTCCCCACACTAGAGCCAAGGCCGCTCCGTCGCCATCCGTCATCTCCTTGAGTTGTATGCGGATCAACTCCTTGATCGCTTCCCATGCAGTATTGGCCTCTGCCACTACCATATATCTCTCGGTAGGGGTAAGCGGACGCCCCCACTTGGCTTCAGCAGCCTCTTCTGCCTGATTAACAAAGTGCTTAACCAGCCGAGGGGCCGCATCGTTATTATGAGCGTCCACGAGCGGCTTGAGCAAGCTCGTTGCTTGCTCCACAAGGTCAGTCCCGTTACGCTTGGCGATGTAAACCATTATTTCCTTCGTGACCCTATGGACGTCTTCCCCCTTTACCATGCTCCAATAGCGGAATGGAAAGACAATAACTGGATCATCTTCGGTCCCGATAAAAGCTACTGATGGCACATCATCTTCCCTGCCCTCGTGCGCCTCCCCCTTGATGAGTGTAATCTCCGGGACTTGGGATGTCAGCGTTTCCAATACGCTCCAAGCTGTAGCGGTGTGGCCGGGCTTTAGGCCGTCCATTTTTTCCAAATCGGTCGGATCGGATGGGAGGTATCGTGAAGCCCGGCCTCCAGATTGGAGGGCAGCGGACAGCGCCTTCCCCTCCTTGTTCAGCATAGGCCGACCAGCGATGTGGGCATCATAAGCTTCTACTACTCGCTTGCGAAGATCGGCAATGTCAGAGAGTGGCGGCTCAACGAAGTCTTTCGCAGACTCAGGAGCGTCCGGATCGAGACCAAAGTTCGCTTTGACTCCTAAGAACCGAGCCCAACTATCGAGATTGTCTTCGTTAAATTCGTCCCGGGAATGAGGCTTATCCACCCCCCACTCCGGATTGAAATGAGCTATGTGCATAGAGATCTCGGTTGTCCCCCCTTGCTGGCTCACCTCATCCCTTACAGGCATCCCTTCAAAATCTGGGCGGTATACCAAGCCCAGGATATATTCATCAGGGTAATCCATTGCTCCCTCATCCTCAACCATCTCCTTCAGCCGGGTATCTATGGTTCCCTCTTCTCCACCTATTCTTGTCCCCTCGAACTTGACAACACCTAGCTCGGCCTCCTTCTCAGCGAAATTCGCAAGCTGATGCATGATGTCTGAATCAATTTTGTCCCAGGCGTAGCCCATCTTTACGTCCCCGTTAGGAAGAACAGTTATAGTGGCATACTCTTCTGAGTTGACGAGGCGGAGAACTCTTTCCATTGAGCCGCCATTCAACTCCATTAAGGCAACCCCCCTCAACTTTGCCATTAAATTAAAGTGTTCTTGTTCATTCTGCAACTCCTTCGCAATTGACGCCCGATCTTGCCCCATGGCCTCAATGCTCGTAGCTCCAAGGGTCTCTTGCGGGTTATCTAACTCACCCCGGACTACTTCCCGCCCTTCTGTCGAGCCTATGCGGAGTTGGACACTCCTTGGGGAATACCTATGATAATAGTCAAGTAATAAGTGAGCCCTATCAGGGACGATTAGCGAAAGGATTGAGTTCTCGTTCTGGTTTTCGTGGCGTTGCCTCAGGGCCATACCAACCCGATTGTCTCGGTCCATTTTGGTCAAATGCCCGAGGTCAATACCGAAAGTTAAGCTGTCGGTCTGGATGTCATCCGACGTCTTACCTTCCCGGATGGTCTCTCTCGTTGCCCGGTCACTCACTAGTGACTTCATCGTCTGGCGGTAAGCCTCATTCCCGACACGAAGCAGGACACGGAAATCAGTAAACCCACGGTGAGACTTGCCTGCCTTTGCCGAATCGTTATTATTGCCCCATCTACTCGCATCGTTCTCGATTCCGGGAGCCAACCCATTAAAGATCGCCTTAATACGATCAGCCTTCGCCTCCCCCTCCGCGCCTCCCTCCGCCAGCGCAGCCTCAACCAAAAGGTCCACGACAGGGACTTGCTCCATCTTGCCGCGATTCCCGAGGCGGCTCAATTTTGTCCCTTTAAGCCTGACTAAGAGAGCAGTGTAGGGATTCGCAACAAGCTGATGGACGAAGCCGGCAGGAGTGAGGCCGTATTCGTGGGACAACACTGCCTGGTCTGAAACAGTGGAGGACGACTCCATTGCGTCAAGCCGAGATGCTACTTCGAGGATGACCTCTCCGACCTCGCCTTTAGCGACGAGATCCAATAACTCCCTGTTCCCATCATACTTGGCATCAGGGTCGACTGGAGTGGGTTCATACCTAGGAATATCAAACCAATCAGCACGGGGGAGAAACCTCCTGATTTCATCGATCTTCTTGCCGTCATCATCAAGGACAGGAACCTCCTCGACCTCGAAAGGAAACCCTCCCGTAACAGTGTTGTCTACCTTTGAATCCCCCTGTGCATGACGAGCCACCCATTGACGGGATAGCCTTTCGGCTTCAACCCGGGCGTTATGCATCATGTTCGGCTCCCGGTTAGCGACGGCCTGTGCCGCCCGATCGCTCTCAACGAGTAGCTGATCTACCCCAACGAGGCTAAAGGAAGCCCTCTCCCCTGCTAACAAGGACTTGCCGAGTTCCTCGACGAGCGCTTCCAAGCTTTCCCCAGATTTAGTGGTGTGCTCAAAGACTTCATCAGGGAGGGAGCTTTCAAAGGTAATTGACAGAACCGTGCCCTTACCGTCCTCAAACTGAGTCTTGAGCCCAATCGATTTCAGGTCCTTCATCAACCCGGAAAGCTCCGATCTGGCTGCGAGATACTCCCTAGAGTCGTCGGCCTCGTTCATGATATCTGACAGCTCAACCAACCGAGCAATCCTTTCTCCAGCCCTCTCGTCCCTCTTGCCTTCAACCCGCCCAACAAGGTCCTTCCCAGCATGACCTTCTGCGCCTCGCTCAAGAAGCTCACTAAGAGCCCCCCGGACAACATGAGCGATATCGGCAGGAACTCTGACATCTTTTGATGCGCCCAGAGTTAAGTTAATGTTGATTGGCTGGTCGTCCTGACCGGAAGCCTTGCGTTGACGCAATCGACGAGGCTTTGGCCCACCAAGCAACGCGAACACCATTTCCTTCTCAACCTCCATGAGACCATCAATGGTATCCCTCATAAGCATGGCCTCCTCAAGAGCTTCAATAGCCTTATCTCTATTAACCACTAAGTTGCGAGCCTCCTGTTGCTCGAGTGGCGACTTCGAGCCCAGTGCTGGCGGGCCAATGTGTGGCGCCGCTAACGTGGATCGAGGGAGCATCGCCCTGGGCTCTGGGTCAGGATCTTCCTCAGTGCCCATCACTTCTTGATACCTATATGGCACCTTCAGCTCTTTAGATTCGAGAGCCTTACTGAAGGGGTTGAACTTAGACCGGCTATTCCTCGCCCTATCCCTATCCCGCTCAAAGGTCTCGAGCATTTGACCAAATGTGCGGAAGCCGGAGCTAGGGGACTCCGCCCTCTTGCCATCAGCGGCTATCATCCATGCCGTTAGCGCGTCATCATAATTCTTAATTACGGCTCTTACGCTCGAGTTAGCATACATTGGCCCTCCAGTGCTGGGAACGAAGTCGCCGGGGCGACTGATGCCCCCCCTGTGCTTATAGTTATCCTTTGGGGAAGGGAGGAATTCGGTGTCAGCCCGAGGGCGGAATCCGCGAGCATCCTGCTCCATTACAAACAGGTCCCACTCCGCTTCATCAAGATTGGACCTTGCAACGTCAAGATCTTCCTTCTCCAAGTCGCTGTCCTTACTCTCCAGAGACCTGACAACCTCAGTAAGGCGGGCTACCAAATCTCTTGCCGCAGTCATCTTCGCCCCCGCCTCGAGGTAGTCAGAATGACTTACGTCTAGACTAGGGAGATCGGTTGGGATAGAAGCAATTTGTATCGCAAGATTGTCCTCAACTGCCTGCTCGTGAGCCTTGCTCAGTGTTTCCACGAGGTCATCTACGTTGATGCCAAGCGCATCAGCAACCCTACTCTTTGCATCCGCAAGAGCTTGCCCCCTTGCCTCCCTCAGTGATTCAGCATCCTGGTCAACCAATTCACCCTGCGTAATCCCAAGTCGACGCATCACGAGTTGAATCCCGTGGGTGCTCGCGGCATTTTTGGCAATCGCGGTAGGGCGGCCGGACTCATTGATGGGATCTAACGCGACCTGTAGCTTGGCCAGAAGGTCCTTTGGAATAACGTCCTTTACCTCTGACCGAACAACTAGTTCCGCCCTGTCTCCTGAAATCCACTCAAGGCGGATGATTCCTCCAGCCTCAACTCCACCCAAGGAGCCGATATCGAATAACACATCTCTGAGGGTTTGCTGTGCATCAAAAAGATCGCTATCGTCCGACTCGATCATCGCCCTGTTCTGGTCAATATTATTCTTGCCCTGCATTAGGGCTCGGTGATGTATGTTAAAGGGGTCTGGAGCTTTAACACTCTCGGAATCAAGAGTTGCCGCCAACTTATCCACCTGTTCCTTGACCGCTGGGGGTAAGTCGTTGAGAGTCTGGTGAACCTTCATGTAATTCTGCACTACCTCAAAAGCCCGTGACGCCATCTCAAGAAGGCGACCTATAACAGTCTCCCTTTCCGCGGCCGCACTCGCATCAGGGATTCTGCTCTTCCTTCTTTCCATGAAACTCCTCAAGGGTCCTACTTTCTTGGAAGCCGATTTCTTGCGGCCTGTTTTCGCATTCGGGTCTCCTCCCAAGGTCGATGCTGGACTCGCAGTCTCGTGGCTTAGCCACCCGCCGATCCAACGGTGGTTCATGACACTCATGTCGTGAGTCGTTGCCCCGGTCTTGATGAGTTGCACAAACCCAGCAAGCATCTCATGACCGATCATCAGGGACTCCTCGTTTAATTTCTCCGAGGCTTCGGCCTGTTCTTGAAGGGCATCCTGAAGGGCCTCGCCATGTAGTTCCGGACTCGACCGCGGGTCTGTTTCTGCCTTATCAGCAAGCTCTTCAAGTTCAGCCCACATCGCATCCAGCTCAGCCACATTCGCCCCCGGGTGGCCCAGTTGATAGGATCGCCATTTGAGCAGTTCTGCTCGGGCGCCATCATCCTTCCGCGCCAGCTCGATCATGTCACGAGTCATCGCTGCAACCTCCGCTCGATCCAGCTTCTGTAGCGCATGATCGTGAGCGACCTCCTCAAATAATGTGGAATTAAGACTATCTGCGAAATCACTAGCAGCGGAGCGGTTTGCTGCCTCGTTACTTCCGTCAGGAAGTTTTGCCCAATCGTAGAGCCTTTCGTGCCATACGTCTTCGTTTACAAGGATCTTCGTGTCTACATACTTACCGTCTTTGAATACTCCGGTAACCGCCATCAACCGGCCAGAAAGGGGGCCATCACCGACCTCATCACCGGACTGGAACACTAACTTACTATCAGCGTATTCCGCGCTAGTCATACGAGAGAGCGCGTCCTTGATCAATCCCCGCAAGAGCTTCCTTGAATCCTTCAGATCGCGGTCAGAGGGGTCGAGTTTGCGGAACTCTTTCATCGCACTCATTATCGCTGCCCTGGTCGCAGGAGCATCGTGATAGTCAGCGAGCTCAGCCTCAACGCCCTCATTGTCTAGGGCCATCTTCCGCAACTCCATGCGAATAGACCCATCAGGATTTGTGTGATGCTCGGTAACTTTCCATTGCTCAGCCTTCAGGATGCCTCCCTCCCCATCAGATACCCTAATGATTGCGCCGACTTCAAGCACCTCCGTAATTCGGTTTTTGGAGTCGGCGGTGCCAGAGTCAATGGCGGCGCGACCCAACCCCAGCTCTTTCCGTATTACTTTGAGCGCATTAAAGATAACCGGAGAGACCCTAAAAGATCCAAGCAACTTCTTCTTGGGCGCATCTTTTTTGGGCTCCGGAGAACCAAGTGTGATCTTCTTCTCATCGTAGAAGTGCTTCCTGAGCTTCCTGAGCTCCCTGTCCAGGACCTTTTGAGAGCCTTCTCCCTTTTTTGCGGTCTCGATTTCCTTGACGACGCCCTTGATTTGGCTGGCAATTGCGTCAGCTCCTTTTGCCCCGGCCACCCTGAGTAGTTCAGCCTGCGCTTCCTTGTTCCCCATCAAGGCCTCGACAATGAAAAGCTTTGTCCTCTGCTCCGGGGTCAGGTCACTGAGGCGGTGTCCCAGGACCCTGCTTACAACCTCCTGATTCAGAGCTTCGGTAGTTTCCTTGACCGGAGTTTTGCCCGTTAAGGCAGCCTTCTCCGCGCTAATGCGAGGGAGAGTTGATTGGCGGAATAGCGCATCACTGGTCTGGTTAGGATCGATTTCGACCTTCCTTGTCTTAGGGTTATATTGCCCACCACGAGGAGAACCCTCAACGGCCTCCACGGGAGAATCCCCAGCAAGAATATCGAGGTCTTTGCCACCTCCCTTAGCGACAAGATTCCTTCGTGTCCCTTTCTGGCTCCCTTTGCCGTCCTCAATGAATTGCTTTGAGGGGCTTTTGAGGGGTCCCTCTGTCTTTGTTGATGACTCGCCGGCCTCTTGCGTTGACTCAACTGGTGGAGTTCCAGTCTCTTTAGTTACAGCTCTCTTCCCGGCGTGGAACAATGCCGCCGTTAAGGTGGACTTGCTATCCTTGTCCGTCGTGAATGTCCCGTCGCCACTCGCAATCTGGTCAGTAACCTGCTCGTCGATATAGACGCGCTTCTTGCCGTCCTTCCCCTTTTTTACGGATACCCGGTCAATGTGAACACTGCCCGTGACGGTTTCCTTGGACGCCGCAGGATCTCCGAAGATCTGCTGCGCTATCGAGGGAGCGTCAGGTCCGGTCTTGAGCTTGACACCTTCCCCTACATCGACCTCTCCCGTCTTAGGGTCGACCGGTCTCTTTACAGGGGGCTTGGTGGAAGCGGTCTGTGTTTTAGGGGTAGGGGTTGGACCTGCTTGAGGAGCAGGGGTTGTCTGGGGAGCTGGACCTGCTTGAGGGGTAGGGGGAGCTTGGGCGGCGGCAGGCTTTCGGAGTCCCGCGCTCTCGTCTGGGCCCCCACCTCTCTCGCTAAAGTCTGTTTCAGTATCCAGATCGGGATGAGGCAGGGCCGATTCGTCCATCCCGGCTTCAATCCAATGATCACGATCCTCCTTAGTGATCGGCTCTTTATTTGCGAGCTTATCTTGAATCTCCTTAACTCGGCTAGCAATCCATTTGTCATACTTGGCCTGCACCTCGGGAGTGACTCCTGAAGTATCAACTAACGCCTCCCTTGCTACTCTACGAAGAGAGTTCTCGATATCCACCAACTCGTTTTCGATGACCCGTCGTCCGCTCTTATCGTTTTCGTCGAGTTTGTTGAGCTCGCTTGTGAGCTCTCTGTGCCTGTCTTCCAATTTCTCCACCCTGTCAGCCATTACACTCCCCCCATCAATCTTATCCTCCTTCTGAGCTTGCTCTAGAGCGCGGGACCTCAAGCTAACTAGATCATTCCTTTCAAGAGGCTTGCTCTTAGAGCCTGGTTCAGCCCCCTCCCTAGATCCTGGTTCAGCCCCCTCCTTAGATTGAGGTGACGCAACATCCCCCTCTTTTTGCAGGCGGGACTGCCCCAATGGTTTAGCATTGCCCTTAAGGAAATCCGCCTGCCCGAATTTAACTACTCCTCCCGTGCCATCTGGATTCTTTACTAGAACGTGAGCATTAGTGATTGGCGACCAAGAGCCATCGGCATTCTGCCCAGAACTTCGATTAATTACTAATGTAACTGTAACTCCTTCTTTGGTTTTTCTGTTTTTTCCGAAATAGTGTTGGGGGTCTAGGGGGATTTCTGCCTGTCCTAGTTCTGGGACGTCCATACCATCCAACCACTCTTGGTAATCCGCGTCTCGTTGGTCTATATCCTCCCCCGTTTTGACTTCCCCTACTGTGAATTCTGGTCCAAAATTAGGCCCCTGCGAACCTGCCAAAGGCCCAGTGGTTGGCGCGGCCCCCTCTGCTGGGTCTGCCTCCTGGAGGGATGGTGAAACAGAACCCAGAGCTGCGGTGGTCTGTGGGATGAGCGTGGCTTTATCCTCCATGCCGTCGCCCCCTTGCTCCACGATCGTCTCCGTCAGCACTGAGGAGGGACGAGCAGGGTCCTCTCCGCCGTCATGAGCCGTCGCAGGGTCCTCTCCACCGTCATGAGCCGTCGGCTTGCCCAGATTAACCGGACCCGTCGGAAGTGAGGCGACCCCCGGTGCACTATATTTCTTAATTTTGGCCAACCCTATCCCAATGGGAGTAGGTAAATTCGTAGTCCCCCCCATGAACGTCCCGAGCACGAAGGCGTGAAGCGCCTGATCAACTATCTCCTCCGTCGTCATGTCGGGATTCATATCTCGAGAGACAAGCATCCCTGAAACAAGCTCATCAATCGATTCCTCCAGCCCTTCATATAGAATGTCTTTCTTCACGTAGTCCTTCCAGAACTTCCGAGCCTCCCTCTTGAACGCTGCCCCCGTAAGAAAGCGCTCCGTTCCCGATCCGGCACCGACACGAGTCACTAGACCAGTGATAAGCACTTGCTTAAATCCAAACATGACCGCTTCCCCGTATTCGAAAGCCGGCTCCCCATTTTCGTCTACCTGGGCTAACGCCGAGTTCACCACCCTCGTTCCCGCACTGTAACCAGATCCCAGGGAAACCCCGCCCTTCACCATGTTCTCCTCGAACATTGCCCACTTCGCCTTTTCCGAGCCCTGTAGCTTCCATCCCGGCTTGGCAACACGCGCCTTTGTTATGGCCTTCAGCTTTTGGCTCTTGGCTAATGCCTTAAAAACTGTCCCGGCCCCTTTTGCGACAACCATGTCGGGGACGAGTCCGAGGAGTTCTGCGGTGGTTTTACCCAACCAGCCCTGATCCAATTCCTGATTACTCTGCCACATATCTGACGAGAGGTCCTCCGTGAACTTGGAAAACTCGCGCCCCCACTCGGTTTTGCCAGCAAGGAAGCCAACCGTCCCCCCCAACATAGCGGATACACTTGCGTTAATATTGTTGAGCGTAGCTACGCCGACCTTCTTCATTCCAGATTGACCCTCAACATCAGTCAAGTATGAGTCGATCCTCTCTTCCCATGTCCCCTCTCGCTCATCGATGCTATCAAGGAAATACGGGTCTGGCGCCCTGCTGTGGAAGTTAACTATCGCGTCATTCTTCTGCATGTGGAGACGGGCCAATGCCCGATCTTTCGCTGCCTCGGAAAGGTCTGAGTGATGAAGACGGATAGAGAGATCCTCGGAACTCATGCGGAGCAATGCCTCATTGTTAAATATAACTTCTCCGCTCTTCGCCATTCGGAAGGGCTCCTGCTTGTGATCTTCATGGAAATCCATGGTGTCGTGGTCGAAGTCCCTAAGGAGCGTCTCAATCTCCTTGTCATCGAGCCCCTTCTCCCTAAGGGTTTCCTTGGCCGCTGCTGCATCTCGTTTCCGCCCCTCCCGGGGAGAGGGTTCCGCAAAGGCTTCTACATCCCCTATACGATTCCCTGTGGCCGCTCCAAAATTTGTTGAAACAGCCTTACCGGCCAGGTCAAATATAGATTCGGCCTCCGAGCCGATCCAATCTAATATTTGTCCCTTAAAGAATCCCCTTTTATCTTTTCGGAGTTCTATTTCTTTGGGGTCACCTAATTGAATTACGGCCAACAGAGCTTGGGTCTCAGCATTATCCTTTCGATCGCTCTTTTGAGCCCTTTCCAATGAGGCGTGTTTATTGAAAAACCTTTGGGCAGCGACCGCTCTTGTCGTTTTGTCTGCCCCAGCTAGCTCCTCTTTAAAGTCCTTGTATAAATTGTAATGAGCCTGGATGCGCTCCTTTTGGGGGCCAGTATCCGAATGGTAGGAAGTTGATAAGTCGAGAAGCCCATTCTCCGCGACCCGGTCATACGTATCCATCCGACCAGCCTCGATCTCTGCGTCGTAAAAGGAATTACGGATTTCCCTTCGCCCTTTAATATCCTGGGTTTGGTATCTCTCGTCATTAAGGATTGCGTCCAGTTCTTCCATCTGATCTTTATGTTATGTGAGGTTTACGCTTGTTGGCAAGAGAGATATTTATTCTCCCTTGCCCTTCTCCTGCTGCTTCTCCAGGTAATTTGTCACGTGGGCACTTTCATTCCTGGCCGCGTCGATGTTTCGGTAGACCTCCTGCTCGGCGGCACTGGGAACAACTGGATCGAGGAGGAGTGATAATTCTTCATTCAATTTGATCGCTTCCTTCCTATTGGCCCGCTTCAATTTTTTCTTAATATCGGCAACTTTGTCCTTATCGATGTTATTTTCTTCGTAGAAGTAGGCCAATTCTTCCTGCGTTTTTTTCGCTGCCGTCGCGCCCCTCCCAGCCCTGGCTTTATCGTCGAATTCTTTAAGTTTGGCGGCATTCGGTCCAGGCCTCGACTTTCCAGACGCAGGCTTAGGTGGTTTTGGTTTTGGCTTATCGTCACCAGCTGTCAGGACAGGGACAGGAATAGCCTTTTTGGAGATTTTATTGCTGTCGCCCTTATTGCTGTTGACCTCGCCTTCAGGTTCCGAGGACCTTTTAGCTAGTCCGGCGAATTTCCCAGCTACGGCTCTCTTTTTGATCCAGGCTTCGGCAAGTTCATAATGCTCTTGCGTTGTCTCTCCGGCATCCTCCCCGCCTCCGGGGAGATCCAAGAATGACATGTCATCAACCCAAAGTCCTAGATCATGCCCCCTCGCCGCCAACCGACCGTCGGGCCAGACCTCCTCATCCCCTATCTCTTCTATGACGGCATCCTCTACCCGCATCAATTCTGCTATCATCCTCGCTCTCCGCGTGGTTATCTTGTTCGCCTTAGTTTCTTTGTAACCATCGTGCATTTGACTCGCAAATTTCAGGCCGGTTTCCGTGTGAATCCGATAGGCGTATGTCTTGAGAATGTTTTGCGATATTGCACGGTATATCTTGGCAGTGACCTCCTTACCATCTTTGTCAATGCGCTCCGCATCAAGGCCAGACACGGCATTTCCCCATGCAGCGCTATATTCCTTGCTTGCCTTTTTAATCTGTTCCTTAGCCGCGATCGAGGAAGCTGCCCTCTCATATTTTGCCGCAGTCATGTTTCCCCCGACCCGTTTGAAGTAATTACCTCTCTCTAGCCTACTTATTGCCTCTTGAGTCGCCGGTTCATGCGCGGGGCCTTGTGCGTCCCTATTCACAGCCACACTTGCAAGATCTTGCAGTGAATCCCTTACGTCATCTATGGTCAGCTCTCCTCTTTTCCAATCGCCCTTGTAGTTGTCAACTAACTCCTGCTGAAGCTCGGAGTCCTCCCAAAAGGCAGCGCTATTGAAGTCAATTCCGTGTTTGATGAGGAGATCCTTGTCCCCGATTATGCCGAGTCGGTCCGTCGTCGCCTCGACGGCTTTACGGAGACTCTCCTCCTGGTCGGCGGTTATCCCCTTAATCCCGAGCTCGGCTTGCCTAACATTGTGCTTATGAATCGGGCTCGTCGACTGGATCGCCTGAAGCCTAGCCTCCGTCTCCCTCTCCTTCTGATGACGCATCTCCGTTTCAGTCTTATCTTCGGTCATTGCCGTTATTTGCGAAAACGACTTCATTATCATATCATTGCTAGCCCAGTGCGGGTTCCTATCAAGAAGGCCCTTGATCGCCTCCGATTCAGTCTCATTACCACCGTATGAGTTCTGGAGCATCTGCACCGCTTCAGCCGCCTCAGCAGTATAGGCATCCTGCCGGTTTATCTTCCTTGTCAACTGGTGCTGAGCCCGCATCTTCATGACTAGATTCATTTCCTGTTCTAGGACATTGTTATGTTTGGACCGGAACTTGAGATCCTCTTGAAGTAGCGCATGACTCACCGAAGAGGGGGTCATTGAATCATGCATCAACTTCGGCGCATTAAGGGTAGTCTGTATCCTCGACCTTAAGCTTTCTTCCATAGTTGAAATACCCGCAGAGTCAGATATCGACGCAGCACTCTCTTGGTATCCCCGACTAGGGTTAGCCGGGCCCATTTCTCCTCCGCTATCGAACTCGGGGAGGGAGTCAGAGCTTCCTTGCTCTTCTGCGCGAACAGGGAGGTTGTCTAGTTCTGGGTCATTGGTGGGTTCAGCCATTAGCGTCTTCTTCCTCCGGGCCGAGTGGCCTTTCTACGGTTGGGTTCGGGTTCCTTCTTTTTCTTCTTCGGTTTAACGGGCTTCGGCGTGGGGCGAGAATAATTTTTTCCTGAATTGGGATCTTGGTAGATGGTGTGGCCAGCTTCTGCTTCACCTTTTTTTGTCTTATCGTAGGTTTTGTGGCCGCTACCCTTCAATATTTGTCCATCTTCAGGACTCCTGCTTGGCCAATGACCCGTCTCATCCGCCGTTATTCCGTGAGCCTTTGCCGTCTTCATATCATACCCCTTGCCCTTAGGGTCCCACGGCCGCTGATCCAACTTAGCTTGGCCGACTTTAGAGATCCACTCGTTGAGACTTTCTGGGTTTTCCCGAAGCCCCTTCTCGGTTGGAGGGCTTGGAATACCCTTGTCCAATCCAAATCCCTTTAGGCGACTGTAATCATTGTAGGTGTCCACAAGGTCGGCCCTGTATTGAGCCGCGTAGTGGTTGGAAGTCTCCCCCTTGAGGACAGACTTAGTCAGCATCTCCCGGACGGCAGCAAACGACTCATTGGCCTCCCGGTCTATCTCTCCACCTTTGCCGAAGAAGGTTTTCCC
>TARA_R110002110_G_scaffold415043_1_pt1 | contig 19795 bp, 32 predicted proteins | sample TARA_R110002110 | Tara Oceans TARA_R110002110 (sample SAMEA4397330) | marine metagenome | biome: Polar Biome; feature: [SRF] surface water layer (ENVO:00010504); material: water (ENVO:00002006), including particulate matter (ENVO:01000060) such as... | depth 5 m
TTTAGTGTTTCTCATTTTTAGGGTACTCCTTTTTAAGTTGATAGAGGTAAATTACTCACACTTCTTGCATTGAGTTTTTTCATTTCTGACCGCATTTCTTTGAACGTTTTTCCATTCATGTGTTTTTCGAGGGCCTCAACAAAAACCTTCTGAAACCTTTTCTGCGACCAACGCTTAAGACCCTGCGTTTTCATAAACCATTCCTTGAATCCATCATCCGCATTAAAGGTAATTGTATGAGTGCCGTCGGCATTTTTATTTTCCTCAACAACATCAAAGAAAAAAATGTCTTCTGGGTGTTCTGTCATTTTGAAAACCTAATAAATATTTCGCCATAGCGATTTCTTGCTTCCGGCGCGCTCGCCGGCGAAGTCCTTACTCTGAAAATCATTTCTTTGCTCTCGTCTAGGGCTGTGAAGCGATGCCCAGGACCGCGAGCCATTTGCGTGTAAAACTGCTGATTGAGATCGTCTATGGTGAACTTTTCAAACGACATATCAATTGAGCCGTCTGGCCTAATCCAATATGCCCCCTCATCAACTTCGTTGGGGGGCTTGTAAAAGAAAGTATCTTGACCGTATTCGGCCGCCCAGCCTTCTCCCAACTCCTTCAGTATCTCATGATCTTTTCCTTTTTCAGGGCGAGCCATAACAATGACAGAGTTCTCGGGGCGGCCGGTGTCAACTTTAATTACATTACCTTCTTCGTCCCTCGCTGGTTCACCCGTCTCGGGATCGCGTAAATCTTCTTTGTAGCCGCCAAGTGTGGGTATGTAGCCGAACCCCGATGATCGAATGTCTCCCAAGAGAAGCGGCATGTTCTTGCTATTAATTTCTTCTTGGGCTCCCATTTCTTCCTCGGAACATTCTTTTCCCTCCGGCAGGTTAAGCTCCCCCTCACAGGACCGATCGCTGGTTATGATGATGTAGCCCCTGTCACCATAGTCTGTTACGATTCTACTAAACGCAGTTTCGGAAAGGACGCGGTATTTCCAATTATTATCTTTAAGATATTTGTTCCAGGTTTCGAGAAGTTGTTTCATCTTAGTATACTAAATAGTTCTCATCGAATGACTCGACCCAGTTCGTTTGCTTTGTGCGCTGTTACTGGTTGGCGGGGATCTATTCTGTCGCGCCAATCAATAATATAGAGCTGTTCGTTTTCTATTTTCAAGGTACCTACAATCTCTCCGATTCTTCCTTCGGCGCGAAGTACCACCAGCTCTCCAATCTTAAATGTTCTCATCGCTGAAAACTATATATTCATTCTTTACCTTTTTAAGTTTTTCGTTTAAGATCACGAGGGGGCCGGGCGAGCCTTCAAATGCAATCTTTACCCACCTCAGTCCCATAGTCTTTACGACGGCTTGCCGTCCCACGAAATCCACAAGATCTGGATCGGTAAGTATTTTTTCTTCATCTACCTCTACCATGTCGCCAATCGAAAACGGTAAACTCATTTTTCCTCCACCTTTTCTAGTCTATTTCCTTTAACATTGCAAATAAGTGTGATGCCTAAAGCCCCTAGTCTTTTCACGTTGTATCTTACCTTATTCCCCACTTTGTGGACGACGTACACCCCCCAAAGCGCAGACGGATCGCAGTCTTTAACGCGAACGTGATCACCTTCTACAAACTTTGTTTTCTGTGCCATTTGTATCTCCATGCGTCCTCGCATTTCCCCATATGTTCAAAATGCTTTATACATCTAGTGCTGTAGTTGCTCAAATTTCTACATCGTCGCAGTTCACCCCCCGGAAGTTTCCTAAGAAGTGCTGTCCAGAGATCTATAAGCCGCTTTTTCATTTATTTTCTTTTCGCAACTCCGCCAATCTGCGTTTAATATAGGGGTGTTCCTTAACTATCTTTTGCCCGATCATTCCAGTGCGTAACTCTATGATTCGGCGACTAATATATCTTTCCGTCCGTTCGTCCGCCAGTGAAAAGATTCTATCGCCACGCAGTTCGGCTGTCCGACGAGCGGTGTACCTCTCAGTTCGTTCTGTTATAGTCATATTACTAATATTACCACATCTATTCGTTGGTGTCAACCGTTCCTTGTATTTTTTTAAGGTATTCTTCCAGTATCTCAAAGGTGTCCCCACTGAAGAATTTCACTTCCCAAAGATTAAACTCTGGCCGCGTACCTATTTTATTCAATCTTGTAAGAAGCCCCGCCCCCTGCTGCTCGGGGTAGCCTTCGCGCTGGGTATGATGTTCCACTATGTCGCCTATTTTTAGCGTGTCTGTATCAAAACAACTCATCGTTTTCAAACTCCTCGTCATCCGCTGCTTCTAAAAACACGGGGGACTCAAAAGATTTTGGGGCCGGCTCCACGCGGGGACGACTAGGCGATTCAATGCGTAAGTTTTCCACCGAGTTCCATATGAAAAGTTTATCGAGAGGTTTCTGTTTAACCCATTTAACTGCCATTTTTCCATGCGTGTCCGGACCGTCGAATACCACTCCTAACGCTCCCTGGCACGGCCCTAGAATTTCAAGCTGTGAGGTGTGATAAGATACCAAGTCTCCCTTTTTGGGCTTTCGGTCTGTCATGCGTCCGTGGGAGGATTGCCAAAATGTTCTTGCTCTCCGTCATCCCATGTTAAAATACTCGCATTACCGGGATGCGGTTTAATGTGAATCTTAATAAAATCAGCCATCGAATCAAAAATAGCTAAGGCGCCGCGAGGGGCTGGTGTGAGCCAGTGGATAATTGCTTGGCCAGTCGCCAACACAACCCCTTCAATTACCACACCAACACCAGATACTCCTGTTTCATCGTATTGGCGCGCAATGGTAAATGTGCGGATTCCCTCTGGGGCCTGCTGGGTTGGGCGCTTTGGTTTAAGGCTTTCGGGTTCTGTCGACACCTCTTCTTTGGCCTCTTCCGGTTCAGGCTCGGGCGCCTTTTTCTTAGTTTTTCGTGCCAAAGCTTACTCCTGCTGTGCTAATGATTTTTGAGCGTCGTATGCATTGCCAACGGTATCCAGAAGTTTACCCATGTAACCGCTTCGACGGAGCGCTTTAAAAGCTAAATTTTCCGCAGAGTGAATACCCCCAGTCTCCAGCCCACTCCTTCTCATCCTCTTTATTTTACCTTTAACTCTCGATCCTAAATCGGTCGCTTCAGAGTACTCCCCGTGATTATAATACTTAACAACTTTATCTATCTCGCGCATAAGATGTCGAGCCTTCTTAAAAATGTTTACCTTGTCTATCCTAAACTCTTCTCGGGAAGGCTTCAACTCCCAAGTATCATTCAATATAGAATAAACCCCTGTAGACGTATGCTTCTCATCATCATCTTGCACGTACAACTCAACCTCATATCCTTTTACCTTAATATTATGAGTACGATTCCAGTTCCCTCGTGCTGCATCAAAATATTTTTTAACTAATCCTTCGTCCTCCGCGATATCTCTAAAATCTATTACAATGTGTACGTCAAGATCTGAGTAATCAGACCAGTTGTAGTTCGCAAGAGATCCTGTTAGTATTATATCCTTTATATCTGCATTTGGCAAGTCTAATTTTTCAATAAATTCCTCTGCAATTTCTTCCAGCCTGTGCCTCACTTCGGGGCGCATCTGATCTTCTTCCCACCAAATCTCCGGATTAAGTATTGGCTGCATTTCAAAAGAAGTTATAAGTTTGCCAGCTCGAGGCTGAATTTTGATTTTGATCTTTTCTTCGAGGCCGGCGAAACCGGCCGGTGAAGATTTAGATCTCTTCATAGAAGGACGCGTGTAGCCCTTGCCACCTCCAGTATTCCGATTGCCACCTTTCCCAATCAATCTTTTTTTCTTTCGGGCGTGGCCACGCTTATACTTTTTCTGTATTTCTTCTTCCTCTCGGATTTCATGAGCCCGCTCGCTCGTATGCATTCGAACACTGAGGCCATCCATGTCGTCAACTTTGTCAACTACTTGCTTGGCTAGAACATCTCTTCTTGCGCCGGCGGGTAGTTTTACTCGAAGCTTTAAAGTGGAAAGTGCGTAGGTATCAAACTCTTTTTGTACTCCGCCTTCGTGAGGTTCTAAGGGTCTGGCGGTTAAAACGTCTTCGACCGCGCGAATATCGTTCTTGATTTGATCGCGGTTTCCTCCTATCCCGGCTTGAATGCGGAGCAATACAAACATGTTAAATGTTTCTTGGTGATACGAGGGATCTTTTTTATCTTCTGCGAGAAGATTATTTTCTATCATGCCTTATAGCCCGCCTTCTATAAATAGTGCGTTCCGTTATCAATCTCTTGTCTGGCGCCCTGCGAAGATATCGTATGTGTAAATCGTTCTCATTAAGCATCTCCCTGCGGCGTGAGGCTGCGAACCAATACCTCTTGAAGCCCCTCTTGAATCGATTTTTGAGCTTCAACTTCTTGTGAACGCATCTCCTCAATAAATAGCCACAGGGCGTCTCTTTCGTCTGCTATCTTTTCCAGCTCCGCCACTTTTTCTTCCAGTTGTCGCAGTCGTTCCTTTAAGTCTTTAAGCTTCGTACGGTTACGGAAAAAACGTCTCATACATGTTAATTATACACGAACTGCAAAATTATTTAATAGAAAGTTGGCTGTATAAATATTAAATTGCAGAGTTCTTCACGGGTAATAATGCCAGATTTTCTCGATCGCATTAAATAGAGCAGCTCAAACTGTTGTTCGCGTGATAAAGGAAACGGGTAGTTATCCGGTTGTTCTTTCTCTTTCGTAATCAGGGCGAGAGGTTCAGGTGCGTCATAAATCGTGGGCTCGCCTGCCTTGTTAATTAATAGCAGCGGCCGCTTTGTATTTTTCATTTCTAAATCCTTTCATATCAATATATAGTTAGCTTCCAGAAGAATCATCATCGTCTCCTGCGCTGTCGTCGTCATCGCCTGTGTTGGGGAGAAAAGTATCTATTACATATCCAATTTCAACTAAACTTCCTTCGGGCGGGAGCACGTCAAATTGCACGCTGTTCGTGGGACTGTCGTAAGTCCAATCTGTAAACTCCGCAAAGTCTACAAAAACAATTAAGGAATCCTCAATAGGCGCATAGGTTAATTCCCACTCTTCATGTGGTTGCGCTTGGCTAGCCGCCTCCTGCACCCCGGGTGTCCAATCTTGATCACAGATGTCTACTACAACCCCGCCAAAGGCAGTCGTTGCATCAATATAACGATCCCCCACATAAAAGGTGGGAGGGCTCCATTGGCATGACGACAGCGAGGCGGGGAGGTTAACTATGCTGGCTAGGAACACTGATGGTCGCTGGCTCCCATACCAATTGATAAAATCCAACAACCCATGGGGTGTGTTAGTAAAATCTCGGTTGCTCTGCTCATCTTCATCACTTACAAAGACGACCAACAGGCCTGCGTCTGGGCGCAACCATGATTGATTATATGTATTTTCTATCAGGTAGGCGTACAGGGCATCGAAGCCTGCCTCTAATCCGTGGTTGCCTGTATTGTTATAAGAATCCCACGCATCTTGTACACTATCACCGGGGATGAGGGGGAATTGAGACGTAGTGGAAGCGTTCCCCCATGCGGTGGTGGTAATCCCTAGTCGCCAGCCCGACGGTGGTAGCGAAAGCATCATCTGCTCAATGCCAGCCACGACGGAGGTGGCATGCTGATTCATAGACCCGGACTTGTCGATGAGCCACACTATATCAATGCCGTCAATAGTATAGGGCTGCTCGAAGGAGTCAATCCAAACGTCGCCGCCTTCTCCCGGGACCTGGACCGGCACTTCAACGATAACCTCTACTGGGACTTCGACGATAACTTCTACTGGGACTTCGACTTCGACCAACTCTGGTTGGTACAAACTGTAGAGAGCATAATCTCCTTCAATGCACCCTAGCATTACCAGCATCCCGAATAATAATGGGAGGCGCCTCATTTTAGTCTCTCACACCTCCTCGGCGGGGCGATCGCGCTCCCGGGAAGGCACTTAAAGCGCCAACGGGGTCTGCTGTCAGGACGCGCGATTTAAGAACGTCTTTATCAAAGTTCCACCCCGGAGAGACCCATACAATACTATCGAGGGGGATGGGGATGCGCCAGTTCCCGGCATCGATCGCGCTTACTACTCCGATAAAGCGACCTCTCTGATCAAATACACCAGAGCCGGACGCGCCAAACCACCCAAACATATTTGCTATTACGTGGCCTCGCTCTAGAGTAGCTACGTGGCCGCGGATGGTTAATAAATCATGACGGCCGGGAAATCCTGTGTAACAAACATTTGTTCCCAGGAGATTTTTGTCATCTTTCCTCGGGTTCCAATTAATGGCTATTCTGCTTTGAATCTGGGGGGTGATGAGAACCGCTAGATCTACATCGTGATCACGATAAATAACGCGCGCTGTTACGACCTCTCCGTCGCGGCCATGGATTTCTACGGTGGCAAAGTCTTCAACAACGTGTCCAGCGGTAACTACTACGAAGCGCTTGTACATTTTCATGTACGTACCGGACCCATGGTTCCCAGTGAGTGGGTCAACTATTTTGACCGCGGCGTTTCGCGTTTTGGTCTCTGTCGCACTGAGTTGGCTTAACTCTAAAACGGTGGCTGTCTGATGATAGACATCTTTTGCCGTCTGTTCTAGGGCTTTTTCAAATGGAGTGACGGCAGTAGCAGGAGTAACAGTAGAAAAATTGTTGCATGCGATCAGTGCCACGCATGAAATAATAAGAATAATAAGTTTTTTCCGGCGCTCCACCGCACACCCTCCTACATATTAATTTTTAATCTCTTCAACTACACCTGCTATTGTTATTACAACCTTTCTGACTAAAATAAATAGCGTTCCCGTGCCATGGCACATAGTAACGCTTCTGAAGTAACTATGGAGTAAAACCCTTTAATCACTTTAAAAAACAAAAAAGGCGCCTCAGAGGGCGCCTTGGTTGTCAGTAGGAGACTTTCTCTTGCTTGATATTAAGTGTCAAGCGGAAATATTGGGTGTCCGATCATAATCGTCTTCAAGGCGTATTACGTCGGCTAGCTCGGGAGTGCTCACCTCTATTAATTCCACATTGTATTCTTCTGAGGCACAAAAACGATGTACCGCTTCCGGCGTCACGTGATAAGATTCACCCTCCATCAACCCCAGAGATACTATCTCGTCATCTTCATGATCGGGACCAAGCTCTAATATGAGGGGGCCCGAGAGAACGTAAACCGTTTCATCCTTCTTTTCGTGGTACTGTCGCGACATTCTGTGGCCGGCCTTGATATAGATGTACTTTGCCACGTATTTATCGGTTTGCGCCCAAATCCTTTCATAACCCCACGGCTTATCGATGTAGGGAATGTCTTCGTCTGTGTTTAGCATTCTAACCTTTCAGCAGCTGCTTGTTAGTGGAAAAAATCTTTTCAGCCAAAACCGGAGGGGAGCCAACGACGGTCACTGCCGATACGTTGTTACCGCTTCCAAACTGAATACGAGAGAACTCAAGTTGAGTATCTAGATTTTTTGGAAGATAGCCCTTATCGAGGTTCTTCCTCATCGCGCTGTCACCTCTAATTTGTAAAATAGAATCCGGATTTATCCATATTTCATCTAACTCGTAGTGATTGTCAATGGCGCCGAAGCCTTCGGTTATGTCATAATCTTTTATCTTCTTTACTTCGACTAACTTAATCATCCGTTGCCTCATTCTCTGTCGTCGATTCGGCCCCGAGAAGTGCCTCCCAATCCGTTGCCTCATTCTCTGTCGTCGACACGGCCTCGACCGGATTCAGATCATCGGGAGGAGTTTCCCGCTTTTGGCGTTGGTAATCTCCAAAACCAGCTATTACTTGATTTATCTCCAGACAACGAGTATCGATCTTGCCCAGATTCCGTCGTAGGACTTCTATGTCCTCGTGAAACTTGTTTGGATTGAACTCTTTGTCCTCGAGGTGGGTCATCGTTTCATTATAAAGTTTGATTGATTCCTCAAATGTGTCAGCCAACGTGCCGAGTAAAAAAGTAGCTTCAGACAATACCTCATCTACCTCAGCTGTGTAACTAAGTCTAACTCTCATATTTATTCCTTTCGTTTATAAAATTGCTTTCCACGCGGTTGTGGCCACAAGTCCTAATCCGACTGTTATTATGATCCACAAGATTTTTGTGTTGTTGTTTTTCCACGATTCTAAGCCGAGGATGCGAGCATCTAGCCTGTTCAGTCTTGCGTAAAGGCCTTCGTCGGGATTGTACACCGCTTCTTTGATCTTGGCGATATTTTCTCCGAGCTCTTCCTGTTTGTCTATCAGAGTTTCGATCCTGGTCGCGAGATCTTGCAGCGCCAAAACAATCTGACCCTCGTTCTCTAAATCTGACATTTCTTTCTGCCTCCGCGCTTATTTTCGCTGTCCTAAATAGTGTCATATTTCTATAATGGCATGACTGGTTGTGATTAACGTACCGGCAGCCGAGGCTGCGTTCTGAAGGGCTATTCTGGTCACCTTTAAAGGATCAATGATTCCAGCGTCATACATATCTACTGTCGAAAAATCTCGGAAATTGAAGCCGGAGTTTTTTCTAGCTTTTCGAACTTTGGCCTCGATTAGATCTGGACTCTGGCCAGCGTTAGTCGCCATCTGTCGCAGAGGGGCTAGTACAGCCTTTTTAACTATCTCCACTCCCAAAGCTTGATCCTCGTTGTCTGTATTCACTTTTAGGCGCTTTATCGCACGCAATAGAGCCACGCCCCCTCCGGGTAAGATCCCTTCTTCCTGAGCCGCCTTGACGGCCTCTAACGCATCCTCTATCCGATGCTTCTTTTCGGTCATTTCTACTTCGGTCGCGGCGCCGACATTAATAACGGCCACGCCTGCTGCCAGCTTGGTAATGCGGTCTTGGATCTTTTCGCATTCTCGTAGATCATCGGTCTGCTGCAGCTCGCTTTTAAGCAAATCGATATTTTTATCTATCTCTTTAAGGTTTCCTTTGCCGCCGATCACCGTCGTTAAAATCTTAGTAATATCTATAGATTTACATTGTCCAAAGTCCGTGAGTTTCGCGTTGCGCAGCTTTGTTCCTGAATCTCTCGTAATAAAAGTTGCGCCGGTAGAAACGGCCAAATCATTCAACATGTTCTTTCTTGCCTCGCCATAAAGGGGTGCTTTAACTGCTGCTATTTTCATTGTACCACGAACCGTGTTCATGATTAAAGCAGCGAGGGCTTGTCCTTCTATTTCTTCTGCAAATATTACAAGAGGCCTTCCATCGCGTGATACTGTTTCTAAAATCGGCAAGATTTGTTCTACCGTATCTATTCTGGCATCCGTGATAAGTAAGAGGGGGCTATCATATTTTACTGCGCCGCGGCGCTCGTCTGTTACAAAGGCCGACGCTACGTATCCGGCTGGCATTCTGAATCCTTCTATCACATCGAGAGAAGTTTCCATAGATTTTGCCTCCTCAACCGTAATGGCGCCATCTGCGCCGGCCTTGTCAATCGCTGTCGCGATTAGCTTGCCAATCACCGGATCATTGTTGGCTGAAATGGTTGCAATGTTCTCGACATCTTCCAGGCTCGTAATGGGCGTGGAAAGTTCCTTCAGATTTTCTACAATAACTTCTACTGCTTTGTCTATTCCTCGCTTAAGTTCGATGGGTGACGCGCCGGCGGACAGATAACGCTGCGCTTGGCTGAATATTTCTCTTGCAAGAATTGTTGCGGTAGTTGTGCCGTCGCCTGCTGCTATATTAGTCTCCGAGGCGGCCTGCTTTAAAATTTGCACCGCTGCGTTTTCGAATACGTCATCCAAATGAACAAAGACAGAAACTGTAACACCATCTTTGGTGATAAACGGTTCTTTATCCTTCTCCTTGAGTATTACGTTCCTTCCTTTCGGTCCGAGCGTAGTCGCTACGTTGTCTGCTAGTTTATTAACCCCGCTCAAAAGTTTCTCGTTAAGGACGCGTCGGTCCTCGAACTTACATATTGGCATTCACCCTCCAAGTTGTATGATTATTATAACACAAAATTTTCATTTGTCAAACTATTTTTTTATTCTTCTGCGGCTTTGGGTGCGGCGACCCGGGTGTCTGCTGTCCTTTGCTCAATATCTCTGGCATTATCAATAGCATTCTGTGCCTCATCATCCATTTCCAGGCCCCCGGCAAAATATCTGTTAAGGCTATCTGATAAATCTTTCAAAGAGGCGAAGACTGCAAATATTTCTGCATTAAGTGCACCGGAAACCCTTTGCAGCATTTCCTCTACATAAGCGCCGCCAATCTTAAGAGATCCCAAATCCTTAGAAAAGGTAGGCGCTCCGGGATTCGTGGCCTGAGTCTCATTAAGATCAAACTGTCTCTGGTCGTCTTGCAGAAGCCCGTAGGTGTTTAGGAGAGCCTCTTTCTTCTGTTCGGTGTTCAGGGCACCGTAATATTTCTTCAGAGTTTCTGGATCGCTTACCCACACTACGTCAGCTAATATTTCTTGACGAGCCCTAGCAATCTCGGACGTCTCGAAGCCCTTAACAATGCTGTTGTGGGCTTCTTTTATCGCGTTAGCTAGTAAGCCGAGATACTCCCGAATCGGGCGCTGCGCGGTCTTCGTGGGAGGAAAGTTTGGATTGTTTGAATACAGGCTTTCAAACAGAGGCCATAAAATTTTATCCCGGAGGGAGTTGTCCCGGGATTTCATCGTGGTATAAGCTAGGCCGTTCCACTTGTTAAAGAGAAGCTCCTTGTGTACTTCGCGTGGATAAGATAAAATCTGCAATACCCTCTCAATGTATACGTCGCGACGGGGGAACTCTGGATCAATCGCCTGAACTAGTTCGGGAGGTACCAGTCTAGGATATATTTCTTCCAGGTTTTCGATAAACTTTATTTCCAGCTCTTCGTTCGATGGTAATTTGTCACGCGCTGGCATTGAAGCGGCGAGATCTTCTGCGTCTGCCACAAGACGCGTCGGAAGCCAACACACCCGCGGGTGTATTGAGGCGAGCATGATGTCCAAGATGTTATTTATTGTAATATCAAACTGATAGAAAACAATCTCCCCCCTTTGTTTGAGATCGCTGGTCTCTTCGCCATCTTCTTCTTCACCGCCAAACCTTTTAATGCAGGCAACGTATCTCATGGCATTGACGTCTGGGTGGTCGTACCTGGGCTTTATAATATCTCCGATCAAATCTGACCAAGAGCCGCCTACTTTTAACTTTGTATATAGCTTAAGCGACACAGGTATTCCGTCGCCTGTATAAAAATCTGCGATGGTTCCGGTGTTGGCTTTCACCTGGGTGCCTTTCATGAGAGCAGCCAAAAATGCTTCGAAGGTAAACCCGGCCGAAGCTGCATTAAAGTTAGTCACAATCTTTGTGAGAGTTTTATAAAAAACAAGATAAGAAATTAACTTCCGGATTATTTCTATGTTGTTTCCCTCTGCACTGGCGATGATTTGTTGCGGGCCTTCTTCGCTGTAAAAAGATTCCAAGGATCTTATTTGTTCCTCAAAAGTGGCGCCTTCCTTACCAATGTTGTCTAGATATTGTTGTAGCAGTGCCCTCTGGGGTCCAAGAATGGTTTTTCCTTCTTTGGTGGTAGATACGTCCGACCACCCTATCTCAGAGATAGGAATATCGGGGATCATCGACCACTCAAAGGTAGCGGCTGGAGGCATCATATTTTCAACCAGTGTAGTCAGCCCCTCTCTGGCCTCAAGCACCTCTTCAATTAACTCAGCAATACCCTTAAATCCGAAGATATCTCTCTTCTCTTTAAAGTGATTCTCTACGATCTGATCAAAATCTATCGACATAATACAAACTCCTGATATAATTAGACGATTATGTCTGCAATACCCATTTCAACTGCTTCTTCCGCGCTGAAATATGTATCTAGGTTTTTAGAAACGATTTTCTTCACCTGCTTCATTGTTAGATTGGTCTCTTCAACCAGCGCTTCGAACATCATGTGTTCTATAATCTCGGCCTCTTTAACAGAGGCTTGTATGCTGTGAAGGCTGCCGCTCTCTCCGGTTAAAACACGGTGGAGCATTAGGCGACAATTCTTCCCTATGCGCCGTTCACCCTTGGTTCCGGCCGCCAGCAAAAGCACTCCGGCAGACAAAACCTTTCCTATTCCTACCGTGTGAATGGGAGTTTCCTCACGTACAAGTCTCATTACGTCGTAGATGGCAAACATTTCTGCAACGTTGCCGCCGCCGGTCGCAATATAAAAATCTATTGGGAGAACTATAACCTCTCCGTCTTCTCCCATGGTGCCTTCTTTGGAGTAGTGATAATGTAGTAGGCCCCCTAAGAGTTCTTGGGTGTTCTCCTCGGCGATGTCGCCATATATATTTATGACTTTTGGCTCGGGAAGGCCGGTGTCTCCTTCAAACCCTATCGTTTCTTCTTCTTCTTCTGATTTACTCACTGATTAACCTTTTCTGTAATTACTCCCAAGTCTAATTGACTTTGGTTCATCCTTACGATTATATTCTACCAGATTATACGAAAAATTTCTAGCCCACTCTAACCATTCTTCTAAAGAATTAAAATCTTTAGTGGCCAGGATGGTAAACTTCTCTGCCTTCTGATTAAATCCATCACCGTAAACTCTCCACTCTTTTTCGATCTCCTTAAGGAGGCGACGAAAGTTTCTTTTGCCGGGTATATTATCTATCTGGAGTCTGTAACGATAACTATCACTGTATCTATGGTCTTCTTCCCAGGCGCTGGCTTTTATTTCTCCCATTGTTCTTCCCCTTTGCGTGCTTTGTGCATCTCGTCAAGTTGACGCATAGCTTCTTTCCAATTAGTGAACTTAAGAGTGAAAGAGAACTCTTTGGGTGAATAAACTAAAATATTTTGCACTACTGATTCCTTCCAGTGATCTGTAATCTGCTTATCTACGGCTATGAAATCGCGGATCTGCGGCTTCTCAAAGTCTGCTTCTTCCAGGTGTTTATATTTAATCTCTTGCAAAAAGGTAACGTCCTCATGAATTTTAGCGCACATTAGGAGACAGCGGTAAATGGTGTTCTCCACCACTCGAGCAGCGTGTGAAACTTCAAAAAACTGTGTCGCAAATTTACACGAGAACACCCCAAAAAAATACACACAAACTAAAATGATGATCTGCAGATCAGTTGCCTCCATATCTCCTCCATATAAAAAAACCGCGAGGATAACTCACGGTTTTATTATAGCAACTTATGTTTCGTTTGTCAACGATTACTTTTTATTCTTATTTTGGAGAGCTTCTTTTACTATTCTTTTAGCAACACGCTTGGTGATCTTGTTGATCATTTCTTGGAGTTCGGGGACCTCTTCCTCTCCGGGGAGGGGCTCTTCTAATCCGGGTTCTTCTAGCCCAGGCTCTTCTTCAACTTCTTCGGGGGGCTCTTCTTCAACCTCTACTTCGTCACCGAGAACATCTTCCAGCGCTACTTCCAGCGCTGCTAGGAAATCATCAACGTTTACTTCTCGCGCGCCGCCAGGCTCTTCTAGTCCGGGCTCTTCGAGCGCAGGCTCTTCTAGCTCGGGCTCATCGAGCGCAGGCTCATCGAGCGCAGGCTCTTCTTCGGGCAGTGGCTCTTCGAAGGGGAGTTCGTCTTCAGCCTCACGCAGGCGTGCGCCTGGGCGATCGTCATCCGGGTGACCATACCCAGCGTCTCCTTCACCGCGGCCGCGGCCGTGACTTTCATCGATAGGCGCATCAGTCGCGCTAAGGCCATCAACGAAGCCTGGGGTGAGCGGCCTTAAGTCAGCCAACTTCATGAACTGACGTACTTGCGCTTCAGTAAGTAGATTTCCTTTTTTACCCATTGTGAGGTTCTCCTAAAAACAAACGAATGTTGCTACATTTAATTAGTATCTATCGAACATAACGACGCTTTTTATTTTGGCTACGGTGGCGTCAACTATTTGTTTTGCCCTCACAATACTAATGTGGTGTCGTTCTGCCACCTCTTTCAAAGTCATGGGTCCGTGTTTATTAACCGCTATAAGGGTGCAATTGTTGTCCTCTGGGAAATCTATCCACATTCGACATTCTTTTTCTGCACAGTCCCTTTTAGCTATTAAACACTTCTTACTACATTCTCTCATAACAATTCCCTTTCAAATAAATATTTTTTAATATATATCACTATCTCTTCCGTATCAAAACGTTTGAGTTTCTTACTCCACATAGTCTCGTATGGTATCTCTTGTACATCGCCACTCCCTATGATGAAAAGTGAAGGAAACCCTTCGTAACGCTTCCCGAGATGTTTTGTGAACCCTTCTCTTAAAACGCGTCGGCCCCCAACATCTTCTGCCTCTATTACATATAGAATACAGAAGTTTTTGATTTTTTCTTCTAGTTTCATGTAAGTTGGTTTAAAGCGCGTACACGTTCCGCAGCCCGCCGAAGTAACTAACAAGATAGAAGTTAACCCTATCACGCTCTGACGTCGGAGCAGTTCCAACTCTGAAACTATATTGAGTTGTCTTATAATTGTGGTATTTCCTCTTCTATCAGATCAAATATGTTTTCCAAATCTTCTTTCGTAATCCCCAGCTTTTTCATCAGATCTTTTCCGTCTTCTCTCAGCTTCTTTGACTTCTTTAACTTGGCCTTCGACATCAATCCTTCGTTCTCGCGATAATGATCTAAAAACTGCATAAACTTTTCATTCTTTTCAAGCAACGATAGTACACACGCTCTAAAGAACTCGCTCTGCGTGGCAAACCCTTCATAGTATAATCTTATTTTCATTTCCTCGTGCAGACGAGGGTGAAGAAAAAAGCTTACGGTCGTCAAATCCCCTCTCATCGGTTTAATATGTGCGTTGAACTTTCTGCCTGTCCTGCCGGCGATTGAATAACGAACTGTGCCTTCTCCTGTAACTCTCGAATCGAGCGCGCGCCGGAGTATGACAAACCACTCCGAATGCCCCTATCTAGCTCGGTCAGTATATCGGCTACCGGGCCACGATATGGAACTACTGTGGAAACCCCCTCGAGCGAAGCAGTCTTTCCGCGCCATTCTAGCTGAGCATCTTTGCTGGCCATTCCTCGATAAGCTTTGAACTTACCTTCCCTGGTCTCTATAATCTCGCCCGGGCACTCATCAGAACCCGCTAACAAGGAGCCCACCATAACAAAGTCCGCTCCGCAAGCGAGGGCTTTCACTATATCGCCCGAGCTTTTGATACCGCCATCAGCTATCACTTTAACATTCTTAAACCGGCCTCCGTGCTTGGCCACGCGAGTTGCTATAATAGACTCTAAAGTTGGGATGCCATGGCCAGTTTGGATACGAGTAGAGCAAATGCTGCCGCCCCCCACTCCGACGCGTACACTATCTGCGCCCCACGTGGCTACATCTACAAAACCCTCTAGGGTGGCCACGTTCCCGGCCATTATATGAACCGTATTTCCAAAAACCTTGCGTAACTCTTGCAGGGCATTTTTCATTAGATTGTGATGGCCGTGAGCTACATCGATACACAAGATGTGCGCACCGGCATCGTACAGGGCCCTCGCTCTATCTAGATATTCTCCAGTAACCCCTATTGCAGCCGCCGGGGACATTGCGCCGCGGCCTCGAATAGCACCGGTAACTTGGGACGCCTGCTTTTTAATTGCACTATATCGATGAAAAATGCACAACCCTCCCGCATCGTACATAGCATGTGCCATGGCGATGCCTGAAATTGTATCCATTGGGCTAGCAATAATCGGCAGACTGAAATGGTCGCGACCTCCTAAACCATTACCTATATTAATATCAGTTCGTGATTTAATGTTGGAATACTGAGGTGAAAGCAAAATATCGTCGTATGATACTGTTTGTTTAGCTTGCATTTGCTTCCTCCACTACGTTTTCGATCTTCTGCCAGCACGGGGGGCACGTGAGCCTCACTATTTTTCTGTCGTCAAAGACTGTAACATGCCACGTCTGTGCCATCTCCTTGTTTTTCTTGTCAAATCCTCCCTGGCATACACAACACTCTTCTGGAATATCCAGCAGCATGCTAGCTCTTTTTTTCAAAGTCTCTTGGACTGCCTTGCGCTCTTTCTTGCGTTTCGCGGCATCCACTTTTCTCAACTTGGGTCTGCTCATGTGCGTTCCATTGGGTAGAGAGCAGGCATCAGTGCCACAGGGGGCTTGTAAAGAGTATTGGAATGAAACACTATAACTGCCGATGGGAAAGGCGCCGCGTTATCCGAGTCTCCAAATTTTAATCGGCCGCGTACAAGATGCACCTCCTTGGCCCTCATCGCATAATCATGCCACCATTTGGTATCTGTTCTAGAGGGAACCAACATTACAACCACAGTGTTGTGTTTCTTCGATTCCTCATATCCTTTTTTAAGCCACACCCCTATGCCGCGGCCGTAGGGTGGATTGACAAAGACCGTGTGACCCTTCCAATCTTGTGTAAGACCATCTTCGTCTTTGGTAAAATACTTCTTACACTTGGCATTTGATTCTACAGCACAAGGATCTAGAGTGAACCCAAACTGTTTATCCAGCTTGTCGAAAAAAGCTTGGGGGGTATCCCAGTCGCCACTCTTCGAGCTAAACCCGACGGCGCCTTCGGATTTCTTCCACAGTCCTCCGGCTTCAACTTGCATCGGTACTCCCTAATGCGCCCGTACCTCGGGCGCTTATTGTAACTGGATATTCGTATAGTTCTCCGTCAGGGCTCTCCCAGGCCTGAAATGATATAACAGGCACCATCACAAGTTGGGCTATCTTTGTTCCCTTTTCTACCATCTGGGTTTCACTCCCGACGTTGTGAAGATTAATGAATACTTCGCCGGCGTACCCTGAGTCTATCACACACGCGCCCACAATGAGGCTACGCATTGCGGCCACGCTGGAGCGATTCTTTACCTCCAGCATGTAACCGTGTGGAACTTCAAATCTCAATCCGGTTTGTAAGAGGGCGCTTTCTCCTGGCTCAATCCTTTGCGCGGTGGTAGAAAAGTCACCGGGACAATAGTAAACATCCAGGCCGGCGTCACTGGGGTGTCCCCTCGTTGGTTTAATCGCATCGTTTCTTACGCGGTGGTACTGTATAATCATTTTATCTCCTATTCAAAATCAATGTTAACGTTAACTGTTATGTTAAACTTTGGTACTCGTATTTGATTGGCAAGATTATGTTTCTTTGCGTCTGCCGCATCCAAAAACCAATCCGCGTGGCCTAGGGCGTGCATGTGTTCCAAAAAATAGTCATCTTTCTTGCCACAGTTGTGCGCCATCATCTTATAAACCGTTTGATTCAAGCGCTCCGCCTCGGCAGTGTCCGCTTTAAGCTCTTCTACCTTACCCCACACTGACGACGACACGTCGTGTATCATAAGAGTGGCATCTGGGTCCATGAATCGCATGCCCTCGTCTCCAAAAGAAAACAAGATGGCACCACAGGACATGGCTTTCCCCTCAATAATGGTGGCCACGGGAAGTTCTGCATGCTTGATAGATGATATCATAGCCATTAAGCTATAAACCTGCCCCCCATACGAATCAATAATGACCGGGATCACAGACTGGCCGGTATTGTGCGCCGCAGAAATCTGCGCAGCGAAATCCTTAGCCGCCTTATTATTAAACTCATTCACGCGCACAATAATGGGCGCCTTTTTAAGCTCCGGTTCTTTAAGTAGCGCACTGCATGTCACTGTAGTTTTCATTATATTCTCTCGGGGTTATCTGAAAAATGCAGCTCAAGTTGCGGCAGATAAAGTTCTAAATACTCTTTCCAGGTGTCTTCATCGTGTAGATGAATAGAAATGCCATCTTTATTGTCGAGCCTAAATGACCAGGCATCTAGTTCCCTCAGCACATCAACCTTATTGATTACTAGATCTGTAACGCCATTAATGTGGATAGCCCTATTCAAAAGACTCAAGTTGGTCCAATTACATTGTCGTGGGCGACCCGTTGTCGAGCCGTACTCTTGTCCCACCTTTTGTAATCTATCAAATATTTCGCCGTCGCCGTGAAACTTCTTAGAACCCACGTAGGTCTCATACGCTTTGGCGACTCCCCACACCTTGCGCACAGCTGTGACGGGAATGCCGTTTAGGAGAGCGCCAGCCGTCGTACAATGGCTCGAGGTGACGTAGGGGTAGTCGCCCCAGTCTATGTCCAATCCAAAGCCTTGGGCGCCCTCACAGAGGATGCGCGCAGCTGAGTAGTGATGGAATTCTTCATAAAGATCGACTACATAGTCTGCCAGGCCCGGTATCATCTCGGCCCGCAGGCCGCGGCGCGCGTATTTATCGCGGTAAGCAGGCCCATTGCCGCGGCGTGTCGTTCCAATTTCTTCTTCTGCTGTCTCTTCTTTCATGTGTTGGTCGGTGATGATGTGAGCATTGCGCGCTATCTTCACGAGACCATCACATTTTATGCCCCCGGCTTCAAGCATTTCTATTTCGCTGAAAAACTGTTCAAGGTTGACAACACAGCCTGCCCCGATGACCGATCTTACTCCAAAGAAAACTCCCGCAGGAATATGATGAGTAATGAATCTTTTGCCTTCATGATAAATGGTGTGGCCGGCATTGCATCCTCCGTTATAACGAAGACAATGTGTGTAAGCGCCCTGGCGTAGGAGGTGATGAGTTATCTTTCCTTTCCCGCAGTCGCCGTACTGTAAATCTACTATTATATCTGCAATCATTTTCCTTGCCCTCGATATCTCTTCTTGTAACATTTGTTGCCTCCGCACGGGCCCGGATGGCCATGCTTTGTTAACTTGCTCATTCCGATACTCGTTTTCTTTTTCGCCGTACCCTCTCTCTTATCACTGTTGTTCTTCGCCATGATATCTCCTATCCTAATAGTTTCATTGTTCGCCGAACCGATCGAGTACTAAACCCCCACTGTTCGTTATAATCCAAGCGCGCCATGTATGGTCGATTAAGGAAGACCCGATCCTTCCCTGGTATTATACCCCAGCATCGAATCTTTGTCAAGGCCGAATTTCCATCAATCACTGTTATAATCAAGTAGGGCTTGCCATTTTTTGTCTTTCGTTCCACGACCTCGCGAGGGACAAACCACACCAGCCCTAGATCTCCATCGTATTCAGAGATTGGAGGAACATATAGCTCATCTAGCCTGGCCTGAATTTTATGGTCCACCACCAAATCCATTGGAAAAATACCCGTTAGACTTACTGTGTTCTCAATTTCCTCTTCGTGGGAGAAATGAGCCTCTGGTCGATACGTTTCTATGTTCTCGTTAAACTTCTTTTTATTCTTTGCGCGGTCCACGGCAACGGCTGACCAAAAATGTTTGCGGCCAGAAAATCGGCCATCCATTAGCCCGTCTAGCGCGCCGCTGCGTACCAAAACATCTAAAGCTTTTTTGTTCAACTTAGAGTAAACTACATCTGGATGAAAAATAGCATCCTCAATCGTTTCGAAGGGGCGATTGTTAATAACCTGTTCGATCGCGGAGGCGCCCAATCCTTTTAAAGAGGAGAGTGGTTGTATTAGCGTGCGGCTATCGTTGGAATCAATCTCCCACACGTCTCCCGAAACATTAATGTCTGCCTTCTCGATATTAAACCCATAACTCTTTGCGATGTTAATGGCCTTCTCCTTACGAGACTCGGGCTCCTTGTCCAGAAACGCTGCCATCCACTCGGAAGGATAGTAGTTAAGCAGCCACGCGCACTGAAAGGAAATAATAGAATAGGATACCGCGTGTGATTTATTAAACCCATAGCCCGAGAAGTACTCAAAGGTTTTCCAGAGTTTGTCAGCCGCTGAGATTCTCATCCCCTTTTCCTGACAACCTTCGACAAACTTTGCGTAAAGCTTATTCTTAACTTCGTGACCCTT
>TARA_R110002110_G_scaffold415809_1_pt1 | contig 19789 bp, 18 predicted proteins | sample TARA_R110002110 | Tara Oceans TARA_R110002110 (sample SAMEA4397330) | marine metagenome | biome: Polar Biome; feature: [SRF] surface water layer (ENVO:00010504); material: water (ENVO:00002006), including particulate matter (ENVO:01000060) such as... | depth 5 m
TATTCAAAATTTCCACAAGGTTCGTGGGGATTCCTCAGTGTATATACATGTAAAAGTGTTTAATTCCCACTCAAATTGAACAATAAGCACGAATAAAGGTTTCATCCTATTTTTCTACAATATAACCCGTTGATATAGCTATATAATAATATCATAAAAAGTTAGCAGAATAAGTGTTAAACTTAATATAGTAGGGGTAGAGCAGAAGATACAATTATGGTTAGTGATGTTGATTTAGCAGAGTTTGAATTGGATTCAACAGAAGAGCTTTCTGAAAATATTACGTTGGATAAGAATCAGAAAGCAACATACCAGCAAGTTGTTTCAGAGACTCTTAGACAGAAGTTACAAGAATTTTTGCATACTCAAATAATAAAAAGGTTGAACAAAGATAATTCTGTTGCAAATGAAATTCAACAGACCCTCCAACAAGAACTCCCTCCCGGCATTTTGGCAAATTATCAAACACTTTCTCAGAACCCTAAAAATACACAATTAGATTATGAACAAACAGTTGCTTTATTTAATGCGATTCAAGAAACTGTGGCAAAGCATAAAGATGACAAAACCCATGGAAAGCATTATAAATCTTTAAGTCGAGCTATTTCACAAGTTACCGTTGCGACCAATAAAGATATACCAAAATATATTGAGAACACCAATACTATACTGGGAATGAGGGAGCGCAAGCACTATAAAAAGCTTAAAAAGAAATCTTGGTTTAGAAGAGCGATTGAAACTGTATTACCGTTTCTTAAAAAAGATGACTATGAACGTGTCAATACTGAAGCCGTTGCATTAGGGTCTATCCAAAAGGCAGCAACTAAGTATGTGACTGAAGAGGTTATGGGCAGTTTGTCAAAATCTGCTCAAATTCATTTAGAAACCTTTGATGCAGGTGTTAAAGCGCGTGAAAGTGAAGAAAAAGGGAAGCGCTTTAATATTGATCAACAGTCTCATCCACAGACTTCTGAACGCCTAGAGAAAATACAAGAAAAGCTACAACAAAAAACTGCGTCTTCCTCAATGACGATAGTGGGCTCAGTTGCAAAAGCTTTTGCTGTTGGTGTAGGGCAGTCATTAGCAGCCAAAACAGGCACCTACTTGGAAGGTAAATTAAAAGCAGATAGCGATATAACAAACAAATCTTTAGTTGAACATATTGAGAACGAGTTTACCCTTGTTTCTCATCGTCAAGTTTTTGATGGGATGATGAAGTATCTCAATGATACGTATAGTTTATATGTTTCCACAGAACGGGCTAAAGAGAATCATCCGCATCTGAATTTGTCCGCAGCTGAATTTGGTTTCAAACGTTTTGACAACCCAAAATTCAATGATTTTATCGTGGATATGGCCAAGGCGATTGGTTTCCCGGCTGAGGATATTTCTTCAATAGAAAAATTATATTATGCAAATGAAGCTGAAAAAGAAGCTGCATTTGAAAAGTTTTTAAATAGTCAAAGAGGCGATCCCAATATGGGTATTGCTGCTGTTAATGGTTTGTTGTCCAAGGAGCATGCTGCGGTCGGGAAAGATATTAAAAAGTCAGATAATTACATGTTGATTTTAGATCATTATAAAGAAATGGCAGAGCAACTTACTTCTAAAGATAGAATGAAAAGCACAGTGACGTTATTGCTGAGAGAAAATAACATAGAAGAAAATATTTATAATCCTAATGCTCAGTCTGCAAGCTCTCATATATCAAGTCATTTGAAAACAGCTTTGGTTCAGGGCCTAAATAGCAAAATGGAAGATTTTTTAAAAGGGTCAAAAGAAAGTGTCTTATTAGCAGATTATAAGTTTACAATAATGCAGGAAAACTGGTCTCGTATTGTTTCCGAGCGTCTTAATCAGGTTGATAGAGATAACACAAACTCGCGCAAATCATCTGTCTCAATGAAAGGGAAATCTCCAGCAGAATTAACGCAGTTATGGCAAAAATCAGGCACTGTGAATGATCAGGTGTATGATTCAGGTGAAGTGCAAACAATGGTAGGTAAAATTACTACAAAAGCCTTAAGTCAATGGCAAAAAACAGCAGTTTCTGTTATTAAGAATTCAGTCAAGCTAGGCGGTGAGGACTTGATGAATGCTATTTTTGAAGATCTTCAAAAGCAACATGCTAAATTAGTTAAATCTCAAGCCCACCCAGACATCATCAAGGATTTAGAGGAGCGCGCTTTTGTTTTGTCAGCTGCTTTTAAAGATGAAGAGAATAATTTTCATATGCCTGATTTTAGTGAGGCCACACCAAAAGAAATAGCTGGCTTGCTACAAAGCATGCAAGAAGGGATTACGAGTGTTAGCCAAAAATCGGATCAATTATCACTAGGCGAGCGAGAAGATCTTTTCATGATTGGGAGTGCAATTGGACAAATGCGTTCGGCCTATAACATTACGGACCTATCCAAAAAAGCATATGATCAGGTTTATATGACAAGCTTAGATCAAATCGAACAACAAAACCCAGGTAAAGTAGCCTCATTTATTGCCAACAAATTAGGGGCTTACTTCGACAGTACCATTATGTCTATGTTAGAAGGACCTGTGATTCAGCTTCAACAATATACCAAACAACGTGATTCTTATCAGCTTGGCACAGACAAGACAACTGGCCCGCGTTTTGAGACTAAAAATATAGAACAAGGCTGGGGGGAATGGGCTTCCGAAAAGCTATCCACAGCAGCGGGGTACGGACAAGCAACATTGGGCGTGACAATGATTCCCCTAGAAGCTATCGGTAAAACTGTTTTTGAAAAACTCACTGGTAGGGATTTGGCAGGCGATCCTGAATCCATTAATGATGCTGTTGTAAAACAATGCCAGAAACACATTCGAGAAAAAAGTTTTGATGCCATAATGAATATCGTGTCCAGTATGGAATTATTGCACACCACAAATAATCGGTTTCAATCAAATTATCCTGATTTAGCGGATCCATTTAAAAGTATGTCTTTTGGGAGCCCTGATCGTTCAGCCGCTTTGATGGCAGGATTAGCGGAAGGTCTGGGTTTTCAAAGTACAGAATATTTGTTTGAGCTTAACAATAGAATAGTATTGACTGATAATTCAATTAGTAAATTAGAGTCTGAAATTAAACAGAATAAAGGCTATATTTATTCAAATGATACTACGGCTTTAGAAAGGAGACTCGGAGAAGCAAAAGAACAACAAGAAATACTATCTAAGCAGTTAAAATCATTGCGAGATGAATTTTCTTCCCCTCCTGTAAATGAACAAAGTGCATTAAACGATAGGTTTGTTTCTGTTAAATTGGCTATTCAGGAAGAGTATACCAGGTTGACCAATGAAGCTAAAAAAGGCGAGCTAAAAGATTCTAATCAATATATGGTTTTAGTCTCTTCATTAAATAATATTATATCTCAAGTCGAGTTGGTGCAAAAAGAGACCTTGGCGATAGAGTTATTAGCGCCTGATATTGATCAAAAGATGGGATACAGTCCAAACGCCAAAGGTATTGTTTCTAATCTCACTGCTGCGGCACGTGGTATGGGCAAAGAATATGCTATTAGTGGCGCTAAATCTGGCATAATGAGTCAATTGCAACAGCATATTGAATTAGCAAATAATTTTGCAGTTGATATGCTATCGGCTTCGAGAGAGAATATGAATAAGGAGTTGGATAGCGCTTTCTCTGAATATTCGTCATCTGGTTCTGAGAATAGAGCGTCTGGCTCTGAGAATAGAGCGTCTGGCTCTGAGAATAGAGCGTCTGGCTCTGAGAATAGGGCGTCTGGCTCTGAGAATAGAGCATCTGGCTCTGAGAGTAGAGCATCGGAATCCGAGCGAGGATTATCTCGTAACAATGTTTTGCTCCCTGGGTTTAGAGTGGCTCAAGAGCAAAGAATAGCTCAGGAACGTCGTGCAGCAACCAATTCCCCTCAGGAGGAAGTGTCACCTGCGGCCTCGCAGATACGCGGTAGAAAGAATAAGTAAATATAATTAAGACACTGTGTCTATCGTTTGGTTTTGTTGTAACTGGTATTGAGATTCTAATAAGGCTTGTACTTTCTTTTTTACTTCTGGCATTGAGACTTCGGGTATAAAATCTTTCATTTGCGTCATTTTTAAGTCTGTAAATCCGCAGGGGTTAATATATTCAAAAGGGGTAAGATCCATATCAACATTAAGGCTTAACCCGTGATAGCAACACCCTTTTTTTACACGCAGTCCTAGTGAGGAAATTTTTTGATTATCTACATAGATGCCAGGTGCCTTTTCAATACGATGGGCTGTGATACCGTACTGTTTGAGTAGCGCTATCACCAGATTTTCTAGAGTACAGACTAGCTTGCGTACGCTGAGATTTAACGCTTTGAGATCCCATAAGACGTAAATCATGAGCTGACCAGGCCCATGGTAGGTTACCTGCCCGCCTCGATCGCTTTGCACTATGGGAATCTTATTTGGGTTGAGTATATGTTCTGCTTTACCCGCTTGGCCTTGGGTAAATACGGGGTTGTGTTCCATTAGCCAGATTTCGTCTTGTTGGCCTGGATTGCGTGCCAGAGTAAAATCTCGCATAGAATGAAATATAGCTTCATAAGGTTGGGCTCTTTGGAATTCATGAAATAGAAGATAATTCGGAGACATAGAGTTGATGACTTATAGAACAAACAATATTTTGGGGTTTTTGCTGAGGTCGGTGTAGGCTGCATCTAGCTGCGCTTGTGACTGAGCGTCGATAGTCACAGAATAAGATAAATATTTCTTATTTTTGCTGTCTCTTAGTGTAATTGCACCTTCGCCCATCTGTGGGAAGTGGCGGTTTAAGATACCCACCACTTCTCCTTCGAATTGGTCATTGGCTAGGCCAATGATTTTAAACGTAAACTTGCAAGGGAAGCTCAGTTTACTAGACGATTTAACGTCGGACATTAAGAATCCTTAGGTTTCAAAATCTTATGGATGCCTAGACTAACATAATCTTGGAACTGCATCCAAATCGAACCTTTCTGAATGTCTTCAAGCGATACCACTGGCCTTTCAGCGATTAAAGTGTCGCCTAGTTTTACAGTCAGTGTGCCTTGCAGAGTGCCTTCTTTCACTGGGGCACGCATACCGTTATCTGAAACATGTATTTTAGCATCTAATTTATCATATTCTCCATGAGGGATTGTAATATATAAATCATCGGTGATACCTAAGCCGACTTTTTTCTGTGTGCCCATCCAAATACGAGGGTTTTCAATCGCTTGTCTTGCAGGGAATAGACGATGCGTTTCATAAAATCTAAAGCCATAACGTAATAGCTGCTGTGTGCTTTGGTTGCGTCGAGAATCACTATCTGCGCCTGCGACAATAGCGATAAGGCGCATATCATCTTTTTGCGCGGAGGCGGCCAAACAATAACCCGCAGTACTAGAGTGGCCTGTTTTGATGCCATCAACGCTCGGGTCTCTCCAAAGCAATCTATTGCGGTTACGTTGTTTGATACCATTAAAAGTAAACCATTTGTCAGCGTATAGAGAATAACTTTCTGGAAAATCACGAATAAGGGCTTGTGCGATGATATTTAAATCTTTGGCTGTTGTGTAATGGTCATCATCAGGCATACCTGTTGAATTCATATAATTCGTGTCTTTCATACCTAATTTTTTAGCATATTGATTCATCAGCTCCGCAAAAGCTTCTTCTGTGCCCGCAACGTATTCTGCCATCGCAACAGATGCGTCATTGCCCGACTGAATAATAATACCGCGGAGTAAATCGCCAACCTTGACTTTTTTGCCGCTTTCAATAAACATTCTAGAGCCTTCCATTTTCCAGGCTTTCTCAGAGATATTAACTTCATCCTCTTCTGTAATGCGGCCATGCTTGAGCTCTTGGTCGATCACGTAGACAGTCATCATTTTCGTCATGCTGGCAGGATCGATTCTTTGGTCGGAATTTTTTTCTGCGATAATTTTATTGGTATGGAAGTCTGTTAGTATGTAGGCTTCTACATCCAAATCAGGTGCGCTTGGAACGGCTATTGCTAAAGCCAGTGTAGGAATCATAAAAAGGCAGATTCCTTTGAGTAACACTATAAATTTATTCATGTCAGTTGCCCCACGAAGTATTAGAAATGACTGTAAGTGAATTTGTACAAATTTTAAACATCAAATTGCATCAAGTTATTATAAATAATAGTTTAACATAAGAAATTAAACTTACATATTTAATAAATTTACGTAATAAATTTTAAAGCTAAATTTGGCGCAGCGCAAAATTTATTCGTAAACAATCGCCGCATTCAAAATTGCCAGTTTTGCTAAGTCCTGTTTTAGTTGCTTTGCTTCTTCGATTGTTTTTAGTGGCCCTACTTTAACTTTATATAATTGTGATAGAGATAGTTTTTGTGGGGATATGACTTTAATTAAAGATTTATCGCTGATATTTTCTACTGCATGTGCATGAGTAGCAACTTTATGCGCATTATTTTTATCTCTAAATGCCCCGAGTTGCAGATATAAGGGTTTTTGGTAACTGGCTTTAGATGCGATAACATTCGCTGCTTTTTTGGGGTGATACTTTTTATACTTCTTGGGATCGATAGCTGTGACCAATACTTTGGCCGTCCCAGTATCATAGACGCCTAATTTTTTCGCGGCAGTATAAGAGAGATCAATAAGTCTATCACCCACAAAAGGACCACGATCATTAATTTTGACAATAATTTCTTTGCCGTTCGTTAGATTCTTCACTTTGGCATAAGTCGGTAGAGGTAGGGACTTATGAGCCGCTGTCATTGCAAACATATCGTATGGTTCGCCACTTGAGGTTCGACGGCCATGGAACTTACGCCCATACCATGAGGCAGTTCCTTTCTTTTGGTAGCCTTTATTATGGGATAAAACTTTATACTTTTTTCCAAATACTTTATATGTTTTGGGGTTGCCATAACGACTGAAGGGCTCAACTCTAGGGATGGCATTAGGTATTTTTGAGACATCACGGTGCACTAGGGGGGGGCCATCGCCCTCAGCCCCTGTTTTTTTCTTAGGAAATAAAGTGCATCCTGACATCATTGTACATATGATCAATGTACAGGCAATTTTATAGCCATTCTCACGTATTCTAAACATTATTGACCTATATATTCGAGCTATCCGTTTCTGCGTTACTACTATTATAGGCTGTTTTGATTGATTGACTAAGTTCGTGAACTGCCATTGCATAAAGGCTACTGCGATTATATCGAGTAATGACGTAGAAATTTTGTAAGGCTAACCAATGCTCAGTTTCATTTTTTTCTTCTAAGGAGACTAAAGCAAATTTCTCTTTCATGAGTTTTTTATCGGCTGGTACACCTTCTTTAAGAGTGATGCCAGATTTTTCCATTTCCTTTAGGTTATAAGTAGGTTTTGGAGAGGAACGACTGGTCTTTATATTTTTGTAAGCTTCACCAGACACAGTGGCTGGAAAAACAACCGGCTCATTTTTTTGCCAACCGGAGCGCTTAAAATAATTAGCAATACTGCCTATGCTGTCTTCTATGCTATTGAGCAGATCTCTTTTGCCATTTTTATTAAAATCAACGGCATAATGTCTATAGCTACTGGATATAAATTGAGGTTGCCCCATTGCACCAGCATATGAACCCTTAATAACAGTGGGATCCCATTTTTCTTCTCTGGATAACAACAAAAATTGTTCTAATTCAGACTTAAAAAATTTAGAACGGGGTGGGTAATCAAAGGATAATGTGACCAAAGAGTCTATGACCCTGTCTTTTCCTGCATATTTACCGTAGTAGGTTTCAACACCTAAGATAGCGATGATAATTTCTTCTGGTACGCCATATTTTTTATGGGCGGCAGCCAAGACATCTTTATTATTTTTCCAAAATTCCACGCCTGCTTGTATGCGACTATCTTTTAAAAAAATATTTTTATATTTATACCAGGGTAAACCCTCTGCTGGTTTGGACATAGATTGGATGATCTGAGGTTGAATTTTAGCGTCCTTTAACCAAGAAGTTAGTTCTGTTTCGTTGAAACGATGTTTTTTGATCATGTGTTGAATAAAATCATTGGTTTCTGGTCGTTCTATCAGTGGTATGGTTTCAGCGGCCATTACAGACCAAGAAAACATGGTAAGACTCGTGAAAAGTAAAAACTTTAACCTATTCATAGTTAACAACCTACCTTGGTATTGGTGTTAGAATAATAAATACAATATTGTAATCATATATATTAGTATATGGATTATCTAGATGTCTTGTCTATCCCAGGAAAACTTCGTGCTGGGTCTAGTTTTGTCGATTATTAGCGCGTTGTCTAAAGATAGGTTATTCTTTATTATGTGTGTCATAGTGTTAGGTGATACATGGCTTTTAAGCTACGCAACTTCACAGAGGAAGCGGATGAGTTATTTTTTAAAAAAATGGAATCTTATTTTTATTGTCTTAATAAGTGTGAGTTGTTTTGGCTTGTATGCGAATGAAGGGCCATCCCCCTTATATGTGCAGCTAATGAAAGTATGGGCTGAGGAGACGAACTTCGCTGAGAATGCTTCAGAAGTATCAGTGAATAAATTTGTTTATAACCTAAAAAAAGATCCTAATGTTGCAAAGTATATTACGGAAGCATTAGAGCTGGATCTAAAACAATTTTTTTATGAAATATTTATTTCGCCAGATACAATGGATAAATTAGCTGAGCTATATTCTGAATATTATACTCTCGAAGAGCTGCAAGAATTAATTACTTTTTATAAAAGTCCGATTGGGAAAAAGCTGGTTGAGACTAATGCGCAATTGGCTAAACAATCACAAAAAATTGGTGATGAGATTTTAAAAGAAAGAGAGCAAGATTATATCGAGCTTATTTCTAAGCATATCCTAAAAGCGAAACAGGGCGAGTAAATCCTCGTCCTCGCCTAATTCTTACGACCCTACTCAGGTGTTAATCAGGCATCATTTTTACCCTGCCGATAGTTAATTTTAGTTAATTTGTTTTGCGTGTATATCCATGTCTTTTTTTTGGCTCAATAGTTGACCGATCGGTCAGCATAAAGTAATATTCACCTAGTCGAGCGCCTTTTAAAATTTGGGGCGCCATATTGAAATGGGCAGTATAGTAATGAGGTTTAATGATGAATTATTTTGTATGTATTTTAATAGGCATAGTTGTTTTGCTGGGGGTTGATCGTGTCTATCATCGAGTAAATTTATCTCCTGGGCTTAAACAAGAGCAAGTAAATAAAGCGCAGGTTTTAAAGACTTTTGCTTGGTTTAATCAGCACACAACACCGGATTCTCAATTGGTATTGAGTAAAGATATGGTTGCAGAGTATTTTACAAAAGATGCAAAAATGATTACAAATGGTCAATTGGTTTGCTCTGGGATTGATGAGCATTTGATACATTTTCGAGAGTTTCAAGAAAAATTATATTCTATGCAAATAGGCGAGTTTATTCATGTGGCAGCGAAAGAAGATAAAGTATATTTGCGATATACCATTAATATAGAGAAGGCAAAAAATCAGAAAGATACGGTGCACGTGGCGGGATATATGACATTACAAAATGGAAAAATATCAGAGTTTAACGAAGTGATTCATCACAGTTAAAAAAATCAGATAGAGATAATTTTTATTAGTAGCAAAAATATCTCTATCGTGGATTTCAAATGTTGTATCTTTAAGGTGCTAAGCGGTTTGACTCTGGTTTTATTGGACTCGGTGTGTCACTTGATTCCTCAGATGCGAGTGTGACCGTAATTTCAGGTGGCGTATAAGTTGAAATATTAGCACGAGTCCTAGCATCGGTACCAGCAGGTAAAACATTGAATTGAGGTGTAAATCTTTCTGTATGTTTAGAATATACGCTTATTGCATTGGCGTCTTCGCGAGCTTCTTTTGCTCTAAACTTTTCTTGTTGTATTTTTAATTGTCGATGTTTTTCTTCTGTTTCCCAGGTGACATAAAGTGTTTGCATTTCCGTACCCATGGTGCGAATGATTTCTTGCTTTCTAGGAGAGGGTAACTTAAAAATAAGAGGGAAATCTTCAGGCGTTAGTGTACGTATGGGCGATCTGATCATTGCGGTCTATCTTATAAGTAAAATTGGTATGTTTTTGATTTGACAAGAAAAATTTACTTTAAACGGTTGGTTCATGCCTGTCAAGAATTGGTTCTGGGTATTTTTTTGTTTTTCGCTCTAAAGTCTAGTTTCAGCATTCAACAAAAACTTTATTGATAAAATGCAGAATACAGACTGGGGACATTCTAACAAAGGCTTGAATTTTTCTTTTTTAAGAATATGTTAGGGTGTGTTACCTCTGGATACAATCTTAGTTGCTGCCTGTTTTGTTGTAACTGATCTGGGTTGTTCTAGTTTTACAACCACGGTAAGCATTTTGAAAATAGCCTGGGAGTATTTTTTTGTTTTGCGAGTTTGGTTATGAATTGAGATGTAAATACACTAAATATTATTGAATATTGAAGCATTAGGGTGGGGGTAGATTTGAGCTACAGGGGTTCAAGTGTTAGAATGCCAAATAATTTTATCATATTGTTATCTGGATAGCTTAAATCATGCCGACAAATTACCAACCAATCTTCAGCAAACAACTACTTGAGACCAAAGATACGGGTGATGCACTAATTGCGGTCATAAAGCATTACCAGGCGACAGAGGCTGATGTCGCTAATAGTGCCAAATATAAAGACAATCTATCAAAATTAATTGATCAGCTAGAAGACTATATTATCGATGAGAATTTTAAGTTTCAGGGTGAGTTGCCACATCCTATCCATCGCTTATTAGAGCATGCAAAATTAGTTCAAAAGCATTTATATAGAAATTATTTTGATTTATCGCTAAGCAGCGGAATGCGTTTTAAGCAAGCCTTAATCGATACATTAAAATTGTTGTACGAAACAGAGTTTGAAAAAGACAACTTAACAGGCGAGCATGAGGACAAAGTTTTGTCCGCAGACAGTGATACTTTTTTAAGTTTTTATCCCGAATGGTTAGAAGGTAGAGATGAGCAATTCTTTAATTATGATCTTAAAGCACTGGGATTTGAACAATCTGAGCACCTAGAAGATTTAGACTTATTTGAAGGGTTACTGGAGCTCTTAAATATAGCAAAACTGCGCTATCAAACACATGTTATGAATGAGGAAACAGGCGACGTGGCTTTATCAGGTCATGTTATCCGAGCTGAAAATGCGGTTTTTGCATCAGGCCATGATATCAAGGTTATTTATCAGCAAATGGTGGAATTAGAACGCTCATTTTTGGATAAGAAGACAGAGAAAGTTCATAAAAAAGAATTAGAAAAAACGCTTAATTTGTTTCGTGATAAAATGGATGAGAAACTAGCCGAAGTGATTGTGAGTGCTGGTAGTATAGCTGAATTAAAAGATAAAACTGATGTTATTTATGCACCATCATTTGGTGAAGGCTCTATTTTTGCTGTAGATGCCTTAAGATTCAAGAATAGTATTATTCAAAGCGTAGAGATAGAAAGCGCGGAAGAGAAAGAGGATGAGGACGATAAAGATAAAGAGAATAAGATTATCCCTTTTTTGGAAAGGTTTTATCAAGTTAAATCCTTAGCAAAGCAATATGATTTGATCAATACGGTGCCCGATGATATCCCGGCAGAAATTTTAGAGCATATAGATGATGCCATTGTGAGAAAGGCATTTGAGTCTTGTCAGAAGTTAATTGATCATGCGACGAATTATAATTATTTTGCAGATCCAGCCATTGATGATTTGCGTGCCGAGCCACGACATGAAGATGCAATGACGGTCGAAAAAATATTTGCAGCCATCAGAGCGCGATCAGAAACAGAGTGGGCGCCTTTGTATGCAGGCACAGATTTACATGTAGAACTGAAAAATAGATTAGACGCTTGTGAGAACCTGTATCAAAATTGGCAAGATTATTTAGTTTTGCGTCAAGATATGTGGGTGCTAGAGCGAGGTACAGAAAAAGAAAGTCTTGAATTGCAACCCGTCTACTTAAAAAAAGTTTTTAGTGAAAGATATAAAAAACCACATGACAATCCGGCAGATTTATTAGCGCAAGAACAAGCTTTAGTAGAGAAAGAGGCCGAAATAGAAAAACAGGAAGCTCAGAGAGCCGCCAGAGTTTATTGTCCGATAAAATCACTACCTGCAGTACTATTAGTGCCAGATTTTGAACGTCAGAAAAAAGCAACGGTCCCGAAAAGCACAGAATCAGAAAGTTCAAAGGTTGATGCATTATTATACTGTGATGAAGAACTTGATTTTGGGGATGAGCAACCGAATCAAAAGATGCGTATTCGTCAGTAAAGCGGATTTTATTTACTCTGGTTAGTTTTTTTCGCGGGTGCCGTATACCATCGATTTTGAGGAACCTGTTTAGGTTCTTCAGGATCGTGTTCATAGGCAGGTGTCATAATTGAAACATCGTATTCATTGAATACATCCACTATATGACTATGCAACTCAGAGTAAATTTTAGGGATTTTATTTGGTTGTTTACAATAAGCATTAATTTCGTAAGTAATGGCAAAATCTCCTAGAGACTGTTGTAGCACAAAAGCTTTGGGATTTTTGAGCAAGCCTGAAGTTCGCTCAGCAGCAATCAGTAGCATGGCTTCTACTTGGCGCCAAGGCGTTTCATAACCTATACCAACAGTTGTGTGTAAAATAATGCCTTGTTCTCTTGCGAGTAAGCTATAGTTTACGACTTCCTGATTGAGGATTTTAGAATTGGGCACTACGATATTTTCATTTTTTGGCGTGCGGATATAGGTTGCTAATAAACGCGTTTCTGTGACTTCCCCTATAAACTCTCCTACTTTTATTCTGTCGCCAACTTGAAAAGCACGTCTATAAATCATGCTATAACCTGCAATAATATTGGCTATAGCCGATGATGAGCCCAAAGAAAATAAGACGCCGATAAAAATTGAGATGCCTTTGAATGCATCAGAACCTGAGCCAGGTATGTAAGGGTATGATATAACTAGGGCAAAAATAATGACAAACAGGCGAACTAATCTGTAAGTGGGCCAGGCCCAGTCTTTTTCAAAATTCTCTAGTTTGATATCAGAGTTCGCGATTTTTTTAAAAAATAATCTAATGATTTTTAATGCGAATCGAGTGATAAAATATAGAATAATGAGAAATATGATATTGGGAATATTGCTAGTAACTGCGGTTAAAATATTATTTATGGGGTCAATGACCAGGCGTAAAATCCACCTTGCCATGCCATTGGTCCATGGGTATTGGGATAGGGTAAAGTAGGCATAACCATAACTAAGGAGGAATGCCGTCAAGATCCCTATGGTTTTGTTAAGCGCATGAACAATAGACCATATATGTTCCGTTTTGATTAATTTCTAAGACTTTAACTCTAAACCTTTAAATTTAACACTATAGATTTGGGAGAGTTTATTATCTGACCACCTATATAGTTTTAAGCCAAAAAATAATGCGACAGCTAATGCCAGTCCAGTAAGGGTTACATAAATTGTATTTTTTATCAAAGTTGATAATCGTCGAGCATGGCGATATTCTTCAATGGTTTGTTTAATTTTAATAATGTAAGCTTGTGCAAGTACTGTGCGATTCATATATTCCAGTGCCGCATCGGCATCCACCAATAAAAATAGTATTTGCTCTTTGGCCATGATAGTACTAGCGAAATCATTTTCCTTGGTATAGATATCTTCAATGTTAAATGTCTCATCGGCCGCAAGGTCACTGATTTTTTGTGCTATTTTTTTAGCTCTGAATTGAGCAGGAAACCCTGTCACGCCTCTAATATTAAATAAAAGGTTACCATCAACGATCACCGGAGCAGTATTCAGTTCAAATTCTTGCCCTGATTGGGCTATGCTTTGGTTTTTTGCGGCAAGAGAAGGGTAGGAGGTGATAATTATCATACAAAATAATACAATACTCGTAAGAGCACGGTAAAAGGCAATCACGCTGGCGGCAGCTGTTAATTTATCCATTGGACACAAAGTTTTGTCGATAATATAACTAATGTAGACTATTAATCTTTAAATTTATGAAAACACTGAATGAATGGTTAGAGCGTTACGCAGCTTATCACAAGAACCCCGTGAATATTGTGATTCATATGGTTTGTGTACTGTTGATATTTTGGAGTTTATTGGGTGTCATTTGGTCTATACCTGCGCCAGAATTTTTGGCTGTTTTTCCAAGAATTTGGGTCAAATTATTTATTTTGCTAGGACTGTGGTTCTATTGGCAGTTATCGGAGTTGGCTACCTTGTTAATGCTATTGGTCAGTATAGTTTGTTTGTTTAGTTTTTATTTACTACATCAGTACTCCCCCTATCCCGATCTTTTAATTTATCTGTTTATCTCGGTTTTTATTGCGGCTTGGCTGGGGCAGCTTATAGGCTATAAAATCGAAGGTAAAAAACCCGCTTTTATGCAGGATTTGTTTTTTTTGCTGATTGGTCCAGTTTGGGTTTTAAAGCATCTTGGTTTATTGCAGAAATGATTTAACCCAAGGCAGCCAGTTAAAGCACCACCAAAAGATTTAGCTAACAAACTAGTGGGCGTTAATAAAACTTTCCAACTCTAATAACCTAAGACATGTTGAGGACAGAGTCCCGCATCTGTGTTATATTAGCTGGCTTCATCACACATCACTTTTTTTTCGAGGTTCGGGTGTCTCAAGAGATCAAAAATATTGCGATTATCGCGCATGTGGATCATGGTAAAACCACGCTAATTGATAAATTACTACAACAATCAGGTACATTGGGTCGTAAAGACGATGGTACTTGTATTATGGACTCCAACGACTTGGAAAAAGAGCGTGGTATCACGATTTTATCCAAAAATACGGCGATTGAGTGGGAAGACTACAGAATCAATATCGTAGATACCCCGGGCCATGCTGATTTTGGTGGTGAAGTTGAACGTGTATTGTCTATGGTTGACAGTGTATTGTTGCTAGTGGATGCCGCTGATGGGCCTATGCCTCAAACACGTTTCGTCACTGAAAAAGCGTTTAAACAAGGGCTCAAACCTATTGTTGTGGTCAATAAGATTGACCGCAATGGGGCAAGACCTGATTGGGCTGTTGAGCAGGTTTTTGATTTATTTGATGATTTGGGCGCTACCGATGAGCAACTCGATTTCCCAATCGTCTACTGTTCTGCGCTGAATGGTACTGCGACCTTGGACTTGGACAACCCTGGTACAGATTTGAAGCCGCTATTTGAGTCTATTATTAAGTATGTACCTGCTCCGGATTGTGATCCCAATGGGCCATTCCAAATGCAAATCAGTTCTTTGGATTATTCTAGTTTTGTGGGCACCATTGGTGTTGGCCGAGTCACTCGTGGCACGGTTAAAACAAATATGCCCGTTTCTATTATTAGCAAAGACGGCAAAACGCGCTCTGGAAAAGTCTTACAGGTTTTGGGCCATATGGGCTTGAAGCGTACTGAAGTAGCAGAGGCAAGTGCTGGTGATATTATTGCTATTACGGGTATTACACCGCTGGATATCTCGGATACAGTATGTGATCCAAGTCAAGTAGAAGCATTACCACCATTAGAGGTGGATCAACCTACGATGAGCGTGATGTTCTTAGTGAATAAGTCTCCTTTTTGTGGCAAAGAGGGTGATTTTGTTACCAGTCGTCAGATCAGAGAACGTTTACTCAAAGAATGTGTACATAATGTTGCTCTGAGAGTTGAAGAATTACCTGATCCTGATAAGTTCAAAGTGTCAGGTCGTGGTGAATTGCATTTAACTATTCTGATTGAAAACATGCGCCGTGAAGGGTATGAATTCGCAGTCTCAAGACCTGAAGTCATTATGCATATCGCAGAAGACGGAAGTAAAGAAGAGCCCTACGAATTGCTGACTTTGGATGTGGAAGAAGAGCATCAAGGCAGCGTCATGGAAATTTTAGGCTCTCGTAAGGCAGAACTGAAGAATATGATGGCAGATGGCAAAGGCCGTATGCGTTTAGATTATATTGTGCCTGCTAGAGGATTGATTGGTTTCCATGGTTTGTTTTTAACCGCGACATCCGGAACAGGCCTTGCAGCACATGTGTTCGATCATTATGGTCCTTATAAGGCAGGTGTTGATGCACAGCGCAAGAATGGCGTATTGATTTCTAACTTAAATGGTAAAGCCACAGGATATTCTCTATTTAGCTTACAGGCACGCGGCCGTTTATTTATTGGCCCGCAAACAGAAGTTTACGAAGGTATGATTGTTGGCTTGCATATAAGAGACAACGACTTGGTTGTGAATGCCATTAGGCCGAAGCAATTAACCAATGTACGAGCTTCGGGTACTGACGAAAGTATTATTTTAACCCCCCCGATTAATCATTCTTTAGAACAAGGTTTAGAGTTCATTAATGAGGATGAATTGATGGAAGTCACACCTAAATCGATACGCTTTAGAAAGAAATTCTTAAAAGAACATGAGCGTAAGAAAGCCTCTAGAACAAAAGATTCATAGAGAGCTTCAAGATTTAAGAATAGAGAGTGTTTGTCACACCAACGATTGTTGGTGTGACAATAAATTATTATCTCAGATTAACGACCTAATTTTTTCTTAGAACCGTCTTGCTGTTCCATTGGAACATTATCAACAATCATATCACTATTTTCACTTTCTGAGCTTGTGGCTCTAAATTTTGATAAGTTAAATTCTGCAAATTGATTAAGCATGCTCTGGTTTTCCTGGTTTTCAGATATCTGTTCTATCGCTAGGGGAGGAATGTAAGCTTTGGAAAATAAATCACTTGTGAGCAAACAAGTATTCACTGTTTGAGCAAGCTGGTATACCTGAGCGAGCTTGTCTGACTGAGTTTTTTGATTTTCAAAAATGTTAATTTGTAGCGCGTCAATTAAAGCGGCAGAAAAGTAGGTCGCCAACATACCCACCTTGTTTTGTTCTAGTTTACCATTTTGACTGATACATAATGTATGCAAATAATGAAATAGTGAGTGTATTGTCTCAACCGATTTATGCTGTTTGGTTAATTTGAGTAACTGTAAATATTTTTTAAAAACTTCTTCAATTGTCGTGTGGGGTATACGATTTTTACCTGATTTAAGCTTTGCTTTTTTTAAGTCTCTGGACAGTTGTATCGCTGCCGTATTATCGCCTGTTTCTTTTGTAACGTGGGTTTTCTGAAAAGCATCGACTAAAACATAGGACCAAAACCGGCCGTCACATTGAAACAGTTTTAGGTTTTTCGGGCTGACAAAGGGCTTCATATCTTCTAATAACGCCTCAAAAGGTTTATCTTGGTTAGCCACTCTGTACAGGGTATGGTGATAATAATTTTTAGCGGATTCTTCACTGCTTTGCTTAAATACAACTGAAAAATCAATTTTCTCAAGATGCTGGCGAGCGAAATGTAAAAACACCAAAAAAGCTTTAGGAGTCATAAAGTACCCTCAGTGATCAATATATATAGAAGTTTGGAATCTTACTACGTAAGAGGTTTATTGTTAAGCACTTTTTTGAAATAAATAGACTACTTATTGTCATATAGCTGTATTGCCAAGAGTGACAATAGGCAGTAAGTTAAAAAGCAATAAAAACCCATTTCAAGCTTGGCGGTCATATCGACTAAGATATTAATATCGATAGGGATGCCTAATATCGTGGTTTCGTGGTTACTGCCAGAGCTTCTAGAGCCAGTTGATAGGTAGGATAAAAATATGGCGACAACAAATACATCGCACATTGACCATTTGCCTATGGCTTTCACAATAGCAAACATTCCTCGGCGCATTTTTTGATTTTTAGTCAACATCACATACACTAACATAATCCCTTTGGTGGCGGGTACAATGATGCTGAACAAAAATATCATGCTCGCAACAAAATAGTAATCTTGGATAAATAATTGCTGTATGGTATTCCAAATAGAATTGGATGTATTTAAAAAATCTATGCCTATATTCGTCAGGGGCGCTTGAACAGAACCTCGTGTGTTGACGGTTATCATCGATAAAACAACGCCCGGTATCAGAAATCCGAATGAAACGAGTGAGATAAATAAAGCCAGAATATTTCTCTGGCTGAATTGATTATGAGTTGGATTGTCCATATCTACTTATGTTTGCCAAATATATGTGGTCCACTATCATATGATGACTAAAGTCATTCAGCAACATTAGTTGTTTGCCTGAAAATAAGGCATGGGTATAAAACCCTTTACCACCAATTACTAAACCATCCAGCTTTTTTAGCTTCAGCTACTGGAGGATGCGTAGAAATGGTATCTGAAGCCGTGGGTGATTGGGCCAAGTTATCTCTAGCCAATGTAACTGGTTTTGGTTTTTGCGCTAGTACAGCTTTTTGCAGAGCATCTGGATCACTTTCTAGGGTAACAGTATGCATAGCTTTGGCCAGTGTTTCCAAATCAGATGTTTCCAAATCAGATTGAGGTTTGGGCAGTGTCTTGAGTAAAGCGATTAAAGATTCATAGGTGTTGGCAGGGAAGGCACCTTTTTCTCCTAGTTTGAAACGTTCTAAGTTATCCTGGGTGATACCCAATTCATCAAATTGTTCTAATGAATAATGTAAAGCAGCAAATGCTGGGTAGAGTTGGGCCATATATTGAAAAACACTAATAATACCGGATAACTTGAGCATCTGTTTTTGCTCAGCGGTGAGATTAAAATCGAGTGTTCCGATATTTAAGTTATTACATAATACCATTTGTTTTTCAAAGCGATTAGCATATAAGTTAAACGTATCCGCTTCTAATAACGCATTGACTTGTGCGGCCCAAATTTTAATCGCGCTAGAAGTATCCGTAATAGGAGGTAATTCATCGTTTTCTATTACATTAATTTCTGCTGTAGAGGCTAGCCAAATACCAATAGCTTCAGGATTTGTTTCACCGTTTGGCAGGTTAAATAAGTTAAGAGGGCAGTTTTTTTGTAGTCCACCATCAGAAAATTTTTCTTTTTGGCGAGTGCCAGTTGTGTCGGTTAATTCTAATTCTATGGGCTCAAAATAAACAGGAAAAGCGGAGGAAGCCGAAACGGCTTTCCAAATAGGTTGATCTTTTAGTCTGGGGTTCTTGGCACTAAAGACTTCATTAAAGCCTCGAGAAATATTGCAAGCTTCTACGGTAAAGCTTTTTAGATTTGGGTTAGTCGCTTTTAGCGCCTCCCATTGTGCAAAAGTCGTATTTTCATTGCCGGTAATTTGTTTTATAAAATCTTTAATAAATTGATGTAGTTCGGCGCCATCATGCAATCCCCCTTGGGTCAGCAGATCCCAGTCATTTACAATCGCCCAATGATTTTGAATAATTTTTTCGAAGTCGGTCGAAAAGGCAATTTGTTCTATTTTTTTTGCGGGTAAGCCGGAGGCAAAAAATAAAGAAAAAATAGCACCAACTGAGGTGCCAGCCACGGCACTAATTTTAGGTGTGAGACCTAGCCTTTCAAACTCCAGGCCGACACCGATATCAATAAATCCTTTGGCGCCACCGCCTTTGTAGGCGACATACTTTATTTGGGGGAAGCTCATCCGTAAGATTCCTGATTATTTAATATGAATTAGTCTAAACAATGTAAAAATATTATTCTTAGTTACTCAATCTAATCAAATTTCACTAGGCACCCCTGTGCAGGTTGAAGAGGCAGATGATTTAGTTGATGACTTTAAATCCTAATTTTTCGCCTAGGTAAAATCCACACCACCCTAAAATAATACCGCCTGATACCTGTAAAATAATATTGGTCATAAAGAGAAACACTTTGGCATTTTTTAATAAGTGCCAGTTTTC
>TARA_R110002110_G_scaffold61225_1_pt1 | contig 19788 bp, 21 predicted proteins | sample TARA_R110002110 | Tara Oceans TARA_R110002110 (sample SAMEA4397330) | marine metagenome | biome: Polar Biome; feature: [SRF] surface water layer (ENVO:00010504); material: water (ENVO:00002006), including particulate matter (ENVO:01000060) such as... | depth 5 m
GGCTGGAATCCGTCAATGATTACCCACCATGATTGGGGAAGACCCTAATTTTAAAGTACAATTTGGCTCAGGTGGCCCCAAAGAATATTACTTTAGGCTCTGCCAGATGATCAAAGTGGAGTATTCGGATTTTTCTCCTGAGGGGATGGAGGATTGGAACAAGGAGCAGTCTGAGGAGAGAGTAACTGAAGCTGACAGAAAACTTAAAGAGCTAAATATCTATGTCCAAAAATCAATTTTTGATGTATTCAAGATGAGGTATGGGCATGAGAATAATTCCTACTGGAATAAGGGCGTAACTGACAAAAAAATTAAGACTCGTGCTTATGAGAAGTCCTTGGACGACGAAGATGAAGTAAGGCTTCCCCTTGAAAACTATCTAGACTTCATCGAATATAAGAAAATAGTTGAGAACAAATTACACTGGCCGTTATTCAAAGGTTTGTACGATATACCAGAACCGGGGGAGAAAGGTTACTCCAAAAACCTACGGTGGATGGAGCGTGTCAACGAATTGCGTCGAATACCAGCTCACGCCACTGAAAAAAGAAGCTATAAAGTTGCAGACTTCGAGTACATCGATTTTATATATGAAGAATTTTTTCAGCGACTGGAGAGCTTTGACATGAGTTTGGTGAGTGCCAACAATGAATGAGGTGAATATGCTCCCATTTTTGAAATGGGCGGGAGGGAAGAGATGGCTGGCGGGATCACCCAATAAAATTGCACCTGATCAGTACAAGGTCTACCTTGAGCCATTCCTTGGCAGTGGAGCCGTCTTCTTCTCGCTAAACCCCGAACGAAGTATACTTTCCGACCTCAATGAGGACTTGATAACTACTTATGAGGCAATCAGATCAAGCCCATCTAAGGTGCGAGACCTCCTTAAGCTCCATGCTAAAGCCCATAGTAATGAGTATTACTATGAGATTCGCAGTGCTAGGCCACGTTCAATTTGTGCCAAGGCAGCGAGGTTTATCTATCTAAATAGAACATGCTGGAATGGTTTATATCGTGTTAACTTGAAAGGCGAATTTAACGTTCCGAGAGGAACGAAGAATTCAGTAACTTTAGAGTCCGATGACTTTGACTTAACTTCGAACCGGCTGAAGAAGGCTAAAATACTTCACCAAGATTTTGAGAAGACGATAGATATGGCAGGTGAGGGCGATTTTGTTTACATAGATCCCCCTTATACGGTGAGGCACAACTTAAACGGCTTCGTTAAATACAACGAAAAAATATTCTCGTTTAATGACCAAATTCGGCTAAGGGACGCTGTTTCGCGAGCTGCTTCCAGAGGGGTCAAGATCACCATTTCAAATGCGAACCACGAATCGATACACGAGTTATATTCCGGCCTTTGCGACATCAATGCTGTGAATAGGAAGAGCGTCTTAGCAGCAAGTAGCACGCACAGAAAAAGTACAAGCGAAATATTGCTCCGAATCGGATGGAGTGAGAAGGAAGACGGTTAGCGTCTACTTCCATTGAAATTCTACCATCCTTGGCGCGAGACCCCTATTCAGTGCTATGTATTAGGATCGATGGAGCATTAATCTGTTCAGTATGGTTGATTCGCTTCTATTCTGCTCATCTAAAGGGCGTATTTTATCAAAGGATGCGGAGCTGACAGTAAACACCAACTACTCCAACACCTCGACGGTTAGCCCGACAGATCATTGTCCACCATAAGTCTTCTATACAAGGCGCTTTCTCCGGCTGAGCCAGGCAGAAACTGCTCCGGATTAAAGTCCTCATCATTCAGGTCGACGTTATTAAACCATTGGAGGAATTGTTGAGATGTAGGGACTTTAGCTTCAATTTCAGGATAAATTTTCGTAAGGAATCTTATTAAGGCCCGATAGCCATTGGTGCGATTTAGCATTCGTCCCGATTCGCGGGCTGCCCAAGCATCTGGCCATCGCTCCTTCACGGCGGCGAAGTAGTTCCAGATAATATCGGTTATTTCATAGTCTTCCTCATCAACCATCAGGTGCTGTAATGGGTGACGCTTGAGTCGAATTTCAGAGAGCCTCTCTGGTTTCCCTCCTGATAAATAAGTGATCCTGTCTCCTAGTGCATCCGCAGAAACCAATTTGAGTATTGGCTGAATGAATGCAGCTTGCGTAAGAGTCTCCTCCCCCCTTTCACGCCGTGGGGTCGCCACGCCCAACCGTTTTATCATTCTGAAAAATGGACTTTCACTTTCCTTGTCCAAAGTTACCGCTATGTTGTGGCAAAGTTTCTGTGGACTTCTAGCCGCCATTAACTCGTATAAATCATAAGCCAAGCTCTTATTCACTTTAGTTTGAGCGAGGTTTACAGTAGAAAATATATTTGCTTGATCGGATATATCGGCACCCACGAATATAGAGACATTGACATTAAAGTCCGTACCATCGTAGTTGGAAAGTCCCGCCAATCTATGCTGACCATCTAGAACGCGAGCAATATTTTTGTAGAATATGGATTCTTCAGGATAGTCGTGATCGATGTAGTTCTGCAAGGTAAGGTTTTCATCCTGTTCGTCGATCTCTGCACAGCGTGGATCTACTGCAATTATCACGCTAGTAGGAAAGCATGCATCAGGTGAATTAGTGTATTTGCCGATATCCACTACGCGCTTGTTATCTAACGGTCTCTGGATGCCAAGATATCTTTCAACATCTCGATCTTCCATAAGTACACGCCGTACATCGAAGAATGTGATATCGATAAGGTCTGAATGAGGGATAGAAGAAATATAAAAGTCCCCGATAGGCTGCTCAACCTTTAGTACCTTAAGCTGCAAAGAACGGTGTCCTTCCGTAGGCATACTTATCCCCTGTGTCTCCTGTACCCGTCCGAAAAATTCTGTGTGTCTTTTTCAGATTTTTTAACCGAAGACATACCAAACTGGTAGGTGTACACAGTGTATGGATACAATAGAACCAAGCTGAAAAAATATAAGGCAGCACTGGCGTACACTATCGGAGGGTACCCAACTAGGTCTTCCTCTGTTTTTAGGTAGAAAAAGGTTACAGCCGCAACTAGGCCTAGTAGCACTGAAGTTACCGCATAGCCTTGGCGACCCGGAAACTCAGACTCCATACTCTTTCTTGTGCTTAATAAAAGAAATAAAGTTGGCCCTGTTATTGCCAAAATATACACGAGCAACTCGCCCCGGGATATGCTTTGAAAAAGCTGATCAAAAAATACTTCGAGCAAGCGACAATCAGAATCATTAGATATGGAGGCGCACGTAGAAAACGCCTTTAGAACTGACCCCAACCAAATTGGTAGTGTAGAAAAGAGAACAGTTACAATTAGCTCAGCAAACCCCTCCCCTCTCGCTTGACCAGGCGCCTTTACAAGATAGCCCCAGATTGGGACCTTCCCTAAATATTTAGTTAAGTGATTTTTATTCAACATATTATGGAGTAATTTTCTGTAAGTAGATCTGCCTAATTTATTTCCGCTCCTGGAGAACTCTAATTTAATAATCCTCGCAATCTAACTCGGTGCGCATTGCAATTTATTGTCATTAGATGTTCTGTGGCCCTTTCAGATTTTAGCCCAACGGGTTGCACTTTCGATAGCCCTTACATTTCTGACTTCAACGCAGCCCAATCTCGCTTAGTCGCAAATTCTCGGACAACGGTCATAGAGTAGAGTCAGAAGCGATTGTCGAATGCTCTTAGAGTGTCGCCAGGTAGAGAGCAATCATATGTGACATTAGGCATTGTCGTCGACCTACATCAAATCCTCAGGGCACTACCGCACCATAATGGGACTTTGTGGAAACCCATCCGATACAGGTCCAAGCCAACATTAACTGATAAACCTCAATCAGTGTAATCCCCGCAATATTGAGTTGGCTGGTTTTCCGCTATCGATTGCAGCACCTCATCGCTAGATGGCTCGCGAAACTGCAGACTGGCCAGGCGCGTATACAGCGGGCAGTCCTGCAGCAGGCTCTGGTGCGTGCCCGTCGCCACCAGCTCCCCCTTGTCCAGTACCGCAATCAGGTCCGCATGGAGGATGGTCGACAGCCGGTGGGCTATGATCACCGTGGTGCGGTCGCGCATCAGTTCCTGCAATGCCAGCTGCACCTGGTGCTCGCTCTCGCTGTCCAGGGCGCTGGTGGCCTCATCCAGCAACAGCACCCGCGGATTGTTGAGGATCGCCCGCGCCAGGGCGATACGCTGGCGCTGGCCCCCGGACAGGCGCACACCCTGCTCACCCAGATGGCTGTCGTAGCCCTGCGGCAGGCGCTCTATGAAATCGTCTGCATGGGCCGCTTTGGCCGCCGCTGCGACCTCGGCGTCGCTGGCATCGGGCCTGCCGTAGGCGATGTTGTAGCGCACGCTGGCGGTGAACAGCGCCGGCTGCTGCGGTACCAGGGCCAGTTGCCGGCGCAGCTGGTGCAGGCCGATCTCGCGGATATCCACCCCGGCGAACAGGATGCTGCCTGACTGCGGATCGTAGAAGCGCTGCAGCAGCTGGAACAGGGTGGACTTGCCGCCCCCTGAGGGCCCGACCAGCGCCAGGCTCTTGCCCGCGGCAATCTCCAGGGTCAGGTTCTTCAGGGCGGCCTCCCCGGGTCGGGCCGGATAGCTGAAGGTCACGTTGCGAAAGGCCAGTTCCGCCACCGGCAGCTCTCGCTCGGCGCCGCTGTCTGCCAGGTCGCTGCGGGTGTGCAGCAGCTCCAGCAGTCGTTCGGACGCCCCGGCGGCCCGCTGTACCTCACCCCAGACCTCGGAAATGGTGGCGAAGCCCGAGCCCACCATGATCGCGTAGAACACGAAGGCGCCCAGTTCGCCGCCGCTCATGCGCCCGCTGATCACATCCTGGCCACCGCTCCAGAGCATGGCGCCCATGCCGGCGAACAGCAGCAGGATGGCGACACAGACCAGCAGTGCCCGCTGCCGGATACGGCGGCGGGCGATGGCGAAGGCGCGCTCAACCTCGCCGGCAAAGGCCGCGCTCTCGCGATCTTCACTGGTGTAGCTCTGGACCGTGCGAATGTGCTGGATGATTTCGCCGGCGTAGCTGCCCACGCTGGCGATACTGTCCTGGCTCTGGGTGGACAGTCGCCGCACCCGACGCCCGAAAATCAGGATCGGCAACAGCACCAGCGGCACCCCCGCGGTGATGATCAGGCTCAGTTTGATGTTGGTGATGAACATCAGCACCAGGCCGCCGACCAGGGTCAGGCTGCTGCGCAGGGCCATGCTCAGGGAGGAGCCGATGATGGTCTGCAGCAGGGTGGTATCGGTGGTCAGGCGCGACATGATCTCGCCGCTGCGGTTGGTTTCGAAGTAGCCGGGATTGAGGCGGATGATGTTGTCGAACACGGCCTTGCGGAGGTCGGCACTGACCCGCTCCCCGAGCCAGGACACCAGGTAGAAGCGGACGAAGGTGCCGACGGCCATGGCCCCCGCGATCATCATGATCACGCCGATGGCGTTGCGCAGATCGGCGCTGGTGCCGCCGCCAAAGCCCTCGTCTATCAACACCTGTATGCCCCGGCCCAGGAACAGGGTCGCACCGGCGGTAAACACCAGCGCAGCGCCGGCACCCAACAGGCGCGCGCGGTAGGGCAGGAGGAACCGGAATATGGCCAGCAGCGGCGACAGGGAGCGACTTCCGGTCGGCGCCATTACTCCGTGTCTGCCGCGCTGTGGTCCCGGCGCTGGATAAAGCGCCCGAAGAAGACCCCGAATTCGAACAGAATCCACATGGGTACTGCCAGCAGGGCCTGGGAGATGACGTCAGGGGGGGTCAGCAGCATGCCGAAGACGAAGCAGCCGACGATGATGTAGGGGCGTTTCTTCACCAGGTCTTCCGGTGTGGTGATGCCGGCCCAGATCAAAATTACCGCGGCAATCGGGATCTCGAAGGCGATGCCGAAGGCGAAGAACAGCTTGAGCACGAAATTCAGGTAGCTGTTGATATCCGTCATGATGGCGATATCGTCCGGCCCCACGCTGGTAAAAAAGCCGAAGATCAGCGGGAACACCACGTAGTAGGCAAAGGCGGCGCCGGCATAGAAAAGCAGCACACTGGATGCCAGCAACGGTATCGCCAGGCGCTTTTCATGGCGATACATGCCCGGGGCGATAAAGCTCCAGATCTGGTAGAGCACATAGGGTATGGCAATGAAAATGGCCGCCACCAGGGTCAGCTTGAAAGGTGTCAGGAAGGGAGAGGCCACCTCGGTGGCGATCATGGTGGCGCCTTCCGGCAGCAGGGCCCGCAGCGGCTCGGAGACAAAGCTGTAGATCTCGTTGGCGAAGGGGAACAGGCAGATAAATACCACCAGCACCGCCAGCAGCGCCCGCAGCAGCCGGTCCCGCAGCTCGGTCAAATGTGCCACCAGCGGCAGCGGCTGGTCGGCGGGGTCTTCGCTCATTGCGGGGGGGATTCCTGGCCTGGAGCAGGCTCGGCACCGGTCTTTTTGTCACCGCTGGCCTCGTCGGCCGATCCGGTCACAGTGGCAACGTCATCCTCAAGCTCCCGCTGGGCCTTGGCCACGCCGGTCTTGATCTCGTCCCGGGTCTTGCGCAGCTCCTGCAGCACGGCGTCGTTGTGCAACTCCTGCTCCACTTCATGGCGGATGTCGTTGAAGCCGCGCTTGATGCGGTGCAGCCAGGCGCTGGCCGTGCGGATGGTGCCCGGCAGCTTTTCCGGGCCTATCACCAACAGGCTCACCACGGCAATGATGACCAGCTCGGTAAAACCGATGTCAAACATGGGCGCGGATCAGGGCTTGCCGTTGCTGTCCCCGGAGCTCCGGGTGGCGTCCTCTGCCTCTGCCTCTGTATCTGCGCTGTCTGTCGTGCTGTCGTCGTCCTTGATGCTCTTGCGAAAGCCCTTGACTGCGCTGCCCAGGTCGCTGCCCAGGGTGCGCAGGCGCTTGGTGCCGAACAACATGATGACAATTGCCAGAATGATCAGCAATTGCCAGATACTAATACCACCGATACCCATGCCTGTCTCCGTATTCCCTGATCGTGCCGTTGTCGGCGCTCCCCGCTCAAGTGCGGGATGCCTTTTCTTCCAGTCCTGATACCCCGACCCTCTGCTGCAGGCACTCCAGTACCGCAGCCGAGTCCAGGTTGAGGTGCGACAGCAGTACCAGGGTGTGAAACCACAGGTCCGCGACTTCCCCAACCAGGGACCCGGGGTCATCGCCCGTGTCCTTTGCCGCCAGGATCACTTCCGTCGCTTCTTCACCCACCTTCTCAAGGATCTTGTTGAGACCCTTGTGATGCAGGCTGGCGACATAGGACCCGGTGGGGTCCGCGAGCTTCCGTTGGGCCAGTATGCGATCCAATTGTTGCAGTATGTCGCTCATTGCGGCGGTCCGTAGAGTTCATCCGGCGATTTCAGGATCTCGTCCGTCACCTGCCAGTTGTCATCCTGCCAGCACTGGTAGAAACAGCGTCGGCGACCGGTATGACAGGCGATGTCGCCAACCTGTTCCACCCGCAACAGCAGGGTGTCGCCATCACAGTCCAGGCGCAGCTCTTTCAGCAACTGCACGTTGCCCGAGCTTTCACCCTTGCGCCAGAGTGCCTGCCGGGAGCGCGACCAGTAGATCGCCCGGCCCTCGGCTACGGTCAGTGCCAGTGACTCGGGATTCATCCACGCCATCATCAGCACTTCGCCAGTCTGCCAGTCCTGGGCGATGGCGGGCACCAGGCCCTGATCGTTCCAGTGCACAGCGGCGCTCAGTGGATTGGCTGTCATTGTCTTAACGGTCTCCATGGGCCGGCATTATGGCACAGGGACAATACGGACACATCAGCCGTCACTGCCGCGGGGCCACAGCAATGCCAGCGCCACGCCGGCCAGCAGCCAGCTCGCCCAGGGAAGCTCGGCGAGTTGGGCAATGCCGTCCGGGAGTGCCAGTACCACGGCCAGGACAAGGGCTACCGCGGCCAACAGCTGGCGCCGGCGCCGGCCCTGCTGCAGGCTCCGGCGAGTTTGCAGGTCGCCGCCAGGCTGCGATGGCCGTGCCTGCATGGGGGGGCCAGGGGTTCGCTGCAGGCTGTCCAGTACCGCATCGGGTACCTGGGGCAGTTGTTCCAGCCAGGAGGGCACATGGCGCTGCAGGCGCTTGAGCATCGCCTGCGGCGAATAGCGCTCCTGTACCCAGCGCTCCAGATAGGGCTGGGCAGTATCCCACAGGTTCAGCTGTGGATAGAGCTGGCGGCCCAGGCCCTCGATATTGAGCAGGGTTTTCTGCAGCAGTACCAGCGACGGCTGCACCTCCATGTCGAAGCGGCGGGCGGTGCTGAACAGGTAGATCAACAGCTGGCCGAAGGAGATCTCGCTGATCGGGCGCTCGAACACCGGTTCGCAGACCGCGCGCATGGCGGACTCGAAGTCCTGCACCCGGGTGGACGCCGGCACCCAGCCGCACTCCACGTGCAGTTCGGCCACCTCCCGGTAGTCGCGCCGGAACACCGCCAGCAGGTTGCGCGCCAGGTAATACTGGTCGGCATCGCTGAGGCTGCCGACGATGGCGCAGTCGACGGCGATGTAGCGGGGATCGGCCGGGTCGCTGGCATCGACGAAGATGTTGCCGGGGTGCATGTCGGCGTGGAAGAAATTGTCCCGGAAGACCTGGGTAAAGAAGATCTCCACGCCCCGCTCCGCCAGCAGCTTGAGATCGGTGCCCCTGGCCTCGAGGGTTGCAACGTCGGTGACCGGAATACCCTTGATGCGTTCGGAGACCATGACATTGCTGCGGGTATAGTCCCAGTACACCTGCGGCACATATACCAGCGTGCTGCCTTCGAAATTGCGCCGCAGCTGGGAGGCGTTGGCGGCCTCCCGGCGCAGGTCCAGCTCGTCGAAAATGGTCAGTTCATAGTCCGCAACCACTTCCACCGGGCGCAGCCGCTTGCCGTCGGGCAGGTAGCGCTGCACCAGCCGCGCCAGGGTATACAGCAACGCCAGGTCCTGGCGGATGACCGGCTTGATATCCGGCCGCAGCACTTTCACCACCACATCCTCGCCCCCGTGCAGGGTGGCGCCGTGCACCTGGGCCACGGATGCAGAGGCCATCGGCAGTTCCTCAAAGCGCGCGAACAGGGTGGTCAGCGGCTGTCCCAGGACCGTCTCGATGATCGCGGCGGCCTCGGCCTCATCGAAGGGCGGTACCTTGTCCTGCAGTTTCGCCAGTTCGTCGGCGATATCCGGCGGCAGCAGGTCGCGCCGGGTCGACAGCAGCTGGCCGAACTTGATGAACACCGGGCCCAGTTCCTCCAGGGCCAGACGCAGGCGTTCGCCGCGGCCGCGATCCGGCCCGCGCCCGGCACGCCAGGGGGACAGGCGCAGCAACGTACGCGGCAGCAAGGGCAGCTTGTCGGTATCGATGAATTCCTGCAGGCGATAGCGGCCGGCGATGTGCAGAATGCGCAGCAGACGGCGGCTGCGGCTGAATGCGCCGGCGCTCACGATGCGGCCTGCGCGATGCGCTTGCGCAGCCTGGCCAGGCGCGATTGCAGGCGCTCCACCCGTTGCTCGAGGGCCTGCACATCGGCATAAAAATCCTCGACCTCCAGCCGTGGTGGACTCAGGCGGGCCTCCTCATGAATGAACTCTTCCAGCTGTCGCAGCAGGCTTTTGCTGACAGCACGGCCGCCGCTGGCACCCGCACGCAGCAATTCCGCCAGTTGGTGGCCGGCGACATCGCCGAGGGCGTCCACCAGTGGCGCTTCCCAATCCAGGTCCAGGTTGCCGAGGATCTGCTGCAGTTCGATCAGCGGCGCGCTGTCACCCCGCAGGGCCAGCTTGCCATTGATCAGGGTTGCGGCGGGGTCGCTGGAGCTGGCGAGCTCGGCAAAGTCTGCCGCGGTGCCGGTCACCCGGGTGGTTACGGGGCCGTCGTGGTAACCCAGTAGCCGGACCTGCTCCGCGCCCGGTTGCAGATAGACGGCAAATACCGGCGCGCTGCACTCGATGGCAAACGTGTGGCCGCCGAGACCTGCCAGCTTCCGCTGCGCGGCCGGGTCCAGGGTCAGGGCCCGGTTGACCGCCGCCTCCAGCGCCGCCAGTGCCGCCGTGGTGACGGTTGGGTCCAGGCTGGCGGCCATGTCAGGCCTTGAAGCCCCGGTGCAGGGCGACGATGCCCCCGGTCAGGTTGTGGTACTCGCAATTGACGAAACCGGCGTCCTCCATCATGCCCAGCAGTGTTTCCTGGTCGGGATGCACGCGGATGGACTCGGCGAGGTACTGGTAGCTGTCGCTGTCGCCGGCCACCAGCTTGCCCATCAGCGGCAGGACGCGGAACGAGTAACCGTCATAGGCCTTGCCCAGCAATTCGTTGCGGGGTTTGGAGAACTCCAGCACCAGAAGGCGTCCGCCGGGCTTCAGCACCCGCAGCATGGAACGCAGGGCCAGGTCCTTGTCGGTGACGTTGCGCAGGCCGAAGGCGATGCTGACACAGTCGAAGCTGTCGTCGGGAAAGGGCAGGTACTGGGCATCGGCCTGCACGTACTCCAGGTTGCCCTGGTAGCCGTGATCGATCAGCTTGTCCCGACCCACCTGGAGCATGGATTCATTGATGTCCGCCAGCACCACACGGCCGTCGGCGCCGACGATGTCGGCGAACTTTGCCGCCAGGTCGCCGGTGCCGCCGGCGATGTCGAGCACGGACTGGCCTGCACGCACGGCGCTGAGTTCGATGGTGAAGCGCTTCCAGATACGGTGCACACCGCCGGACATGAGGTCGTTCATCAGGTCGTAGCGGGCGGCAACCGAGTGGAACACGTTGGCGACCAGGCCCGCCTTGGCGTCCTCGTCAACTTCCCTGTAGCCGAAATGGGTGGTGCGTTTCTTGCTCATGCGGCCTCCGCCGGCGAACAGCTGACCGCGTATTGTAGCGCGTTGTCGGTGCCCGGTCAGGGCTGGAAGTTGATCACCTGTACCTGGGGGTCGCGACTGGCGCCGGCGGCGGTCATCCGCTCCAGGTACTGCTGCCACAGGGTTTCCTGCTGTGAGCAGAGCTGATGCAGGTAATCCCAGGAATACAGGCCGGTGTCGTGGCCGTCATCGAACACCAGCTGCAGTGCGTAGTGGCCCACGGGCTTGATCGCGGTGATGTTGACCCCGATCTTGCCGGTCTGCAGCACCTCCTGGCCGGGGCCGTGGCCCTTCACCTCGGCGGAGGGCGAATGCACCCGCAGGAACTCGCAGCTGAGGCGATAGCGTTCATCCCCCGGGTACACCAGCTCCAGTTCCCGCGACTTGCGGTGCAGGTGGATGTCCAGCGGGCGTTGGGCACTAGCGGTCATGGTGGGCTACCGTGGTCAGAGGATAAAGCGCGACAGATCTTCGTCTTCGCTCAGGGCCTGCAGTTGCTGGTTGACATAGTCCGCGTCGATTTTCAGCCCCTGCTGTTGCAGGCCGGAGTCGGCCGCGGCGAAGGAGGCCTCCTCCAGCAGTCGCTCCATGATGGTGTGCAGGCGCCGGGCGCCGATGTTCTCGGTTTTCTCGTTGACTTGCCAGGCGGTCTCGGCAATGCGTCGCAGACCGTCGCGGGTGAACTCTACCTGCAGGCCTTCAGTGCCCAGCAGGGCCTGGTACTGCTCGGTGAGCGAGGCGTCCGGTTCGGTGAGGATGCGCTCGAAGTCATCGGCGTTCAGCGAGTCCAGCTCCACCCGGATTGGCAACCTGCCCTGCAGTTCCGGAATCAGGTCCGAAGGCTTGGCCAGGTGAAAGGCACCTGAGGCGATAAACAGGATATGGTCGGTCTTGATCGCCCCGTGCTTGGTGGTCACGGTGGAGCCCTCGATCAGCGGCAGCAGGTCCCGCTGCACTCCCTCGCGGGAGACATCGGCGCCGCCGGTGTCGCCGCGCTTGGCAACCTTGTCCAGTTCGTCGATAAACACGATGCCGTTTTGCTCCGCCTCGTGGATGGCCTTCTGCTTGAGCTCATCTTCATTGACCAGCTTCGCGGCCTCCTCGTCGCGCAGGGCCTTGAAGGCGGCCTGCACCGGCATGCGCCGGGTCTTGCGCTGCTGCCGCGACATGTTGGAGAACATGCTCTGCAGCTGGCTGGTCATTTCCTCCATCCCCGGGGGCGCCATGATCTCCACCCCGGCGCTGCTGGCGGCCAGTTCCACATCCACTTCCTTGCTGTCCAGCTCGCCCTCGCGCAGCTTCTTGCGCAGCAACTGGCGGGTGCCGGCGCCGGCGCCACTGTTGTCGCTGTCCCTGGCGGGGGGCAGCAGGATATCCAGCAGTCGCTCCTCCGCGGCCTCTTCGGCGCGGAAGCGCACCCGCTCCATTTCCTGCTCCCGGTACAGCTTGACCGCCACGTCCGCCAGGTCGCGGACGATGGATTCCACGTCCCTGCCGACATAGCCGACCTCGGTGAACTTGGTAGCCTCGACCTTGACGAAGGGCGCGTTGGCGAGCTTTGCGAGGCGCCGGGCGATCTCGGTCTTGCCGACGCCGGTGGGGCCGATCATGAGGATGTTCTTGGGGGTGATTTCCGCCCGCAGGTCTTCTGGCAGCTGCATGCGACGCCAGCGGTTGCGCAGGGCTATGGCGACCGCACGCTTGGCATCCTGCTGGCCGATGATGTGCTTGTCCAGCTCGTGGACAATCTCGCGTGGAGTCATGTTGGACATGATACGGGCTACCTAGTAGTCGAGTTGCTCGATGGTCTGGTTGTGGTTGGTGTAGATACAGATGTCGCCGGCGATATTCAGGCCCTTCTCGACGATGCTGCGGGCGTCCAGGTCGGTATTGTCCAGCAGCGCGCGGGCCGCGGACTGGGCATAGGGCCCACCGGAGCCAATGGCGATCATGTTGTCTTCCGGTTCGATCACATCGCCGTTGCCGGTGATGACCAGGGAGGTTTCCTTGTCGGCCACCGCCAGCAGCGCCTCCAGCCGGCGCAGGGAGCGCTCGGTGCGCCAGGCCTTGGCCAGCTCCACCGCGGAGCGCACCAGATTGCCCTGGTGCTTGTCCAGCTTGGCCTCGAACAGCTCAAACAGGGTAAATGCATCCGCGGTGCCGCCGGCAAAGCCTGCCAGGACCTGGTTCTTGTGCAGCCGGCGTACCTTGCGGGCATTGCCCTTCATTACCGTGTTGCCCAGCGATACCTGGCCGTCGCCGCCAATCACGACACTGTTGCCGCGTCGCACCGAGAGAATGGTCGTGCCTCTGTACTGTTCCACAATCTGTCTCCTGTTCCGCAGGATATGGGGGGTGGTGGCGGGAATTCAAGCGCTGGAGCGGGGCTGACTCCGAAGCGTGGGCCTCAGGGGCGCCCGGCTCAGGGACTGTCCCGTTTCATCAGCAGGGTGTCGATGTTCTGTGCCGTGGTCAGTCCGCGCGCCCGGCTCATCTGGGCGTGGGTCTGGAATGGGCCCAGATAGACCCGGAAGAAGCGCCCGTGCTCGCCGCTGGCCTCCTCTACCCGGGGTTCCAGGCCCAGCAACAGCAGTTCCGCCCGGCGCCGGTCCGCGTCCTCGCGCTGGCGGAAGGAGCCCGCCTGCAGCAGGAAGGTCTCGCCCTGTGCGGTGGCATCGGTGCGCGGAGTCGCCACCTGGGCGGGTTCCACGTCCACCGCAATACGCTGCTCCGGCAGCATGGTGTAGAAGTCGAAGCGGGGTTTCGGTGGCGCCTTTTCGGCGCCGGCCGTTGCCGCGCCGGCCGTTGCCGCGGCAGTCCCTTCCGCGCCCGTACCGGCGCCGGGAGGCAGGGTGCCCAGGTAGAGCAAAAGGCTGAGGAAGACCCCGGTGCCGACCCCGGCACCGTACCAGCGCCAGGGACTGGCGGGCGCCTGGGCGGAGTTGCGGCTGGCGGCCTGGGGTTTCCTGCGGGCACCGCTGCGGCTTCCTCTGGCGTACTCCCGTGCCATGACTACATGGTCTCCGGGGCACTCACGCCCAACAGGTGCAGGCCATTGGCAATGACCTGGCGCACCGCTTCGCCCAGGGCCAGGCGGGCATCGCGCAGGTCCCGCTCTTCCACCAGGACCTTGTGGGCGTTGTACCAGGAGTGAAACTCGCCGGCGAGTTCGCGCAGGTAGTTGGCAATGGTGTGGGGCTCGCTGGCCAGCGCAGCGTTCGCAACCACTTCGGGATACTGGTCGAGGCGCTTCAGCAGGGCCTTCTCGTGCTCCTCCTGCAGCCGCTCCAGCGCTGCCAGGCTGCGGGCGGGGGCCCAGTCCCAGCCGTGTTCCGCCAGTTTGCGTCGCATTGAGCAGGCCCGGGCGTGGGCATACTGTATATAGTAGACCGGGTTGTCGTTGCTCTGGGACAGGGCCAGGTCGATATCGAAGGTAAGCTGGGAGCTGGGCGCCCGCGCCACCAGGAAATAGCGGGTGGCGTCGCAGCCCACCTCGTCGATCAGGTCGCGCAGGGTGACATAACTGCCGGCGCGCTTGGACAGCTTGACCTCGCTGCCGTCGCGCATGACCGTCACCATCTGGTGCAGGACATAGTCGGGCCAGCCCTCGGGGATGCCCGATTCCAGCGCCTGCAGGCCGGCCCGGACCCGGGTCACGGTGCTATGGTGGTCGGCACCCTGTTCGTTGATCACCCGCTCGAAGCCGCGCTGCCACTTGTTGAAATGATAGGCCACATCGGGCAGGAAATAGGTATAGCCGCCCTCGCGCTTGCGCATCACCCGGTCCTTGTCATCGCCGAAGGTGGTGGTGCGGAGCCAGAGGGCGCCGTCCTGCTCATAGGTGTGACCATTGGCGATCAGCCGGGCAACGGTCGTCTCGACCTCGCCGGACTCGTACAGGGATGACTCCAGGAAGTAGTGGTCGAAGTGCACCGCGAAAGCCTTGAGGTCGAGATCCTGTTCCCGCCGCAGGTAGGCCACCGCGAACTCGCGGATGGCGTCGAGGTCCCCGGGGTCGCCCCGGCCCGCAACGTGCCGGTCCTCGGCATCAATCTGTTCCCCGGCGAGATAGGCGTTCGCCACATCGCGGATGTAGTCGCCGCGGTAGCCGTCCTCGGGCCAGCCCGGATCGTCGGGCCCCAAGCCCTGGCAGCGCGCCTGCACCGACAGCGCCAGATTGCTGATCTGGGCGCCGGCGTCGTTGTAGTAGAACTCGCTGGCGACGGACCAGCCGGTGGCGGTCAGCAGCCTGCAGATACTGTCGCCGACCGCCGCGCCGCGGCCATGGCCGACATGCAGGGGCCCGGTGGGGTTGGCGGAGACAAATTCCACCTGCACCCGGCGGCCGGCGCCGACGTCGGAGCAGCCATAGCGGCTGCCCTGCTCCAGCACCCGCTCTACCACGGCCTGGCTGCTGCTCGCGGAGAGGAAAAAGTTGATGAAGCCGGGGCCGGCGATCTCGGTCTTGCTGATGAACGGGGCGGCCGGCAGGGCCGCGCAGATCATGGCGGCCAGGTCGCGGGGCTTCCTGCCGGCGCTTTTGGCCAGGATCAGGGCAATATTGCTGGCGAGGTCGCCGTGGCTCGGGTCGCGGGTGCGGTCGATAGTGATGTCCGGCCGGGTATCCGCCGGCAACTCACCCGCGGCGACCAGTGCATCCAGTGCCTGTTGGATCAGCTGTGACAGTTGTTCCTTCATCTATGGGGAGTGTACCTGCTGTGTGGGTTCGGGGACCGCTGTGGGCAGCCCGGCAGGCGCGCATTATCGCCGTAAACGGCTATCCATGGCCAGACCACCGCCGCCATCAGCCCAGATCCAGCGGGTCGACGTCGATGGACCAGTTCAAGCCATTGCGCGCCGGCAGCTGTGTCGCCGCCGCCACCAGCAGCCTCGCGGCCTGCTGCGCCTGGCGCACATCGGTCGCGGTAACCAGCAGTTGGCTGCGAAACTTGCCGGCGCGGCGCTGCAATGGTGACGGCAGGGGGCCGATCACCTGGCAGCCTGCGGGCAGCTGCGCCTGGGCGTTGCGTCGTAACGTCCCCAGGAATACCTCTCCGGTAGCGGCATCCGTGCTGTCGGTACGCAGCAGCAGCAGGCGGCCGCAGGGGGGCATGCCACTCTGACGGCGCTGGTCCAGCATCCTCCGCGCCTGGTCGGCGTAGCTGTCCTGGAGCATGGCTGTCATTACCGGATGATCCGGATAGTGAGTCTGCAGCAGTACCCGGCCGGCGTCACCCTCGCGCCCTGCCCTGCCCGCCACCTGGGTCAGCAGTTGCGCCATGCGCTCCTCGCCGCGGAAATCCGCGCTGAACAGCAGGGCGTCGGCATCGATCACCGCAACCAGGTTGACGCCGGGGAAGTGGTGGCCCTTGGTCAGCATCTGGGTGCCCAGCAGGATACAGGGCTCGCCGGCATTGACTTCATCCACCAGCGCCTGCATGGCCCCGCGACCCTGCATGGAATCGCTGTCGACCCGGTGCACCGGCCAGGCGCTGAATTGCAGTCGCAGGACGTCTTCGGTCTGTTCCGTGCCGAGGCCATTGGTCAGCAGGCGGTTGCCGTGGCATTGGGGGCACCGCTGGGGCAGGCCCTCACCCGCGCTGCAGTGATGGCAGCGCAGGCGGCGCTGGCGCCGGTGCACGGTCATGCGGGCATCGCAGGCCCGACACTGGGCGATCCAGCCACAGTCGTGACATTGCAGGGTCGGCGCGTAGCCGCGGCGATTGAGAAACAACAGGACCTGGTGGCCGGCCTCCAGGGAGCTGCGCACGGCGTCGCGCAGGGCGCCCGACATGCCCCCCTGCAGCTCCTGCCTGCGCACGTCGATGGCGGCGATCGCCGGCAGTTCGCCGCTGCCCGCGCGCAGGGTCAGCTGATGGTGTCCGTAGCGCCCCTGCAGTGCATTGTGCAGCGTCTCCAGTGCCGGAGTGGCGCTGCCGAGGACCACCGTGCAGTCCTCGATCTGGGCGCGTTTCACGGCCAGGTCGCGGGCGGAATAGCGGAACCCGTCCTGCTGTTTGAACGAGCTGTCGTGTTCCTCATCGACGATGATCAGTCCCGGGCGTTGCAGACTGGTAAAAATGGCCGACCGGGTGCCGATGACGATACCCGCTGCGCCGGTGCGGGCCGCCTCCCAGGCCGCATAGCGCTCGCCGGCATTGAGGCCGGAGTGCAGCACGACAACGCCCTGACCGAAGCGGCTCCGGAACCGCTCCAGGGTCTGCGGCGTCAGGCCGATTTCCGGAATCAGCACCAGCGCCTGCTGGCCCTGCTGCAGACAGTGGGAAATCAGCTGCAGGTACACTTCGGTTTTGCCGCTGCCGGTGACGCCCTCCAGCAGATGGCTGGCGAAGCTGCCGTAGCCGGCGAGGATCCCGCTTACCGCGGCTGCCTGGTCCGGGTTGAGCGCGAGGCCAGGGCCCGGTTGCGGTGTCTGCGTTGCGGGTGGCAGGATGCAGCGCTCGGCCAGGCCCTTTTGCTCCAGCTGGCGCAGGATGCTCGTGCTGATGCCGAGCTCCTTGAACACGGTGGCGGCGATGGCGCCGCCCTGCTGCAGCAGCTGCAGGGCCTCGGCCTGGCGTGGCGAGCGCCCCAGCGCCCCCGTGGGCAGGCCCTTGCCGCGCTGACTGAGGGTCCAGGCTGCGGCTCCGGGGGGCTGGTGCGGCTTGCCGTCGCGCAGTCCCGGGGGGAATGCGAGTTCCAGCACCTCGCCTGGAGGGTGCTGGTAGTAGTCCGCCGCCCACAGGCACAGCTGCAACAGGGACGCTGACGGCAGCGCCTCGGTGTCGAGCACTTCCCGGGCTTCCTTCAGGGCGCTGGCCGGCAGCTCGGAATCGGTGGCTACCTCGACCAGATAACCCTGGAGCTGCCGGCGGCCGAAATTGACCCGCAGGCGGCACCCCGGTTGCAGGGCTGCGATTGCCTCCGGGCCCAGCTCCGCCGGGGGCAGATAATCGAACAGGGAGCGCAGCGGAGTCGGTATGGCGAGGCGGAGTATCGGCATTGCGCCTCTCATGGGCGTGGCTGGTGGTCGCAGGGCAGGCAATAATACAGCAGCCACGGCACTTGCGTCCGGCGCTGTGTCTGGTACTATGCGCGCCTATTTTTTCACGCTATCTCCACAATCCGGCGCGGTGCCCGACGAGATCGGGTGGCGGCGCCAATACACAGGAGCAACACCATGAAAGCAGAAATACATCCCAAATACGAGGCAGTCACGGCAACGTGCAGCTGCGGCAACGTTATAACCACCCGGTCCACCCGTTGCGAGGACTTCCACGTTGATGTGTGCTCCGAATGCCACCCCTTCTTCACCGGCAAGCAGAAAGTCATGGATACCGGTGGCCGTGTAGACCGCTTCAAAAAGCGCTTTGGCGCTCGCGGTGCTTCGCGCCAGGGCTGATTTGCCGCGGCTGCGCCAGTCGCAGCCGACCAGGAGAGCCGGGCAGCCGCGAGGTGCCCGGCTTTTTTTTGTGCAGTCACCACGGGCCCTCGTCTTTTGAGTCTGCCCGGTCAGGCCCGTTGTCCGCAGGGGCCGCGCGAATGCGGCTTGTGAGCCCGGGATGTTTTCTATATTCTCGTCCGTCTTTCCCGCAGGTGCCTCGAAAAGCGCGATCACGATTATGAGCAATGATTTCAGACAGGCTGCCCTGGATTATCACTCCGGGCCGGTGCCGGGGAAAATCAGTATCGAACTGACCAAGCCCGCCGAAACCCAGGCCGACCTGGCCCTGGCCTACAGCCCGGGCGTCGCCGAGCCCTGTCGGGAAATTGCCGCGGATCCGGAAGCCGCCTATCGCTATACCGGCAAAGGCAATCTCGTCGCCGTTATCAGTAACGGCACTGCCGTCCTGGGCCTTGGCAATCTGGGTTCACTGGCGAGCAAGCCGGTCATGGAAGGCAAGGCGCTGCTGTTCAAGCGGTTTGCCGGGATCAACTCGGTGGATATCGAGGTCAACACCGAAGACGCGGCCAGCTTCATCGACACGGTTGCCAATATTGCGGACACTTTTGGCGGCATCAACCTCGAGGATATCAAGGCACCCGAGTGCTTCGAAATCGAGGCGGAACTGGGGCGACGCTGCAGCATCCCCATTTTTCACGACGACCAGCACGGCACTGCGATAGTCACCGCCGCGGGGATGATCAACGCGCTGGAAATTCAGGGCAAGCGACTGCAGGATGCGGTGATTACCTGCCTGGGGGCCGGTGCTGCTGCTATTGCGTGCATGCGCCTGCTGCTGAGCATGGGCGCGCGGCAGGAAAACATCTACATGCTCGACCGCCGCGGCGTGATTTATGCCGGCCGCGAAGGTGTCAACGCCTACAAGCAGGAGTTCGTCAATCAGACCGACAAGCGCAGCCTGAGCGACGCGGTCAAGGGTGCCGACGTGTTCGTTGGCCTCTCGGGCGCGGATCTGCTGAGTGCGGAGATGCTGCTGTCGATGGCTGACAGGCCGGTGGTTTTCGCCTGCTCCAACCCCGACCCCGAGATCCGGCCCGAACTGGCGCACAGCGTCCGCGATGACCTGATCCTGGCGACCGGCCGCTCGGACTATCCCAACCAGGTCAACAACGTGCTGGGGTTCCCGTTCATTTTCCGCGGCGCCCTGGATGTGCGCGCGAGTGCCATCAATGAAGCCATGAAGGTGGCGGCGGTGAAGGCGCTCAGCGAGCTGGCCCGGGAGCCGGTCCCGCCCTCGGTGCTCGCCGCCTGCGGTGAAACCGAGCTGTCCTTCGGCCCCCGCTACATCATTCCCAAGCCCATGGACAATCGACTGCTGGAGCGTATCGCGCCGGCGGTGGCCAGGGCGGCGGTGGACAGCGGAGTGGCCCGGATCCCCTACCCGGCGAATTACGCGCCCAGCATGGCCACTCTGCCCTAGTGGGCTGCGCGGCTAATTCGGTAACATTCAGCCGTCGCACAAG
>TARA_R110002110_G_scaffold36367_2_pt1 | contig 19761 bp, 13 predicted proteins | sample TARA_R110002110 | Tara Oceans TARA_R110002110 (sample SAMEA4397330) | marine metagenome | biome: Polar Biome; feature: [SRF] surface water layer (ENVO:00010504); material: water (ENVO:00002006), including particulate matter (ENVO:01000060) such as... | depth 5 m
TCCGGAAGTGCTGCCATACCTATCATGGGTACGATTTAGTATGGACGCTGCAACTCCAGCCACACACAAATCAATTCATAAGAATAAAGACTTCGATCGTATTATCAAGCACCTTCGAGCAGCGACTGCATATAAAAAAGAGCACAACCTAGAGGTAGAGCTTGGCGCGCAATTTATTGTGCTAGAAGAGAACCTGACTGAATTGGAACAGTTCGCAGATCTCATGAAGGATGTGGGAGTCGACAATATTCAGTTTAAGCCTCACCACAATCACCCCAAGAGCGCTTCCAACCCTACCCTTTATAATCTGACAGACGAAGATCTAAAGCAGCGCCTCGTGGCTAGAAGCACAGACGACTTTGTTGTTATGGTCCGTAGTAGGAATATTCAGGAACTTCCAGTCATTGATGGTCAGAGCCACAACTACTGCTATAAGAAGTGCTATGCATACAACTTCTTGACACTCATCGACGCATACGGGGAATGCTATGGTTGCAATGTTTTTTATAACACACCAGACTATAGCTTTGGAAATATCCACAAGCAGTCTTTTGAAGAAATTCACACCAATGGTCAGGTACAGGAGACAATGGAACGCGTTGCAGAATTAGATCACGTACAGTGTGGTAACTATAAGTGCCGCCCTCACGTTTTAAACGAGTATCTTCATCGAGTTAAAAACCCGGAGAAGAACGACGAGTTCATCTAACAAGAGGTTTTAATGAAAATACTGTATATTGGAGTATTTGATAGCAATCGTAAATCTACAAATACATCCCAATTGCTTTCGCTTAAGCGCGCCGGCGCACAAGTTGTTGGATACAATTACAAAGCCAAAGCTGAAAAACTAGGTTACCCCGGCCGAGATGCCGAGCTGGTTAATCTGGTGAGAGACCGAGATTTTGATTTGGTATTGTATAGCAAATGCAACTTACTGAGTTATGATGTGTTTGAAAATATCAAACAGCAAACTACAACAGCAATGTGGTTTATGGATCCTCTTCAAACATATGATACAGAGATGAAAGAAAAGACCAAATTGGTGGATTATTTTTACTGCGACAAGATTAACGTTTTGCGAGAAGCAATAAAAATTAATCCAAATTCACATAGGGTATGTGAAGGATACGATGAAGATGTTGATCGACCCGTTGAGAACGTAAACAAATCTTATGATGTTAGTTTCATCGGAGGTCTATATGGCGATCGCATAACACAGATTTCGTCTATGAGGCACCCGGTGAGAATTATAACGAACGCGTACGCAAAAGAACATGCCCATAGCGTAGCCAAGTCCAGAATAAACCTAAATCTTTGCACCACCAGAGGGGCGTCTGACCGAGTATATAAAGTTATGGCCGCCGGCGGACTTTTAATTACTGATGACTGGGACGGCCGCGAAGAAGATTTTATTGATGAAAAAGACCTAGTCATCTTTGAGGGTACCGAAGATCTAGACCAGAAGATAGATTACTATTTAAGTAATCCCGCCATTAGTGGTAAAATAGCAAGTAACGGATGTGAAGCGGTCCAAAAGTTTACGCGCCTGCATTGGGCGCAACAAATTATGAACCTAGCCAAAACCGATTAAAGAACGGAGAATAAAATGAAGAAAAAGAAAGAAGAGGCCCCAAGGGCCCCAACCAGGAGCGAAGTCAAAGAGATTGCGCAAGACGTAGTCCAAGGCGCCCTGCATACTCAAGCCCGGGAGTTGGAAGCTCACTTAAGAGATATCCATTCACGAATTATGGCTCTAGAACGGAAACCATAATAATGACATTATCTAATCAAGCTATAGGCGCCGTAATGATGGCTCTTCAAAAATCTTTGATGGAACAAAGCGATATAACTCCTGTTTTACAGGGAATGGATTTTGTTACAACGGAGGACGGAACCCTCCAGGTTACAAACCCGCCGGTTGTTTCTTTAGAAGGAGTAACCCCTCCTTTCACGATTGAGGAAGAAACCACCTTTGAGGACTAGCATAGATGCCGCGATATAATTATCAGTGCAAACTATGCAAAAAATCCTCAACGATAAATCATCATAGTGATGATTTGCCGGGGGGTTGTCCTTTGTGCAAGGAGGAGGGGGGACTGGTTAAAATACTAACCACCTTTAGTACTCAACAAAAAACATCTAGTGTGTTGCGCACAGGACAAATTACAGAAGAATTTATAAAAGATTCACGAGAAGAATTAAAACAGCAACGGAAACAGTTGGACGAGGAACGATGACAGAATTACATTTATTTTTAATAATGTCGGTATTTTTGAATGCAGGCCTAGTTTGGTATGCAGTAAGAATTTTAAGAAAATTTGTGTTCATATCAGAAAATTTGTCTGATCTATTTTTAACCACAAAGGCATTTCAAGTCTTTGTGAATTCATTGTACGGTATGGACAACTACCATGGTGAACCTATGATACAAGAACTGGTATTTAAAATTAGTCAAGTTACTGAAGAAATAGAATTGTTTCGCGACATATTTGAATATACACTAGATGAAGAACTAGAGGAAGAACTAAATGCCGCCGCGGAAGAAAAGATCGAAGAAGAATAAAAACCATTACTTTACAAAAGTTCATGAAGACGCAATTGTAAAATACGCCAATACCGAAGACAGGGAGTTGAGATCAAAGCTGTATATAGAATACATCCAGCCTGCTTTTGACCAGATGGTCGACAAGATTATCTATACTTATCGTTTTACTACACTGCCCAATATTGACTATTTAAAGGCCGACTGTAAGGTCTGGCTTACAACTATTTTAAATAAGTATGATCCAAACAAAGGATCAAAAGCCTTTTCCTATTTTTCTGTTGTAACTAAAAACTGGTTTATCCACAAAGTTAAGCGTACGCAGAAGCGGAACCAGACCGAAGTCTTCATGGAAGACATTTTAAATGAGCTGGATGAAAATTTAATATCCACTGAGCCCACTTATCTACAGAAGCGACAAGATATAGAATTTTGGTCCTCTCTCCATGGCGAAATTGATACTTGGGATGGATTTATGCTGAAGGAAAATGAAAAAAAGGTTTTAATGGCTGTTCGTATTTTGTTGGACTCGGCTGATACAATTGAAATTTTTAATAAAAAAGCTATTTACTTATACTTGCGAGAGATTACTGGCCTCAACACCAAACAGGTTGTTAATAATCTCAATAAACTGAGGAAGCGTTACAAGACGTTTAAAAGTAAATGGCAAAACGGCGAGATCTAAACCTAGACGAATATCTAGAAGAAACTACAAAAAACATCCGCGAGGACCGGGCAATGGCTAAAACGTTGCTTATGGATGTCATGGCGGATATGAAAGCTTCTTCTGCAGAACGCAGGGAAATGGGCCCCATCGCCGCCAAGTTTGTAGAAAACCTACAACGCTCCAACGAGCAGATGGTAAAATTAGCCTCCATTATTCAAAGACAAAAAACTAGTAGTGTCGGACTGACTGCGTCTGATAAAGAAGAGTTGTTCGACCTTCTCAACGAGAGTCAGGAGGACTAATAACCGTGGCTGAAGAAAACGACAGCAGTGAGAGCAGCCTTACCCTAAAGGGCTTAAAATACGGATTTCTTAATGATGTCTCTGACACGGGTATGGAAGGTTCTACCGACCGAAGGCGATCTCAGGGAGTCGACTATCTACGATCAGCAATAAATTCTAACTATCAGCGAAGAGCCCTTGAGAAGATAGCTATTTTTACGGGGATTGTAATAGCTGTAGGCGAAAAAATATCTATTGCAGCCAGGAACCCAGACGTTATTTTGGCACAAAACGCACTTGATAAAAGCTGGCTTTCAAATAACGATGGCGAGACCGTAAAGGTTTATAAAGTATATATCCCAGAGATAGAGTGCCGTCCGGCTCCTGCAAGTTATAACGATCCCATTATTGCTACGTACTATGATGTATATAGCAGCTTAAGCACTGGCTTCTTTAAGAAAGAGCCGACAGTAGGCTCAGTGGTCTCTGTGAGGTTTGATAACCTTAATAATTTCTCTGGGCCCCGCATAATAGCTTTTGGCAAAACAATCGCGTTCCTTGACGATGTTGATGGAAACTTGGCGTCTCTTTTCGGCGGTGGAGGCGCCGCAGGCGGCGCAGGCCACTGGATGGGCCCCACGACGAAGAACCGCGGCAAAGGTACTAAGCAGTTCGCTGACGCCTTTAAAAAGAGGTCGACGCTGAAGTGCGATGCAAAACCTAACCAAGCTCAAAAAGATGTTGCAGCAGCATTAAATATCGACGTCGAGGTCATTATGGCAATCGGAGCTGTAGAATCCGGCGGCCGCTCAGGACCCGTACTCCGCTTCGAGCCACATTTGTTTCATAAAAAAGCGCCGGCCGGCCAACGATCGCAGATCCCCTTTACCCCTCATAGCCCTCCTCCTACTTTTAGTAGAGTTGGGTCCGAGACCAAGAAGGCCGCCTTTGATCATGCCTATAAAGTAAATCCAAAAGTAGCCATCGAGTCGACAAGCTGGGGAGCGTATCAAGTCTTGGGCGGTCACCTACTAAAAAAGTTTGGCCCAGACCCCGCCCGGGCCCTCGCCGCCTATTATGACGCCCCGGACGATGCATCTTATGTCTTGCTTCAATCGTGGATGGAAGGGAGCCCTAAAGCCCGCTCGGCTGCGCAGCAAAAAGATTTTGTATCCTTTGCGGGCTATTACAACGGAGGCGGCCCTGGAGGCGGCCAGTCGTGGAAGTATGGAGGCGCCATCGCGCGCGAGTATAATGCTATTACGTGTGGTAAAAATCTTCAAGTCGCCCCTAACCCCGAAGACCCGCAAGAGCCAACACCCGGCGCAGTCCTCTATCTTGCAGATAGCCAACATGCCGCGGGATACTCTTTTGGTGGCCTTTTACGAAAGGATCTCACAAAAGCTGGCGTACCTTATATAATTAATATGGCGAAAACAGGCCGCGGCATAAGCGCCGGCGCGGCAGGGGTTATAAGCAACAGTTCCCTGAAGAATGAATTCGAAGCCCGGGCAACTAAAGTAAAGCCAAAGTACGCCATCGTTGGTTTGGGCGGAAACGATGCCGGCTTTTCTGGAGGGGGCTCCGAGAATGATTATAAAACTAAGTTTTTAAAACCACTTGTAGATTCTCTTAAGGGCGCTGGCATAGAAAAGATTATATGGCTGGGTGCCACCAAACCGTCAGTGCCAGATAAAGAACCCACCGGAGAACAGAAGTATTATAAGAAACCTGAGGAGCTAGCCCGCCGCGCTAATATTCGCCGATGGCAGGCGGAGTATTTACCGTCGTTAGGGGTAACCTATATAAATATGGAATCTTTAACTCAGACACGGCAAACAGCGGATGGAGTACACTATACATCTGCAGGATATTCTGGCTGGTACAACGCCGCTAAAAATGGTGTCCTTAAGGGACCTATAGATGGATTAATTGCGGGCGTTAAATCCGATATGGCAGCTGCCGAATCCGCAGCCGCTGAAGAGGGAACAGTTCAAGAAGAGGAAAACTCGGCCCCTCAGGAGTCCACCGCACCCGCCTAGAGGAATAGAATTTTATGTCAAAAACAAAAATAAACCCAACTGTGAAAAAGATTAGTAAGGCGATAGACTTAGATTTGTTGTCTGATCGACAACGCGCGGCTTTTGATCGCAGATCACCGAGTCAAAAAGCTCAATGGCTCGGTTTTAGCCAAGGAGGACGACAGAATTTTGATACGCCCAGCTATATTAAGAGTGATGCTGAAAATGTCCTAGATCAGGGAAATGCGTTTATAGTCCTCGGCCTCGACCGGCCCAGCAATATTTTCTCTGGCTTTGGGGGAAGTAAAAATACCCAATGCGCTGCAATTGATATTGTAGCCGGCCGCTTGGGATACCGGGCCAAATCGTCCGCAAAAAACGGCGCCACCGTACACGCTGATCCCAACTTTCGCCACGATGCCGCGCGGATTTATATATCACAGAAGTCAGACCCAGATGGATATTTTGGATTAGCCGCGGGCTCGGTTGGAAACACTTCTAACAAGAGTCCTAGAAGCACGGTGGTCCTAAAAGCAGACACGGTCCGTATGGTAGCGAGAGAAAACATTAAATTAGTGACACGTACCGACACGCAGAACTCTCAAGGCGCCACCCTAGGTAACGCATTTGTGGGGGGCTATGGAATTGATTTAATCGCGATGAATGATGATAAAGCTCTACAGCCTATGGTAAAAGGAGAAAATTTGAAAGAATGCTTGAAAGCCATTATCGAGACCATTCATGATATTAGAGACTTATTTGATAATTTTATTGAAGAGGATCGAAAACTCACACAATCACTCTTGAAACATACACATAACTCTCCTTTCTTTGGATCCCCAACGTCACCGGCCTTCGAGTTTTTACCGACCGGGATTGAGACATTGATTAATAAAATCACCAATGTACAACTCCAGCTGAATACTTCGATGCAAAAATTAAATTCAGTTCAAACGAATTATTTGGAAGTTCCTGCTGGAGCATGCGCCACTAAAGACGGAAAAAGCCAATATATATTGAGTAGATACAATAACGCGAACTAATCACGATGCCTGCCAAATTAAATTTTTATAAAGAGTTCCCCGGGAAACCATTCAACGTACCGTTTGAAGAGGATGGTATTGTTTATCTTAAATTTAAGTTACGTAAAAAAATCAAAGACCAGGATACAATTTATAATAAAGCGATCGATCATTACGTAACCCATTACTTTCCCGAATTCTATCGTAACATGAAGGACACTCAGTTTGATGGGGACAACACATATTATGACGAACTAAGGCAAACTTTACGATCAGCAATTCGAACCGAAAACCCTGGATTCGCCACTGCGCCCCCTAGCGCTTATCATATTATAATCACCCGCTTGGAAATGGAGAGTTCCGTTGCTCAGCTAAGAAATGGTATGGCACGCCGGCAGGAACTTCCGGAGTTTCAATCAAGCCTGGAATTCTTCAATGAAAAGAATAACATCAGTACCGAGATAACCTCTCAAACTGAAATTCAATTGGAAAGTGTTCTCACCGAAATGGATTTATTCGGCGCCGTCATGAAGGATTTTGGAAAACAAAAAGACAACTATAGCGGCGCCGTACCTTTGGGAGGAATTAACTTTAACTTTTTAGGGAGTGACATTTCTAAAGTTATAACTGTAATACTTCGCGAGGTTCTTAAAGATGTTGAGGCTACTATGGGTGAAGCCTATCGTGCCCAAGAGGGAGATGTGCTCACAATATATTTCTCTGAACGCACAGGCCCCCCCGAAGGCGAGCTAGCAGCGGCCACGCCTCCCCCCGATCCACTAAATCTTTTTAATGTTCCAAAAATAGCGATTGCAGGAATTACTTATTCTGCCGCCGCGGCAGCAGGAACCGAGTTTCTTAAGGTAGGGTACTTATCTCTCATTAAATATAAGAAGCGTTTCCGAGATCCCCTAACTCTTAAAACGTTACAAAAATATAACGATGTCCTTGCTCAAGCCGGCGAGTCAGCCGCGGCAGGACAACCATTTCCGATGTTTGAGTTTTTGTCTGAGACCCTACCAGATCAAATACAGACAGATCAGAATAACGGTGATCTTTTTAGTTTCCCTACCCCTAATGATCAAAACAATAATGATAACAACGAGCTTCTTCAAGAGGCTATTCGTCTCGGCCTCATCGATGTTACCGACACCACAGAATTGGAAGACGGCATAAAAGCCTATACTACTAATGAATTAGCACAACTTAGGGTTGCAGTCCAAAGTAATCCAGAGCTGTCAGAAAAAGTATATCAGGCTGAGCGAAAAAAGAATCTTGAGACTGGTATCAACATCGCTAATAATATTGAGAGGGCTTTTGAAATAGGCCCCCTAGCCATGTTCGAACATTGCAGCGAGCTGGATAAAATATTAGAAAAAATAGGACTTAAGGCTCTAGCCAAGGAAGCCCTGATATGTTTAACCTTCGGAATAAATTTTGAAATTAGTCGCATCTCTGCGGCTGTCGGTAATGTAATGGAGGAGGAACTTCTATCACGACCATCCATAGATCCTCAAACGTTTGATATATTTAAAATCAAAGGAGATCTCTGGAAAACTATCTTAGATATAATTTTGAACTCTTTGCAGCAAGCCCTCCTCGCCCTTGTTAAAAACCTAACCGAGATGCTTAAGGAGGCGTGCAACCTAAATAACCCCCGCGCTAGTGACTACGGAAATACCGATCTCGCAGGCCTGATCGCCGATAACTTTTTGGATCCATTAGCTGGCGTAAACCCATTTGGCTACGGTAATGATGGCAACAGCCCCCTTGGTGATTTAATAAATCTTCTAGGGATGCCACAAGAAGACATTTACAAATACATCAGTGACCTTTCATCTATTTTAAGTTCCCTAGACATATGTATTCTTCTCATGGACATACAGTCAGCGTCTGACGAACTGATTGATCGAATTATTGAGTTTAATTTAGGATACGGAGATTCTAATGTATCAACTAAACTCGTAGATGTTTCATCGGTTATTGAATTCTTTACACTCCTAGGAAACATAACCGACGTAACTGATCTGTGCAATGAAATTATTAATGATCTGTCACTTCTGAATCAAGACAATATTTGTTTAGACATCGGCCAACTCGACGCTCAAGAGATGCAAAACATCGAGGATCTCCTCGACATCATCGAAAATGGCTTCACAGACGAGCCCACCATATACAATTTTGATTGTCCTGAGGCCGAAAACTATATTAGTGACCCGACTATAACAAGACTTATACCGGAAACTTTGAGCACTCTGGTAGAGCTAGTCGAGATGCAATTTATTTATTCAGTAGACTCGATAAAGAGCGTTCTTTTGGAGCCATCAGTCGCCCGCGCCGACGGCTCCGGCGCTAAGGGGGAGACAGCCTTCGGAACCGCACTTAAGACTGTCCCTGGCGCCGAAGATTGGCCCGAACTACCTAAGGCCGGCATCGATGCCTTGAACGCAATAATGGCAGCACTCAAAGAGGTGTCCTCTGGTTCTTCCGACCTCCGCGATGCTCTCGAAGCGTGTCTGATTGATGTCCCGGGCCTTCTAAATCCAGATCTTAGAAACATCGGCGAGGCCATTGATATTTTAATGGACGTTCTGATGCTGCCAGAAATTTCTGATGCCATAGAAAACATCTCAGATAAAGCCGACCAGCTCAACCAGGGCACCGGCCCAGCTGTTATGACCTATCGCTTCAACCAAGAGTTTTATAATAAGTTCGTGGACTATATTAATATTGATAAGGCAGATTGGGAACGGTTGTCGACGACTCCATCGCGAACTCAATATCAGATTGAGGACCATTTTAAATATGTCACCTCCGCAGAAACAAATACCAACCGAGTTATGTTCTCGTTTCCCAATATAGCATCGACCCCTACTCTTGCAGGCCTCCGCGCCGGAACGGTAACGGCGACTACGGGAGAGAGGCTCGACTGCAAGGACCAACAGCAAATTAATCAAATATTAGATTTCGGTGGTACTGTGCCGTGGGGAGCCGGCTGCGCAGGAACCACGCATGGCCCAGAAACTGTGATAGGTGCCGCAGAACAACGTATTGAACTAAGATACCCCTTGTATGGTAGTTCCCAAGACGCCGGCGCTTCTATGTTTAAGTTGGATGATTTATTTACAACTACGACAGGGGAGAAGTTTCAAGCTGACATGTTTTTGTCTACGTCTCTAGAGCCTGTAAACTATAATCTGGATCCGTTTGTTGATGCAGTTGCCGTCGATGGTGTATCGAATGGCGCTGCAGAACAGCGCTATTTCCCTCTTGCTTATGGATTACTGGTCGACCAGGTCTTTGATTACTATACTGTTAATGGCATCTTCGACGCCGCAACACTTCAATCATTAAACTTTTTCCACGACAATGCTAACTGTGCCGCAGACGATGTATCTGACCTTCTAGATGTTTCGGGCGTGTTCAAGCAGATGCAAAAGGAGTACTTAGAAGAGGCATGTAATAACGATCCGGAGTCATCCCGCGAACGTATGCGCGAAGTAATAAAATTTGGGATGTTCCTGTTGTTGATCCAGGTTCATGTAGCTGAATTTGTCCTTAAGAATATTTTTGTGTTCGGCGCAGTTGAGATGGGCGAGCTTTTTGCCAAGCCGTTTGTGGTCTCCTACATGCGCGATCAAGTAAGTTTGTCAATGAAAAACTATTTCGCAAGACTTATTGAGGTGGGGGAAGAAGAAAAAGTTAATGGGGTTAAAGATGCTCTAGTTGATATATTTAACAGAATGATGCAGCGCCCAAGTACCGTGGCAAATGGTGGACTTTTGGATCTTAACAACAATGTTGTGTTTTCGTTTGGAACAGTGTTTTTAAAACCAGCTGGTGTGACTACTCTGGGTCCAAACACTCCCACAGCAACCTTTAATGATATCATCGATTATCTTACAATTTATCGTATTCAGAGTGCAATGGGCACTGCCGAAACCCCCGGGCCAACTTCAAACGCCGTCAAAAATGCGTTGCCCATATCGCGCCAGAAACCAATGGATGAGATCTTCCTGAACTCGATGCCTGTGGTAGATGGTACCAACGTAGTTGGCATCGAAACATCAGCGTTTCGCTTACCCGCGGAGTTCTTGTCGGATAAATTAAAACAAAAATCTGGCATCGTGATAGTGAAGGCATTCAAACCAGCAATACAGCTGCAGCTTCCCTGCCGCGACCAGACCCAGATCGACCAGATATTGGACTTCGGTGGCACCGTTCCCTTGGGCCATGGCTGCGTTGGAACCACACACGGCCCGCCTGATGCAGAACACGGCGGCGCGGGCTACGTGCCGCACACGCCACCACCCGGTAAAGCCTCAGGAGTCCTTTATCAGTGTTATATGTATGTTGATAATGCGAATTCGGTTTACACCTCGACGACAACAAAAAGAGCATTCAAGCTTTTCGAAGTCGAGCTGGATAAAGTGTCAGATCTAGAAAACTACAGCCTCAGAGAGGTTAAAAAGAGAGGGCATCTAAGCCCCGCAGAAGTGAGATATCTTCTTGATAACGAAACTTACCAAGATTACTTTACCAATGTTTTCAGTGCTGAGACAATTGGAATCCTCCCAATTCTACAGAACTTCTATCTTACCACACGGTACTTTAAGGATATCCGCAAAGCTATGCGATCTACAAAGAATCAGGTACTCGACATATTGAACAGCACAATGGCAAACGCAGATAGTTATAGTGCGACACCAGACCTGCGACGCCCGGGCGCCAGACAAGCCATGGCCGTCGACGGCCCGGACGCAGAAGCCATGGCACGCGACTTTATTCTTAAAATGCTTATCAAAACGCCAATTGATATTATTAAGGGCCTTATGCAGCTCATCGACCCGCACGTGGTGATCTCTAAACTTATTAAACACGGAACAGCAGATGTTTTCAACATGATTCAGTCCCAGTTGCGACAGGTTGATTTACCAAGTCCCGGAGATGAAGGAGCCCCTCCACTCGCCCCGTTTGCCGACGGTGCCGATGGGGGAGATGCTTTTGTTGCTGTTTTGTGTCTGTTGCAGTACCTTATGGAAAATCCGCCGAATTTCCCTCAGCCAGACTTCTTTCCGCCCCCCGGCGCCGACCCACCACCAGAAAACTTCTTCCCCCGAATTTCTGAGGATGGAGTTGATTTCTTGGGTACGGGAATGGGCATGTTAATGATGCCGCCCACACCTTTAGGGCTCATTTATCTATTGTTATCACTAATTAACTTTGACACTGAGCAGCCCAACGTTGACGTCCAGGTTGATTTTGGTCCAAACCAAACAAATGCTGGGGATTCGGGCGACCCAAGCGAGTGTTAAGGAGGAAGTAAGAAGATGTCAGGACTTTCGGTAGCATTACCATTAGAATTCAGTGAGGTTTTCGGACCTTATGTTCGCAATATGACCTTTAATGCATTGGCTAAACAAAACTTAAAAATGCTCCTTCTCACAATCCCAGGAGAGCGAATTATGGATATTAATTTTGGTGTCGGCCTTCCTAGATATTTGTTTGAGAACAATGGACCAGATACTTATAGTGCAATTTCCGGCAAGATTCAGCAGCAGGTAGATATATACTTGCCATATATTGCAATTGATGATGTTGTGTTTAATTATGTGGAAGACAATCCAGACTTGTTCCCCAATTCGCTGAATATGAGTGTTTATTTTACTATCATCCCGTTACAACAGTCAGATTCCCTAGAAATTGATATACGCAACTAATTAAAGAGACTTTATTATGCCTAAGAAATTACAACCTATTAATTATACGAGCCGCGACTTCGATTCAATCCGAAAAGACTTGGAGAATTACGCTAAGCGCTATTACCCCGATACATATAAGGATTTTAATAAAGCCTCCTTCGGATCAATGATGCTAGACACAGTGTCATACGTCGGAGATGTACTGTCGTTTTACCTAGACTATCAGGCCAACGAAAGTTTCCTTGAAACAGCTGTTGAATATAATAATGTTCTTCGGTTGGCACGCCAAATGGGCTTCAAACTCAATCAAAGCCCCTCGTCGTATGGAATACTTACATTTTATATTCAAGTGCCGGCGAACCCCTCGAGCCTAGGCCCCGACCTAGCCTACGCCCCGGTTCTAAAGCAGGGGTCTACTTTTTCTTCTTTGGGAGGGGGGATGTATACTTTGCTCGCAGATGTTGACTTCGGTGTATTGACCAACCAAGTGGTTCCTAAAGATATTGATAATGCCACCAATAACGTGTTGAACTATGTTGTGAGGGCCCAAGGCCGAGCAGTTTCTGGTCGAATGGCATATAAGGAAGTGACAGTTGGGAATTTTGAAAGATTTTTAAAGGTTAATCTAGGGGTAAGCAACGTAACAGATGTTCTAAGCATACAAGATACCGAGGGACATGAATATGTTCAGGTCGATAATTTATCCCAGAACGTTATTTATAAAGCAATTAGAAACACAAATGACTCCACTAATGGAGCCGTAAGCAGCATTCTTAAAGCCGTCCCGGTCGCCCGACGCTTTACAGTTGAGAATCTCGCCGACACCACATATATCCAGTTTGGATACGGCTCTGATTCCGAGTTGCTATCAGATTCAGTAGTTGATCCCACTAACTTGGTTTTAGATTTAAATGGTCGTACCTATGTAACAGACGTCGACTTCGATCCTACTAAGTTGATTAATACTGATAAATTTGGAATTGCCCCCTCCAATACAACTTTGCGTATTGCGTATCGAGTGAACACTATAGATGATGTTAATGCCGGCGCCGGCACTATTACAAATGTAGAGAGCCCAAGGTTTAGATTCAAATCCCAAGGCGCACTATCGTCCACATCCCGATCAACAACACAATCATCTCTAGAAGCTACTAACGACGAACCTTTCACCGGAGACATCACCTTGCCATCTTCTGAAGAAGTAAAACAGAGAGTCTTTGGATATTACGCCGCGCAGAACAGGGCAGTCACAGTTCAAGATTACCAGGCTATTTGTTATGGCATGCCCGGCAAGTTTGGGTCGGTTAAAAGAGCCGCGGTTGTGCGCGACTTCGATGAGTTACGACGAAACATTAACATATATGTTATTTCTCAAGATACTAGCGGCAAATTAATAGCAGCTAACCAATCCCTAAAGAATAATTTAAAAACGTGGCTCTTACAATATAAAATCATTAATGATACAATTGACATATTAGATGCTGTGGTAGCAAACTTTGGAGTCAACTACGTGATAGCAATCGATACCAACGCAGATAGATTTACAGTATTAAACCGCGCCAATATTGCTATAGCAAAGAGTCTCAACAGCAATCAGTATGATATCGGCGAAACTATTATGATTACAGACTTTTATAAGGTGCTTCAGAAGGTACCGGGCGTCATTGACGTAATCGATCTAGAGATTGTAGGTAAGACCGGCGGTATATACTCAGACTTGAGTTATGACTTCGTTGATAAGTTGTCAGCTGACGGCCGCCGAATCATGGCGGAAAAGAATACAATTTTCGAACTTAAGTTCCCCAACATAGACATCAAGGGATCGATTACGTAATGACTATCTTTCGATATACGGCTAGCGCAGACACAACTATTACAAATGCCTTTGAGCCGAACCTGCGACTCCGCGCCACTGGCTCTAATATGGGGTATGCAGACTCATTAGAAATCTTCTCGATCTATGGACAAGAATCGGGATCTAACGGACGATCTCAAGAACTGTCGCGGACCCTCATAGAATTTCCAATTAGCGAGATCGTCGCCAACCGCGCTGCCGGGACCCTCCCGGCGTCCGGGAGCGTTTCCTTTTATTTAAGGATGTTTAACGCGCGCCACCCCTTCACACTACCCCAAGGGTTTACTCTAGTTTTAGAACCAGTATCGGGCTCTTGGACAGAGGGCACCGGCCTTGATATGGATGAATATAAAGACTTAGGACAATCTAACTGGGGCATGCGCACAAGCGCCGCGGCCTGGACTCGCAAAGGTGGTGACTACTATACTTCGTCAGCTCTTATTACTAATGTTTCGTTTCCTCTGGGACTTGAGGATATAAATCAAGACATCTCACACCTAGTTGAAGAATGGGTTAAATATACAAGCTCTAATGCATCGCTTACGGGCGTCACAAAAAATTATGGTCTAGGAGTTCATTTAACATCTAGCGAAGAGGCCTACTTCTCTAGTTCCGCCGGCGCCGGAAAGCTGCCACTCAATCCCGCAGCAGACTCTGGCTCAGTGTTACAGAACCCTGGCGGAGCAAGCCAGTCTTACTATACTAAGAAGTTCTTCTCTAGGAGTACCGAGTTTTTCTTCAAACGTCCAGTTATTGAAGCCCGCTGGAACTCAGCAACGAAAGATGACAGGGAAAACTTCTATTATTCCAGCTCTGTTGCTCCCGCCGCCGACAACTTAAACAAACTATATCTTTACAACTATGTGCGCGGCCGCCTTGTTAATGTTCCGAAGGTCGGAACCAACGAAATGCTGGTCTCATTCTATTCAAGCAGCGCGGGCTTGCCCACGGGATCCAAGCTTCGACTCCCAGTAGGCGGTGGGGTCGCCACAGCGCTCGATCTAAACGCTACAGCGAGTTATTTGAGCACAGGCCTGTATACGGTCCAACTAGCCCTTACAGCGGCTTCTACGGCCGTGCCTGCGATTCATGATGTGTGGCACTCTGGCGGTGTTGAATTTTACACTGGTTCGTTCTATCCTGAACTGATGCCAACCTATGATAGTGCGCCTACCTTCAATCGTATTACGAGTTGCACCAATCTTAAAAAGAAATATTCCACCACAGATAAGGCCCGCTTCCGCTTTTTTGTAAGAGATAGGAACTGGAACCCCACAATTTATACTGTGGCGAAAGCTAACAATCCTACAGACATTATTGAAAGCGCTTCTTACGCGATCTACCGCACCACGGATAACTATGCGGCTATAGCATATGGCACCGGCTCGTCTTTGAGTACAATGATGTCGTACGACAAAGGAGGCAACTATTTTGATCTTGATCTATCGCTTCTAGAGTCAGACTATATGTATGAAATAAGATTATCCTATTATAATGATAGTATAGGAGACTGGCAGGAGCAACCTCAAACGTTCAAATTTAGAGTTGAAGAATAATTATAGAGTATGAGCATTAAGAAATACTTTGAAGTTGCCGAAAACATTCAGTCACTGGCAAACAAAACCTCTAACGATATTTCGGGAGAAGTAGAGTCCTCCGGATATCATGAGCAGGATATTATCAAAGAAGAGCGGTTCATTCCTTATACGGATTTTAAAAAGCCCGAAAACTTTGCGCGCTGGGGATCTGCCGAGGAATATTATGAATCCTCGATCAAGAGAATTTATGGTACTTATCCATACGATGGCTCTCTTAAAGAGAGGTTGGAATGGGAAAATGAGTCCACATATCTAGATCTTTATCTTCTTAAAGAGCGCTACCCTCGCACAAACGGCTATATTATTCTGTCCGCCGACAGCACCGCGGTCAGCCAGGTTAATGATGGATATGGACGCCCCTCAACCCCGGAATACATCTTCTTCAGAGGCGGCCCTAACCCCACTACGGGTCAAAGCGACACCTTAGCTGGCCAATTTACTGGCTCTAACTACTATGAGCCGTCGATGAACCGGGCCTCTAACTTACAGTATGATCTCGCTTCCCGCGGCACATCGCTAGAATTCTGGCTCAAGAAGGATAACTTCTCTGACCCTAGTGTTACTTCTCGCGAAGTAATCTTTGATATGTGGAACGGCCAGAATTCCTCATCCGCTGATTATGGGCGCCTGCGCCTGGAGCTTTCCGCCAGTGGTGATAGTGTCCTGGGCGTAAACCCGTTATTGCTTACAGCATTATCGGGAACGACTGGATTTTATCGGCAGCCTATTGCAGCAAGTACTTTTACTACTTCCTCACTAGCAGATGGAAACTGGCACCACTATGCAGTGACAATGAAGTCTGCATCTGCCGGAGTAACTACTAAATTCTATGTGGATGGCCAACTTAATAATACTACTACTTTGGGAACCGCGGGGATTAATGATATCTCAACACCAGGCCTTCGGGCCCACATCGGCGCCTTGGTTGACCAAGTCTCAGGTTCCTGGACTACTCCGAGCCCCACACTAGCCGGCGACGGCAAGCTCGCCGGCTCACTAGACGAATTCCGCTACTGGAAAACACAGCGAACCTCGAAAGACATCGGTCGCTACTGGTTTACGCAGGTAGGAGGCGGCGTCAATACAGACCCGAAGCCTTATATCACCACCCAGGAGCTAGCAAATGTCAATTTGGGTGTGTATTATAAGTTTAACGAAGGAATCACCGGCATAACCAGCACTGATAGTACGGTACTAGATTACTCTGGCCGCTATTCAAATGGTACGTGGACAGGCTATAGTACGAATTCTAGGAACACTGGCTCCGCTATTGTTTCTTCTAGCGCAGCAACTCATGAGTTCTTGGACCCTATTATCTATGTTTCGCACCCAAAGGTGCAAGCGCTAAAAACAGAACTTCAGCTGTCTGGTTCCAACTACGACGTCAATAATAATGCTGCCATTTACAATAGTATCCCGTCATGGATTAGTGAAGAGGACACCGAGGGTACCAAGAATGTTAAGTATTTAACCCAAATTCTCGGAAGCTATTTTGACACTCTTCATCTTCAGATTGATAATCTAAACACTCTTGGTGAGAAGCGCTATGTGAGCGGTAGCTTTGAGAAACCAATTCCCTTCGCGGAGAAGTTAGTATCCTCAACAGGTATGGTAGCTCCCAACCTATTCCTCGACGCGGATGTTTTAGAAAAGCTAGCGGATCGAAGCGAAGACCGCGTATACGCGATGTCTTTGACTGATATTAAAAACACGATCTACCAAAACATCTATAACAACATTTCTTACATCTATAAGTCAAAGGGTACGGAAAAGGCTTTTAGAAACCTTATTCGGTGCTTCGGTATTGACGATGAGCTCATCAAGTCCAATATGTATGCCAGCAACGTGGAATATGAGTTACGAAACAACAGGCGGAACACTGTTGTAGCCGACAAGTTTATTGATTTTAATACAGAAGACAATCAAGTGGCTACGGTCTTTAACTATCTCAACTCTGCCAACGCCAACTCAGTTGGATTTATTACTTCGAGCACAAACCTTACAGGAGGATTCTCTACAACTTTAGAAGCAGAGATTATGTTCCCGCTCAAGCCATCCCAGGATCAGGCGCAGGGATATTTCAACACAAATGTTATTAGTTCCTCTTTGTTTGGGATGCACGGCGCGATGCCTCACGATGCAAATGACACGACTTGGCTGACAAACCTTGAAGCTGTCAACTTCCAGGTTTATGCTGTCCGTGACGAATTACTATCGGACAATGTTACTTTTGTGCTCACGAGTTCTGGGGACGGCCATATACCGGTCATCTCTTCCTCGCTCTACCAAGATGTATATAACAACCAGAGATGGAATCTGTCGGTTCGAATCCGCCCTGATCAGTACCCAGTAAAGGGTTTAACAGCCGGCGCCAACTCCAATTACGTAGTTGAGCTTCACGGCGTCCAGGCAGAAGCCGGCGAGATCATGGAACAGTTTACTGTTTCGGGGAGCATCTCAAGTGTAGGCCTGCCAGCTGCATTTATGACCGGCTCACGCCGAGCCTATATCGGCGCCCATAGAACTAATATGACAGGCAACGTCTTACAGACTTCTGATGTGAAGGTTAATGCTTGTCGGTATTGGTTGGATTATGTCGAGGATGAAGCCCTAGCCGGCCATATTCTAGATACGGAAAATCACGGCGCCATGCAGCCGCACTTTTATGCCTTCCCGTTCCAAACATCGGCGTCTTTTGGTGATGTCAAAAAGATTGATACTTTGGTGTTTAACTGGGAATTTCTTACCAATACGGGCTCTAACGCTAGTGGGCATTTGAGCGTAGCAGACATTAGCTCCGGGTCTTCGCCGAAGACTGGTCTCGACACCACTTTCTCGATAGGAAACCTTCTTAACCAGCAGCACACAGCACAAGGACGATTCTTCGAGGCTTCATCAACTTCAGCTATCGATAAGGACTTCGTCGTTGCCGCGCGGCTGAATCTCCCCGAGAATGTACAGTCCGAAGATATGGTGAAGGTCCTCAACGCACAAGAGCAAGATGTGTTTACGTCCGACTCGCGCCCGACTAACTACTTCTTCGCGTTTGAGAAGAGCATGTATCAGGTTATCTCGGAAGAGATGGTTAATTATTTCGCAAACCTTAAGGATTTCAACAACTTAATTGGTGATCAGGTGGAGCGCTATCGCCCGGATTATAAACAGTTGTCTTTCATGCGCCAGAAATTCTTTGAGCAAGTTGGTAATGATAGCCTTGACTTTGATAAGTTCTATGAATTCTATAAGTGGTTCGATAGTTCCCTTTCGTTAATGCTCGGACAACTGGTCCCCGCATCGGCAGACTTTAGTGATAACGTTCGAACAATGATTGAGAATCACGTTCTTGAAAGGCCGAAGTATCAGCAGAAATTCCCGTTCCTGCAGCGAAAGGGCGGCACCGACATTACGAGTTCAGCAGATGGCAATATGGCTGCAGATAGCTCAATGCTTTGCTCACCAGAAGATTTTGCACAAGGAACTGCTTTCTTTGCAAACACCGCGATGACAAAACGTCAGATTGGCTCTTCGAATACGTCGCAGAACAGGCCGTGGAAGCATTTTCACGCGCCGGTACCTCTCGCTGGCCCCCTAGCCAAATCCCTCCTCTTCGATGGCGCAGACGAATATGTTAACATCGGCACCCCGGCCACGTGGGAGGCATTAATCGGCGGCGCCGGCGCCGCTGCAAAGGCTTTTAGTTTCTCCTTTTGGGTGAAGCCAGCCACGTGGGGAGATTCAACTCCAGGATTTATTACCTTTGGTCACCAAGACCGCGGTTTGGTGTTCCTAGCCGGCGGAACGGGAGTAACCGATAGTAGAGTGATGGCCTTCCTTGAGACAGGTACCTCTTATGGTGCTGTGGCCACCGCGGGACAAGTAGCTATAGATACTTGGCAGCATTTCACGGTAACCTATCCGGGCGGTACCGGCGCCACGACGAAAATTTATATTGATGGATCTGAAGCATCTTACGATAGTCAGCCCCTTGGTGCTCCGGAAGCCATCGTTACGGCAGACTGCGTAATTGGAGCTGGAACTATCAACGCCGGCACCACCAAGTGTTTGGCCGGCAA
>TARA_R110002110_G_scaffold117930_1_pt1 | contig 19742 bp, 18 predicted proteins | sample TARA_R110002110 | Tara Oceans TARA_R110002110 (sample SAMEA4397330) | marine metagenome | biome: Polar Biome; feature: [SRF] surface water layer (ENVO:00010504); material: water (ENVO:00002006), including particulate matter (ENVO:01000060) such as... | depth 5 m
CGTCGAACATCACCATGCAGCGCGTATAGGGCGCATCCACCGGCACCGTGACACCATCCATCAGCACCAGCGCCGCGGCCCCGTTCACATTGTCCGCCTTGGCTGACAGCAGCACCGGCTGGCGGGTAGCATCCAGCCCCGGCGCTTCGGCCTGGCCATGCGGCAGGAAGCTCTGGTCATCATAGGTCCACAGCGCCGCGTCCAGCGCCGCACGCCGCTCGGAATTGGGTGAAACCGCCAGCACGCGCCACCCGGCTTCCAGGCATTTCGCCATCAACGGCGCCGCCGCCTGCTCCAGCGTGGTACGGGAGAGATGGTAGAACCACCATTCGGGGGAAACAGGCGTATCGGACATGGATACGTTTTGGACGCGTGACGGCCTCATATCAATGGCCCTGATGCGCGGCCCTGCAGGCACGGTCTTTTTGGCTGCGCGCGCTCCGGTGGTATGCTGTCCCCGACAATGAGCGGGGGGGGATAACACCGTGACCTTGGAAACCATCTATTATATCGGCCAGACCGTGGCGGCGGCCGGCATCCTCGGCTCGCTCATTGCGATCTGGTTACAGCAAAAGCTGGCGACAAAGATCGCGCGCGCGGACATGACTGAGCGTACCCTGGGCAAGTTCTATGACGCGATGCAACTGATGGCGCAGGATCCTGACCTTTCGCTTCATTACATCCGGTTGATCCGCGGGCAGGTCCCGTCAGACGAGGCCATTGTCGCCCGTCTCGTCTGGTTCTTCAGCATGATGATGCAGGCCCATTCCAGCAGTTATTTCCTGTGGCGTGACAAGCTCTCGGATGAGCGCACCATCGACCCGCACAACAAGACGCTGCTGGTGCATCTGAAAGTCCCCCTGTTCAACAGGGAGTGGGAGCGCACGCGCAAGCGCGGCACATTCCCGCCAGACTATATGGCCTATGTCGAGAAACTTCGCCTTGAGGCGGACCGCGCATCCAAGGCGATGGCCCCGTCATGAACGGAGCTTATCCTCCCCCGTTTACGGAGAGGATAAGAAGGCCACACACCCGCTTAGATCAGTCCTCGTAGTTCTCGGCGATCCAGCGATCCAGCAGGCGCGGGCCGAAGCCGGATGCCCATGTCACGTCGATCGCTTCCTTGTGTCCTTCAACCCAGGCGACGCCGGCAATATCAAGGTGCGCCCACTTCACGCCGTCCTTGACGAAGCGCTTCAGGAATTGCGCTGCTGTGATCGAACCGGCTGCCCGACCGCCAATATTGCGCATGTCGGCAAATTTGGATTTCAGGAGCGAGTCATATTCGGGGCCCATCGGCAGGCGCCACACGCGCTCGCCCTCAAACAGGCCTGCCTTGGTCAACTCGTCGGCGAGGTCATCGCTACCCGTGAACAGGCCGGCATGGTGGTGGCCGAGCGAGATCACGATAGCGCCAGTCAGCGTGGCAAGATCGACCATCGCCTTCGGCTTGAAATGCTCCTGCGCATACCAGAGAACGTCGCACAGAACGAGGCGGCCTTCCGCGTCGGTATTCTGCACTTCGATGGTCTGGCCACTGGCCGATTTCAGGATATCGCCGGGGCGGATTGCGTCACCGTCCGGCATGTTTTCCACCAAGCCGACCAGGCCCACGACGTTCACCTTGGCCTTGCGCTGGGCCAGTGCCCGCATCGCACCGGTCACCGCGGCTGCGCCGCCCATGTCGCCGCGCATGTCTTCCATGCCCGGTCCCGGCTTCAGCGACACGCCGCCTGTATCAAAGCAGACGCCTTTGCCGACCAGGATCACGGGATCCTCGCCCGGCTTTCCGCCATTCCATTTCATGACGCCAAGCTGGCTTTCCTTGCGCGAGCCCTGCCCGACCCCCAGCAGCGCGTTCATGCCAAGCTTCTTCATCGCGGCCTCGCCGAGAATTTCCACCTCGACGCCGAATTCCGACAGGTCCTTCAGTTTTGCAGCAAAGCTCGCTGGATAAAGATCGTTGGGCGGCATGTTGACCAGATCCCTGGCGAGGTTCGTGCCTTCGCCCGCGGCCTCCAGAGGCACGAACGCCGCTTTGGCCGCCTTTGCGTCATCCACCACCAGCGTGACGCTTGTCAGGCTCGGCTTCTGATCAGGCTTCATCTTGGTAAAATAGGAATCGAACCGATAGGCAGCGAGCTGCGCGCCAAGCGCCACGCGTGCCGCATCTTCTGCGCTGCCAACGTGTACGGCGAGCGATTTGAAGCCGCTCTTGGCCTGCGATTTCACCAGATTGGCCCCGATGGACTCCAGAATGCGCGCATCGCGCTTCTTCGCCTTGCCTCCGCCGATCAGCAACGCGCGGCGAGATTCACCGCCCTTGGGAAGTACGATCAGGGCCTGCTGGTCTTTCTTCCCATCGAACCGCGCGCCGGTCAGCGCTTCAGTCAACAGGCCCCCGGATGCCTTATCCAGGCCCGCAGCGGTGGTCGGCAGGCCGTCACCCTCATCAACGATAAACGCGACGATATCGGCCTTGGCGACGTCCGCGAATGAAATTTTCATGTGTGTATTCTCCATTTGCGACGGAAACTAAACGTCGACGTGCGCAGCGCAACTCGTTAGCTAAGAAAAAAACATGCCCATATGGGGCAGAATGCCGGAAATTATGTCCACTTGAGCGTATGAGCAAAGTCCAGACCTATCTTTTCTATGCAGTCCTGCGCGCCGTACTCATTATCGTCGGCGGTCTGGCCATGCTCGCCCTGCTTGCACAGGGGCTTTCCCGCACCGATCTGATCCTCGAGAATCGCCAGTCAGCGCTGACATATTTCTACATTGTCATGCTCGGCGCCCCGCAGGTCATCGCCCTGCTCACGCCGCTCGCCCTCTTCGTGGCAGGCGTCTGGTCGCTCAACCGCATTCACAAGGACAGCGAGATCGTCGTCGCTCAGGCTGCCGGCATGACCCCCTGGCAGGTCGCTTCGCCTATCATGCGCCTCGCCGCCCTGTGTGCCATCGCCCATCTGGCCGTGAACCTCTGGGTCCAGCCATCGGCCCAGCGCGCCATGCGCGAAACCGTCTCCCACGCCCGCGCTGACCTTGCCGCCGCCCTTATCCGCCCCGGCCAGTTCACCTCCAATGGTGAACGCCTTACCTTCTATGCGCGCGAACAGATCAATGGCGAACTGCGCGGCGTCCTCATCTCGGACATGACAGATCCGGAATTCCCGACCGACATCCTTGCCCGTAGCGCCGCCCTTGTTGAAGTCGAAGGTCGCCCGACCCTGCTTCTGCGCGAAGCCATCAGCCAGCAGCTCGATGACAATCAGCAGCTCTCGATCCTCGAATTCGACCAGTACATGTTCGATCTGACCGACTTCATGAAGGAGGATTCAGACCTCGTCCTGAAGGCCTCCGACAAATATCTCTACGAACTCTTCTTCGTGGACCGATCCAACTATTTCGAAGCCAAGGAAGCTGACAATCTGCTGGCAGAGGCCCACGCCCGCCTCACCACGCCCCTGTTGAATATCGTCATGGCCATGATCGCCATCTTCGCAGTGCTCGGTGGCGATTTCAGCCGCAAGGGCTATGGCAAGCGCATCGCGCTCGCCGGTGCGGGCGCCATCGTGGTGTTGATCGTGCAACTGGCACTGCAATCGGCCGCCGCCGATGACCCCGCGCTAAACATCCTGCAATGGTTGCTGCCGATCATGGTCGTCGGCGCGCTCGGCTACATCTATTTCCATCGCGGTCGCAAGATTGGCCGGGTCGAACCGCCTGACACAGACCGCTTTGGCCCCGGCGAACCGGCCCCGGCATGAGACTCAGCTTTTCCCGCATCCAGCGCTATATCCTGCGCGAATGCCTCTCGGGCCTCGTGCTCGTGCTGGGCGTGCTCCTGCTTGCCATCCTGATGATCGACGTAGTGGAGCAATTGCGCACGGTCGGCGGCGATGTGAAGCTCGGCCTGGCCGGTGCCCTGCGCCTGTCGCTGATGAAACTGCCGCAAATCATGGAGCAAACCCTGCCCTTTGCCATTCTCGTAGCATCGATGCTGGCATTCACCCGCCTCAACCGGCGGTCGGAACTCTCAATCATCCGTGCCAGCGGCATCTCGGCCTGGCGGTTTCTCGCCCCGATCATTGTCCTCGCACTGGTGCTGGGCATCTTCACAACGACGATCCTCAACCCCTTCGCGGCCAAGCTGACGTCTTCCTTTGAGCAGGAACGGGCCCGCCTCCTGAATGATGGCCGTGAGACCTTGGCGGTGTCCGATACCGGCGTCTGGCTGCGTCAGGGCGACGATACCAGCCAGATCGTCATCCACGCCAAGCGTGTCGAAGACGGCGGCATCGTGCTGATCGACGTCAAACTGATCGAGGAAGAGCGCCTCTTTGCCGGCAACCAGCCAACCAATGATTACACGTTCGTCCGCCGGATCGACGCGGATCGCGCCTATCTGCGCAATGGTTTCTGGCAACTCGAGAATGTCATAGAAAACATCCCGAACCTGCCCCCGGAACGCAAAGCCAACCTCGCCATCCCGACATCGCTGGACGCGGTCACACTGCTCGACAAGTTCGCGTCGCCCAACACAATCGGCTTTTGGCAATTGCCGCGATTTGTCAGCCAGACCCAGGCGGCGGGCCTTGATGCCTCGCGTTACAAGATGCGCTGGAACAGCCTGATGGCGACCCCGGCGCTGTTTGTCGCCATGGGCCTCATCGGTGCCATTGTCTGCCTGCGCCTGTCACGCCTTGGCGGCACGTCGCGCCTGCTCGCCATCGGCACGTTGATGGCCGTTGGCCTCTATTTCTTCACGCAATTCTCGTCCAGTCTGGGGGCGACCGGCGCTGCGCCAGCCTTTGTCGCAGCGTGGAGCCCCCCCTTGTTTGTGCTCTTCTGCACCCTCACCTTCCTGGCGTATCGCGAAGACGGTTGATCCACTTCCTGCCTTGACAGGCGGCGCATACGCACTCCATCACTCCCGCCCTTGAAGAGGTGCCCCCATGAAACTTGTCGTCGTCGAGTCGCCCGCAAAGGCTAAAACGATCAACAAATACCTCGGCAAGGACTATACGGTTCTGGCCTCCTACGGACACATCCGTGACCTGCCGTCCAAGAATGGATCGGTCGATCCCGACAATGATTTCGAGATGGTCTGGGAGGCAGATTCCAAGTCTGCCAAGCGTATCACCGACATTGTGAACGCGCTCAAAGACTCCGACACGCTCATTCTCGCGACCGACCCTGATCGCGAAGGCGAGGCTATTTCCTGGCATTTGGTCGAGGCCCTGAAGAAGCGCCGCGCCCTAAAGAAGGATGTGCATGTTGAGCGCGTCGTCTTCAACGCGATCACCAAGAATGCCGTCACCACGGCAATGGAACATCCGCGCGAGATCGATCAGGAACTGGTTGACGCCTATCTTGCCCGCCGCGCCCTCGACTATCTTGTCGGCTTCACACTGTCCCCGGTCCTCTGGCGCAAATTGCCCGGCAGCCGCTCGGCTGGCCGCGTTCAGTCTGTGGCCCTTCGCATCGTCTGCGACCGTGAGAACGAGATCGAACTGTTTCGCCCGCAGGAATACTGGAACATCGCCGCCACGCTGCGTGCACCTGACGGCACGGATTTCGAAGCCCGCCTCCACGCAATGGACGGCGAAACGCTCAAGAAATTCACGCTTGGCAACAAGGGCGACGCCGACAAGGCGCTCGAGATGGTCAAGGCCGGCGGCTATTCGGTCTCCAACGTGGAGGCCAAGCCCGTCAAGCGTAACCCCCCGCCTCCGTTCATCACTTCGACCCTCCAGCAGGAAGCCTCTCGCAAGCTCGGATTCGGCGCCAAGCGCACCATGCAGGCCGCCCAGAAACTCTATGAAGAAGGCCGCATCACCTACATGCGTACCGACGGCGTGAACATGGCGGAGGAGGCCTATTCCGCCGCGCGCCAGATGATCCAGTCGAACTATGGCGCCCGCTACCTGCCGGAAAATACCCGCCGCTATTCGTCCAAGGCCAAGAACGCGCAGGAGGCCCACGAGGCGGTCCGCCCAACCGATTTCAATACCCGCCCTGAAGACTATCATGGCGATGGTGACCTGAAGAAACTCTACACCCTGATCTGGCGCCGCGCCGTGGCCAGCCAGATGGAAACCGCCCTGTTCGAGCGCACCACCATCGACCTCAAGTCGAAAGACCAGCGCGCCCAGCTGCGCGCCACCGGCCAGGTCCTCGTGTTTGACGGCTTCATCAAACTCTACACCGAAGGCCACGATGCCGGCGACGATGATGACGACGCCGAAGGCCGCCTGCCCAAGATGGAGCAGGGCCAGCACGCTGACCTCCTGAAAGCCGATGCGAACCAGTCGTTCACCGCGCCGCCGCCGCGCTATACAGAGGCCTCGCTCGTCAAGCGCCTCGAGGAACTCGGCATTGGCCGCCCATCGACTTACGCCTCCACAATGTCGACGCTGGAAGACCGCGGCTATGTTCGCATCGAAGGCAAGGCCCTGATGCCGGAAGACAAGGGCCGCCTTGTCACCGCGTTCCTTGAGAACTTCTTCGCCCGCTACGTGGAATATGATTTCACCGCAGGCCTCGAGGAAAAACTCGACGTCATCTCAGACGGCAAGCTCGACTGGAAAGCCTTCCTGCACGAGTTCTGGAAACAGTTCGCTGCTGACATTGACGACACCAAGGACCTGCGCGTTTCTGCCGTGCTCGATGCCCTCAACGAAACGCTCGGCGCCTATGTCTTCCCGCGCCAGGATGCGGACGGCAACACGATTGAAAACCCGCGCCAGTGCCCGCTTTGCAAGGAGGGCGAGCTGTCCATGAAGCTCGGCCGGTTCGGCGCTTTCGTCGGCTGCTCCCGCCATCCGGACTGCAAGTTCACGCGCCAGTTCAGTGCCGACGGCGATGCCGCTGCGATCAATCCGGACGGCAACGAACTCGGCCTGCACCCGGAAACGGGCGAGATGATCTATCTCAAGACCGGCCGCTTCGGCCCTTATGTCGAGATGGCCAACGGCGAGAAGCCGAAACGCGCCTCCCTCACCAAGGCCGAGAAGGAAAAGCCGCAGGACCTGACGCTGGAACGCGCGGTCGAGCTCCTCCTGCTGCCCCGCGAAGTCGGCAAACACCCGGAAGACAATGAGCCGATCTACGCCAACTTTGGCCGCTTCGGCCCCTACGTTCAGCACGGCAAGACCTATGCGAACCTGAAAGACCCTGCCGACGTCTTCGCCATTGGCCTTAACCGCGCTGTCGCGCTGATCGAGGACAAGAAGGCCAATCCGGGCCGCGGTCGCGGCGGCGCCACGGCGCTGAAGGAACTCGGCAACCACCCGGACGGTGAGCCGCTCCAGGTCTTTGCAGGCCGCTATGGCCCATATGTGAAGCATGGCAAGGTCAACGCCACGATCCCGAAAGAAATCGAGCCTGACGCCATCACGCTCGAACAGGCCGTGGAACTGGTGAACGCCCGCGCAGCCAAGGCCCCTGCCAAGAAAAAGGCTCCGGCGAAAAAGAAGGCCCCAGCCAAAAAGAAACCGGCGGCCAAGAAAAAGCCTGCCGCGAAGAAAGAGGACTGACCTGGTCCGGGGCCCCGTGGCCCGGCAGGCGCTCCAGCGATGACGATCACGATGCGCCCGTTCGCGCCTTACGCCCTGCTCGTCGCGTGCGTCGCAGGGATTTACGCGCTGCAACCGGCCCCCGCACCGCTGCCTGCCATTGAGGAAGTGGTCGAACCGTCGGCCCCGCCCATCCCCACATTCGATTTCCCGGTTTCGATATCGCTTTGCCCAAAGCTCAACGTCGCCAACGCGCCAGCGGCGGATGCCAGCCTGCACGTCATCGGCTACACCGCCCTGATCGAAGTAAACGCGCACATCATGCTGGCCCGCGCGCCGCTCGAACAGGCTTGCGTCTCATCAGGCTTCGGGGCGCGGAACGGCCAGACCCATACCGGCATCGATTATTACAATCTCGATCCGGTCAGCATCTATGCAGCTGGCGACGGCGTGATCCGCGAAGCCGTAACCCGCGCCGATTTCGGCAACATGCTGGTCATCGACCACGGCCACGGTGTGTTCACCCGATACGCCCATCTCGACAATTTCGACGGTATGGAAGTCGGCACCCCCGTGATCTCGGGCCAGGTGATCGCGGTGATGGGCAATACGGCCAGCTACACCATCCCCCGCCACCTCCACTACGAAATCCTCACCGGCGAGTGGGGCGAGCAGGCCGGCTCCTTCGCCCTCACGCCCATCGATCCTTTAGCGCCAGAAGATGCAATTGAATAAAATTCGCTTTTTAGGAGACTTTTTAATCCACTGATTGTATATGCCCGCTCCATGGGCGGACCGATACGAATCAGCACCCAGATACAACCGGCTCTCCCCCTTGTGGAGAAACTGTCGATTCCACGACAGAAGCGGATGACCTTCCTGGTTCGAAATTTCCTGCACGATGTCGAATTCCGGGGTGCCTGCGGGATCAAGCCACCCGAAGAAGTGCTCTTCAGGGTTGCATCGCATGCCTGTCTTCTTTTGCTCAACCGGAAACAGAACCGCTTTGATATCGGTCTTCGCGTCGTCATACATGTAAACGGTATTCATCCACGGACTGAGGGCAGTGCGCGACAGTTCAGGTGGGGCCACATGGACATTGACTGGGGCGAAATCTGGCGGGACGGTACAACATCAGCCGCCGGCATCACGCGGGTAATGCACGAATTCTGCCATCGCCTCGACAGATCAAATATGCGCGCTGACATCACTCCGGCCTTGCTTTCCTCCGAATGCCACGCCACATGGGCAAAAGTGATGGACGAGGAACGCGAAGTCCTCCGCGCACGACTGGACTATGGCGTACCAACCCCGCTGGATCCTGACGCTGCAACAAATCACGCAGAATTCTTCGCTCGCACGACGGAAGCCTACTTTGAGCGACCCGACATGCTGCGAGACGAATTTCCCCGCGTCTACGCCCAGCTGGCCCACTTTTACGAGGACGGCGCGTAGGTATTTCCCACAAGCCTTTCCAATAAGAATCCACTATATCCACAGACATGACATTTCCAGATAAACAAACCGTCCTTGATTTCATTCGGGACAATCCAGACGCCACCACGAAACAAGCGATTGCCAAGGGCCTCCGGGTCAAAGGTGAGCAGCGCAATGTATTGCGCGCCATCCTCAAGGAACTCGAAGCCGAAGGCGCCCTCCAGCGCACCGGCAAACGGGCCTGGGCCCAGGCTGACCGCCCGCCGCCGACCGGCGTGGTGGAGTTCACACGCATCGACAAGAATGGCGACCTGATCGGCCAGTCCGTTGGCGACAATGGCCCCTTCGGCCCCGACATCGTCTATGCAGGCCCGTCCGGCAAACCCAAGGCGAAAGCCCCCGGCATTGGCGACAAAGCCCTTTGCAAGATCAGCGAGCACAATGGCGAATGGCGCGCCCTGTCCATCACGATCTTTGAAAAGCGCCTCTCCGACCGCCTGATCGGCCTGTATTCCACCGGTCCGAATGGTGGCAAGGTTTCGCCGTCCAGCCGCAAGGAACGCCGCGAATTCGTGATCCAGGAAGCTGATACCCACGGCGCGAAGGATGGTGACCTCGTCGTCGCTGAACCCAAGCCCCAGGGCCGCCGCCACTATGGCCCGGCACTGGGTGAAATCGTCGAGATCATCGGTCACATTTCCGATCCTCGCTCGGCCAGCCTGCTCGCTATCCACGCCCACGACATACCCACCGAATTTCCGGAAGCCGCCATCGAACAGGCACGCAACCCGAAACCGGCCGCCAGCGAGCGCGAAGACCTCACGCAGATTCCGCTGATCACAATCGACCCGCACGATGCGCGCGATCATGATGATGCCGTCTTTGCCGAAAAGCTGGACGATGGCTGGCGCGTGATCGTCGCCATTGCCGACGTGGCCGCCTATGTCACCGAGGGTTCGCCCCTCGACAAGGAAGCCCTCAAGCGCGGTAACTCAACCTACTTCCCCGACCGCGTCGTCCCGATGCTCCCATTCGAGCTGTCGGCTGACGAATGCTCGCTGAAGGAGGGCGAACTGCGCCGCACACTGGCTGTCGAAATGATCTTCGGCACGGATGGCCACAAACGCTCCCACCGCTTCATTCGCGGCATGATGCAATCGGCCGCCAAACTGTCCTATGAAGAGGCGCAGGCCGCGATAGACGGCAAACCGGGCGGCAAGGCTGGCGAAATGCTGGAAGAGGTGCTCAAGCCGCTTTGGGGCGCCTATGCCGCCCTCTCCAAGGCACGTGACAAACGCGCCCCCCTCGATCTCGACCTCCCGGAACGCCGCATCAAGTTCAAGGAAAACGGCGAAATTGACGGCATCTACACCAAGGAACGTCTTGAAGCGCACCGCCTGATCGAAGAGATGATGATTCAGGCCAACGTCGCCGCAGCCGAAACACTGGAGCGCGAGAAAAGCCCGCTGATCTACCGCGTCCACGACACGCCAACCGATGCCAAGATCGCAGCCTTTGCCGAATTCCTGCAAACCATCGAACTCAAATGGACGATCGGCGAGCGCCCCCAGACGCACAAGTTCAACAAGCTCATCGGCGAACTGAAAGACGGCGAATACGACCAGATGGTCACCCAGATGATCCTGCGCACACAGGCGCAGGCCATCTATAGCGAAGAAAATCTCGGCCATTTCGGCCTGAACCTGGTGCGCTACGCTCACTTTACCTCGCCGATCCGTCGCTATGCTGACACCATCGTCCACCGTGCCCTGATCTCGGCGCTGAAGCTCGGCCCTGATGGCCTCAGCCGGGAAGCCGCGTCACAACTTGAACAGACCGCGCAGCACATTTCCGACACCGAACGCCGCTCGATGGCTGCCGAACGTGAAGCAACCGACCGTTATCTCGCGATCTTCCTGAAAGACCGGGTCGGCGTCGAATTCGATGGCCGCATCACCGGCGTCACCGGTTCGGGATTGTTCGTTCAACTCGCCGGCATCGGTGCCGACGGGTTCATCCCGATCTCGACCATCTCGAAAGACTATTGGGTTCAGGATGAGGCGGCGATGGCGCTCTATGCGCGTGGCAGCGGCGACACTTACAGCCTCGGCCAGATTGTTAGGGTGAAACTAAAGGAAGTGACGCCCTTGCAAGGCGGCCTCCTGCTGCAAATGCTGTCCGATCCGATGCCGGCCCCGGAAGGCCGCCAGGAACATCGGCGCAAGATGGATATCGGCCACGTTCCCCGCCGTAAGGGTGGACCGGGCCGTTCCGGCAAGCCAAAGTTCAACAAGAAAACGCTCCCCAAGCATAAAAGAACAAGCAAGGCTAAGGGACCAAAAAGATGAACAATCGCCTTCCGGGATTGAAATCTGCCTTCGACAAGGAGGATGACGGCGACGTGGTCGTCACCAGCGAGCGCAGCCCACGCCCGAAAGATGCCGCCACCCTGATCCTCGTCCGCCAGGATGGTCCCGCGCCCCGCGTCCTGCTCGGCAAGCGCTCTGGCGGCCACAGCTTCATGCCGGAAAAATACGTCTTCCCAGGCGGCAAGGTTGACCCGCACGACGCACGTGCCCCCATCCTTACCCCCCTCTCTACCCCCGTCACTGCCAAGCTGGCCATCGGCACCCGCCGCGCCCCTCACGCCTTCGCGCTGACGGCCATCCGCGAGACTTTTGAGGAAACTGGCCTGATTGTCGGCCGCGAGGGTCTGGCGACCGGCAAGGCACCGCAGGGCTGGGACCGCTATTACAGCGAGGGCGTCATGCCCTGCCTGCAATCCTTCCAATTCATCGGACGCGCCATCACGCCGCCCTACCGGCCCAAGCGCTTTGATGCCCGATTCTTCATGGCCGACGCCGAAGATGCCCTGATCGACGAGCGCCCGCCCGTTGACGGCGCCGAACTGTCAGATCTTCAATGGGTGACGCTGGCAGACGCGATGGACCTCGACCTGCCCTCGGTCACCCGGTTCATGCTCGGCGAAATCGACGAGCGACTGGCCAAGCCGAAAACCGCGAAAGGCCCGCCTTTCCTGCGCTGGACACGCACTGGGCACACGACAGACAGGCTTTAGCGCAGGAACACTGCTTGACTTCCCCCCCGGGCCCCGCCATTAAGCCGCTTTCCAGTTTCAGACGCTAGCATAAGCGAGCCAATCCCATGGCCAAACCAGCCACCATCAAAATCCGCCTCAATTCGACGGCCGACACCGGATTCTTCTACGTCACCAAGAAGAACCCACGCACGAAGACCGAAAAGCTCGTCGTGAAAAAGTATGACCCGGTCATCCGCAAGCACGTCGAATTCAAAGAAGGCAAGATCAAGTAAGATCCTGTTTTTCGGTACGTTTTAGCAGAGCCCGTTCGCAAGAGCGGGCTTTTTGCGTTTACGGGCTTCAGGTGTCCGGATTGCCCGTGTGCAGGTTGCGTGCGCGGCGGATGCCCGGGAACATGGCAGACCATGCCGCCGCAACACCCACGGCGGCATAGCCGCCCGCCACCACCGTAAACACAGCGCCCCACTTGGCCGCCATGAACCCGGCCCGCGCTTCACCCAGTTCGTTCGATGCGCCCAGGAAGATGGAATTGACTGCGTTTACCCGCCCCCGCACCTGGTCTGGCGTCCACAGCTGCAGCAGCACTTCGCGAATATAGACCGACACCATGTCGAAAGCGCCGACACAAACCAGCGCCAGGATCGACAGCCACGCAACGGTCGAGTGCCCGAATACCGTGGTCGACAGGCCGAACAGCGCCACGCAGACAAACAGGATGATCCCGGCATGGTCCCGGATCGGAAAGGCTGTGATCAGCCCGGTCACGATCAACGCGCCAATGCCTGGCGCCGCCCGCATCAGGCCCAGCCCGGTTTCACCCACTTGCAGGATATCGCGCGCATAAACCGGCATCAGCGCCACGGCGCCGCCCAGCAGCACGGCAAACAGGTCCAGCGAGATCGCGCCAAGAACGATCTTCTGCTTCCAGATATAGGTGAACCCGCCCAACACCATGCTCAGCGTCTTCGGCTCGCTGCTCGCGCTCTGTGGCGGCTTGGGGATCGAGAAGATCAGCGTCGCCGCGACGGCGAAGAGAATCACCGCCGTGGAATAGGCGATCCACGGCGCAACGCCGTACAGCAGGCTGCCGACAACCGGCCCGATAATCGACGCCATTTGCCACGCAGAGGCCGTCCAGCCCACCGCATTGGCAAAGTCTTCCCTCGGCACGACATTGACGGCAAGGCTTGCCGAGGCAGGTGACAGGAACGCCCGCGCCACGCCGAACAGAGTGAGAATGGACAGGATCCAGATCGGGTGGAATTGCTGCGTGACTGCCAGGTACAGGATGGCCGCCGCACACCCCATTTCAACCAGAATCGACAGGCCCATGACAAGACGCCGCCCGAACGTGTCGGAGGCAAGGCCTGTCACGAATACCAGCAGCAGCGCGGGCAAAAATTGCACCAGCCCGATCCAGCCAAGATAGATCGGGTTCTGCGTTTCATCATAGATTTGCCAGGCGACCGACACGGAAACGATCTGCGCGGCAAAGGCGGTGAAGAAGCGCGACGTGAAATACCGGCTGTAGGAAAGGTGCCTGAACGCTGCAAAGCGGTCTGTCATGTCCGGAAATCCGCCTCAGCCAATTGACAGGTCACGTGGGCTGCATCGCAGTCCAAGTCAATCAGGCAGCAAGGCTTTCGACACGGTTTCGGCCGGCCGATTTGGCTTGGTAGAGCGCCGTGTCGGCGCGTTTGGTCAGGTCCGCCATCGTGTCGTGTTCACCGGCAATCGTGGAGACACCCGCGCTCAGGGTGATGGATATCTCGCGTCGCCCGCCGCTTACTTCAAAAGACTGGCTGGCTATCGCACGACGAATGCGCTCGCCCGCGGCACAGGCAAGGTCGCCCGGTGTATCGGGCATGATCACGAGAAATTCTTCACCGCCCGGGCGACAGACAACATCCATCGGCCGCACATTTTCGCGCAGCCGGTTGGCCACTTCCACCAGCACTTCGTCGCCAACATCGTGCCCATACGTATCGTTGACTGATTTGAAGTGGTCGATGTCGCACATCACGACCGAGACCGGTTTGCCGCCCATAACCGAGCGATGCATCAGCTGCTGTAACTGGCTCACCATGTAGCGGCGATTGTACAGACCGGTCAGCTGGTCGATGACGGATAGCTCAAGGCCACGGTCAACCCGTTTGCGAAGCAGGTCGATATAGCGCGAGCGCCGCGTTTGCGTGCGTACCCGCGCCATCAGTTCCTGTCGGTCGACAGGCGAAATGATGACATCGCTCGCACCGATATCCAGTCCCTTGCCGGCTTTCGCACGTTCGGACTGATCACACACGAGGATGATCGAGATCGCCCGCGTAGCTTCAGTCATCTTGAAGTGCGCGCAAAGTTTCAATGGGTCGAAGGATTGTGATGACAGGGACAGGATCATGATATCCACGCCCTGTTCCGCAAGGTTCGACATATCACCCGCCTCAATCAGCGTCGTGGCCACATGGCCGGCATCACGCAGCATGTTGGCCATGCGCAGCGATGTGCGGGGATTGTCATCCACGATGAACACGCGCGCAGGGCGGCTGAGTTCTTCTTCGCTGATCAGATCGACGGATCCGGCCTTCAGGCCGCTTGCCTGGCGCTGGCGCAATTCGGACGCAACGGCATTGTAGCGCATCAGCGCGCCCATGCGCGACATCAGCGCAAAATCGTCCACAGGCTTTGTCAGAAAGTCTTCCGCGCCCACGTCCAGGCCCCGGATACGATCCTCGGAATCGCTGAGCGCTGTCACCATGACAACCGGAATAAAGGATGTGCGCGGGTCCGCCTTCAGTTGAAGGCAGGTTTCGAACCCGTCCATGCCCGGCATCATCACGTCGAGCAGAATGATTTCAGGTAGTTCCGCCCGCGCGATGTCCAGCGCCTGCTGGCCATTCTCGGCATGCATGACGGTGAAATACTGCGCTTCAAGCTTGGCTTGCAGCAGGCGGCGGTTGGCCTCGATATCGTCAACAACAAGGATGCGGGCGCTCATGCCGGCTCCTTCGGCATCAGCGCTTCCACGGCCTTGATAAAGGTCATGATCTGGATCGGCTTGGACAGGTAGCCTTCGCACCCCGCCTCGCGCACACGCTGTTCGTCAGCGCGCATCGCAAAGGCCGTCACGGCCAGCACCGGAATGTGCGCCACCTTCTCGTCGTCCTTCAGCCATCGGGTGATGTCGAGACCCGACACTTCCGGCAACTGGATGTCCATGATGATCAGGTCCGGAAGTTCCCGGCGGGCAATCTCTACCGCCTTGGCACCGTCACGGCACTGATATGTCCCGTAACCATAGGCATCGAGCAAGTCGCAAAACAGGCGCATGTTGAGTTCGTTGTCCTCAACAACCAGCACTTTTCTGGTGCGCTTATCCGCCATGATTCCCCGTAAATACTCGTGATTCGGAAGGTTTATAGTCAATCCGGCCCAGCTAACCTTTAAATGCTTAACACCGCTTTACGCGGCGTCGTACACTTCATTGCCCTGACTCGCGGAACATGGCATGAACATTCCGGATATGTATGCACTTTGTCGCGATTGCCTGCATCTGCAGCACGGTGCTGCAGTCGCCTGTTCCAGCTGTGGACGGGGCCGAATTCTGTCCCACCCTGCCCTGACACAGCTCAGCATCGCCCATATGGACTGCGATGCCTTCTTCGCAGCTGTCGAGAAACGCGACGACCCAAGCCTCAAGGACAAACCCGTCATTGTCGGCGGCGGCCAGCGGGGTGTCGTCTCCACCTGCTGCTACATTGCCCGGCTCTACGGCGTCCGGTCGGCCATGCCCATGTTCACCGCCTTGAAGCTCTGTCCGGATGCAGTCGTCATCGGCTCGAACTTCGACAAATACCGCGAAGCGGCGACCATCATTCGGGAAAAAATGGATGCGCTGACGCCGCTGGTCCAGCCCGTGTCGATTGACGAGGCCTATATGGACCTGTCCGGCACCGAGACCATGCATCATGCGCCGCCGGTCGTCAGCCTTGCCCGTCTCGCCCGCGACATTGAGCGGGACGTCGGCATCACGGTCTCCATTGGCCTCTCATCCAACAAATTCCTCGCCAAGACCGCCAGCGAACTCGACAAGCCCCGCGGTTTCGCCGTCATCTCGCCAGACGAAGCCGAAGCCCTGCTTGGCCCCAAATCCATCGACTTCCTGCATGGCGTCGGCCCCAAATTCGCCGAGAAACTCGCCCGCGACGGCTTCGACACCGTCAAGGACATCCAGGACACCGAACTGAAGGCCCTGGTCAGTCGCTATGGCGAGACGGGCATGTGGCTCAAGCAACGCGCCCACGGCCTCGATACGCGGCCTGTGCGCAATGATGAGGAGCGCAAGTCAGTCTCCAGCGAAACAACGTTCCGCAACGACCTAAGCGATCCTGCCGCCCTCGAAGACCAGCTCTGGCAGCTTTGCGTCAAGACAGCCGACCGGGCGAAATCAGCCGGTGTGGTGGGTGTCGTCGTCACGCTGAAACTCAAGACCAGCAATTTCCGTGCGCTCACCCGGCGCATCTCGCTGACCGAACCGACCCAACTCGCCCAGGAAATCTTCCGCGCGGCCCGGCCCCTGCTCGCACGTGAGGCGAATGGTCGTGAACGCTTCCGCCTTATCGGCATCGGCCTGACCAACCTCCACGACCACCGCGCCGACTCAGCCGACCTGCTGGATCCCAGCGTCGCCAAGCGCGCCGCCGCCGAGCGCGCCTCCGATGCGGCCCGGGCGAAATTCGGCAAGGACGCCGTCGTCACCGGGCGCGCGGCCCGTATCGCCAAGGCCCGCGAAATCGACAGCTGACTTGCCGGAAGCGGCAACGTGCGGCATGTCATCGGGTGAGCCTCAATCACAACGGGATTCGATCTGACGATGTCCACACCCGAAAGCCGCCTCGATGCGCTTGGTATAGAATTGCCGAAACCGATGGCGCCCGTCGCCAATTATGTGCCCTTCGTGATCACCGGAAACATGCTCTTCGTATCCGGCCAGGTCAGCGCCACCCCCAATGGACGTATCAATGGCCGCCTCGGCGACGACATGGAATTGTCGGCAGGCCAGCACGCCGCGCGCCAGTGTGGCATCAACCTGATCGCCCAGTGCAAGGCCGCCGTGGGAGACCTCAGCCGCATCAAGCGCGTCGTGAAACTCGGCGGTTTCGTCAATGCGTCTCCCGACTTCACCGACATCCCGCAAGTGATCAATGGCTGCTCAGACCTAATGGTCGAAGTGTTCGGGGATGCCGGTCGTCATGCGCGCTCGGCGGTTGCCTGCCCTGTCCTGCCCATGGGTGTGGCCGTTGAAGTTGATGGTGTGTTCGAAATCACAGGATAAACCTCGATGGCCCGGCACTTTGACCTGAATGCCTTCACCTATGCCCATCGCGGACTTTGGTCTGCCGACGGCCATCCCGAAAATTCGCTGGCCGCATTCAAGGCCGCCGCCGAAGCCGGCCTCGGCATCGAATACGACGTGCGCCCGTCAAAGTCCGGCGAGGTCATGGTTTTCCACGACCGAACGCTGACGCGCATGACCGGCGTGGAAGGCGTGTTCGAGGAACAGGACATGTCCGTCCTGGAATCGCTGCGCCTCGCTGAAAGCAACCAGCCGATCCCGACGCTTGAAGCCCTGCTCGACATCTGGCCGAGTTCACTGCCGCTGCTCACGGAGCTGAAGATTGACGGCGAGACAGACCCCGAAGCCTTCGCCGTGGCCGTGGGCGAACAATTGATGGGCCATATCGGTCCCGCTGCCGCCATGAGCTTTTCGGAGCCTGCCGTCGACGCCCTGCCTGCTACGCTGATGCGCGGCCAGCTGATCCAGCCCATTCGGCGCACCAACGAAACCGAATTCGATGCCAAGCTGGCACGCGCCGTGGATCGCAAGGTCGACTATCTCGCCGTCAACCTTGATGACGCCGAACGCGCCGCCGTCATACTGGGCGGAAGCCTGCCCTTCGTGGTGTGGACTGTCCGCACCATGGCAGACGTGCGCCGCATACGCCTGCTCAGCGGCGCAGTTATTTTCGAACACCTGCCCGTTCCGCTGGCATCCTGATGCCCTGCGACCTAGATTGAAGGGCATGGATGACAGCGCCCTCAAGATCACCATCGCCCCCGGCCTGGCCGAGGTGTCGCCCGAGGAGTGGAATGCCGTCGCCAATCCGCCCGGTGAACGCTACGATCCCTTCCTCAGCTGGGAATTCCTCGAGGCAATGGAAAGCTCCGGCGCCGCCACACCGGCGACCGGCTGGGTGCCACGTCACCTGCTGGTCCGCGGCGACAATGGCCGCCTTCGCGCCGCCATGCCGCTCTACGCGAAGATGCATTCGCGCGGCGAGTTCGTGTTCGACCAGAGCTGGGCCGATGCCTATGAACGCGCGGGCGGGTCCTACTATCCAAAACTGCTCGCTGCCGTGCCGTTCACGCCCGTCACCGGTCGCCGCCGCCTCGTGCCGCGCGGCCCGGATGAAGCCCAGCTGAAAGCCGCGCTACTGGCCGGCGCCATCCAGCTGGCGGAGGAGAATAAACTCTCCTCGCTCCACATCAATTTCGTCGACCTTGAAGACGCTGAAACGCTCGCCAATACCGGCCTCCTGTCACGCACCGACCAGCAATTTCGTTGGGTGAATCACGGCTACTCCACGTTCGACGATTTCCTCGCCGCGCTATCCTCCGCCAAGCGCAAGAACCTGCGCAAGGAGCGCGCCAAGGCGCAGGACGGCCTTGAATTCGTCCACCTCACCGGCGACGCAATCACCGAGGATCATCTCGACGCTTTCTACCATTTCTATATCGACACCGGCAGCCGCAAATGGGGCTCGCCCTATCTCACCCGCCTCAGTTTCTCCCTGCTGCGTGAGCGCATGGCCGACGACCTGCTCTTCATCTTCGCCATGGAGAATGGCGAGCCCATCGCCGGCGCCATGAATCTGATCGGTTCCGACACGCTCTATGGCCGCTATTGGGGCTGCAGCGACCAACGCTCAATGCTCCACTTCGAAACCTGCTATTACCAGGCCATCGACTTCGCCATCGAACGCGGCCTGCAATATGTCGAAGCAGGCGCCCAGGGCGGCCATAAGCTCGCGCGCGGCTACGTCCCCGTCCTCACCCGCTCGGCCCACTGGATCGCCCATCCGGGCCTGCGCGACGCCGTCGCCGACTATCTCACCCGCGAACGCGACGCGGTTGAATCCGACATGGACTATCTCACAGATAGAACGCCGTTTAAGAAAGACGGATGAGTCCATCTGCCGTCCTGCGCAACTATTGCCGTGTCGAGGAAGCCCTTGTGGTCTGTTCCGCGCCACAGGATGCAGGGTTCGATGCGGCCATCGATAACCTTAACCACGCAACGTTGGAATGGTATCTTGTCCCCGCTCTAGGAGGGATATAGGTCCGCATCCCTGCGTCACAACTAAAGCCTGCCAAAGCATACCTCAACGAGATTTTCCACACTGCCGAACAACGGTTGCTCGAAGCCACAAGTGAAACGGCAGACCCGATCCATCGCCGCAGATATTGGCGCGCGTGGACAGGCATAGCCATCTGGTTCGGGGTGGCTGATTTGCTTGGCATTGCCGCCCTTTGGCTGGCCTTGAAGCTGGTGCCTCCGGACTGGTGGCCGAAGCCAGATGAAATGGGTGTACCCAAGTATGAGCTGGGGACGACAATCGCTCAGCCGCCCGACCTCAGCAATATTCTGACCGGGTTGCTTTTTCTTT